>Ga0210049_1000308_pt1 | contig 39149 bp, 44 predicted proteins | sample CryGeyCG2014_300_2_FD_183964 | JGI IMG/M metagenome (GOLD analysis project Ga0210049, IMG submission 183964) | Groundwater microbial communities from aquifer - Crystal Geyser CG06_land_8/20/14_3.00 (SPAdes) (version 2) | ecosystem: Environmental > Aquatic > Deep subsurface > Groundwater | place... | reverse complement strand
AATTGTAACATTACCCCAGTCTCCATGGCCATTTGCACTGTAACTTGTGTTTGTTTTGCCAAAGGCATAACCGCCGTTGAGCCATAAGATTAAATCTTCATTGAGTTTTATTCCATAGCCTGCTTCAATGCTTGGCATGCCAAGGAATGTTGCGGGTTTTACATCTGAAACATTTGATGTTGGCTCTTGAGTGATTGTTCCATCTCTTAATTTGTTTGTCAAGTCAGTAGTATAGCCCTGTTTTTCTAGAAGAAAATTACATTCATAGCCGCCAGAAACATAAAATTCTGATTTTGCATCTTTTGGATTTGCAAAATAAATTGCAGGAGCGATTAAGAAAGGCATAATTATCTTTGCTTTTCTCCTTAGAAACCCAATAATAGAATTTCCTTGCTTTTTCCCCTGTTTATCGAGGAATTTTCTTTCCTGAGGGCTAGTGGAGTTTTGTGGTATTTGGTTTACTGAGTTTTTTGGAGTTATTCCAAAATTATTGTATTTTACTCTATGTTTAAATGACTTCATTTTATTTGGTCTTTACCATTTTTTATTAAATTTCCAATGCCCGTTGGGATTTATAAATCTTGCTATTTGGTACTATGAAGCAGTGACAACAAAAGAAAGAGAATTGATAGTTTATTAGATTTTCAAAAATTTTCTTGCGTTAGAATACAGCCATTTCTCTTTTTTATCAGCAGGATAATTCATTTTCTCTGCGAAGTCTATTTCCTTATCTCTATTAGAATTTACATGATATGTCCATTTTATATCTGACCCAAATAAGATTTTGTCCTCCAGGTGATATTCTGAAATAATCCAGTTAAAGATGTCCTCTTCTGCTTTTTCTCTTATCTCGTTTGGAATCGCCTCCAAACAAACGTGCTTTTCATTTCCCTTCTTAATTTCATCCAATAAGGCGGATAAAATGCATGTGTCTAAAAATAAATTTGGAATGTCTGAAACCTTTTCCAAAAATTCCTTTCTGAAATAGCCAAAATGAGCTGCACAAAAATTTACTTTTGGATATTTTTTCGCAGTCTTTATTAATTGTCTCGAATCAGAGAATTCATCTCTCCCAGTATGAACTAATAGATGGGATTCTAATTCCGAGGCAAAATCCATAAACTTGGATTCATCCAATTCAGCAATTGGAGTTTGCATAGCCAGTGGATGAAATTTGAACCCGCAATAGGTTTTGCTTGCAAGTTTTCCCAGATAATTAAAATAATCATTGCTTTCATCTTTTAGAGAAAAACCAAAATAGGGTAAAACATGATCTGACAAGCCTATTTTTGAGACAAAAGTCATGACCTGCAAAATTTGAGTATTCTCATAATTAAAAGGAAAAAAGTCCAAATCAAATTTTCCAGTATCCATATGATTGAAAATTGGTGATGGGGGCGGTAAAAGAGTGGTTATATTTGAGGGATTTTTCTCTGTGAATTTATTTATATCATCAACACATTCCAGAACAGAATATCCTAATTCTTTTGCTTCTTTAAATTCTTTATTCTCTAGATGAAACCTTTCAAAGTCTAAAATGTGGGCTCCATGAACATCTATAATTTTATTCATTCTACTTTTTTACTCATAAAATATCGTTTAATCTCAAAACCCCTGTGTTTATAGAATTGGACAGCTTCTTCCAAGCCCACAGTTACATTTAATTCAATTGTTTCTAAGTTTTTTTCTTTGCAATATCTTTCCAAGTAATCCATAAGCTGGTCAGAAACACCCTTGCCCCTATATATTGGTTCAACATAGATTGCATGAATAAACGCTGATTTTTTTTCAGGGAATGTTGAGAACCACAGTAAACCATTCAATTTCTTCTCTTCTTCAGACACTACAAATCCCTCTGGCTCTTTTTGATAGTCTTCTTGAATTTTTTTCTCAAGAATACCGGGAATAACTTTACCAAAAGATTCTTCTGCAAGTTTGAACAACCAGGGCTTAACAGTGGGCCAATCTCTATTTTCAATTTGTCTTATCATATTTAACCTCCCGCGATTTTTTATATATCCTTAAAATGGCATCTTTTAACAATGCCTTAATTAATTTACACTGGTAGGGATCAATTTTTTTAATATCCTTGCTGTGCAAACCATGCAAATTTCTTATAACACAGCCCCCGCTGCATATGTACTTGGCAAAACAGTCTTCACAAATCTTATTTGTTTCAGCATTTCTATTGCATAATTTTTGAATTTTATTCTCATCTAATTCAAAATCTCTTGTCTTTGGATTGTATTTCCCTACAATAAACATCTCAGAGTATGGATGTCTTTTATCCTGGACTTCATAACATCGGCTTATATTTCCTTCAGGAGTTATTATCAATTTTCCGCCAGTTACAGCGCTGCAGGAATGTATTGATGGTTCTATCAGATTAGTATAAACTCCATTTACTAAACTTACTCCTAACTTCTTTGCGATATCAGAACATCTTTTGAACTGATTTATAAATTCTTCCACAGGCGGTTTTTTAATTTTGAATATCTCGGCGCGGCCGGAGATGTTAACAACCTCTAGATGAATATATTTAACGCCTAATCCGGCAAGATATTCCACCATTTCAGGCATTTTTTTAACTGATTCATTTGTGATTGTGGCTCTTACCTTAAAACTGACCCTGTTCTTGATCAATTCTTTCAATGTTCTTTCAACCAATTTTGATGAAGGCGCTCCGTTTAGAAGCGGCCTTTGTTTATCCTGTATTTCTGGCAAACCATCCATAGAAAAGTTAAATGCAAAATTATTCTTTATTAAAAAATCCAGCATTTTTTTATTCATTACTCCGTTTGTAGAAATCGCAAATTGTTTTTTAACTTTCCAATATTTATTTGCCTCATTTACGGTAAAAGCTATCTCATCATAGCATAGGGTGGGTTCTCCACCAAAAAAAGTTAGAAGTAATTCTTTTGTTTTTGGGGTTATAACTTTTTTAATTGCAGCTTTTATGCACTCTTTAGAAATAATATCTTTTTTATTTCCTCCCTCTGCAAAACAATATCTGCATCGCATATTACAATCCCTATTAAGTATTAATGTTAAAACAGATCGTTCTGGATTGAAGAATTTAGGTTTTGGCAAACCATCATAATTTAAATCTGGGAGATTGCCTTTTTTAAAATCATCAGTTGAAACCTTAGCAATTTTAGACCCAAAGTAGTCATAAAGGATTATAGAATTTTCAGACTTCACAGCAGGCAAATTTCTAAATAGAAAAGTTTCTTTAACGTTTGTTCCCATTTTCCCTACACCCTTAAAAATGAAAAATTAATCAAAACAATCCATTGTCTTAAGAATTGGTTCTATGCTTGTCTTGAAGGTTATCTCTATAGGTTTTGATACACTCAACACTTCAGAATTTTTCTTTCTTTTATCCATCTTAGCCTTAACTTCTTCAATTCCCTAAACTTTATAAATTTATCTTTTTACCTGAATAATTAGTTTAAACTTTTTTAAAATAGCTTTTAAGATCTTTTACATTAGAGACTATATTCTTAAAGTCATCCAAATAACTTTCTGTCAGTCTCTCAAAGAGAATTGAAGGTTTGCCAATCTTATGAGAAGAAGGAATTGCCAAATCTGCCACTGAATTCCATATCTCAGGTTCGTCAACTTTCCCATTTAGATTCAACTGCTTCCAAATTTTTTGGCTGGTTTCTGGTAAATAAGGGTTTGATACTATAGCTAAGGTCCTGCACAGATTAGTGCATAAATATAGTACTTTCCTTGCTTTTTCTTTGTCTTCATTTACCAATTTCCATGGTGCACTATAATCAATATATTTATTTCCTTCATTTGAAAGGGCAATTATCTCTGAGAACGCCTTTCTAATTTCAGCTTTTTCTAAATAATTTTCAATAACTTGTGTTTTTTCTTTTATGGTGTTTATTAAATTTTTGTCAAGAGATGAAAGTTCAGAATCTTTCGGTTTTTTTATATTGCCTTCAAGTTTATTATAAACAAAACTTAAGGTTCTATTGACAAAATTGGCATAGTTGCCGATTATTCCATTGTTAGCTCTGAGTTGAAAATCTTTCCATTTAAATTCAGTATCGCTTGTTTCAGGAATCAAGTAAGTTAAATATCCTCTTAATAGATCTACATTTATTCCAGTTTTTGGAAGTTGTTCGCAGAAAATTCCTAGTTTTTTGCTTTTGGAGAATTTTTGCCCCTCATAATTAAGATATTGCAAGCCAACCACGTTTGTCGGCAAATTAAATTTGCCGTTTGCCATTAGCATTGCAGGCCAAAATACTGCATGAAAAGGAATATTATCTTTTCCAAGAAAATGATATATCTCGCCGTCTTTTTTTTGCCAGAAGTCTCGCCATTTTTCTGTTGCTTCTTTTGCGAAAGAGATATAACTGATAGGAGCTTCGAACCATACATAAAGAACTTTGTCTTCATAACCCTTCAAAGGCACTTTTACGCCATGTTTTAGATCGCGCGTTATGCATCTTTTTTTTAATCCTTCTTTAATCCATCCAAATGCAAGATCCTTTACTTGAGACCTTATTTTTTCATTATTTTTCAGCCAATCATTTAATTTGGCAGAAAATTTATCTAATCTAAAGAATAAATGCTTGGCTGTTTTTATTTCAGGAACTTTTCCGCAGATTTTGCAATGCGCGTTTTTAAGGGTATTCACATCAAGAATTGAAGCGCATTTTTCACATTGGTCGCCATAAGCGTTTTCATAACCACAATTAGCGCATGTTCCTTCTACATATCTTTCTGGCAGAAATCTCCTATCAAACGGACAATAGTACATTTCAACTTCGCCTTCTTCTATATATTTGTTTTTTAAAATGTCTAAAAAGAATTCTTGAGCTGTAGCGTGATGAATCTTTTTGCTTGTTCTAGAAAATAAATCATACGAAATATTAAACCAATCATAGATTTTTTTATGCTCTTCATGAAGTTTATCGCAAAATTTCTCTATAGGCACACCTATGCTTTCTGCCACAACTTCTGAAGGAGTTCCGTTTTCATCAGATCCACCTATAAATAACACCTCATTCCCCTTAAGACGCTGATATCTTGCAAAGATATCTGCAGGCAAATGCGAGCCAACTATGTGGCCAAGATGCGGTAAATTATTTATATATGGCAGTGCCGCGGTTACCAAAATCTTTTTTTTAATTTTTTCTTTCATGATATTTTCTAAGCTCAGCTTATTTTAAATCTTTAGTTCTCTTCTTCTTTTCTAATGCTATTTCCCACTTAGGTTCATCAATTCTCATAATTCCCAAACAAGTTATTAGATACAAACAACATTTTTAAATCTCATATTCTTTAAGATTTTAAATTAAAAAAGAGCAAAATGAGCGTAGCGGGATTTTTCAAAGGGCTTGCAAAGGGAATTCTTGGATTTTTGTTAGGTGTATGTATTATTCTTCTCATTATGTCATTAAGCCTTTCACAATTCACAAATCATGATTCAATCAAGCCTCAAATGGTGGATATTCTTAGCAGTAGTGTAGGAAGCAACATGTCTATTGGCGAGGAAAACTTTTCAAGCTTCAAGGAAATGGCTGCTTTTGCGTGCACTGGACAGGAGACAATAGAGCTTCCTTCTCAGGATATGCCAATAACACTTAACTGCGCTGAAATACAAAACTTGCAAAGCGCAGAGCAATTCAAGACATATATGTATGGCCAGATTTTTGATAAAATGTATTATTATAATTACAACTGCACAGATATTATCCAATGTTTCAGGCAGAATCAGACAGCTTCATTTGCCGGAGGTCCTTTTGTATTAATGTCAAAAACAGCGAATGATTCTTTTGCAAAATACACTATTTATTCCCTGATTGCATTAATTGTTATCTGCATTTTGCTTTTATTGTTCAAACCTTTCTCAGCATCGTTGAAAGGAATTGGAATTTCAGCTACAATCGTAGGATTGGCTACTTTTGGAATGCCTTCAATAAAAAAATTGGCTCTTCAAAAGGTTCCTGCAGAATCACAAACAGTGATTTCTCCAGTACTCAATTCATTATTCGAAATTTTGAAAAAGAATTTCATGATATGCCTCATAATTGGCGCAGCTATTCTTGCAGCAGGGATAATTCTAGGGATAGCTCTTAAAGAAAAATCAAAAGGTAAAGAAAAAAAGAAAAAATAAGTTTAATTAAGATATTTAACTGCCTTTTTCAAAGCCTCTTTAATCTTTAAATCAACAAAAGGATTATCTTGAAGAGTTGCAGCTGAGTGTTTGAAATAGGCTGAGTCTGTATCAACAGATCTTAAGTTTCTAAGTGCATAATAGTCTGCATTTCTAAACATGCTATTTTCCTCTCCTAAATCAACAATTGAAAGCACTTCGTCTGTTATACATGCTTTTGCTTTTCTCAATTTTTCCTGTTTTGCTTGATATAAAATTGCTCGTTGTCTTGCGTCCATTTTAAATTTTTAAATTAAAAGTTCAGAGAAAAGACGATTTATAAATCTTTCTATTTTTAACCACACTGCAATAGTAACAAAAAGAACTATACCTTTATTCCAGAATCTTTCAGATCCTTGGAATGATTATCAAGGCTGCCATCATTAAGACAATCCCAACATGTATGAACTCTTCCATCAGGCTCCTTAACATAACCCCGACCTTGACATTTGGGGCATCTTGGATTTGACATTTTACTTAGCTAATCTCAAAGAGCAAAGGATATATTTAAGCTTTTATGTCCAAAAATAGATATTTGCTATTAGAAAGTTATTGCGTGTCATCTATTCTGATAATATGATAACCAAATTGTGTTTTTACAGGCCCTATAATCTGGCCTTTTTTTCCTGAAAAACAGGCATTTTCAAATTCCTTGACCATTTGCCCTCTTCCAAACCAGCCCAAGCTTCCGCCTTTTTTTCGCGAAGGGCAAAAAGATTTTTCAAGGGCCAGCTTTTCAAAGCTCGCGCCTTCACGAAGCTGTTTCAGAATCAAAAAAGCCTCTCCTTCTGTTTTAACAAGAATGTGTGATGCATTTACTTTGCTTGTCATTTTAATAAGAGCTTGCAACATAAGCCTGATTTGAAGTTTTCCTTCCGCAGGCAATGCATGAACTTTCTTCCGCTTTTTTCAAGTCGCTTCCGATTAATTCCAATCCCTCATTTGATTTCAAAATCTTGTCATAGCAGTCAGCTTCCTCGCACCAGTAAATTTTTGCGATTTTCCTTTCAGAAGCTATTTTTGAAATGTCCTTCATGTTTTTCACTTCAACAACCGCAGCTTTTAATTCATCAGCTGATTTTTGAAGCATTTCTAGCTGGATTTTTTTCAATGACAAATCCACCTCTTTCACCAAATCTGATTCTTTGAATGCTGTTTTTTTCCTGCTATTTCTGAAAAAAGCAGTTATTGTTTTCTGATTAAGCTCTTTTTCCCCAAGCTCAAGCCTTAATGGAATTCCATTAAGCTCTGAATTGTAAAATTTGCTTCCAATTGATTCTTCTTTCTCATCAATTTCAACCCTAAACTCATGCAAAATATTTTTTATTTTCCTTGCCTTGTCAATAATTTTTTCCTTATTCTCCTTATTATAAATCGGAATTATCAAAACCTGGATTGGCGCAATGTTTGGGGCAACAACCAATCCGAAATCATCGCCATGCTGGGCTAAAGTCGCGCCAAGATATCTTTCTCCATTGCCTGTGCATGTCTGCCAGACATATTTTTCCTGTCCAGTATGATCTCTAAATTTTATATTGAATTTTTTTGCATATGCCTGTCCCAGATTATTCAAAGAGCCGTTTTCCAAAACCCTTCCATTAGGCATTAAAGTATAATATTCAAGAGCGCCTTCTGCTCCTGCGAAACATTCCCATTTTGGCTTTTTTATCATGAGCGGTTTAACAGCAATAAAATCCCAGATCAAGTCATTCATGACTTTTGCAAGCTCAATTTCTTTTTCAGCATCTTCTTTTGTCGCGTGTGCTGTGTGAATTTCATACCAGGGGCCGATTTCCCTGTCTCTGATAAGGGGCCTTGTTTGTTTTGTTTCATATCTGTAAGAAAAAACTGTTTCATAGATTCTTAATGGAAGGTCAGAAGCTCCCCGAATCCATAATGAGAACATTGGGTACATCACCGGCTCGCCAGTTGGCCTTAAAATAAAATCTGTCTTGTCTTTTTGCCCTGCCCAAAATCCCTGCTCCTTAAATCCGTTCCACCAGGTGTCATTTTGCTGGGCATATTTCATTGGAACAAGCAATGGGAAATACATTTCTTTTATTCCATTTTTCCTGAATTGAATATCCCAGAAATTCTTTATTCTGAGCATCATGTCATAGCCATAAGGCATCCAGACAAACATGCTCTTTACAGCAAATCTATTGTCAATTATCCTTGCAAGCTGAAGAATCTGGCTCATCCAGTTTGGAAAATCCTCGCTCTTTTTTGCTGTCAAACTCGCGGGGAGAATCAAAGATTCTTCATCTTCGTCATCGTTTTCCTCTTTTTCTTCATCTATTTTTTTATATTTAGGCTTCATATGAAAGAATATCCTTGCTTTTTTTTAAATTTATGCCTTAACAAAAAAAGTCCTGATGCTTGACAAGAATAAAGGGTTTGTCGGTATTATAGAAAATAAAAAAATCGCTTTCCTTGTAGCCCTTGCTCAATACCTCTTCACAAACCTTAGAAAGATTTTTGCCATAAGCAATGATTTTTTTGCTCTTTGGAGAATCCATTGCAATATAATTGTCCATGTATTTTTTTGCGTCTTCAGCATTAAGCAGAGTATCCATTGTTTTTTCCATTTTGATTTAACTAAATTCGGTTTTTTAAAAATTATTGTGATAAGGATGCGCCCAGACTTCGCGAAAAGAAATTCAAAATTCTTAAATTTGCCCGGTCTTATTATATTTCTTCATGAACTGCTCTAGAATAACTTGCGGTGCAAAGCCCTTTCTGCTGCATATTTTAACAAATTCGTCATAAGTGGCTTGGTCCATATTATATGGCTCCATCCTTCTTTTTTTGGGGCTTGGTGGTGTTGCGGCCATAATTTAAATTATAAAATGACGTATATAAATCTACGCTTTGAATTCCAAACGCTTCCAAATGCCAATTCATCCAATTAAACCTTTTTAAACAATGCAGTTCTAATAGCAATATGTTCAAAAATTCCACTTTTGCGAAAAGAAGAAGCAGTCTTGACAACATAAGCAAGCAAAGAAAAAAATATCCAGATATTGTCAAAGCGGTAATTGACATTTCAGATGTTGTTCTTGAAATTTTAGATGCAAGATTTATCGAAGAAACAAGAAATAAGGATATTGAAGAATACATTAAAAAGAAAGGGAAAAAAATACTTTATGTCATAAACAAGATAGACTTGGCTGATGCTGAAAAAGTTATGGGGCTTATTAAATCTGAAAATCTGTATCCTTATGCGCTCATCTCGTGCAAAGAGAGAATTGGAAGCAATATTTTAAGAGATAAGATAAAAATCGAGGCAAGCAGGGTAAAAAATCGTTATAACAGAAAACAGGTGGGCATAATAGGATATCCAAACACTGGAAAATCCTCTGTGATAAACCGTTTGGTTGGAAAACCAGCTGCAAAAATCTCTTCTGAAGCAGGATTTACAAAAAATATGCAAAAAATAAGGCTTTCAAAAGATGTTTTGCTTTTAGATACTCCTGGAGTGATTCCATTAAAAGAAGATGCAAATATCCATGGAAGAGATTTGATAAAACAGGCAAGAATTGGCATAAAAGATTATAACAAAGTCCGGGAGCCAGAAATGATTGCTTTTGAATTAATGAAAAAATATCCTGGAGTTTTTGAAAAATATTATAATATTGAAGCCAATGGTGACTATGACTTATTAATAGAGCAATTAGGAAGAAAAAGAAATTTCCTCAAGAAGGGCGGAGTAGTCAATGAGGACAAGACCGCAAGGTCAATATTAAAAGACTGGCAAGAAAATAAAATTAAAGTTGAATAAGAATATATCTTGATTTACTTGATATTCAAAGATTTCATTATTTTATCAAGTTTTTCATTAATTTGATCAAATTGTTCTGAAGACATTCCTGAAGATCTCTGTCTGTCTCTTGAGCCAGACCTATCTCTTGAGCCTTCTGTTTTACTAAAACAATCTCTGCAATAAACAGGCTTGTTTCCTGTTGGCCTGAATGGAACCTGGCATTGTTTTCCGCATTTGGCGCAAGTAGCGTCATGCATTTCGAGAGGTCTTCGTTCAGATCTGTCAGATCTTCCATATCCTCCAGAATCTCTTCCTCTGAATCCGCCTCTTCCTCCGCCACCAAATCCTCCGGATCTTCCTCCGCCAAACCGGCTACCGCCAGATCGGCCTCTTAATCCGCCTCGGCTGTTTAATCTGTCATTTTCCATATTTATCTACTTAAATTTTGATTTATAAAGCTATTGTGAGGCCGATTACCAGCAGTTATTTTATTTAATCTATCTTTCTATAAATTCCTTCAATATCTTTCAGGCGCTTTGTTTTTGATAATTTCAATCTTAGCTCGCTTCCGCCAATCATAAATTTTGTAAAATGTATCGCCTGGAATTTTATTTGCGCAAACCCAATCTTATATTTCGCAGCCAATGCCAAATAATCCTTAAATCCAAATTCTTCATTCGTCTCGGTTAATTTCGCGAAAATGTTCGGATAGCCCATTGCTTCTCTGCCAATCATAATAAAATCAAATTTTTTCAGAAGTTCAGGAGCGTTTTTCTCGTTTACATCACCTGAATATATTATTGGAAGCGAAGTTTCTTTTTTTAGTTTCTCTGCAAAGCTTACACCTGCTTTTCCAGAATATCCTTGGGCAATTGTTCTTGGATGAATGCATATTGCATCGCAATATTTCTCTGCAATCTTTATTGTCTTTGAGATTTCATTTGATTTTCTTAATTTGATTGTAATTGGTTTTTTAGTTGAACCTCTCATAGCCCCCAAAATGCCTTCAATATTCTCTTTTTTATTCTGAAGAAATGCGCCAAAACCATGCTGTCTTGCCAGGGATTTAGAACATCCGAGATTAAAATCAAATAGCTTAGCATCTTCCTCATGTTTTGTTATGAATTCTTTAATTCCTTTTTCATTTGCAGAAAATATCTGTATTGCTGGCTTGTCATCTAAATCCAATTTCATTGGTGATAACGGATTTATCATACCTGTATAAACTAGTCCTGCTCCTGCCTTCCTGCATAAAATCCTGAATGCTATATCATTCACTCCTGCCATCGGAGCAAGAAAATAGGGATTTTCCAGTTTCAGATTTCCAATCATCATTTTTGAATCCATTTTTCAGTTAATTGATTAAAAGCGAGAAGAAATAGTGTTTTAATTATTATTTGCTTTTCTTTATTCTCTGCCAATAAAACTTTAATCTTGCTGGGCTAAGACTCATCAGAAAACAAATGAGGGCCCCAAAAGGATGTTTAATTGCTCCAAAAAAATTCGCTTTGATTTCTCCCCAAATCCAATAATATTTTTTATTTTCTTTTGTTAATTTTTGATAATCTTTAATATGATATTTTTCATGTTCAAGAACAAATTTTTTGACTGCTATCGGCAAATCTTTCCTTATTCTTATTCTTATTCTTGGAGGTGTTTCATTAGCATCTCCAAAGGAAGGATAAATTCTGGATTTGGAAACATATGTTATTTTCAGCTTTTTCATAGTTAACTTAAGATTAAACGCCCGGACCGAGATTCGAACTCGGGTTAGAACCGATCTGCTTTTTTCTTTCCAGGGTTTCTTCCCAAGAAAGCCTTGACAGGGTTCTGTGCTAGGCCACTACACTATCCGGGCATATCCCAGCGGCCGGACTCGAACCGGCAACCCCCCGGTTTTTGTTCCGAGTTAGTTTTTGGTTTTAACTCTCAGCTATTCGTGCTTCCTTCTTATCCTGAAACAGGAACGTCTGCACGACGCTCTTAAGCTACAGCCGAGTGCTCCACCGATGCTCCTATCCATTGTTTTACGACGGAAAGTTTGAGCTACGCTGGGATGAAAAAAACAGCTAAACGAGATTTTTAAAGTTTGCCTACACTCAAGAAAATCAAAAGAAAAATGACAAATTTTAAAAAGAGATATTCTCTAAAAGCGAGATGAAATTTAATCCAAAACGCCTTCAGAGCATATATTATTTAGGCCCAGAAGGAACATACACAGAACAGGCAGCAATCAGATATAATCCTAGCAGCAAAAGAATTCCTCTTCCTTCTATTGATGATGTTTTCAATTCTATAGTAAGAAAAACAGACTTGGGAATTGTTCCTATAGAGAATATTATTGAAGGCCCTGTTACTGAAACTCTAAGCGCTCTTTTGGAATATGAAGGGAAAGTGAATATTGTTGATATGAATATTCTCCCAATTCAGCATGCAATTGGTGTATTGCCTGGCCATGAAAAAATCAAAAGCATTATTTCAAAAGACCAAGCGCTAAAACAATGTTCAAACTATATAAAAGAAAAACACCAAGGCGCTGAATTAACTGCAAAACCAAGCACTGCTGCGGCAATAAAAGAGATAGCTGAACAAAAAATAAGAGATACAGCTGCAATCGGAGATGAAAGAACTCTGAGAAAATACAATCTTGAAATTCTTGATAAAAATATTGGAAATGTCAAGAACAACAAGACAAAATTTGCAATTTTAGGAAGATATATTGCAGAAAAAACAGGAAGAGACGCAACATCAATTGTTGTCTATCCTCATAAAGACAGAATTGGCTTGCTTGATGATATGACTAAAATAATAAGCAAGCAATATCGGATAAACATGACCAGTTTTCAAAGCAGGCCTGACACAAGAGGAGGCTACAGATTTTTTATTGAACTTGAAGGCCATATCGAAGACAGCAAGATTAAAAATTGCCTAAAAGAAATGAAAAAAAAGCTTGGGGGGGATTATATTGACATAAAAATTCTTGGCTCTTATCCAAGAAAGCTTTTCATAGAACCGCAAATAAAAGATATTGGAATAATCGGCGGAACAGGAAAAATGGGGGGGTGGTTTAAGGAATTTTTTGAAAAATCTGGATATGATATGCTGATAAGCGGAAGAAAAACTCCACTTACATATGAAAACTGCGTAAAAAAATCAGATGTTGTGATAGTCAATGTTCCAATCACAAATACAGTAGAAGTAATCAAAAAGATTTCTCCATATTTCAAGAAAGGACAGCTGATTGTGGACAATTGTTCAATAAAAACTCAGGCAGTTAAAACAATGTTTGAAAATGTAAAAAAAGATATTGAAGTTCTTGGGATGCACACCATTTTTGGGCCAAAAATAACCGACTTATACAATCAAAACGTGGCATTTGTACATACAGAAAAATCAGGCGAAATAGCAAGACAGTTTGAAGATATTTTTCATAAACACGGCGCAAGGATTCATGAAACAACATGCGGGGAGCACGACAAGCAGATGGCATTTCATCAAAATTTAGAACATTTTACAAAAATTGCTTTGGCAGAGCTTATCCGTCAAGAATTCGAAGATCCAAACACACTTGAGAATTTCACTTCTCCTAATTCAGAAACTTCGTTAATAACCATTGGAAGAATTTTAAGTTCATCGCCATCTCTTCTTGCCGAGATTCAAGCTCACAACACTAATGCTTCTGAGATAATCTCAAGATATGTAGAAATTGTTAAAAAAATGGGAAAACAATTGATAAAAAGAAATCCTGAATGTTTTCAAAAATCAATGGAAGAAAGCATTAAATATTTTGGAAAGAGCTGGATTAAACAAAAAGTAGCAAAATCAAAAAAGATCCAAGAGGCTTTGTCTGAAAACAGTTAAAATCACTCGCTTCTTTTCTCTTCAGCCATGAAGAAAATCCTGTTTGAATATTCTCTTTTGTTTCTGTCAAGCATATCCTGATATGTTGCAAGCGCTTTTGGCAGGTCAATCTCTCCAATCAATGGGAGTTTTGAATAAATTATGTATGAGAAAATTCTTTCTTCGCCCTTGTATAATCTGTCCATGCTCCATTCAAGGCGTCTTCCGCTTATTCTTGTTGGCTGGATTGCTCCGAATTTTGGCGGAATGTTTGGCATAGCCATTGGGGCCAAATCAACAATCTTAACATTTTTTATATCAATAAATGTTTTCAAGAATAAATTGACCTTTAATGCGAATTCTCCGCCTTTTGTCTTGACTTTTGAAACTCTTTTTGTCATCACAACAGGTTTTGTTGTTGACATCCATAATAAAATTGCGGCTGCTGCAACCAAAGCAAAAATAATCAAAGGCAGCAGATAATTTGTCTTGATTTCAACAACAAAGCTTTCTCCCGGCTTCAAATCTTTCTGCCATTCATATACAAAACTTCCTTTTATCTGCCTCACTGAAGTTGGAGTGACAGAAGATCTTGTAAATAGTTTTGAAAATGGGTCTTTTTCAACGCGAATATTTGTAGTTGCCAGAGCATTGCCATCATTTGTTTTTGTTACCTGCAAGACAGGATAAAGGAACCAGCCCTTGTTTTTTTCAGAAGAGGTTATTTTTATTACAGATTCAAGAGCCACAGGCTCTGTGACTTTCCATGCTTCCTGGCCGTGAACAAGCAATGAAATGTCGGCAGAATATTCCCCTGCTTCATAACTTCTTATCTTGTCAGTCAGATTGATAATAATCGTATTTGTTGAATTTGGCTTTATCTCAAGGGTTTTTGCGGCAGAAAAAATTGGCGAATCAATGACTATTCTTCCTTCAGGAATGTAAAGATTTTGATTGTTGTATAATGTCAAAATTAATTCAGAGTCATTTACAGTGACTTTTGCAGGCATTGAAACTTGGAATGCATCATAAAGAGAAACAATTTTTACCGGAATTAAATCTTTGATTTGCCCATAATTGTCTCCCCTAATATAATAAGTCAAGAAAAAATCCCCTTCTTTTTTTCTGAGCTGTTCTCCGGGATATGCTTCAAGCTGAATATTGACTATTGCTTTTCCTGGAATTATCAGGCTCTCTTTCGGAGACATCATCATATCAAGCAAAGTGTAAATGTAAAAAGTATCCTGGCTAGGCTCATTGTTTGTGATTGTAAGATTGTAAATTGCAGGGGTTGTTGCTTCTTTTGCAACAACATTTACAATAGGAATTTTAGAAATTGTGACATCTGCAGCCACAAGCGGCAGCAAAACAGCCATTGAAATAAAAATCGCTAAAATCAATACCTCTTTTTTCATTTTAATCAGACAATACAAAAAGACGAGAGCAATTTAAAAACTTTTCTAATAGGATGGAAGTCGAGAAAGAAAGAGACTGTCCAGAAAGAGAATAAAAAATACAAAGAAAAAATAAAAAGAAAAAAACTCTTTATTTAGCTGCAATTTGGAAAACTTCTCTTATTGCAACTATTATTGTTGCAGGCACGATTAAAGCCATGATAGCTTTCAAGATGTTTACTGGATTCAAAATCCATCCGCCAATATTATATGTGACTGTTAAAACATCTGCGCCAAAAGCTGCAACCAATATTAGAGATACTACTGCTAGCAAGAAAGGTGTGGCTTCTTTTGATCCGACATTCAGTAAACCTACTATGATACCAATAACCAGCAAAATTGCGATTATTGTTGAAGTAAGGCTACCAAATAAGCCAACTATCACTGCTAACAAAATACCAATAAGAAAAGCCCATTTGCCGAGCATCCCTCCAGTTTTTGCCATTTTTTGACCTCCTTTTTTTACTAAAAATAAATAAAGCAGAAGGGCTTTTAAACCTTTCCAAAATTTGCAAGTAACAAATTTAAAAAATTCATCTTTTCAGAATTTTTGGCATTTTTCCTGTAATGTCTATAAGGAGCGAAGGCTTTCCTTTTATCTGTCCGGCATCAATTATTATGCATTTTTTTCTGAATTCATCTGGAATCTCAGAAATTTTTTTTATAAAAGGTTTGCCGGAAAGATTTACAGATGTTGTTACAAAAGGCTTTCCAAATTCTGCAATAATTTCTGTAAATGGATGATTTGGAATTCTTATTCCGAGAGTTGAAAGTCCTGGAATCAAATTTTCAGAGATCTTTTTCCTGCCTGCTTTTCTCAATTTAAACAGATAAGTGAAAGGGCCTGGAAGTTTTTCAATGAAAATTCTGCTCCTGGAATTAATTTCACAATTTTCATAGAGCCAGGCTTTTGAAGGAACAATCACAGAAAAAGGCATTTTCTCGCGTTTTTTCAATTCTCTGATTTTTCTGACAGATTCATCATTTGAAGCGTCACAACCTATTCCATATATTGTGTCTGTTGGATAAATGAAGATTTTTCCTTTCTGCATTTCAGAAATTATTCTCTTTTTTTCAGAAGAATCGATTTCAGAAAATTTTATCATCATTTTAGCAGGAAATTTTGGTTATTCCGTTCTGTTTTTCAAAATTTATGATATTATCAACAAAAGATTCCACTTTTTGTTCATGGCTGACAAGAACGAGCTGCTCTGCCTTCAATTCATGAAGGACAATTCGCATTTTGTCAAGCTGCTCTGAGCTAAAACCGTCTGTCGGCTCATCAAGAACCAGCAAATCCCTGGTTTTAATGCTGCTGTAAAAAGAATTTAGAACCTGGTTTAATGCAAGCCTGTATGCAAGGGCGGCTGCGGTTCTTTCTCCTCCGCTCAGGAAAGAATATTCCAGAGAATATCCATTTTGCTCTATGACCGGGGTAAACTCTTCATTAACGCGGACAGAGAAAGAAGCATCTGAAATCAGCATTTCAAACCATTTCTGGAAAAACTGGTTAAATTCAAAATTAAGCTTGAGCAAAACATTTTTCTCAATAGAACCCATCAAGGAAATGAACTCGCTTGAAAGCCAGAATTCAATTTTCTTTAATTTTTCCATATCTATCTTGCATTTTTCCTTTTCAGAAATTTCAGATTCAATAATTTTAGTCAATTCAGCATAATTTTTAATATTTGTCTCGATTTTGGTTTTTTGGACAGCCAGTTTTGTTTCTTCTTCCTTGGCAGAATCTGCCTCAATCATAGCATCATTATATTTCTCGCCTATTCCAAAACAAGATTCAAATTCTTTTTGAAAAATTACGAGTTCATCAGTTAATTTTTTAATTTCATTCACAATTTTTTCCTCATCGAATTTCAAAGAATAGAAATCTTTCCTCTTTTCATCAAACTCCTTTATCATTGAGGTCATTTTATCCTTCTCCTCTTTTTCAATCCGCAATCTTTTCAATTCCTCCTTAAAAAGGATAATTTTCTGCTTCACTTCCTGCAATTCTTTTATTCCTATGGCAAGTTTTGATTCGTTTTCTTTCAGGAAATTATTCATCTCTCCTGAAATCTTTTCTTTATGCTCTTGAGTTACCTGCTGTTTGCATAATGGGCAGTTGTTCAATTTGGTTATTTTTTCAATATTCTCAGAAAAATTGGCTTTCTTGGCTTCAATGGTCGCGATTATTTTTGCGGTTTCTGTTTCTTTTGCAATCAGCTCCTCAAGGGCTTTTTCTTTTTCCAAGATTTTCATTTCAATCGGATTGATTCCGAATTTCATCTTTTTTGCGATTTCAGATTCCAGCGCCTTTATCCTTGGGTCAAGAATGAAAGTTCTTGCACGGTTCCTTTTCAGCTCTTCATTTTTGGAAACAATTGCGGTTTCATGCGATTTTATTGATTTTTCAACCTCTATCAATTTTCTTTTTTCTTTCTCAAGCTCCAAAAGATCTTTCCTTTTTTCAATGCACAGTTTGACCGCGTCTGCAAATTCAGGCAGTATTTTCCGCAGCTCTATCTGAAACTGCTCTGTTATCTTTTTTCGTTTTTCAAGCTCTTGTTTTTTAAAATCAAGGTCTGAAATTATTCCCTCTTTTTTTCTTATGCTGTCACGCAAGAACTTGGCAATAATCCCTGAATTTTGAATGACTGTCTGATACTTGTTTGTTCCAAGGACATTTCTAAGAATATTCAGCCTTTCCTGCTCATCTTCAAGAAGAATCTGCTTCATCTCTTCCTGGGGGGTGTAAACAGTATAGCGATAAAGCATTGAGGGATTTATTCCGGTCATGGTCTGAGGATAGCCGATTAATTTCAAAATTGCTGAATTCAATTCCTCAACAGAAAGGCTCTCTCTTTTTCCGTCAATTTCAATAATTCCAGATTCCTGCTTTACAGAATCTTTTTTCCTGCTCAAAATTCTTTCAATCACAACATTTTTTCCGTCAATTTCAAGATTGACAGAAACCAAGCTTTTTTCCTTGTCTCTTCTCAAAAGAGAGGCTCCTGAAAGCGCGCCCCTTTGAACTCCAAATATTGCGAATTCCAAAGCAAGAAGCACAGAGCTTTTTCCCGCCCCGACATCCCCGCTGAAAAGTATTCTTCCGAGAGGCAGATTCAATTCTGCATTTTCATAGGACCTTATATTCTTAAGCTCAATTTTTTTAATTTTCATTTTCAATTCATAATTTTATCAATGTTCAATAGTTTGGAGGCATCGCTCAGAATTTTATTTTCAAAAACAGGCCTTGTCTGGCCGTCCTGCTTTTCAAAATTCATCGCGTTTACAAGCTCGAACACGAGTTTTGGATTGAAATCTAAATTTTCCTTTTTGTCAGCAAAATATTTTTTAATTATTTCCTGCTCTATTTCCTCAACTGTTTTATTTGAATTTTCAAGCTCGAGCTCTTTGAATTCAGAAGACGATAAAGAATGCGTGTTTTTCAAGAAAACAAAGGCTCCAAGCCTTTCTGCTTCTTTATTTATTGATTCAAAATTCAGCTCGCTTGTTTTTCCTTCTTTCAAAGTGCCTGAAATTTTAAGCATCATGATTTTGTCCTTAATCTCTTGTTCTCTTGCGCGAAGATTTCTCAAAATTTTATCAGTAAGCTCAAGAGGAGATAAATTATCAGCGTCAATTTCAAGAACGAGCACTTTTTTCAAATTCAAAACCTGTTTTTCAACAGAAACTGCATTATTATCATCATCGGCAACATTCACAATAACAAAACTTCCCTGCTTCAGCCCCTCAAGCTCTTCAAAATTATTTGGAAAAAGCGGGCCGGGATAAACATAATTTCTGTTTTCATCTTTTTTTTCAAAAAATAAATGCAAATGCCCGAGCGCATAATAGTCAAAGCCTTTTGGAAGCTCGGAAATGCCGATTGATTCCATCATCTCCAGCCCTTTTGGCTTTGCTTCTGTCAGAGTGGTATGCAATGCCAGTATCTTGAAACTTTTCTCTGCAGAATCAAGCTTCTCCGGGGTTATTTTTCTTAAAAATTCCTGTTCAAGCCCGGCTTTTCTTCCATAATATCCGGCAAAAACTACCTGAAAATCATTGGCAAATTTTTCAGAAAAGATTTTCAGTCTATTTTCTTTATTCTCATCTGTTTCTGTTGTTCCAATGTTCCTGCAAAGCCCTGCTTTTTCTATTACATTCAAAAAAGTCTTTCCTGAAGCTGAAAAATCGTGAGAGCCTGCAATAATGAAGCTTTTTATGTTGTTTTCTTTTAAAATTCTGAATTGTTCAATTGCATTTTCAAGAATTTCTGTTGCAGGCAGGGCACTATCAAAAATATCGCCTGCGAAAATCACAAAATCAACTTTTTCAGAAATGCATCTTCTAATCGCTTCGCGGAATGTTTCGAGATTAAGCTGCTGCAATTTAGGCTCCCGCCAGCCCCCAAGATGACAGTCAGCGATATGCGCAAATTTCATTTTTTAGTTGAACCTCAGCCAAAGCCTAAACATTTTGTCAAATTTATAAAGATTTAGCTGATTTTATGCAAGGATAAAATCATTGCAAAAGACACACAAAAATCTCTTCAAAAAAAACTTTTTCTGTTGCGATTTGCCTGCATCTCAATCTTTTGTTTCTGATTTCAGCAAGAATTCTTTTTTTAGGAGTCAAAGAGCTTAAAACAAGCAGGATTTTTCCGCCATTGTTCAAATAATCTCTGACTTTTTCTAAAAATCTCAAGATTGTTTCATCTCCAAACCTGCCTCCGGTTGTATCTTTTCCTTTATCCAAAGCATCCTGAGGCAGATACGGAGGATTAAAAATAATCAAATCAAATTTTCCAGGGATTTTAGAAAACAAGCAAGAAACTCTGGCATTAAAACCTTTTTTTCTCATAAAATCAACAGCTTTTCTATTAATGTCAGCAGCCAAAATGTTTTTTTTCAGAACTCCTGCCTTTAAGGCACTCATTGCCTGAATTCCCGAGCCTGTTCCAATATCTAAAATCTTGAGATTTTCATTTTCTCTCAGCATTTTTCTGCATATTTTTTCAACGCATTTTGCAAGAAGGAGGGAATCTTCTGCAGGAAAATAAATAGAAGGCATTATTATCTCCTCATCAGAATAAATATAATATATCCTACAAGACCAAGAAAGAGTATCAGCAAAACAATAAACCATAAAGGAAGAGGTTTTTTTGCCTTTACCTCTAATTTTTTAGCCTCGATTTTTTCTTTTGCTTCAGGTGTTTTTAATTCTTTTATTTCATTAAGCTTGGGCATTGCTGAAACTTGCGGGAATTGCAAGGTTCTTGCTGCATCTTCAACATCATTTTGAGAATAGCCCGCAGAAATCAAGGATAATTTTGCCTGCTGCAAAGATTCATTTCGTTCAAGAGCATTTCTCAATGCTGCAATCAAATCCTGCTTTGCCATTTTTAGAATTATCTTAACTGAATTTTTTGCCCGTCATGCATTATATGAACATTCTTACCAATTTTGTAGCCAAGCTCTGTCGCAAGCTCTCCGAGCGCATTTAATTTCTGCGTATCTCCATGCGCCGGAAAAAGATGCTCTGGATTTATCATGTTTATGAAATCCCTCAAATCCTCACGGCCAGCATGGCCTGAAACATGAACCATATCGAAAATTCTGACTCCCTGGATCTTTAATCTGTGCTCAAGCTCTTTTTTTGCAGCAATATTTACAGGAGTTGGAATTGTCTTGCTGCTGAAAATAACATGATCCTGAGACATAAATTGAAAAGGCAATTGTTTTCTTGAAAGCCTGTCAAGAACGCTTCCGGGCTCGCCCTGATGTCCTGTGCATACAATCAAAAATTTATCACGATTTTTATTGACTATGTTCAATATTTTTTCGATTTGATGCCTGTAACTTACAATGCTTATATCATTCATAAAAGGAACAAGTTTAAGCCTGTTTGCTGCAGAAACATATTTGTTAAGGCTTCTTCCAATAAAAATTGTCTTTCTGCCAAGCTGTTTTGAAAAATCAACAATGCTTTTCAATCTTGCAATGTGGCTTGAAAAAGTGGTGATGACTATGCAGGCATCTTCGTTTGTTGTTGTCAACATAACATCTTCAAGCAAGCCTCTTGCTATTTTTTCGCTAGGAGTTTTTCTTTCATCAGAAGCATATAATGAATCAACAATCAATGCGAGAACTCCTTCTTTTGCGATTTCTTTCAGTCTTTCATAATTTGGCTTCTTGCCAAGTATTGGAGAGTTGTCAAATTTGAAATCATTTGCATAAAGAATTACTCCTGCAGGAGTATGCAGGGCAATCATTGCTGTCTGCAATGTTGAATGAGTGATGTTGATAAATTCCACCTTGTAATCATGCCTCTCACCGCGGACAGTATATGAAGAATTCGGAGTTATTGAAGTTATTTTATTTTTAATTGTCTGGTCATTGTCTTTCATAATTGAATTCAAAACCTCTATTGAATAAGGAGTTCCGATAACCTCTGCATTATATCTTGGGGCAATATATGGAATTGCGCCGATATGATCGAGATGAGCATGAGAAACAAAAATCGCCCTGACCTTATTCCTCAAGCCAAAATTTTCAAGAATCAAGTCATTGGGAATTGCTTCTATATTTCGCAGTTTTCGCTCTGATGGTTTTTCTTTCTGGACTTCCTGCTCCTGCATCGCGACTATTGGCGGAAGAAACAAGCCGCAGTCAAACAAAAAAACATCGTTGTCTATCTGGATGGCAGTCATATTCTTGCCTACTTCATCATATCCACCGATTGAAAACAATTTAATCATTTTAATTTCCTCTTTTATTAGAATTAAAACTAAAACATATTTAAATATCTTCGCCCATTAATATTAACATTATCATGGCAAAAGAAACGGGCAAAAGAATAAAGAAAATGGGCATGCTCCCAACTTTGAGGGAAAAAAGGCATTATCTTTTAATCAAAGTAGAATCTTCAGGGCCTGAAAAAGAAATCAAAAAAGAAATAGATAATTCTATTTTAAGATTTCTTGGAATCCTCGGATATGCAAAAGCAGGGCCAAAGATAATCGCAGTCACAAGCAAAAACAACAATTCTTACATAATTCTAAGCATTCTGACAAAATATGTTGATTCTGCAAAAGCGTCAATTGCCTTAATCAAAGAATTTCAATGCAGATGCATCGGAGTCAGCGGCACAATTAAAAAGCTCAGAGAAAAATTCTTCAAATAATCAAATAATTTTTAATTTATCAATCACTAAAGTTCTTCCGCCTTCTTTGTCTTCTACAATATGGCTTTTTTCAATCAAAATTCTTTTCTTGAAAAAAGGGGCATTTAAAACAAAACTTTCAAACTCTCCGCCCTCACCAGCAACATTCACCCCATACTTCTGCCATGCCTTTTTAATATCCTCAATAAAACCCGCATCAATTTTCCTTCCAAGAAAATTTTCCATGCCCAAGCCATAAACACCAATAATCAAAACCTCAAATTTTTTGTCAACTATTTCATTCAAAACATCAAATTGATTTTTCTGCCACAGGGGGTTTATGCATTTCAATCCTAGTTTATCGCAGATTTTCTGAATCCGCGATGACTGATAAACAGAAGCAACAGCCCCTGTCACAATTCCTTTTATATTGAACTTTTTCTTTGCTTTTTCAATTGCTTTTTCCAGATCTTCAAGCTCCAGCTCTTTCTCACCCTTTGTTTTTCCGATAACAAGAGGCAAGCCTATTGCCTGAGCCTGTTTTTCAGCCCATTTTATATTTGGAGTATGAAACATGTAGCTTGCAGGATTTTCAGAAACAATATTAATCAGGCATTTCACTTCATGCCCTTTCTGCAAAGCATGATGCAATGCAAGGCTTGAATCCTTTCCACCGGAAAATAAAACTGCGACTTTCATAATATATCTTCAAACTAAATTAATTATATAAATCTTTCAAGTATTAAACAAAATAAAAGATGATACTGAAAATATGCCCAGAAATTCTTGAATACAGCAAAGAGGTTCAGAAATTGTGCTGCAAGAAATACCCACAGCATCCAAAAGGATGCCCTAATTACGCAAAAAAAGAGGGCTGCCCGCCGCAGCCGCTTATCAATGAAGTTCTTGATTTTAAGCAGCCAATTTATCTTATTTATACAGAATTCAAAATAGGAAACTTTGCAAGAGGAATCAAAAAAGCACACCCTGAATGGACAGAAAAACAGTGCTATAACCTGAGATATTGGCAGCCAAAAGCGAGAAAAATACAAAGAAGAGAAGAAGGCAAGGCAGAATTGCTCTTTAATCTTACAAAAATCATCAAATCCCCAGAAGCTAATGGCATAAATATAGATTCTTTGTTCAAAAAGCTCAATATGCCTCTTGAATGGCCTCCAAGAAAGATAACAAGGCTTGTTTCAATAGGCGGATATGCCATTTAAATTCCAAAAGTTCTAAAAGAAAAGATTTAAAAATCCACTTTAATTTGGATTTTTATCAGAGATAAGGAAAGTTATTAATTATTATTAAAATATGATTAAATATTTCTCTGAAAGTTATATAAAAGATTAGTATAAAATGGATGCACAAAACCAAATAATGGGCTATGATAGAGCTGCAAGTATGTTCTCTCCTGACGGGCATTTGCTCCAGGTTGAATATGCTGAAAAAACCGTTCGTTTAGGAAGCGCATCTATCTGCCTCACATGCAGCGACGGACTTGTTGTTGTTGCTGATAAAAGAGTAAATGATTCTTTAGTTATTCCAGAATCTGCCCAGAAAGTTTATGATATTGATGAGCATATTCTTGCAACAGCTGCTGGAATTTTAAGCGATGCAAGAGTGCTTGTAAACAAAGCGCAGATTCTTGCACAACAGCACAGAGTCACTTACACTACACCTATAGATATAGAATCTGTAATAAAAGAAATTGCAGATACAAAACAGATTTTCACTCAATACGGCGGAGCAAGGCCATTTGGGATATCAATGCTTATTGCTGGAATAGACATAAAACCAAGAATTTTCGTTTCAGATGTTACTGGAAATTATCTTGGATACGCGGCAACTGCAATCGGAGAAAATGATGAAAAGATAAAAGATATTCTAAGACAGGAATACAAGGAATCAATGAGCATTGAGCAGGGAATGAAGCTCGCATTAAACATTTTCAAGAGAGTGCTTGGAAAAAATTTTGACATTAATCGATTTGAAACAGCTTATATCAGTTCAAAAGACAAAAAATTAATTAGAATAAATCGAGAAGAATTAAAAAAGCTCATTAAATAAAATAATCATCCAATTAGATTATAATGGCGACAAATATTACTGCCCGAATAAGAATTAAAAATAAAGATTTTGAAATTCTTGTTGATTGCGACAAGGCAATTTCATTCAGAAAACAAGGAATTGGAAGCGTTGAAAACATCATCGCTATTCCGACTGTTTTCCTTGATTTGAAGAAAGGAAATAAAGCCGGCGTAAAAGACATGGAGGAAGCGTTCGGAACTTCAGATATTTCAAAAGTCGCATCCCACATCATCAAAAACGGCGAGCTTGAACTGCCGATTGAATACAGAAAAAAAATGCGGGATGAAAAAAGAAGGCAGATTATAGACTGGCTCGCAAGAAACTGCTGCGACCCAAAAACAGGATTGCCTCACCCTGCAATAAGAATTGAAAATGCATTAGAGCAGGCAAAAGTCAGGATTGACGAAAATAAATCAGCAGAAGACCAAATTACAGGAATAATCCACGCAATGCAGCCGATTATTCCAATAAGGATTGAAGTCAAGAAATTTACAATCAAAATCCCTGCAGAATATACTGGAAGAGTTTACAGCATAATTCAAGGAACAAAAAAGGAAAGCGAAAAATGGCTTGAAGATGGAAGCCTTCAAATCGTTTTGGAACTTCCGGCAGGAATCCAGCTTGAATTTTTTGACAAGCTGAACAGCGTCACACACGGTTCTGCAGTAACAGAGGAAATTAAAAAATAAAATGGAAGCAAAAAAAGAAGCAGAAGAAAACGAAGAAATGAAAAAAACAGAAAAGAAGCCAAAGAAAGGAGAAAGCAAGAAAGAGGAAAAGTCTGAAAAAATCCTTAAAATTCCAAGAGACATAGTTGTGCCTGGAGAAGTCATTGTTTCAGGAGAGGATTATCTGCCAAGCGACGGAACAATGAGAGAAAGCATGAACATTATTGCAACAAGATTTGGATTGGTTGAATTTATTGGAAGGCTTGTAAAAGTTATTCCTTTGTCAGGAGTTTACATTCCAAGAAGAGGAAACACAGTCATAGGAAAAGTCATTGATATAACCTACAATGGATTAAGACTTGATATCGGAGCGCCTTATGAGGCATTTCTGCCTATGAAAGAATGCTTTTTTCCCCACGGACGCGAGCTTGAGGAATATTTCAACATCGGCGACATGATAATTGTAAAAATATTTTCAATTAGAAGAGGGGATATCAATCTCACAATGAGAGACAGAGGATTAAACAAGCTTGAAGGCGGAATGACTATCACAGTAAATCCAAACAAGGTTCCAAGAGTCATCGGAAAAGAGGGAAGCATGGTAAACATGATTAAGCAGGAAACAGGATGCCTGATTGTAGTGGGACAAAACGGAATAATCTGGATAAGAGGAGAAAATATTGATGCAGAGCTTCTTGCAAAAGAAGCGATTCTGCTTATAACAAGCAAGTCGCATATAGAAGGACTGACTGATTTTGTCCAGGATTTTTTAGAAAAAGCTAAAAAGGGCAAAGAAAAATTAATTAAATAAAATGACATACGAAAAAAGATATGACGGAAGAGATTTTGATGAAACAAGAAAAGTAGAAATAAAAATGGGCGTAATCCCAAGAGCAAACGGCTCTGCAATGTTTTCCTTTGGGAATACAAAGGCGATTGCAGCGGTTTATGGGCCAAGATTAATGCATCCGCAGCATCTGCAGAATCCTGAAAAAGCTGTTTTAAGATGCAGTTATGACATGCTAAGTTTTTCTGTAACAGAAAGAAAAAAACCAGGGCCTTCAAGAAGAAGCTCTGAAATTTCTCATGTTATTATGAATGCGTTGACTCCTGTTTTGCAGCTTGAAAACTTTCCAAATGCAGTAATTGATTTGGAAATAGAGATAATTCAGGCAGATGCAAGCACGAGATGCGCAGGAATAAATGCTGCAGCTCTTGCTCTCGCGCATGCAGGAATCCCAATGACTGATTTGATAAGCGCAGTTTCTGTCGGAAATATTGGAAACAAAATCTGCATTGACATAACAAAAGAAGAGGAAGATTATGAAGAAGACGGGGAGAAATTAGCCACAGACATACCTGTTGCATTTGCCCCTAGAAAAAACAGACTCACTTTGCTTCAGCTTGATGGAAAAGTCAAGCCAGAGGTTTTGAAAAAAGTCATTGAAGCTGGAAACAAAGCATGCATGAAAATAAATGAGGCTCAGAAAAAAGCTCTCAGAGATTTGAAAATGGAAACAGAACTCCCTGAAGAGGAGGAAAAATAAAAAAGTAAAATGGAAATCGCAAATATAACAAAAAAACGTTTGATAGAATTTTTGGAAAAAGGAAAAAGATTTGACAACAGAGGATGGCTTGAATACAGGCCATTAAAAATAAATCTTGGAATTTCAAGCAATGCAGAAGGCTCTGCCCAAGTTTTTCTCGGAAAAACAGAAGTAATGGTTGGAGTCAAGCTCGATGCAGTAGTGCCTTACAGAGATTCAGAAGAGTCAGGAGTTCTTGCAGTAGTTACTGAGCTGTTACCAATGGCTTCTGAACGTTTTGAGCACGGCCCTCCAAAAATCCAGTCAATTGAACTTGCAAGAATTGTTGACAGAAGCATCAGAGAATCAGAGATTATTGATATGAAAAAGCTCTGCATCAAAAAAGGAGAAAAAGTATGGAGCGTAATGATTGATATTTATGCCATAAATGACGATGGAAATTTGATAGATGCTGCTGCAATTGGAGCTGTTGCTGCAATAATGTCAGCAGTAATGCCAAAAATAGACAAAGATGACAAGGTTCAGTATGGAGAATTTACAAAAGACAAGCTTCCAATAACAAGCGCAATACCAACAACAGTCACTTTCTATAAGATAGGGGACAAATTTGTGCTCGATCCAACTACTGAAGAGCAGGATGCGAGCGAATTAAGAGTTTCATTTGCAGTATCTTTTCCCTCAAAAGAAAAGAAAAGCAAAAAAATAGATGCTGAAAATGCAGTAATCAATGCAATGCAGAAAGGCGGCGGCGATGCCACGCTAAGTTCTGAAGAAATCAATACATTGATTGATTTGGCTGTTGAAAAAGCTGCCAGCCTGCAGGAAAAAATAAGAGAAGAAATTGAATAAACAATAAAATGAAGAAAGAAGAGTTTGACCCTGAATTTTACACTAAATATGAAAAGACAAGAATCATAGGCGCAAGAGCGCTGCAATTATCCATGAATGCCCCGATTCTTCTGAAGATGTCCAAGGAAGAAATGGAAAATTTAAAATTTGACCCTCTGAAAATAGCAGAGCTTGAATTCAATAACGGCGTTTTGCCGATAACTGTCAGAAGGCCTTTGCCTCAGAGAGCCTCAAAAGATGAGGAAGAAGAGAATGAAGAAATAGAAGTGATTGAAAAAGTTGAAGAGGAAGAAGTCACTGAAAAGCCCGAGAAGTTGAAAAAGAAAGAGGAAAAAGCAGAGGCTGCGGCAGAAGGCGAGGAAATCATAGGCGTCACAGAAGAAACCGAAGAGGAAGCTGCTCCTGCGGCAAAAGGCGAAGTCGCCGAATAAATTTAATTTCTAAATTTTATTTTCATATATTCTCATTATCATACTCTAAAATATACTCAATTTCTTAAAAAACCTTAAATACCGCCAATTTTTAAAAAAGCCTGAAAGGCAAAAATGAATAAGGACAAGATAATAAGATTTTTGAGCAGGCAGGCAGAAAAATGGATGAATGCGAATCAATGCAGGGAAATTAACGGAACACCTAAAACTGGAAATTCTGGAAAACATAAAATTGATTTCTACCCGAGACAGATATTGTATTCTTATATAGATAAAACAGAAACAAATTTTATGGCAAATAGCGGGGGGCTCATCTCAGACCCAAAACACTCTACAAAAAAAGAATTTAAATTAAGGACAGAAGCGCGCATTGGAGATCTCGACAATTCCGTCGGCCATGGTGTTGGCCATAAATGCCAAGAATCAGACATGCCTCTTAAAAGTATGAAAGCATTTGAACGCGAATGCGATGAGCTCACAGATTCTGTTTTAAAGCTAGCATTAAAGGAATATTTTGATTATCATTCCTCTTTTTGCGAATATGATGAAGATAAATTTCAAAAATTTTCTGAAGAAGAGCCAGTTATCTTTTCTGAAAAAGAAAAAGAACTAAAATTTGGCAAAAAAGAAATAATCGAGGCTCTTGAAGAGACTTCTGATGCTCTTTACAAAATTAAAAAAGTTGAATCGGCGCAGGTAACTGCAACTGTACAGAAAGTGAACAGAGGATTAGTGAATTTAGAAAGAACCCTTGACGGCAAAAAAAATAAGAGCCAGATATTCACTTCAAATGTTGCAGCATATGTACATTACTTTGTTGGAATGAGGGACAAAAACAAGCAGATTATCCAATACAGTGAAAGACTGGCTGATTTTGATCTTGAGAAAGTTCTTAACAAAAAAGCGATATGGAATAAATGCAATTCTTTTATAAAAGATTTGATGAAAAGAATTAATTGTGAAGTGCAGGATTCGGGGTTGTATCCTGCAATTTTTGATGGATCAGCGACGGGCATACTTATCCATGAAGGATTGGCTGCGCATCTTTTATCTGCACGCGAGATTATGGAATATCATGCCACAACATTCAAGGAAAAAGTAGACCAAAGAGTTTTGCCATCTTTTATCTCAGTTTACAATGATCCTTCAAAAAAAGGAATGTGGGGTTCGTATAATTTTGATGAGGAAGGAATTAAAAGCCAAAGGATAACACTCATTGAAAATGGTGTTCTAAAAGATTTTCTTCATGACCGTTCAACAGCTGGAAGAATGGGCAGAAAATCCAATGGATGCTGCAGAACAAAAATGGCAGAGGAAGATGCCAAGGATCTGTCCACTTTGGAAGATGTCATTACAGAGCCAAGAATAGGGATTATTGAAGTCAAATCATCAAAACCTGAAAAATTTGAAAGTCTTGTTGAAAGGCTTAAAGGGATATGCGCTAAAACAGGCGTAGAATACGGGCTATTAGTTGAGGGCGGCGGCGGGGATGTTTCACCCGAAACAGGCGAGTTCAGAATATATCCTCATAAAATATCCAGAATTTACAGAAATGGAAAAATAGTTCCTGTTTCAAGCGCTTCTATCCTCGGAAATCCTTACAACATGCTTAATGATATTCAGGCATTGGGTGATCAGAATGTCATTGCAAAAGGTTTCTGCGGATCAGAATCCGGATGGGTTTACACTTCTGGGATTGCGCCATATGCTCTTTTAAGCAAAGTAGAAGTGAGAAGAATAGAAGAGGATGTCCTCAAAAAGAGATTAATTCCCTCTGAAGAATAAAAAGATATTTTATGCAGAACCAGTTAATGCAGAAATAGCAATTGATTCTGCAGGCTCCAATGGGCCGGTGAATGCTTCAAGCTCTGGCAATTTTCCTTCAAGTTTTCTTTTTTTCATGTACTCTCTGCAGAGAATCCAAAAAATCAATCCAAGGCTCTTGTCGCTTTTGTTGTTGCATGGAACAACAAGGTCAAGATATCTTGTAAGATTGTTTGTATCGCAAAGCCCGATTACAGGAATTCCTTTCTTGACTGCATCAAAAAGCGCGTTTTTGTCAAGCCATGTATCTGCAACAAGGACAATTGAAGGCTCAAAAAAATCAGGCAGGGCAATATTTGTGATTATTCCTGCAGGATATTTTTTCAAGAAGCATCTTATGCCTGTTAATTCTGACAATTGCTCCAAAGCTTTCCAGCCTGCTTCTCTTTTGCAGACAATAATTATTTCTTCAGGAGCGTATTGTGAAATGACTTCAGAAGCAGCCTTTATTTTTTCATCAATTAATTTTGTATTCAAGATTCCAAGCCCGTCTGCCCTTTTTTTGTAGATATATCTTTTCATGCCGGGCATTATTGTTTTTGTTCCGATGTAAATTCCGCATCTCAGATAATCCTCAATTGGAACAATAAGCTCTCCAAGCTCTTTTTTCTTCTTTTTAATCTCATCTTCGTCTTTCAGGCTTCGTTTAAGAGCCTCTTCTTCTGTTTCTATTTCTTCTTTTTCTGAAATTTGAGATAGCTCGGCTGATTCTGCATCTGCATCAAGCTCTTCAATCTTTATTTTCTTTTTTTCTTTTGGCTCTTCCTTTTCTTCTTTTCTCTTTGCAATTGGCTTTTTCTTTGACATTTTGTTTTAAAAAATATTAAGAATAATGCTAAAAATTAATGGATGCTATTTAAACCTTTTTATTCGCAATGAGGCTGTTCCATTCATTTTCGAGATATTCCATCAATGCTTGCTTCCAATGCCTCATCAAATTTATCTTTTTTTTGTTCAAGTTGCCATCAATCATTCTCTCGCAGGGCGCTCTTGCAACAGGAAAATCTTTTTTAAAAAATTCTGAATCAACCTCATTTATTTTTGCGTCTTTTATTCCAAGAACTTCAAGAATATGCTTTGCTATTTCAATTCTATCTGTTTCTCCCTGGCAAGCCATGTGATACAAGCCGTAAAAATCTGTATTGAAAAGAACTTCAAGATTTCTTGCAAAGTCAAAAGTGTAAGTTGGGGTTCCGCGCATGCCTTTGACTATGTTAAACTCTCTTTTGCCCTGCTTTATCTGGGAAAGAACGTATGAGACAAATTTCTTGTCTTTTTTTCCTCCGCCAACCATCCATCCAGCGCGCGCTATAAAATATTTTTCAAGCATGCTCTGAACAGCTATCTCGCCGTAAAACTTTGTCCTGCCATAAACATTTATTGGGTTTGGAATATCTCCCTCAGAATATCTTTCTTTTTTTCCGTCAAAAACTCCTGCTGTGCTCACATAAACCAGAGGAATATCAATTTTCCTTGCAATCAGGGCCATATTTTTAGTTCCAAGATAATTTGTTTTGAACGCCTCTTCAAGATGCTCCTCACAATATTCCAAGCTTGTAAGGGCGGCCAGATGAAGAATTAAGTCAGGCTTGAACTCATCACATATCTTTTTTGCGCCATCATAATCTCTGACATCAAGAAAAGAGAGCCATTTTTCATTCAGATCAATGTCAGTTGGTTTTACATCATAACCTTTTTGCTTCAGATGAGAATACACAGAACTTCCAAGCATTCCTCCGCATCCTGTAACAAGTATCTTCTTAATTTTCATGTTTCGTATGCTATTTCTGCTTAGTGCTGCTTTGCAATCTCTCTTTCAATTCTCATGAGCTCATGAAGTTTTGCAAATCTTTCCTTGCCAAGAATTCCTGTTTTTATTATCTGCGCCTGCCAGCCGACAGCCAGATGCGCAATAGTGTTGTCTGAAGTTTCTCCAGAACGGTGAGAGATTATCGTAACAATATCGTGTTTCTTTGCAAGGTCAAGAAACTCTTTTGTTTTAAGCAAAGAACCGTTTTGATTTGGCTTCACAATGACTGCATTTACTGATTTTTCTTTTATTGCTTTTTCCAGTCTTTCAGGATGTGTTGCAGTCAAGTCATCACCGCAAATCAAAACCTTTGAGCCAATTCCCTGAACTTCCTTAAGCAATCGCGAAAATCCTGAAAAATCCTCTTCTTTCAATGGATCTTCAATATAAACAAGATTATATTTTTTGATTAATTCAACAATATAATTGATTTGCTGCTCTTTTGTCAGTTTTTTTCTGGGATTTTTATATATATAATCAACTTGGCACAAAGAGCTTGCAGCCATATCAATTCCAAGCCCAAGAGTTATTCCAAACTGCCGCTTGATTTCATTTGCAACCTCTGACATTAAATCCAAAACCTGCTCATTTCCCAATGTTGAAGCAAGCGCATTTTCATCTGTCAAAGTTCCCCTCCATGCCTTGTCTTTTTCAACAAGCAAATTTTTGGCTTTTTTGTATGCCTGAAGATTTATGAAATAAGAATCAAAAAAATGCTCTGTTTTCGGCAAAACCAAAAATTCCTGGTAATCTGTTTTCTTTTCCTGCAAACTTGCAGGAACATGCATGCCTCCGCCGATGCAGTTTCCAAGAGGCCTTGGAATCTTTATTTTTTCCAGAGGAATATTGTCCTCTTCAGAAAGAAATTGCCATAATCCCTTGTCATTTGCAGCTGCAAGGCATTTCAGCAGGGCTGCTTCAAGAGCATAAAGGGCATTTCCGCCAATCAGGCTCCAATTTTTTGTCTTGTCCAGCTTTTCTGCGATTTCCTCTATTTTTTCCAAATCAGAAAATTTTTTCAGTTCAATTTTATCTGCAACTATTTTTTTTCCAAAAGCATTCAGGAAAGTTATTGAAAATTCAATTCCTTTTGATGAAAAAGGCTCTGCCTCATATTTTCCCCTTGATTTGCCAGAAGGAGCAGATGCCTCCCCTTTCTTGCCTTCTGATTTCACAGTTACAGAAATAGTAGGCTTGCCTCTGGAATCAAGAATTTTCCTTGCAACAATCTCATCTGGAATCATGCATGGATAAAATTTAGCCAATATAAAAACTTTTTTAAGTATGTTTTGATTTAGATAAGCCAGATTAAGGGGTGAAATTATGGAAAAAGAGGAGCAGGAGAAAGAAACAAAAAGAGGAACTTTTTCTGAATCAAAAGATGAGATTCGAAGCAATCTTTTGAGAATTCTCATTGATGCAAAAAAAGCAATCAGGACTGAAGACAGTTTTGCGCTGCTTGAGTTAAGCAACAGAACAATCCATTCAGCATCAATTCATCAGGATTCAGACAATATCGCAGTAGCTGTTTTAATATATGCAATATCAAAAATAATCTCAAGAACTGATTACAGAGAACAGGAGGACTGGCCAAAATTTTATTCTCAATTTTCACAGCAGCTTGATAATTCAATACAAAATTTAAAATTAAAAAATCTGCACGGCTTTCGGGAAAATATTGCAGATATCCAAAAGTCAATAGATGCGTTGTCAGGGCATCTGCGGGATTATATCAAAGATGTTTTTCTGAGGGCAAGCATCAGCAAGGCTTCAAGAATCTACGAACACGGAATTTCAATGTCTCAAACAGCATCTATGCTCGGAATAATGCCTTGGGAGCTTGCAGAATATGCAGGAAGAACAGGAATCAGCGATGTAAACCTCAGCATAACTCAGGGCATAAAAACAAGATTAAAAAGAACTTTTGATGTTTTAGGATAAAAAGGCTCTTTTTAGAAAAGAGACCCTGTAGAGAAAATAACAATAAAAAAATCATAACAAAAAATGACAAACAACAATCACAGCAAAAAATTCCTGGTTTTGGATTCAAGCACAGTAATCTCTCTTTCGCTCAGCGAATTGCTTTTTGTCCTTGAAGAAATAAAGAAAAAATTTCCTGAAATAGTATTTCTTGTAAGCGATGACGTGATAAATGAGATAATTGACAGGCCTCTTGCAATAAAAAGATTCAAGCTTGAAGCGCTGATAGTGAAAAAATTAATCAATGAGAGAATTATTGAAATATCATCAGAATTCATAGATAAAAAAGAGGTTGAAAAAGAAACATCCCGCATTCTTGAAATTGCCGGAACAATTTTCAGGGCCAAAGGCGAATACATGCAGATTGTGCATCGCGGCGAGGCAAGCTGCATAGCATTATACAGAATTTTGAAAAAGCAGAATGAAAAAGCCCTTCTTGTTGTTGATGAAAGAACAACGAGAATGCTCTGCGAAAATCCTAACAATCTCCACAGATTACTTGAAAGCAAGCTTCACACAAAAATAGAATACGCCTATGAATCTGCTGATTTTTTCAGGAATATAGAAATAATACGCTCTGCAGAGATCTGCGCTTTTGCATTCAGGAAAAAAATACTGAGATTTCCGGGCTCTGCCTCGGAAAACATTGATGCATTTCTGTATGCATTAAAATTCCATGGCTGTTCAATCTCAAGCGAGGAAATAGAGGAAGAAAAGCAAATTTTGCCTAAAATCTAAAAACATTTAAAAGTAAAGCCCATTCTGTTTTGATGCTGGGGACATAGTTTCAATGGCTAAAATGGGCGGCTCCAGCCCGCCAGTTGGGGGTTCGAATCCCTCTGTCCCCATTCTTATCATTCTTAAAAAAACCTTTTTAAATGCCAAAGCATTTAGATTAACATGGCAAAAAAGACTGAGAAAGGGAAAAAATCAACAGGGGCTGAACAGCTTATTGTCGAGAATCTTGTATCATTGCAGAAAATTCTTGCAGACCTTTCTATTAAAATGAATGAGACAGAGAAGAAATTCTCAAGGCTTCTTGACTTGTTTGAAAATGCAAGCAAAAGCTATGAAAGGCCAAGAACAATCCCAGGAATGGCTCCTGCAATAAATGACTTGAAATTAAAGGAAATTTCAATAAAAATTGACACTCTTTTAGACCAGAACAAGGAAATGGTCAAGGCATTGACATTAATCGAATCAATATTAATCAAACAGCCTGAACCTGCGGGCCCTGCGGGCATGAAATTAAGCGAATTTCAGGCAAAGCCCCTTCCTGAAAGCAATTTCTAAATCAATTTAAAATGCTAGATGAAAACGAAGTTGATTATTCAAGAAAAGAAAAGGATTTTACAAAAGATTTCTTTGAAAGAGTTGTTGAAATAATACAGCAAGAAAAAGGAATCCTGACCAAGACAGAAATTGACCAGATTATGGAAGAAAAAAAGCTGGAAATAAAACCATTGGTTCCTGCAATTAAACCCCTGCCTCTCGAAATTTCAAAGCCAGTTCAACTCTACTCGCAAATTCGGGAAATGAATTTAGGAAGAATAACGCCCTTAATTCTTGACCCAAGAATAAAAATAATTGTCTGCGAAGGCGCTGGAAAAAACATCATAGCCAAAGACGCGCTCAAGCTTGAGCCATTAACTATGAATATTCAGCTTAATGAAGAAGAAATCAAACAAGTCATTAAGCAATTTTCAGACAAGACGAAAATCCCTTTAACAAATATTTTCCGCGCTGTTTTCACAAACATAGGAATTGAAGCAATCAGCTCGGATATTATAGGCTCAAGGTTCATAATTACAAAATTATAAGGTTAGAAAAAGTACAAAGTTGTTTTGCTAATGTAATAATTGGCATTGATACATGCCAACTTCGCGAAAATCTTTTGGATTTTCGGGACATAGGAAATCAGCAGATTTCCTCTGAATGTCGCCTTTTTTCAGCCAAGGCGAAATAAAAAATAAACAGATAACAACAAAAAGAAAAAGATTTATAAAGCAAAGTCAAATTATAAAATTAGGAATTTTAAAGGAATTTCTGATTATATTATTCTTCAGATATTAACATAAAACTAAAATGAGTGAAGAAATTAAGGTATTGAAGACTGGAACAACAACAGTCGGAATTGTATGCAAAGACGGAATTGTCATGGCTGCTGACAAGCGGGCCTCGGCAGGAGAAGGATTCATAGCAGACAGAAGAGCAAAGAAAATACACAAGATTCTTGAAAACATATATGTAACAACAGCCGGAGTTGTCTCTGATGTTCAATTAGTCATCAAGCTCACAAAAGCAGAATTGAGACTGAAAGAAATAAGGTCAAGGACAAGGCCAACTGTAAAAGAGGCTACAAATTTGTTTGCATCAATTGTCTATCAAAACATCAGAAAATTTTCGCCAATTCTTGGAATCACTGCATTCATAGTGGGCGGAAAAGACCATGAAGGATTTTCGCTTTATGAAGTAGGAGCAGACGGCTCTGTTTCAGACTTTAAAGATTATGTCACATCCGGAGCATACGGTTCATTTATTGCTTATGGTATTCTTGAAAATGAGTGGAATCCAAATATGACTGTAAATGAAGGATTGAAAATGGCTGTAAAAGTTATAAATACAGCGATTAAAAGAGATGCGACAGTTGGAGACGGAATAGATGTTGTTGTGATTGACAATAAAGGCGCAACAGAAATGCCAGAAGTCAAAGTTAATGAAATCTTGAAAGCCAAGTAAATAATAAATTTCTAACAAGTAGAGAATTTTGAATTTAATTTTAAGTTTTAGAATAAAAAATGGGAGACATTGTAAAAACAATTTTGAATGACCTTCCAAAAGAAGCTGTTAAAGAAGTTTTTTTTGAGGGTGCGAACATAATTTTGTATACTGATAAGAGGAGCTTTTTTCTTGAAGGAGAGGAAAAGATAAAGGAAATCGTAAGCAAAATCAAGAAAAGAATTGAGCTTCGCGCAGGAGAAGAGCTTCTTGAAAAAGAGGAAAAAGCGCGAGCATTCATAGAAGGGATTGTTCCTGCTGAGGCAGAAATAACCCAGCTTGTATTTGATGCTCAAAGAAGCATTGTCGTAATAGAGGCTAAAAAACCTGGAATTGCAATAGGAAAATCCGGAGAAGTATTGAAAGAAATAAGAAAAAATGTTTTCTGGACACCGCAGGTTAAAAGAAGCCCTGCGATTGAATCAAAAATCACAACTGCAATCCGCAGAGTTCTCTATCAAAATGGCGCATACAGAAAAAAATTTCTTCATGGAATCGGAAAAAGAATCTACAAGGAATGGAATCCTGAGAAAAAAGAAGAATGGGTCAGATTAAGCATTCTTGGCGCAGGAAGACAGGTTGGAAGAAGCTGTCTGCTTCTGCATACGCCAGAGTCAAAAATCCTTCTTGACTGCGGGATTGATATAGCATCTTCAGAAAGAGAAAGATTTCCATATTTAGACGTGCCTGAATTTAATATCAAAGAAATTGATGCGATTATCATCAGCCATGCTCATCTAGATCACTCGGGATTAGTCCCATATCTGTATAAAATGGGATATACAGGGCCTGTTTACATGACAGAACCTACAAGAGATATTGCAGCTTTGCTCGCATTGGATTTTATTGACGTCAGTTACAAGAAAGCAGCAGCGCCTCTTTACAATGCATCTGATATTAATGACATGGTAAAGCACAGCGTTTGCCTTGAATACGGAAGCGTTACTGACTTGACTCCTGACATAAGAATAACTTTTTACGATGCAGGCCATGCTCTTGGAAGTTCAATGATTCACATAAATGTTGGAAATGGACTGCATAATCTGCTTTATACTGCTGATATGAAATTTGGAAGAACAAGATTATTGGAAATCGCAGAAACCAGATTTCCAAGGCTTGAAACAGTAATCATGGAAGCGACATATGGTGGCAAGGGAGACATTCAGCCTTCAAGAAAAGATGAAGAAGATATTTTACTCAATACAATTAAAAATACTTTGGAAAGAAAAGGAAAAATTCTGATGCCTGTACTTGGAGTCGGAAGAAGCCAGGAAGTAATGCTTGTTGTTGAAGAAGCAATGCGCAATAATCTTCTGCCAAAGGTTCCTATTTACATTGATGGAATGGTTTGGGATGTAACTGCAATTCATACAGCATATCCTGAATTCATGCATGCAGCAATCAAGAACCAAATTTTCAGAAATGAGAATCCGTTTGGAAGCGAGCTTTTCAAGAGAATTGGCTCAGGACAAGAAAGAAAAGAAGTAATTGAAGGCGGCGGGCCATGCATCATAATCGCCACTTCTGGTATGTTAGTTGGCGGTGCAAGCACTGAATATTTCAGAGAGCTTGCTGATTCAAAGAGAAACACTTTGATTTTTACATGTTATCAGGGAGTCAATTCTTTAGGAAGACAGGTTCAGGAAGGACTTCAGGAAGCAAGATTTATTGTTGAGGACAAGGAAGAAATTGTGAAAATAGAAATGGAAATTGTCACAATTGCAGGGCTTTCAGGACACAGCGACAGAAATCAGCTGATTTCATTTATACGAAACATTCAGCCAGAGCCTAAGAAAGTCATTCTAAATCACGGCGAATCGAGCAAATGCCTCGATCTCTCGAGCAGCTTGTTCAGAATGTTCCATGTTGAAACATGCGCTCCAAGAAATCTCGAAGTTGTAAGAATACGTTAATTCTGTCAATTTGCCCTTTTTTCATTCTGTAAATATTGTCCTTAATCGTTATTCTCGTTCTAACCGAAAGCTTTATATAATTGTTATCACTCCATAAAAGTAACAAATAAGGGTTTAAAAAATCACTAAATTCCTTATAAAAACTAACGATAAAATGGACATAATAAAAGTAGAAACAGCAAGAAGAAAAGCATGGGAAAAGACTGAAGAAAATAAATGCCTTCATGGTAGAATAGGCCAGGTTAAGGCAGGTGACCCGCTCTCAATGTTTTATGAAGATGCGAATAGGGTTATCAGAGAAAATCCCGATTATTTTAGTGATGCTGTCACTACAACAGGGAATAATCATGAAACAACCATTCATGTTCCAGGAACAAACATTGTTTACAGAAAATAAAATGACAAAAAGAAAAATTATGGTGTTTTTGCTTGCAATTTTGCTATTTGCAAACGGCTTTTTAATAGGAAATTTGTTCAATCAGACAACTTCTGTAAATCTCAGCCTTGAAAAGCCATTTTCAGATACTGTGATTGTTTCAAGCAGAAGCACAGCAGCTCCTTCAGATGCAATTAATGTTTCAGATATTGAAGTCAATGACAAGCAAATAGTTCTTAATGTTCCAGGAGCAAGAATTTCAAGTTACGCTGACTCGGGAAGCATGCTTCCCATTCTAAATCAAAATGCAAACGGCATTGAAATTGTCCCTCAGAACGAAAGCCAGATTCATATCGGAGACATCATAACTTATCAAGATAATGAAGGCAACCTCATTGTTCATCGTGTTGTTAAAATCAGCGAAGATAATCAAGGAACTTATTTTGTCACAAAAGGTGACAATGCCGCTGCAAATGACGGCAAAAT
>Ga0210049_1000304_pt1 | contig 39316 bp, 39 predicted proteins | sample CryGeyCG2014_300_2_FD_183964 | JGI IMG/M metagenome (GOLD analysis project Ga0210049, IMG submission 183964) | Groundwater microbial communities from aquifer - Crystal Geyser CG06_land_8/20/14_3.00 (SPAdes) (version 2) | ecosystem: Environmental > Aquatic > Deep subsurface > Groundwater | place... | reverse complement strand
ATCAAAAAGCCTGTTGATCCAAGATTGTTAAGGAAGGTGATACGAGAGATTTCTTTTCCCGATGAGGTGAAAACTCCTTCATTTGGGAAAAAAGGGGAGGGTTCCCATTTCATTCAGAAAGGAGGCGAAGTTACATGAAGAAGTGGATTTTTCTTTTCCTCGCAATGGTTTTGGTGATTAATATTGCCTCAATGGGGATTGGGTGCAAAGCCAAGGAGGCATCGGCACCAGCAGCCAAAGAGGAGGTGAAACCTGCTGAGGCGCCGGCTCCACCTGCGCCTGCAGCAACACCAGCTCCGGCTCCAGCTCCAGAGAAACCTGCTGAAGCCCCGAAGAAGTAAAGTTTATTTCATGGCCGAAGCGTTGGCGCCCCCCTCATTGATGGAAGGGGGCGCCAACAAGAGTGAATTTTATCTAAGAGAGGAGCCTGCTATCCGAGTGCAACGCAAAAGGAAAAAAAGGTGCATATCTGCTAAGCAGGAAGGAAGGCTTTTCCTTTGTCTTGAAGGAGGAGGTATCGAATGATATCTCCTTTTTTGTTTTTTGAAAAGGCTTGTCAGACAACGAACCGGTGTCCTCTCAGCAGATATGCAGGAAGGAGAGAAGATGGAGCCTGCTTCAGACTCTAATTTATCTGTCCCCCCAAGGGGGGTGAGAAGGGCCTTGCAGCTTTATTTGTTTCCCCTTGAAATGGGAGGGGAAAAGGTTGAAGAGTCGAGAGAAACCATTCCTCAAGTTTGGAAAGGAGTTTCAGAAAAGGAATGGAATGATTGGAGATGGCAACTTCGACATCGTATTACCACTCTTGAACAACTCAAAGAGATCATCGATTTGACCCCAGAGGAGATAGAGGGGATCAAACATTCGAAAGGCAGGTTAGCTTTAGCCGTCACCCCTTATTTTACAAGCCTGATGGACCCGATCAATCCCAATTGCCCCATCCGAAGACAGGCAATCCCTCGAATCGAGGAAATCCATTTATCAAAAAATGAAATGGTGGATCCATTAGGAGAGGACACGCATTCCCCTGTGCCGGGTCTTGTCCATCGCTACCCCGATCGAGTGCTCTTGCTCGTCACGGATCAATGTGCCGTCTATTGCCGATACTGCACACGGAGACGATTGGTGGGAAGCAGCGAGCGGTCTATCACCCAAGGAAATTTTGAGGAGGTCCTCAAGTATTTGAAGAGCCATCGAAAGGTTCGAGATGTCCTTTTATCAGGAGGGGACCCGCTCCTTCTGGAAAATGAGAGATTGGAGGAGATGTTAAGCCGATTGAGGGCGATTCCCCATATTGAAATCCTCCGGATCGGGACGAGAGTTCCAGTAACCCTTCCCCAGAGAATTACCAGTGGGTTAGTGAGGATGTTGAAGAAGTATCATCCCCTCATGATCTCTATCCATTTTACCCATCCGAAAGAGATCACCGATCAGGTGAGGAGAGCTTGTAGCGAACTGGCAGATGGGGGGATTCCTTTGGGGAGCCAGACGGTCCTTCTCAAAGGCATCAACGATAAACCCTATATTATGAAGAAGCTGGTTCAGGAACTCCTCAAGATTCGGGTCCGCCCGTATTATATCTACCAGTGCGATCTGGCCATGGGAACGGATCACTTCCGAACCTCTGTTGCCACAGGGATTCAGATCATAGAAAAATTGCGTGGTCACACCACGGGTTATGCCGTTCCTACTTATGTCATCGATGCGCCAGGGGGCGGAGGAAAGATCCCGTTGCAACCTGATTATCTGGTCTCAAAGGGTAGGGGGAAGATCGTCTTGAGAAATTATGAGGGGAAGGTTTTTGAGTATCCAGAGCCGAATATTATCGAATTCAAAAAAACCAGGTCCATGGGGGAGGAAAAGGCTGTTTCGAAGAAGGTGATCGCTTAAATAAGTGTGAAAAGGGGAGGAGAGGATCCGTGCTAAAAGTAGTGATACTATACAATCTTTTTGAACGGCTCCAGAAAGGGGAAGAAAAGGATATCCTGGCAGAGAGTGCTATCATCGAAGAGATTGAGGCTGTAGAAAATGCAGTCCAATCTCTCGGTTATCAATGCATTGTGATGGCTGTTCGTGAAGAAATTTTCCCAGTCATCCACTGGTTAAAGGAATACCAGCCCGATGTTGTCTTTAACTTATGTGAGAGTGTTTATGGAAATAGCTGCTGGGAGATGAATGTTCCCGCCTTGTTGGATCTTTTTCGGATTCCTTATACCGGATCCTCTCCTCTTACACTGGGTTTGTGCCAAGATAAAGGGAAAGTAAAGGACATCCTACAGTCTCAAGGCATCCTAACCCCTCGGTATAAAATCTTCGAACGGGCGGCAGGCCCTGTGAAAGGGAATATCTTTCCGATCATCGTCAAACCCCTTCATGAGGATGGAAGTCTGGGGATTTCGAGAGGAAGTGTGGTTTTTGACGATGAGTCCTTGAGCAAGCAGATTCAATATGTGATCGAACAATATCAACAACCCGCCTTAGTGGAGGAATTCATCGATGGCAGAGAGTTGAATGTGGGTTTGATGGAGACCAATGGGAAGACGGGAGTTCTTCCTATCTCAGAAATCGACTACACTGAGTTCCCGGAAGAGGTTCCCAAAATATGCGGATACGAAGCTAAATGGGTGACAGAGAGCCCCGAATATCAAAAATCAAAACCGATCTGCCCTGCCCCCTTAGAATGGGTGATGAAAAAAAGGGTGGAGCATATTGCGATCAAGGTTTTTAAATTATTCGGATGTCGGGATTATGCCAGAGTGGATATCCGCATCGACCGGGATGGGAAAATCTATGTGTTAGAAGTGAATCCCAACCCAGATATCTCTCCTCAATCCGGCATGACCAGAGCCCTCAAAGTTGAAGGGAAAACCTATACGGAGTTCGTGAGAAGTTTGCTCGAGAGAGCGCTTCAAAGAAAAGATGGGGAGATAAGGGGATAGGGAGATACGGGGATTTACCAAAGCAGAAATAAAGAACATCGCTCACAGGGCGGGGTTTTAAAACCTGAATTCTTTAAAATAAAAACCGAGATCCCGAATCGAGTTCGGGATGACAGAACATAAGAGGAAACCTTGTTGTCATGCTGAACTTGTTTCAGCATCTGGTCTATTAAGCAAATTTTCCTAACAGTTCATGGGTCATCGTTATCACCCAATCTCCCCATCACCTCGTCCGCTGTTAGAAAAATGGTTACCCTTCCTAGGATCATATTGAAGAAAGGCAGAGAGAAGCCGGTGTTGCGGGGACACCCTTGGGTTTTCTCCGGAGCGGTCGCCAAAGTAGAGGGAGAAGTCTCTCCTGGAGATATTGGAGAGGTTTACTCCAAGGAGGGCCAATTTTTAGGCCTTGGGCATCTCAATCCCCGCTCCCAGATCATCTTACGCCTCCTGACGCAAAAAAAGGAAGAATTAGGAGAAAATTTTTTTAGAGAGAGAATTTCAAGAGCGGTTGGTTTAAGAGAGGATTGGTTTAGAGGGAAGACCAATGCTTATCGGGTCATCAATGGAGAAGGAGACTATCTCCCAGGGCTCATTGTGGATCGTTATAGAGAGACCCTTGTTCTCCAATGTTTGACAGCAGGGATGGAACGATTGAAAGGGATTTTAACCAATTTATTAGTAAAAGAATTCCATCCCCAAAGTATCTTTGAGAGGAGTGATGTAGCGACGAGGAGTGAGGAGGGATTGGTGGAGAGCAGAGGCCTTCTCTATGGGAAGGATGTTCCAGAATTTATTGAGATTGAAGAATATGGTTGCCGTTTTAGAGTCAATGTGAAAAAAGGCCAAAAGACTGGTTTTTACTTAGACCAGAGAGAAAGCCGTTTCTTTTTAAAAGGACTCTCAAAAGGAAAGAAAATTTTAGACTGTTTCTGTTATACAGGGACTTTTTCTATTCATGCGGGATCAGGAGGCGCAAAAGAGGTTACACTCATCGATTCCTCTGAAGAAGCATTGGCGATAGCCAAGGAGCATTTTGCTTTAAACCAATTGGAGAAAATCCCTCATCAATTCATTCGAGGGGATGTTTTTGAGATCATGAGAGGCCTTGAACCCGGGTATGATATCCTTATTCTCGATCCTCCTCCTTTTGCTAAAAAGAAGGGGCATCTTCCGAGCGCTTCGAGAGGATATAAAGATCTTAATCTCTGGGCCTTTCGTTTGTTGAATAGGCAAGGTCTCCTCTTCACCTTCTCCTGCTCTCACCATATGAGTTGGGATCTATTTCAGAAAATTGTTTTTTCTGCAGCATTGGATTCAGGGAGAAGCGTTCAACTCGTAGGTCGAATGGGACACCCCTGGGATCATCCCATCAATTTAAGCCATCCTGAAGGAGAATATCTAAGGGGGCTGATCTGTAGGGTACTGTAAGTCCAAAAATGAATTTTGAAGGTGCGACCCCAAAGGTTTCCATCCTGAGCAGCGATTCCGTGATCGAGGAGGCAGGGGAGAGTCAAATTGGAGGAAAATGGCAACAAATAATAAGGATCGATGGATAGGAAACGAAGACGAAAGGTCAGATGTTTGTTCTGCGGTTACGCTATGCGCTTTGCGCTCTGCGTACTTTTGGTAGTTACCCCTTGCGCCTGACGCCTTACGCCGAACGGCTTTTCGTATTGGGGCTGGCAGATTTTGTCTTAGGGTTTTTGGTGGGGAAACAGTTTATCTTGATGAGAGATTTGCTCTTAATTGGCGGGTTATTCCGATTAAGCCTTTTTCCTCCTTTCCCCTGCATGGAGCTCGGTATTATCCCGGTGGTCATTCAGATCTTTCCTAATCTCGGAGACATCGGTCTTCAGGGTTGCTACATCGGTCTTTAGGATTGCTACATCTGTCTTTAGTACGGACACATCAACCTGAACTCCTAATATCGTCTTCTTAAATTCCTCATGCTCCCTTTGGTTCTCCTCTTTGTGACGTTCCAAGGTCTCCCTAACCATATTAATACCCTCTATTACCGTATCGAACTTTTCCTTCACATCTTCCAAGACAATCTTCAATTCATCCGAAGCCATTTTTCACCCCTTTTTTTAGTCCCTCCAAACTAACATTACTCTGCGTCAGAAGTCAACCAAAATCTCCTGCATGTTTTTCTTATTTTAAGTCTAACGGATCGCTCAGACGGATTGCCACTCCTGAGCGCTTTGTTACGCCTCGACTATCGCTGGCTCACATTCCTTATATAAAGACCTTCACAGCCCACCCTCTGGGTGATGAAGCACGCTCCCCTCGTCATCGATACTCGAAATGTGACAAAGAATATGAAACAGTGGAAGAAGAAAATTGTGAAGGCCTAATCCATAAAAATCCGAAATCCGAATTTAAAACGGCCAACTTTTTTATGGATGACACCAGAGACATTCTCATTTTCACTCTATATGCAATTCAATAAATCGTTGATCAATTCATTGTTATTTACCCCGTTAGAAATAATGCCCCGCTGCTCCCTCCGGGCCAGAGGCCCTCTGGGCCGGCGGCTGCAGCGGGGTTAGATTTTAGAATAATTCCGGGTTCCGCCCCGTAGGGGGCTCCACCCCGGAGGGCGGGGGGTAATGCCCCGCTGGAATTTCTAACGGGGTTTACATAGGGGATAAATAATCGATACCTTGCCCGGGTGATGCCCACATAGACCAGATTTTTTGTTTGATCCAAAGCCGTTATTTTGGGACCGATAAAATCCAATCCAACCAGAAACACACAAGAATAATCAAGTCCCTTCACGCTGTGGATGGTCGAAATCGTCACGCTGTTTGTCGTTACATCGTAAGATCTCTTTGACCGATAATCCTCCGAGGCCCATTTATAAAGAACTCCCCTCGCCTCCAGGGCCTTTTCAAACATCTGGGGAAGATGCGTATCCGGCATATTCCAGGGTGTCTTCACGGCATAAATGATTGCTATTTCGGAAAAAGGGCATTCTTTCGAATCAACCAGCTTTTTAATATTGTCTGAAACGTAAGTAATCATCTCCTCAATACTTTTAAATTGCTTCATTTCAGGTTTGGGTCCATTAAATCCATAGATATCAGGGAATAATCTTTGCTGCTCTTCTTTTGGTTCAACATCTTTTTTCCCAATAAACTTTGCAGAAAATTCAGCAATTTCGTTGGTATTTCTGTAAACATGGGATATTCTGTGGACACGTCCCTGGACTTGAATACCCAAGTCCTTCCAGGTTTGGGAGTGTTCATAGAGGGTCTGATGATCGTCTAAGGCAATGGTGAGGTTATTTGTTTTAGGGTTTAAGATGGAGGTAATAACCCTGTACATGTCGTCTGAAAAATCCTGCCCCTCATCTACCAGGATGGCGTCGTATTTGGGTTCTTTCCCCTTCAATTTAGATAATGTCTCTTGAACAACAAGGCTATAATACTCCGAGTCCTCGCTCTCGTACGAAACTTCTTCCCCCATTATCTTCGAGCAGAGCTGATAGAAATGGTAAACCTCGACACCCCCTTCGCCCAAGGCGATTCCCTTATCCGAAAGCAGCCTCCTGATGTAATTGACGAGTGTGATATTGAAACAGACAAAGAGGATGCTCTTGATGGCATGGTTATACTTCTTGAGCAGGGCGGCTTTGTGGATAAGGATGAGTGTTTTGCCGCTCCCTGATGGACCCACAATGATCCGGTGTCCTCCGTCGTACTTTCGGGCGATGGCCTCCTGGTGGTTATCCAGGACCTTCAGCCGTTCGATCCCTTCCCCCCATATTCCCCCTATTTTCCGATTTCTCAGATTTTTGACAACAATCCTATTATATGGTAAATTGTTGCCAAGAATAGTTTCTTAAAAAGGAGGTGAATATCATGAAACAAGTGGCTATTAAGAGCACTGTTGATATGCTGCAGAAAATAGAGACGATAGAGAAAGAGGTCATGGATTTAAAAGTGTCTGTGCTCAAAAAACTTGCTCCCACAAATAAAAAGGTGATCTCGCTAAAAGGTATCCTCAAAAATGTGGATATTACAGAAGAAGATATCACTTCTGCAAAGAAATCTCTATATAGTAAAATAGGATTATAGGGAATTCATGAACTTTGTGACCGATGCACATGCCCTTCTTTGGTGGTTCATAGACAGCCCTAAAATAAGTCCTAAGGCATCAGAGATTTTTCAAAAATGTGAGAAAGGAGAAAATATCATCTTTATCCCTTCAATTGTTATTGCGGAGGGTCTTAGTATCTTTGAAAAGAAGCGAGTCTCGTTTGACTTCAAAAAAACTCTTCAGAAAAATATATGAAAGTGAAAATTTTGTGCTCATACCCCTTGATTACTCAATTCTTCAGAAAATGGTGGACTTAAAAGATATCCCTGAACTTCATGACAAGATAATCGTTTCCACAGCAAGATATCTTAACTCTCCTATTGTCACAAAAGACAGAGCCCTGCAAAATGTTCCGTACATCAAAACGCTTTGGTAAAAATTGTTCTTCAAAATGGCAAATGAAGATGTATAACCGTGGCTAATAGCTACCTGGGTAGGCTTCTCACCTACAAGACTACGCGACCTTGCCAGGCCGCAACTTATGGATGACCCTTTTGTCCTCCCTTCTTTTCTGGATTCCGTCTTTCCTTTGATCTGGATGAGAAAGTGATGGGGGTTGGCTTCCTCGATCTGGTTAAGAATCCAATCTTTCATCTCAAAGATAATGAGGCCCACCTCATCGGAATACAATAAAAAATCTGGTTCCTTACCATTGACTTCCGGAAGATACCAGCAGAGGTAGTGAGCATCCGGCTTTGCCACCCCTTCGAGGAACTTGTAGAAGGTCTTTTCCCCCTCTGTCTCAAACTCCCCGATATCACTGGGCATCATCGTAGCCATCGCTACCCATTTAATACATCAAGCTATGCATAAACCTGAATCAGAGGGAAATGTCAAAAATCAAACCTGCCCTCGAGTCCCTTTTTATTATTAATGACACCTGTCAATAGTGTAGACGCGACACCTATGCTCTACATTAACTCTCCTCACCTTTCAATTGTTCCGGAACATGCCAAATGCGGATTGCCGAATGCGGAATGCGGAATTGTCAACCCAGTTAAAACTCATTCTATTCGACCTAATCCCGCTGCCTACCGCATAGCGTAAATACTCAAACCTTCTTTCTGGGCTGATTTTAAATCTTCAAGAGATGCAATTGCTGGTATGGTTACCTCAACATATCGCAGAGCGCATAGCGCCCTCCTACGGCAAGGAGTTCAGCCTCCGGCGGGCAGGCCTAGAGCATAGCGTAACTTTCATCGTAAGGCGTGAGGCGCGAGTCGCAAGGGGCGAAAACAAAAAGCCCATTCTTTTTGAGAATAGGTTCAAGTTCAATCCCAAAATGTTTATCAAAATTTCATCACCCCCGAAAGTTGACCTATTTATACCAAAAATTTAATTTTATAGCAATTTCAGGATGGTCCCAAGGAAGAAAGCAGAAAGCAGAAGGCAGTAGGCAGTAAGCAGTGGGCAGAAGGCGGTAAATGGAAAACACCGGGAGGAAAACAATAGACAAAAAAAGGATAGTCATCAGGTATTCCTTCTTAAGTGAAAAGGCTGCCATCCTGAAAGAAGTGTTGGGTCAATTTCACACAATTGTAAGTCCTTGACCAATCTACAATATTTGGTTAATATTAGCTCCATATTTATGAATCGTGTTGGTAATCATAACCCATGGGAGAAGATATCATTCACCAAAGAATCGAACTGATCACCAGCAAAAAAACGAATCCCGATGAACGAATCGCGAATGATGGTTGACCTTTTAGGAAGCCTGAAAAGGACAGATTATTGTGGGATGTTGGTAAAGAAGATGAGACCCATGCCTCAACCTTTTGAATAAATAACCAAGTGTTTGTGAAAAACCTTACAGTTCCTTATATTAGCTCTTATGGCGTTACCTCTATTTTTATAATAAGCATTGCAGAACACAAGTTTCCCTAAGGTTGCATGTCAAATCCCGGAAAGAGGTCAAGGCTAAATGATCCAAATAGTTAATGCAAAATATGCTCACGTACCGGAAATTGTGGAGATATGGAAAGAATTTATAGATTTTCATATGGAGAGAGATGCATTCTTTACCCGAAGCGAGGATGGACATCTTAATTTTGAAAAACACGTAAGGAAATTAATCGAGTCAGAGAATTCACGAGTTTTAGTAGCTCTCGACGGGGGGAAAGTTGTTGCCTATTCCATAGCACATTTAGCCCATCATCCTCCCGTTTTTAAGAATGTGAATTATGGTTTTATATCGGATATTGCTGTCAGACAAGAATACCGGAGAAAGGGGATCGGAGGGGATATTTTGCATAAAATTAAAAACTGGTTTTCAAAACAAGGTATCACCCGAATTGAGTTACGCGTGTCTTCTAAGAATGAAGTAGCTCAATCATTCTGGATAAGACAGTTATTTAAAGAGTACGTCTATGTTATGTATTCAGAAATATAATAGCTGCTTCTATATGCAGTGTGCCTAGTCAGTGGTCTACGTCTTTACGAAATCTAGCCTGGAATAAGGAGTTCATTATGAAGTCTTACTATATCAAAGATATTTTTGACAAAATGGAAGTGGGTCAGATAGTTGAAATATTAGGATGGGTTGCATCAAAGCGTAATATGGGAAAGATAGTTTTCCTCGATTTGGCAGATTCTACTGGGAAAATCCAGGCTACCGTGAGTAAGGGCATAGATTCCAATATATTTCTTAAGGCAAGAGAGTTAGCACCTGAATCCTCTGTGAGAGTAGAAGGAGTAGTTAAGAAGTTACGGAAATCTAAAGAAATAGAGGTTAAAGTCATTGAGCTCATTTGCGATGCCTCTCCTCATGTTGTTCCCCAACCTAGAAGTTCCTTTGACATTTTTGATAAAAAGTTAGTGGACCTAATTTTAACAAAGCGACATTTGTATTTACGGAATGAAAGGCTTATGGCAGTCCTTAAGTTTAGGCATAAACTTATAGAAATCTTCCGTGAGTGGTTTCGTAAGGAAGGTTTTATAGAAATCCACGCTCCAATATTAACACAATTGCCGCTGTACGATGATGACACCTTGTTTAGTCTTGATTTTTTTGGTGAGAGAATATTTCTCACGCAGTGCGTAGCATTTTACCTTGAAAGTGCTGTTTGCGCTTTCGAAAAGGTATATAATATTAATCCTAGCTTTCGGGCAGAAAAAAGCAGAGGCAAAAGGTATCTAGCGGAGTTCTGGCATATCAAAGCTGAGATCGCTTTTGCTGATTTCAATGATATTATTGCTTTTACAGAAGGCATGATTTCATACGTTATACGAAGAATTAGGGCAGAAAGTAAGGACGAACTAAAAATACTCAAAGTTGATATAGAGGAGAGTAGGCTAACAAAGACTCCTTACCCTAGAATTACCTATGATGAGGCCTTAAATAGCCTAAAGGCGATGAACACAATAAAGGAATGGGGGAAGAGCTTAAGTGATATGGATGTATCGAGCCTGTCAAAAGCATTCGATACTCCGTTTTGGGTTACGGGGAATCCTCGGAGGATAGAAGCTTTCCCTTACAAGATCGATCCTTCAAACACACAACTAACAAAAACAGCTGACTTGATAGCCACGGAGGGGTTTGGCGAGTTACTTGGTGTAGCAGAAAAGATCTGGCAGAGAAATGAACTCCTTGAACGGATGAAAGAAAAAGGGAAGGATTCTGATGAGAGGTATAGATGGTATCTTGAGTTGCGCCAATTTGGCTCTATCCCGCATAGTGGCTTTGGTATGGGTATTGAAAGGTTGATAAGGTGGTTGTTAAGATTGGGCCATGTGCGAGATGCAATCCCTTTTCCAAGGCTTTTTAGACGCCATCCAAATCCCTAGGAGGTGATCAAAATGTTTTTGCGAGCGTGGGAAGAAATTAAAAAAGGAAAGAATATGATGCTCTACATCACCTTCTTAATCTCCGTACTTGCAACTCTCCTTTCCTTTCTTGGGACTATCTGGCCTTCCAAGGTTGAATGGATACCTAATTTAACAAATTTTATTGACACAGTTATTTTAGCCGTTTTGGCCTTGTTTGCCGTAGATTTTCTAAATGAGCGCCGGTTGCGTGAGAAATTCAAGGAAGAGTGGTTCCCTCAATACAGCTGGATTAATATTGAATCGAGAATGGCAGAAAGATTGAAATCGGCTAGAAAGATTAAACTTATAGCAATCAGTCCACTTCATTTCATTAGAGGATACGAAGAAATATTGAAAGGAATTCTTGACCATGAGCATGCAGAAATCAAAATTATACTTGTAAACCCAGACGAAACCAAGACTCAGGCCATTAATCTTATCGCTCGAGGCCGCCATATAAATTTTACTCATGGAAAACAGGTTTTAGACGATATATGTACAAAATTTGAAAATTACATAAAGAAAGGGCGACTCGAGGTGAAACTAATAAATTATATTCCCAGTCACATCGTTACAATTTTAGATGAAGAGAGAAACGATGGGATAATGTACGCAACTATATATAGTTTTGGACAAGAGGATCCGAGCAGACCCTGCTCTATAATTACACGAGAAGATGGCAAAAAATACGATTTCTTTTTACGTGAATTTAAGCTGTTATGGGGACAAGGAATTAATTTAGTCTGCAATAAAAAAGAAAAACAAGGAGAGGAGATGAAATGAGGCGAACATTAATCGTTGAACTAAAAAATTTCATCAATAAAGATGTAAAGGTTCAAGGTTGGGTTCAAACTATCCGAGACCAGAAGGAGGTACAGTTTATTGTTGTTCGAGACCATACCGGTCTCATTCAATTTGTATTGGAACGTTCTAAAAATGCAAAATTGGCTGAAGAAGTGTCAAATCTTACAACAGAATCCGCTGTTACTCTTATTGGGCGTGTAGTTGAAAACCCAATAGTAAAATTAGGTGGATTTGAGGTTCAATTACACGATCTACGTGTTGAAAGTAGCGCTTCATTACCATTACCTTTTGATTTATTTGGTAGAGTACAGCCTGAATTAGATAAACGGCTTGATTGGCGTTTTCTGGATTTGCGTCAACCCAACAATTTTTTTATATTTAGAGTTCAGACTACATTAGAAATGGGAATGCGTGAATATTGGTATTCACAAGGATTTATAGAGATTCATTCTCCAAAACTGATGGGGAGTGAAAGCGAGTCAAGAGCTGAATTATTTAAATTAGAATACTTTGGGAAAACAGCATATCTTGCTCAATCTCCCCAATTATATAAACAAATGGCGATGGCAGCAGGATTTGACAAAATTTTTGAAATTGGTCCTGTCTTCCGTGCAAACCCATCATTTACTTCGAGACATGATACCGAGTTTACGAGTGTTGACGTAGAGATCTCTTGGATTGATTCGCATGAAGACGTAATGTCATTCGAGGAAAAATGGATTCAACATGCTTTTAGTTTGTTAAAGGAGAGACATGGAGAAGAGATTTTTGAGAAAAATGATGTTGAAATCAAGGTTCCGAGTATTCCATTCCCACGAATAACAATGAAAGAAGCAATCGAAATTCTTAGGAAACAAGGCTATATGCCACCGCCAGACAAGAAAGGCGATTTGGATCCTCAAGGAGAGAGATTACTTTGTGAGTATGTAAAGAATAATTATGGCCATGAATTTGTATTCCTAAAAGATTATCCAGTTGCTGTTCGCCCTTTTTATCATATGAGATATGAAAACGACCCACTAACAACAAAAAGTTTTGATTTACTCTGGAAAGGACTTGAAATAACCACTGGGGCCCAAAGAGAACATCGTTACGATGTACTTACTAAACAGGCTTTGGAGAAAGGTTTACGCTTAGAACCTATTCAATTCTATTTAGACTTTTTTAAATATGGATGTCCACCACACGGAGGGTTTGGATTCGGTTTGACTAGAACATTGATGGGCCTACTCAATCTAAAAAATGTCCGAGAAGTTACTTATCTTTACAGAGGGCCTAATAGACTTTACCCATAAATTGGGGATAGGAGAGGAGGAGGCCAGAGAAAGGTTCGGATTCCTATTAGAGGCCCTTGAATATGGGACTCCCCCTCACGGTGGGATTGCCTTTGGGTTCGATCGACTCATCATGATCCTCAGCCATTCGGAGTCCATACGCGATGTCATTGCCTTTCCAAAGACACAAAAGGGTACCTGTTTGATGACCGATGCGCCTTCGAGAGTGGATCCCAAGCAGTTAGACGAACTTTGGATTAAGATAAAAGAGATAAAAGTTTAAGGCAACCTTTGGTGACGATTACGTCACCCTCGAACAATGAAAATGGTCTGAGGCTTTAAGTTAAGGTTACGGCTACGAGGCCCGTTTGGTTTAGGGTCAGAGGGTTACGTGAATTTCTTAAAACGAAAGACATAACCGAATGACGAAACGGGCATCGTTACCGTTGCCGGGAGACATAACTCTTATTTCTTAGGCAAGGAGAAGATATGACCATCACCCGGAAGAAGAGAACATTTCAAAGTAAGCATGCCATCAAGCAATTTCCCCTCTTGGATATCCAAGAACCGAACCTCTACCGTAATGTCTTTCCATACGATGATGTTTGCCGGGTAGAATTCGATAATAAATTTGTCTTTACCGATCCCCCTGAAGAGATCTTCATCACCGATACCACTTTCCGGGACGGACAGCAGGCCCGGCCTCCTTATTCGGTAGAGCAGATTGTAGAACTCTACGAGATGCTTCATAAATTAGGGGGCACCAATGGAGTGATCCGGCAATGTGAGTTTTTTCTATACAGTGAGAAGGACAAAGAAGCTGTGAGAAAATGTCAGGAGAGGAATTACCGCTATCCGGAAATTACAGGATGGATCCGTGCGGTCAAGGAAGATTTTAAACTGGTGAAAGAGATGGGGTTGAAGGAAACAGGCATTCTCACCTCTGTTTCGGATTACCATATCTTTTTAAAACTGAAGAAGAATAGACGGGTGGTGATGCGGGAATACCTCTCCATTGTTTCTGCCGCACTGGATCTTGGGATCATCCCGCGGTGCCATTTTGAGGATGTGACACGGGCGGATATCTATGGGTTCTGTGTTCCTTTTGCTCAGGATATCGTGCGTCTTTCTGAAGAGGGCAAACTTCCAGTCAAGATTCGACTCTGTGACACCATGGGTTATGGAGTGCCCTATCCAAGCGCTGCGCTTCCCCGTTGCGTACCCAAGATCATCCGAGCGATGATTGATGATGCGGGTGTCCCTTCTGAATATTTGGAGTGGCATGGGCACAATGATTTTCATAAGGGATTCGTCAATGCTACAACGGCATGGCTTTATGGGTGTTCTGCCGCCAATGGGACGCTTCTCGGATTTGGAGAGAGGACCGGAAACTCTCCCATTGAAGGGCTGATCATCGAATATATCAGTTTAATGGGGCATAACAATGGCATCGATACCACGATGATTACAGAAATCCGAAACTACTTAGAACGGACGGTGGGTGTCCATATACCTTCGAATATGCCCTTTGTGGGGTCCAATTTCAATTCAACGAGCGCCGGGATTCACGCCGATGGTATTCTGAAAAGCGAGGAGATTTACAATATTTTTAATACGGCTAAAATTCTCAATCGCCCCATTTCCATCTCGGTCAACGATAAGTCCGGATTGGCAGGGATTGCCCAATGGATTAACTCCCATTTTGCCTTAACTGGAAAGAATCGAGTCGAAAAGACGCATCCAGGAGTGGCCAAAATCAATCGGTGGGTTACCAAGCAATATGAGGAAGGAAGAACAACTTCCATTTCAGACCAAGAGATGGAGAAGGTAACCCGGAAATATCTTGCTGAGATCTTTGTTTCTGAGTTCGATATCCTCAAGGCAAGGGCCCATGAGATGGCTGCCCATATCATTGAGCGGGTGATCGAGGAACCTGGAATGAAATCAATGGATCCAGCCCAGATGGAGCCAATCTTACAATCTATGGTTGATGAATATCCTTATTTACAATACGTCTATGTCGTCGATATACGTGGGAAAAAGGTGACACGGACTATCTGTCAACCAATAGATCAAGCCAAATTTACACATGTAACAATAGGAGAAGACTACTCGGATCGGCCTTGGTTCATTGAACCCTTGAAGGACGGCAAAATCCATATTACTGATCTTTATACCTCAAAACATACAGGTGCCCTCTGTATCACACTCTCCGGGCCCATCCGGAATGAAGTGGGAGAGATTAGAGGCATCTTGGGTCTGGATATCCGATTTGAGGATTTGACCAAGAGTGAGGAAGAATAGTTTGATAGAAAGGATAAAAGAAAAAAATGATTTTAACCGAAACGCTCACGAAGGCGCTCAAACTCTTTCCACAGAAACAAGCGATCGTGTGCGGGGAAAAGCGTTGGAGCTATCAAGATTTCTGCAACCGAATCAATCGACTCTCTCATTGTTTAAAGGGTTTTGGGATTAAGAAGGATGATAAGGTTGCCATTCTCCACCCTAATTGTCACTATTTTTTAGAAGCCTACTATGCCATTCCACGGATCGGAGCGATCTCTGTGCCTATCAACTATCGGCTCTCACCCAGAGAGATCGCCTTCATCCTCCAGGATTCAGAATCGAAGATATTAATCGCTGATTCGATGTTTAAGAATCAAGTGGATCCAATTCGAAAAGAAATTCGAGGGATTGAGAAAATTCTCTGGACTGGAGGACCCCAGGAATTAGAGGACTCTATTGATTTGAATTATGAGAAGGTGTTGCAGCAGGCGGAATTTAGCGCCCTTCCCGACCCCCCGATTAATGGTGAAGATATTGCTCAGATCTACTATACGAGTGGCACGACAGGCCGTCCCAAAGGGGTGATGCTCTCTCATAAGAATGTGACCACGCATGCGCTCGGCACCATCGCAGAAATTCATCTTACAGATTGTGATGTGTGGATTCATGTGGCGCCGCTTTTCCATCTTGCCGATGCTTGGGCGACCTGGGCTGTCACATGGGTGGGGGGGACCCATGTTTTGGTCAGAGAGTTCGATGCGAAGATGGTTCTGGAAACCATCCAGAAAGAGAAAGTCACACTCACCAATCTCATCCCCACCATGCTCAACTTGATGGTCAATCATCCTGATGTAGGAAAATTTAATTATAGCAGTTTAAGAGTCCTTTTAAGCGGAGGAGCGCCCATTGCTCCAGAAGTGGTTCGAAAGATCGTGGAGACTTTTAAATGCGATTACATACAGACTTATGGGATGACTGAAACCAGCCCGTATTTGACCCTATCCATTTTAAAAGATCATTTAAAAAATTTATCCAATGAGAATCAACTTCGATTCAAATCTAAGACGGGAAGGGAATTCATCGGTGTGGAGCTGAAAGTAGTCAATGATCGGGGAGGGGAAGTTAAGAAGGATGAAAAAGAGGTTGGAGAGATTATTGTCAAAGGAGATAGTGTCACGAAAGGGTACTGGAAATTACCCGAAGAAACGAAGAAGTCAATTAAGGACGGCTGGCTCTATACTGGCGATATGGCGGTGATCGATGAAGAGGGATATGTCACGATCGTTGATCGGAAGAAGGATATGATTCTGACCGGTGGAGAAAATGTCTATTCGACAGAAGTTGAAAATGTCCTTTATATGCATCCCGCCATTTTAGAATGTGCGGTCATTGGAATCCCTGATCCAAAATGGGGTGAGGCTGTAAAAGGGATCGTGGTGTTAAAGCCCAGCCAAAGGGCGACCGAACAAGAAATCATCCAGTTTTGTAAGGAGAAGATCACTCATTACAAGGCGCCTAAATCGATTGATTTCATTGAAGCCCTTCCCAGAACCGGTTCTGGAAAGATCCACAAGAAGGGTTTAAGGGATAAATACTGGGAAGGCTACGAGAAAAAAGTCCACTAAACTTTTTTAGATTTTAAACCAAATAGTCGCACATAGAAAAATCACCTAACGTACTAATTTGCAGTCTCTTAACCAAAAATTCTCCATAAACCCAAAAAAGCTCAAATATTTTTCTTGACAAAAATTTAGAATTTCTTTAAGTTTAATTTAAGTGTTAACGTTAACGCATATTTTAGTGAAAATCATTGATTAAATCTAAAAATCTATGTTTGCCAAATTATTAACATCCAAAATTCATTAAACATTTTGAGTCAATTTGAGAACATTTAGAAAAATATTTTGATTTAAAAAATTGAAAATTTCTCTTTTTAAAGAAAGGAGGAACTAAGATGGAAGGGATGGATAAGATAACGAAGAAGCCGATAAAGATAACAGATACGACGTTTCGGGATGGGCATCAATCGAGTTTAGCCACACGGATGAGAACGGAGGATATGATCCCCATCGCAGAGGAATTGGACCGGGTGGGTTTTCATTCGGTGGAGATGTGGGGAGGAGCGACCTTTGATGTGGCCCATCGTTTTTTAGGGGAGGATCCCTGGGAGAGGATTAGGACCTTAAAAAAGCTTATGCCAAAGACACCTTTTCAAATGTTACTTCGAGGGCAGAACCTGGTCGCTTATCGAAATCATCCGGATGATTTGGTGGAGGCCTTTGTCGAGAAGGCAGTCGAACTTGGGATCGACATCTTTCGTTGTTTTGATGCGGTCAATGACGAGCGTAATTTTGAGGCTGCCTTTAAGGTGATCAAAAGGTGTGGAAAGCATATTCAGGGAACGATCTGTTATTCTTTAACCGAGAGGAGGATGGGGGGGCCAGTCTACAATCTCAACTATTATCTGGAGAAGGCGAAGATCTTAGTGGATATGGGATCAGATTCATTATGTATTAAGGATATGGCCGGGCTAATGGCTCCTTATGATGCTTATGAATTGGTAAAAGCCCTGAAAAAGACGATTAAGATTCCAATTCAGCTTCACACCCATTATACAAGCGGCATGGCATCGATGACATACCTTAAGGCGATTGAGGCAGGGGTTGACATTATTGATACAGCTCTCGCTCCTTTCGCGCTTCGGTCTTCACAGCCTGCGGTGGAGCCGATTGTTGTCGCCTTGGAGGGTACGCCCTGGGAGTCGGGTTTGGACCTTTTGAAATTGCTTAAGTTGGGAGAATATTTGGAGACCATTGCTCCAAAATATCGTGACTTTTTGGATACGACGAAGATGGCAGTGATTGATACGAGGGTGCTGAGGCATCAGATCCCTGGTGGGATGACCTCGAACATGGTGGGCCAGCTCAAACAGCAGAAGGCGATTCATCGTCTTGATGAAGTTTATGCAGAGCTTCCCAAGACTCGTAAGGATTTGGGTTATCCTCCGCTGGTGACACCTACCTCTCAGATTGTAGGGGTTCAGGCTGTCCTGAATGTTCTTTTTGGTCGCTATAAGATGGTATCGATGGAGACGCAGGACTATGTGTATGGTCTTTATGGGAGGCCGCCCGTGCCTATCACGGATGAGATTAAGAAGTTGGTATTGAAGGGATATAAAAAGGGCAAAGAGCCGATTACGTGTCGGCCTGCGGATCTGATTAAGCCGGAGTTGGAGAAGGCCAAGGAGGAGACTAAAGGGTTGGCCAAAGATCTTTGTGATACCTTGATTTATGCTCTTTATCCAAAGACGGGGGTTGAGTTTTTGAAGTGGAAGTATGGGTTGGAGCCCATGCCGGAGAAAGTGAAACCCAAGAGCTTAGAAGATGTGAAAAAAGAAGATGAAGCCATCGCTAAAGCCAAGACAGATGCGCAAAGAAAAACAGCGTGAAAGGGTAATGGATTTGCGTCATAACTTATTGATTTAAATAAAGTAATTTCTGATTACTTGTGAAATTACAATTTTTGTGTTACCGTTAACGCAAGAACATGCATAAGAAGATTACCATTAAAGATATTGCCCGATTGGCCAATGTCTCCCACACCACGGTCTCAAGGGCGCTTAATAATAAATCTCGTATCAAGAATGAGACCAAAGAAAAAATTCTCGCTATCGCAAGTGAATTAAACTACCAGCCAAATTTCATCGCCAGAAGTCTGGTGATGAATCGAACCAAAACATTGGGTCTCGTCATCACGACCATTGCCAACCCCTTCTATACGGAACTCTCCCAAGGGATCGAAACAACGGCCATAAGTCTGGGGTATAATATCATTCTCTGCAGTTCCAATTACGACCTTTCAGCCGAAAAACAGTATATTAATATGCTGCGAAGCAAAGGAGTGGATGGCATCATTTTCACTTCTGCACATATGGGCGACCCTAATATCATTGGATTGGCTGAAGAGGGATTCCCCGCTATATTGGTCAATCGTAGAACTTATCATCCGATGGTCAGAGAGAAAGTCGATTACGTCGGTGTGGATAACATTCTCGGTGGTTTTTTAGCTGTTGAGCACTTGATCAAACTTGGCCATAAATGGATTGGAGTGATCGGTGGATCTTCCGAATCCTCCGTTGGTTTTGAACGTCTTGAGGGTGGAAAGAAAGCGCTTACGACTTACGGTTTGAAAGTGATAGGCGATTATTTTCTGGAGGGGGATTTTTTAAAAGGATCGGGTTATCAGGGAGGCAAGAAATTTCTTAAGATGGACGAGCCTCCAACAGCGATTTTTGCTGCGAACGACTACATGGCTTTGGGAACTTATCAGGCGATCCTTGAAGAGGGGCTGAAGATTCCAGAAGATATGGCATTGATTGGGTTTAATGATATTGAATTTACTTCAATGAGAGGGATTGAATTGACAACGATTGGCCAAAAAAAGTATGAGATGGGGGCTTTGGCTGTGAAAACATTAGTTGAAAGGATTGAGGGGGGGAAGGTAGGGCCTTCAAAGGAGATTATTTTAGAGCCCGAACTGATCATACGGAAGACTTGCGGTTTTCATTCGAAGGGTTATCAAATTGAATCCAAAAAGAGTAACGATGAACAATGAACGATGAACTGTGAACGATGGCGGTGAACTTTTGTTCATTGTTTTACGTCCATCGTCTATCGTTTATCCAAAAGAGGAGGGGTTTTATGAGAAGGAAGAAGATCTCCATTATCGGCGCAGGATTTGTTGGAGCTACGGCGGCACACTGGGCTGCTGAAAAAGAGCTGGGCGATGTCGTTTTAGTGGATATCCTCGAAGGGATTCCTCAAGGCAAGGCCCTTGACCTCTTCCAAGCAAGCCCTGTAGAGGGTTTCGATGCAAGGGTTATCGGTTCCAATGGGTACGAGGAGACAAAGGATTCTGATGTGGTCATCGTTACCTCAGGTGTTCCTCGAAAACCAGGGATGAGTAGGGAAGATTTACTGGAGATCAATAAGAAGATCATCGAGTCGGTTGTGACAGAAGTGGTGGGAAAATCTCCGCAGGCTATTCTCATCATGGTGACCAATCCTCTGGATACCATGACCTATCTGGCTTTGAAGAAGAGCGGGCTTACCAAACAGAGGGTGATGGGGATGGCAGGGATCCTCGATACAGCCCGATTCAAGGCTTTCATTGCAATGGAATTAGGTGTTTCAGTTGAGGATATCCAAGCGCTCCTGTTGGGAGGACATGGTGACGAGATGGTTCCCCTCCCAAGGTATACCACTGTCAGCGGCATTCCCCTTTCACAGCTTCTCCCTAAGGAGACCATTGATCGTTTAGTAGATCGAACTCGTAAAGGCGGTGGAGAGATCGTCAATCTTCTCAAGACAGGAAGCGCTTTCTATGCACCCTCTGCAGCAGCCATCCAGATGACGGAGGCCATCCTCAAAGATAAGAGGAGAATTCTCCCTTGCTGTGTTTATCTCGATGGGGAATACGGACTGAAAGATATCTGCTTCGGTGTCCCTGTTAAATTAGGAGCCAATGGTGTGGAAGCGATCATTGAACTCCAATTGACAGAGGAAGAGAAAAAACTGTTTGCCAAATCCGCAGAGAGTGTGAAGAAGAGCATTGCAGAGTTAAAATTGTGAATCATCAACCCTAAAGGGTTGAGTTACATAGTCCTGGTCACCTGTAGCTCAGGGCTTTAGCCCTGAATGAGGATGCAAAATATGCGAGAAATTCCTGTGAAGCTGATCACCGAGAAGGTGAGAGATCTTTGTATGAAAGCCAATACTGATATTGGAGACGATGTACTTCAAGCCTTTGATCTGGCGATGGAAAAGGAGGAGTCTCCTTTAGGGTTGGAGATATTAAAAGAATTAAAGGAGAATGCTCGAATTGCAACAGAGGAGAATGTCCCGATTTGTCAGGACACAGGTTTTGCCGTGGTGTTTTTTGAATTGGGACAGGAAGTCCACTTAGTTGGAGGAGATCTGAATGGAGCCATCCAGGAGGGTGTTCGCCAAGGATATCGAGATGGGTATCTCAGGAAATCTATTTGCCATCCATTCACCCGGGCCAATACAGGGGACAATACGCCTGCGATACTTCATACAGAAGTGGTCCCCGGAGATAAAATTAAAATTACAATTGCACCCAAAGGAGGCGGCAGTGAAAACATGAGCCGTGTGGTCATGCTCACTCCATCGGATGGGGTCGAAGGCATCAAGCGTTTTGTGGTTCAGAGAGTAAAGGAATCAGGATCGAATCCATGTCCTCCAACCATCGTGGGAGTGGGGATTGGAGGAACCTTTGAACAGGCTGCGCTCCTTGCGAAGAAGAGTTTGCTCAGACCCCTTGGAAGTAAAAACCCGAATCCAGAATTAGATCAATTAGAATCGGAGATCTTGACTGAGATCAATAATCTTGGTATTGGACCACAAGGGTTAGGTGGGCGAACTACCTCTTTGGCAGTTCACATTTTAATGATGCCATGTCATATCGCTAGCTTCCCTTTGGCAGTGAACATTCAGTGCCATGCCCAGAGACATAAAGAAATTGTAATATAACGTTACAAATCCCCCCTCTCCCCCCTTTGCTAAAGGGGGGTTGGGGGGGATTAGGTACGGAGAAAAAATGAACCGATCCATTCGATTGAAACCACCCCTAAGTGATGAGGATGTGGAAAAATTAAAAATTGGTGACCGAGTCGTGATCAGTGGAATCATCTATACAGGAAGGGATGCTGCCCATAAAAGGCTTTTGGATTTATTGAAAGGAGGGAAAGACCTTCCTTTTGATATTAAAGGCCAGATCATCTATTATGTGGGTCCTACCCCTGCTAAGCCAGGGCAGGTCTTGGGATCAGCAGGTCCCACGACCAGCTATCGGATGGATGCTTACTCTCCATCTTTAATTGAGAGAGGCTTGAAGGGAATGATTGGAAAGGGAATGCGGTCCGATACGGTGAAGGAGGCAATGAAAAAGTACAAAGCAGTCTATTTTGCTGCAACAGGAGGGGCTGGAGCCCTTCTGGCCAAACGGGTAAAGAAGGCTGAGGTCGTGGCCTATGAGGATCTGGGGCCAGAAGCGATCCGAAGATTGGAGGTCGACGACCTTCCAGTGATTGTCGTCAATGATGTGAGAGGAAATGACCTCTATATTGAAGGAGAAAAGAAATATCGTAAAGGTTAAGGTCAACCCTTCGGCCCCCCGACCCTAAGGTCGGGGCTTGCTCAGGGTTGACCCTGAGCGGCGATTTCTACCCCGCCTTCAAAGGCGGGCCTGGCGCCGCCGAATGGGTCAAGGTTTAGGAATGTAATCCTGAACCCTTCGCCTCTTGTCATTCTGAACGCAGTGAAGAATCTCAGAGATCCTTCGTTTCACTCAGGATGACACCTTAACCTCATCCTCAACCTGCTTTTGAGTTCGGAGGTTTGAATAATGGAGAGAGTAAATCCTGGTTCCTTAAAAGCATGGCTAATACTTCCTCGCTTCCACTTTATTCCCCTCACCGTCATTCTGGTTTCTTTAGGGACAGCCATTGCTGCTTATGAAGGCTATTTCTATTTTGGTCATTTTCTCTTGGCCATGATCGGCTCCATCCTTGTTCACATGACCGTCAATGTCATCAATGATTACTACGACTATATGGATGGGATTGATTTAAACACTCAAAGGACTCCTTTCAGTGGAGGAAGCGGTATCCTCCCCTTGAATCTTTTAAAGCCCAAACAGGCCTTCTGGTTTGCAACCTTCTGTTTGCTCATTGCCATGGTGATTGGATTCTATTTCGTGATGGTAAAGGGTTGGCTTCTCTTTCCGCTCCTTCTCATAGCAGGATTCTCTGCTTATTTTTACAATGTTTACCTTGCCAAATGGCTCATGGGTGAAATTTTTGCAGGCCTCAGTTTTGGTCCCTTACTCGTCCTGGGTTCCTATTATGTGCAGACAGGAAGATATAGCTGGGAGACATTGTTCGCATCCCTTGCGCCGGGGATACTCACAGCGAATCTACTTTTTCTAAATGAGTTCCCAGACAGGGAGGCCGACCAGAAAGGGGGGAGAAAGCATCTGGTCATCTCCTTGGGGAAAAAGGATGCGAGTTATCTTTTCGTCGCCTTGCTCACTGTCTCTTATCTCTGCATTATTGTCGGAGTTCTTACAAAGATGATGCCGGTGTTAACTCTCATTGGTCTGGGGACGATTGGGTTTGGATGGAAGGCCGCGAAGGGAGCTTTGAAATATTATGATAATACCCAAAAGTTGGTTCCAATATTGGGAGTGAATGTCATTACGATCCTTGGGACACAAGCCCTCTTGGCTGTTGGATATGTGATCGCCACACTGATATAAATTCACCCCCACCCTCCCCCTCCCCCATCAAGGGGGAGGGGATTTAATGGGGGCCGGTTTATTTCCCTCTCCACTGGCGGCCTCCGGCTCAGAAGAGCCTCTGGCTCGGAGAGGAGAGGGTGGGGGTGAGGGGGATAAGGGGATGGAAGATGAAGATAGAGTTGACGAGACAGAAGGTTCATAATGAATTTGCGAAGAAGGTGGAGTTGATCAGTGGACAAAACCTTTTTGCCTGCTACCAGTGTGGGAATTGTACGGCTGGATGTCCAGTTGCCTTTGCCATGGAGATTGGTCCCCACGAGGTCATTCGATATACACTGCTGGGTTTGGAAGAAGAAACCCTTGGAGTCAATACCTACTGGCTCTGTGCCTCCTGCCTTCAATGTACATCGAGGTGCCCCAAAGGAATTGATATTGCCAGAGTGATGGATGCGTTGAGAATGGTGGTTCTGAGAAAGAAAGAGAGAAAAGATCATATTCAGATACCTGAATTTCCAGAGGGATTTTTAGAAAAAGTTCCCCAGATTGCGTTTGTCAGCGGATTCAGGAAGTTTTTATCGTAAAAAACGCATGGCGCATGGAGCATAGTGCAAAGAGTAAGAAATTGAAAATCGAAAAAGAAAGTTGGCAAGAGTCACTCTCCTCATGTGATTCTGAGCGAAAGCGAAGAATCTGGGTGTTAGAAAACCCTATGCCCCATGCCCTCTGCTCTATGCGGTTCAGGAGCTAAAGATGGATTACCTCTATTTTCCAGGATGTACCCTCTATACCAAGGCGAAGAATTTTGATCAGACAGCACGAAACTGTTCCCTTCTTCTTGGATTTGAGTTAAAGGAACTCAAAAATTGGACCTGTTGTGGAGCCACCTTTCCGTTGGCCACCGATAACATCATGGCCCTTCTCCCTCCGTCAAGGATTCTGGCTACAGCGAGGGAGGAAGGAACTGCCCTGACCACTCTCTGCGCCATCTGCTTCAACGTAATCAAAAGGACGAACCGATTAATTCAAGGGGATGTGGAGAAAAGGGATAAGATCAACAATTTTATTGAAAAGAACTATCAGGGAGATCTCCAAGTTCTCCACTACTTAGAGATCCTGAAAAAAGACATTGGTTTTCCTCAACTCAAGGAAAAGGTGAAGAAGCCATTGGCAGGGCTCAAAGCCGCTGCCTATTATGGATGCATGCTTCTTCGACCATTTGAAGAGATGGAGTTTGACGATAAGGAGAAGCCCGCTCTTTTTGAGGAATTTTTAGAAGCATTGGGAGCAAAAGCGATTGAATTTCCCTACAAGATTGAGTGCTGTGGATCCTTCCAGTCAGTGGGCTCACCCGATGTGGCTACAGAATGTGCTTATAAAATTCTTGGCTCGGCTATTAAAAACGGCGCTGAGGCGATGGTTTCTACGTGTCCCATGTGCACTTTCAATATCGATCACAAACAGTCTGATATTAAACAGAAATACTTGGATTTCAACCCGATCCCAGTATTCTATTTTACCCAACTGCTCGGGGTGGCAATGGGACTCGATTATCAAACTTTGGGATTTGATCAGAATGCCGTTGATCCCATACCCCTTCTAAAAGAGAAAGGTCTTCTATAAATGGGAGATAACGGAGTATTTGTAAAAAGAGCGATGGTGATCGGTGGAGGGATTGCTGGGATCTCTGCATCGATTGACTTGGGAAACGGGGGGTATGAGGTGGTCCTGGTGGAGAAGCTTCCCTCCATTGGAGGCCGAATGCTTCAGCTTTCTGAAACTTTCCCCACGCTCGATTGTGCACAGTGCACATTAACTCCCAAAACAGTGGAGACAGGTCAACATCCTCATATCAAACTCCTCACCTATTCAGAAGTGGAGCAGGTTGAGGGAAAGGCTGGAGACTTCAGAGTAAAAATTCGAAGAAAGGCGGCTTATGTGGATTGGGAGAAATGCAATGGTTGCGGCCTCTGCCAGCAGAAATGCCCTTCCAAGAATCCGTCTGAATTTGATCGGGGCATGGGATTGGGAAAAGCCATCTATACTTTGTCTCCCCAGGCCGTTCCGAATAAACCTGTCATCAATCCTTCAAACTGCCGCTATTTTAAAGAAAAGAAATGTAGGGTGTGTGAGAAGATCTGTCCGGTTGGAGCTATTGACTACGAACAGAAGGATCGTTTTGTAGAAGAAAGAGTGGGGGCTATCATTACTGCAGTGGGTTTTGATCTGATTCCGAGAGAGAGTTTTGGCGAATACGGATATGGCGAAGTTCCGGATGTGATCGACGGACTCGCTTTTGAAAGGCTCAATTCTGCATCCGGACCCACCACGGGTGAGATTCGGAGACCTTCAGACAGCAAAATTCCTAAAGAAGTGGTTTTCATTCAGTGCACAGGGTCAAGAGATCCTGAACGTTACATGCCTTACTGTTCACGGGTTTGCTGCATGTATACGGCCAAGCATGCCCGACTTTATAAACACAAGGTTCATGATGGACAGACCTACATCTTCTATATGGATATCCGTTCAACAGGAAAGGGGTATGAAGAGTTCATTCAGCAGGGGATGGAAGAAGAGGGGATCCTCTATTTGAGGGGAAGGGTTTCCCGAATCTTTCGAGATGGAGAAAAGGTCATTGTCTGGGGTGTGGATACATTGACAGGGAAGAAAGTTGAGATTTCTGCAGATATGGTGGTCTTGGCAACAGCTATTGTCCCCCAGAAAGATGCAAAGGATCTGGCTAAAAAACTGGGAATCAAGACAGATGAGTATGGTTTTTTGACAGAAGTCCAGAGAAAATTACGGCCTGTTGAAACAGATATCGAAGGAATCTATATCGCAGGCTGTGCTCAAGGACCGAAAGATATTGCTGATGCAGTGGCCCATGCCAATGCGGCAGCGAGCAAAGTTCAAGTGTTGTTTGCAAAAAACTAAGAACGTTGGAGGATAGAGGAGCGGCCTTCGGCCTTGAGGGAAGAGGCAAAAGAAAAGAGAAGTTGCCTCAAGTGAAACGCTCCTCAAGCGGAGCGATCCTCGAACCTTAAGCCAGGCGATCATGAAAAGATTGGGTGTTTTTATCTGCCATTGTGGGGCCAATATTGCCGGAACCGTGGATGTCAAGTCGGTTGCCGAAAAGATAGGCAAGACCGAAGATGTTGCCCATAGCGCTGATTATATCTATATGTGTTCTGAACCGGGGCAGCAGATCATCCGCGAGGCCATTCGCGGAAAAGGATTGGATGGAGTGGTAGTTGCCTGTTGCTCACCCAGCATGCATGAAAACACCTTTCGGAAGGCTGTCAAGTCTCAAGGGATGAATCCTTATCTCTGTGAAATTGCCAATATTCGAGAACAATGCAGTTGGGTCCATCAGAAGGAGAAGGAGGAGGCAACCCGAAAGGCAGAAGAGATCATCCAGGCGACCCTTGAAAAGGTGAGAAGGAATGATTCGCTGGAGGCGATCGCTGTGGCCATTAACCGAAGAGTGTTGGTGGTTGGCGGCGGAATTGCCGGAATCACTGCTTCACTTGATCTCGCTGAAGGAGGGTATGAGGTTATTCTTCTGGAAAGAGAGCCTGCTCTGGGAGGCCACATGGCCCAATTGTCAAGGACCTTTCCAGATCTCGATCCTGCTTTCAGTGGTCTCTTTTTAAAGGCGTCGGAGGTGGAGAGGCATCCGAAGATCCATCTTCACTGTTATTCCGAATTAGAAGATGTGAAAGGCTATGTGGGGAATTTCGAATTGGTCATCCGTAAAAAGGCAACTTCTGTGGACAGGGGAAGGTGCACGGGATGTGGCATCTGTATAGAAAATTGTCCTGTGGAATATGTTTCACAGTTTGAAAGGGGAATGGGGATACGAAAAGCGATTGATACCCTTTACCCTTCGAGTGTTCCAAACAAGCCGGTCATCTATCGTGAACATTGCCGATATTTCATAGATGGGAGTTGCCATCGATGTGAAGAGGTCTGTCCTGAGAAGGCTATTGACTTCAAACAGGAAGATGAACGGATTTCAGAGAAGGTGGGAGCCGTTGTGGTCGCTACGGGATACGAGCTCTATCCCAAGGAACAATTAGGGGAGTATGGATATGGTGAAATTCCAGATGTGATCGATGGCCTGGGGTTTGAACGAATGCTTTCACCCAATGGTCCCACAAAAGGGAAGATTATTCGGCCATCTGATGGGAAGGTGCCAAAGGAAATGGTCTTTATTCAGTGCGTGGCTTCGAGGGATCCAGATCGATACATGCCATATTGCTCTCGAATCTGCTGTATGGTTACGGCCAAGCACGCGAAAATTTATAAAGAGCAGGTTCCAGACGGGCAGCCTTATATCTTTTATATGGACATCCGCTCGGACTGCAAAGGTTACGAGGAGTTCCTTCAGAAAACCATTGAGGAGAAAAGGCTTCTCTATCTCAGAGGCCGTGTCTCCAGGGTTTTTCAGGACGATGGAAGAGTAAGGGTTTTAGGAGTAGATACGCTGACAGGGAAAATGGTCGAAGTCGCAGCAGATATGGTCGTCTTGGCAACCGCCATTGTTCCGAGCAATGGAGTGAAAGATTTAGCAGCCAAGCTGAGGGCCACGGTAGATCGACATGGTTTTTTGACGGAGGCCCATATCAAACTCTACCCGGTGGAGAGTTCGACAAAAGGGATCTACCTTGCTGGTTGTGGCCAGAGTCCTAAAGATATTTCAGACACTGTCTCTCAGGCCTCGGCTACCGCAAGTAAAATTCAGGCTTTGCTTTCCACGGACAAACTTCTTCAAGACCCTTTAATTGCTTTTGTTGATGAGGAAATTTGCAGTGGGTGCGGGATCTGTGTTGAAATCTGTCCCTATGAAGCAAGGGAGATGGATCCTCACCGCGGGATTTCAATGGTTCACAGTGCGCTCTGCCAGGGATGCGGGGCCTGTATTGCCTCTTGTCCCAACAATGCCTGTGAGCTAAGAAATGGATCTGCAAGTCAGGTCCTTCGAATGGTGGATACGTTTGTTAGTTAATGAATCAAGGCTGAAGCCTTGAGTTACAGACTTTACGGTTTTGTAACTCAACCCTTCAGGGTTGATCTGAGAATGGAGGAAATAAAGTTGGAGACCGTTACCAGCGTGGGGAAAGTTGATTCCTCTTTTTTAGAAGAAGCTACGAAGAAGAGCGGAGAGGATTTGAGCCTCTGTTACCAGTGTCTGAAGTGCACAGCAGGTTGTCCCACTGCACCCTACATGGATATCCGCCCCAATAATATCATTCGGATGATCCAGATGGGGATGAAAAGAGAAGTTCTGGGAAGCAGTGCGATCTGGCTCTGCGTTTCCTGTGAGACTTGCGGAACACGATGCCCAAATAAAATTGATATCGGTGTCCTCATGGACGCCTTAAGAGAAATGGCTATCAAAGAGGGAGTTCCGGCCAGGGAGAAGAACATCCACCTCCTCCACGAGGCTTTTGTTCAGAGCATTAGAAGGGGAGGAAGAGTTCATGAGGCCACCATGCTGATTGACTATAAGCTCAGAAGCAAAGATTTCATGACAGACCTCATCCCCGGAATGATGCTCTTTCTGAAGGGGAAGATTCCTTTACTTCCCAGTTTTATTAAGGGGAGAGAAGAGATCAAAAGGATTTTTGAGAGATGCACAAAAGAAAAATAGATGAAACAATGTCAAATCAAATCCAAAGTGTAACTCAACCCTTTAGGGTTGAACCAAAATCAAGGCTAAAGCCTTGAGTTACAAACTTTGACACTCATTTGACATTTGGGCTTTGACATTTGGAATTGTACGGAGGCTTTAGAATGAGATTCTCTTTCTTTCCAGGTTGTACGGATCACTCCACATCATTGGAATATGGATTATCGACGCATGCGGTTTTTAAGACCCTGGGTGTGGAGTTGGTAGAGATTGAGGATTGGAACTGCTGTGGAGCTGCAGCAACTCACAGTATCAATCATCTCCTTTCCCTCTGCCTTCCGGCAAGAAATATCTCCAAAGCACAATCTTCACAGGCAGGGCCTCTGGTTGTTCCCTGTGCTGGGTGTTTCAACATGCTGAAAAGGACCGAACATGTCCTGAAGAATGATGAAGCGGAGCGAAAAGAGATCGAAGAGATTGTTGGATTTACATACCAGCCTTCTCTTGAGATTTTGGCTTTAATGGATGTGATTCTAAATCGAATTGGGTTAGAGAAAGTTCAAGAAAAAGTGAAGAAGCCTTTAAAGGGATTAAAGCTTGCTTGTTACTATGGGTGTGCTCTGGTCCGCCACCCTAAAATTACTCAATTAGATGATCCGGAGAATCCTCAATATCTGGATCGGTTGATGAAGAGCCTCGGCGCTGAGCCGGTTGAATGGTCTTATAAAATTGATTGTTGTGGTGCGGATCTGGCCCTGACTTATGGGGAGGTGGTTAAGAAACTGGTGGGAAGAATTGTGTCGATGGCAAAGGAGGCAGGGGCTCAATGTATTGTGACCTCCTGCGGTCTCTGCCAAGCTAATCTGGAGATGAGGCAGGAGATCGGCCTCCCCATTTTTTACTTTACTGAATTAATGGGAGTGGCCTTTGATGTCGAGAAGAGAGACGGTTGGTGGAAGAAACATATGATCTCTCCAAAACCACTTCTGGAATCAATGGGGCTGGTATAAAATAATCCCCCTTTCACCTTTTGTAGGGAACGGTTTCAAACCGTTCCCTACGGGGCGGGGATTTGAGAGGATAAGCATGGAGCAGAAGAAAACAAGGGGCGACAAAGGGTCGGCGTTGGTCATCGGCGCGGGAATTGCAGGAATGCAATCTGCGCTTCTGTTAGCAGAGATGGGGACAAAGGTTTTCCTCTTAGAACAGGGGCCAGCGATTGGTGGGTATTTTCCATTATTGGATAAGACTTTTCCCACCAACTCCTGTGGCGTCTGTTTCATGAGCCCCACGCCTCCTGCCTTCTGCCCGATTTATGAATGTCACCTTCATGATAATATTGAATTGTTGCCTAACTCAGAAGTGATGAAGGTTGAAGGAGGAGGGGGAGATTTTAACGTCTCTGTCATCCGAAAACCTCGTTTCGTTGATCCAAAACGGTGCAACCTTTGTGAGGCTTGTATAAAGGTTTGCCCCGTGGAAGTGGAGAGAGAATTTGGCGGTGGCTTGGAGAAACGAAAGGCCATCTACCTTCCCTTTCCTCAAGCCATCCCGCACAGCTTAGTGATTGATCCAAAAACCTGCACCCGATGTGGAGAATGTGTAAAGGTCTGCAGCCCAGGGGCGATCGACCTCGATATGAAAGAGGAGGAAGAAAAAATTGAGGTGGGAGCCATCCTCCTGGGATTTGGGTTTGAGCCCTTTCAAGCCCGGAGGAAAGGAGAATATGGTTTTGGTCGATATGAGAATGTGTTGACGAGCATCCAGTTTGAGAGATTGCTCTCCACATCGAGTCCGACACAGGGATTGCCGGTCCGGGTCTCCGATGGGAAAAAGATGGAGAAGATTGCCTTTATCCAGTGCGTGGGATCAAGGGACCCCTCCTGTGGTCAGGATCACTGTTCGACCATTTGCTGCATGTATGCCACCAAGCAGGCCATGATTGCAAAAGAAAGGTCTCCCGGTCTTGGAGTTACCTTCTTTTACATGGATATCCGGCCAATGGGGAAAGATTATGAACGTTATTATGAGAGGGCGAAGAAAGAGTACGGGATTGAATATATCCGGAGCGCCATCTCTTCGATTAAAGAACTTCAGCAGACGAAAAATCTTCTAATCACTTATGTCAAAGAGGACGGGACTTTTGAAGAGAGAGAGTTCGATGCCGTCGTCCTTTCTTTGGGGTTCACCCCCCCGCAGACCATAAAGGATCTGGCCCAAAGAATGGGCGTCCAGGTGAATCAGCAGGGGTTTTGCCAGACGGACGAATTTAATCCATCAAAAACCTCCGTAAACGGAATTTTCGTAGGAGGGGCATTTCGGGGCCCCAGAGACATTCCAGAGACAGTCGTAGAAGGGTCGAGCGCTGCGGCATCGGCTGCATCCTTTCTCATCCCCCATCGCCTTCCTCAACCTCTCAAAGAGTATCCAATAGAAGGGGCTTTAGGTGAGGAGATTCCCAAAATAGGGGTCTTCCTCTGCCATTGTGGCGAGGAGTTGAAGAAAACCCTTTCTCTCTTCGAGATCATCTTAGAGACAAAATTGTTGAGTGAAGTTGTACATGTTGAAGAGGTTGGTTTGGCTTGCCTTCCAGAAGATTTAGATCTCATCAAAAAGAGAATCGGGGAACAGGGTCTCAACCGGATCGTCATCGCCGGTTGTTCCCATCGGGAGATTCGAGGCGCTATGGAAGAGATGGCTAAAGGAATGGGTTTTAATCCATACCTCATCGAATATGCCAATATACGGGAACAATGTGCCTTCGTCCATTTAGATTATCCCAGATTAGCCACAGAGAAGGCGATGGCTCTCATCAGGATGGCAGTGGAGAGGGCGAAGCGATCTCAACCTATTCGAAAAGGGAAACAGAAGATCGATAAAAAAGGATTGGTGGTAGGTGGAGGTCTCGCCGGCATGACGGCATCTCTTCAACTGGCAGCACAGGGATACGAGGTTTATTTGATCGAAAAAGAGAAGGAACTGGGAGGGAACTTAAAGGAATCCTTCTATACATTGAAGGGATCGAATCCTCAAGACCTTTTGAATAAACTCATCAAGCAGGTAGAAAGTAATGGATCCGTCCATCTCTATTCCGGGGCGGAGGTTCTTGGATTTGAAAAGAAGAATGGACATTACCGAACAAAGATTCGCCATCAGAATGAAGAAAAGAGCCTTGACCATGGGGCACTGATCCTCGCCACCGGCGGAAAGGAGATCACTCCCAAGGGATACCTCTATGGAGAAGACTCCCGAGTGATCACGCAAAGACAATTAGAGAAAATGGCCCATTTAAACGATGAAAGGCTGAAGGATGTTCATTCGGTAGTGATGATTCAATGCGTAGGCTCCAGAGATGAGGAACACCCCTATTGTAGTCGCATCTGTTGCAGCCACGCAGTGAAAAATGCTCTGAAGTTAAAGGAAAAAGACCCGCGTATAAATATCTATGTCCTTTACCGTGATGTGAGGACCTATGGATTTTATGAAACTTATTATCACGAGGCGAGAGGGAAGGGTGTGATCTTTATTCGATATGATTTAGAGAATAAGCCGAAGGTTTCCCTCCAGGGTGGAAGTCTTCAAGTCTCCCTACTCGATCCTGCAATGAATAGTCCTGTCACTCTTTCAGCAGATCGCGTTGTCCTCAGCGCTGGAATTGAACCGAATGACCATCGGGAGTTGGCAAGGATCTTTGATGTCGATTTCAATTCGGATGGTTTTTTCATGGAAGCCAATCCAAAATCTGCTCCCCTTGATTCGGTGGACCGTGGAAAATTCTTCTGCGGCCTTTGCCATTCGCCCAATTTTATTGAAGATGCAATCTCTCAGGGGAATGCAGCGGCTGCCAGGGCGGGTTCGCTTTTGTCCAAGGAAGCTGTCGAGGAAAAGGCTTATTTGGCTTATGTGATTAAAAGACTCTGCTGTGGTTGTGGCCTCTGTGTGACGGTATGTCCTTATGGGGCGAGGGTCCTTAATGAGGAGGAGGGTAAGGCTGAAGTGATTGGGTCCCTCTGCCAGGGTTGCGGCTCCTGCGTCATTGCTTGTCGGAATGCAGCCTCTCAGCAACGGAACTTTGAAAAGGATTTGAATCTGGCTGCCCTGGATGCAGTCATCGATTAACTGCAACGACACGCATAGCGCATAGAGCATGGCGCATAGCGTTAAAAATTGGGAAGCATTTTATCAAGAGGTCAATTTTTTAGGGATGGAAAGATTGTATCGCTTTGCGCTATGCGCTATGCGAGCCTGTGAGTAAGGAGGTAAAAGATGGCTGAATTTGAACCGAGGATTGTAGCCTTTTTATGCCACTGGTGCACCTATACCGGAGCCGATCTTGCGGGGACCACTCGGCAACAATATCCTCCCAATATCCGCATTATCCATTTGATGTGCTCGGGAGCTGTAGACTCGATTTATGTGCTGAAAGCCCTCATTGATGGAGCGGATGGCGTGTTGATTGGAGGATGCCATCCAGGAGACTGTCATTATCAGACAGGAAATTTTAAAGCTCGGAGAAGGGTAGCCATTCTAAAAGGTATTCTTCAACAAATGGGTTTTACAGAAAATCGTGTCTGGCTCAAATGGATCAGCGCAAGTGAGGGAAAACTCTTCGCAGACACGGTGACCAAGATGGTAGAAGAATTAAAGAAGATGGGTCCAAATCCGATGAAACAACTTTGGAATGCCTAAAAGACGCATAGCGCATAGAGCATGGCGCATAGCGTAAAGGAAATGTAGCCGCAGGCTTAAGCCTGCGATTGGGCATGAAAGGAGCATGACTGAACATGGCGAAGAAGGCAGCGGTTAAAGTGAAAGAGGGAAGAATAGAGGAAGCCATTATTGGCTTTCTGAAATCTCTTTTAGAAAGGGGAGTTGTGGAGGCAATGGTGATCCCTAAGGCCCTCCCTTCGCAGGATGGATTCGTGCAGACACTCATCCGAGATCCAGAGAAATTGAATGGAGCGTGTGTCCTTTCACCCACAATGCCAGTTCAGTCTGCGAGAGTCATCTCCAACCTCACCGTTAAAAACCTTGGGAAAAAAGTCGCTGCCATATTAAAACCGTGTGAGATACGGGCCGCTGTCGAATTAGCAAAATTCCTCCAAGTCAAGCTGGATAACCTATACGTCATTGGCATCGATTGTCCTGGAACATTTGAAGTGACCGATTATGCAAAGATGGCGCAGGAGGGAAAGGGAGGGGAGTCGCTCACAAAAGAGTTCCTCAAAGGTATGGAGAAAGGTGAAATTCCCCCACCCTCTGGGTACGTCTTCCGGACAGCTTGTCAGATGTGTGAATATCCTGTCGTAGACTCGACTCTGCGAGTTTCGCAGGCGGATGTGATCATCAAACTGTTTGGCTACAAGACAGATCAAGAGATCGGCATCGAAATAGGGGATAAATTGGAAAAGGAGGTCGAAGAAAAAGGCATTCTTTCTTTTGCAGACAATGAACCGGCATCAAGGAACGAAGTGGTCAACAAAGTCATCGCTGAGAGGACGAAGAAACGAGACGCCCTTTTTCAAGAATTTAAAGGTGTTGTCAAGAATCTCCAAACCTTTTTAGACCGTTTTTCTACCTGTGTTCGATGCCACAATTGCATGGTGGCTTGTCCGATTTGTTATTGTAAAGAGTGTGTTTTCAGAACGGCGGTCTTTGAACATGATGGAGATCAGTTCCTAAGGTGGGCGGATCGGAAGGGTGGAATTCGAATGCCACCCGACACTCTCATCTTCCATCTCATCCGGATGTCCCATATGGTGACGTCCTGTATCGGATGCGGACTTTGTGACAGCGCCTGCCCGAGCCGGTTGCCAGTGGCCACCCTCTTTCGGAGTGTGGGGGATAGGATACAGAAAATGTTCCAATATGTTCCAGGGAGAAATGTCGAAGAGGTGCCCCCTGTGGCAAGCTTCAAAGAAGATGAATTGAAGATTGAATCAGGAGCCCTATGAAAAAATCGCATAGAGCAAAGCGCATAGCGCATAGGGTAGGGAACGGTTTCAAACCGTTCCCTACAGCCCTTCAGGGCTGATGAATTAGGAGGACGTCGATGCCCACAGAAGAAGTCAAAAAGGAAGAACTGGTTCCCATCTTTATCATGGGGAAGAGATATGAAGTCCCTTCTTCCCTCACTATTCAAAAAGCATTCGAATATGCTGGTTATCAATTGATTCGGGGATGTGGGTGCAGGGGAGGGATATGCGGCGCCTGCGGAACGGTCTACCGGTTTCCAGGAAGTTACAAGATTGAGGTAGGTTTGGCCTGCCAGACCGTTGTTCAACCCAACATGTATCTCACACAGATTCCATTTTTCCCAGCCACTAAAGGCGTCTATGACATGGAGAAGATAAAACCGACCATCGAGACGCTGGTGAAGGCTTATCCTGAACTCTTGCGGTGTCTGCAGTGTAATACCTGTACCAAGTCCTGCCCGATGGATATAGAGGTCATGGACTATATGGCAGCCGCTATGAGAGGGGATGTGGCACGGTTGGCAGAGCTCTCCTTTGACTGTGTGATGTGCGGTCTCTGCACAGCCCGGTGTCCGGCCGAGATCTGCCAATACAATATTGCGATTTTAGGAAGGCGGCTCTATGGAAAATACATTGCTCCCCAAGCCGACCACCTTGCGGCAATGGTTAAGGCGGTTGAGAAAGGAAAGTATGAACAGATGCTTAGGGGGTTGATGGATACGGATGAAGAGGCATTGAAGGACCTTTATAATAAAAGGGAGATCGAGCCTGAGCAGGCTGACGAAGATTGGACGCCAAAAGATAAAACACACCTGTAAAACGCATGGCGCATAGAGCATGGAGCATGGGGTAAAAATAAATAAGATAAATTCCTGTTCTTAACGCTATGCACTATGCCCTCTGCTCTATGCGGGCGTTGGAGGAATTATGCCATATACAAGAGAATTGAAAGAGTTGATTAAGAAGGTGGAGGCGACACGATCCGCCAGAATTGAAAAGAAGAGAAGAGGGGAAGAGTTTCACCTGCTTTCTTTGAAAGAAAGAGAGGAGCGGCTGAAAAAATATCATCCCGATTTCAAAGAAGGCTCGAGAAAAGAGATTCGTGTAGGACCCAGTAAGGGTTATGCCATCTCCCCGGAAATCGTGGATCTTCTTGAAGCCAAGAGCCGTGTCAACCCTGATTTCATTGATTTGAATAAAGTTACTTATGAAACGGATGTCCTCATCCTCGGTGGGGGAGGGGCGGGCACAGCAGCGGCTTTAACGGCTCAAGAAAATGGAGCTAAGGTATTAATCGCTACCAAATTGAGGCATGGAGACGCCAACACGATGATGGCCGAGGGCGGTATTCAAGCAGCCACCAAAGGGACAAAGGATTCCCCTTATTACCATTACCTCGATGTTTTAGGGGGAGGCCACTTCAAAAATCCTCCAGAACTGGTTTATACGCTTGTCACCGAGGCCCCAAAGGTGGTGGCCTGGTTAGAAAATCTTGGATGCATGTTTACGAAGTCGCCGGAAGGGAGATTAATGACCCTTCATGGAGGTGGTACATGCCGAAAACGGATGCATTGCGCTGCCGATATTACCGGGGCAGAGATTATGAGGACTTTAAGGGATGAGGCAAGAAATCGAGCAGAGCATATTAAGGTGCTTGAATTTTCTCCCGCCGTGGAGTTGATCTTAAATGAACATGGCCATTGCGCGGGGGCAGTTCTTTATAATTTAGAAACAGAGGAATACTCCGTGGTCAAGGCGAAAGCAGTGGTCCTGGCTACAGGAGGGTCAGGAAGGCTTCACATGCAGGGATTCATGACCACCAATCATTACGGCGCCACTGGAGATGGTCTCATCCTCGGTTATCGGGCAGGGGTGAAACTCTGTTTCCTCCATGCCGTCCAGTATCATCCAACTGGCGCAGTCTTTCCAGAGCAGGCAGAAGGCCTTCTGATTACAGAGAAGGTGAGGGGGGCGGGGGCAAATGTCCTCAACATCGAAGGAGAGCAATTCGTTAATGAACGGGAACCGAGAGATATAGAATCGTCCTGCTTCATCCGAGAGTGCACTGAAATTGGAAAGGGGATCCCAACGCCTGCCGGGAAGGTAGGCATCTGGTTGGACTCCCCGATGATCGAGATTCTCATGGGAGAAGGCGCCGTCAAAAGAGAATTTCCAGGCAAATTTATTTTGTTTAAGCGATTTGGAATTGATATTTCAAAGGAGCCGATGCTGGTTTATCCCACCCTTCATTACCAGAACGGAGGTTTGGAATATAACAGCCGTTGTGAAACATCCGTCCCAGGATTTTTCGCTGCCGGCGAGGTTTCGGGTGGAGTCCACGGTGAAAACCGGTTGATGGGAAACTCCCTTCTTGATGTCACGGTCTTCGGCAGGATTGCAGGAGTGAGTGCATCACTCTATGCGAAAGAGAAGGCAAAAGATGGAAAATTGAACCTGGACCATGTCCGAAGATATCACAGGGAGTTAGAAGAGGCGGGGATCATCACCGATCGAGTCGCTCCAATGCTTCTTCCCGATTATTCCAATCCCAATGTTCGGGAACATCAGTTGACCGCTCATTATTTGGGGACGATCCGGTAAGCCTCCATTTCACCCTCTTTAGAAAAGAAGAAAAATTAAATAAAAAGTCCCCCTTTGAGAAAGGGGGACTTTAAGAGATTTTAAAAGATGGTTAGGACTATGATGGTTTTGGTCCAGGGAGCCATGCCTCCAGATTGAAATCACTCCCAAATGGATTGACAAATTTCACACCTTCGATCATCACGCCATCCCCAAAATCCTCACTGAGCACGATAGGAATCTGGTTCAGTCTGGCTGAAGCCCAAACCTGTGCATCCCAATAAGTCATATGATAGGTACGGGCCCCGCGGATAGCCTCCAGAACAATCGCTCCGGTGATATCTAATATCTCCCACGATAAAAGATAATTCTGAATACGGATATAGGCTTCTTCGATGGTCAACGGGGGTCGTAATTTCTTTGTCACATTCACGAAAAATTCGGCCAGAACCTGTGGTGTCAAAACTCCCAGATCATGTTCTACCAAACGGTCCAATAAGGTTAAAGCTAAGGGCTGTTTGGCTGTCTCTCCACGGTCATAAGCGTAAAGCAGGATGTTTGTGTCTACCAGGATTCTACCGGCCATAACGCATCAGCCTTTCTTCATAAGCATCCTCACGCCTCCATTGACGGCCTCCTAAGGTAGGACCCTTAGCCATACGCTTAGTAATGAACGCTTTCTCCCTCTCCCATGCTTTTTTGTCTTTGGAACCCAAACGAACAGAGATCATCTGTCGATCAATGGCCCGTCGAATGACTTCTGCTTCCGTAATACCTAAAGCCCTTGCCTGCCTTTTTAGATTTGTTTCCTGACGTGATTTAATATAAACTTGCTTTCGAACCATTCGAGGCATATTTTTATCTCCTCTGGCATATTAACTACATCACAATATACATCATAGCATAGGGTCTGTCAAGAAGGGGCATAATATGCAGGGCCATAGCAGAGAACGCCAGCTCATCGCTCATTATTTGGGTACGATTCGGTAATTCATTCCTTGCCCTCACAAAAAATCCCCCTTTGACCTTTTTATCCTGCCAGAGGCAGGCAAAGTGGGACTTAGGGGGATTTCCAATTAAAGTTGTTTTAGAAACTACGTCCCCTTTCCTATGAATACCGAACGACGCTGAAACGGGAATGGGCGGTGGAGAAGATCAGGTCTCCTCGAGCCAAGAGAAAACTTCCGGTGGTTCTGGATCTTTCGGAGGTACAATCCCTCTTTTTAGTGACGAAGAATCTCAAGCATAAGGCGATCCTGATGATGACGTATTCTTCGGGATTGAGAGCGAGCGAGACAGCAAGCCTTAAGCTAACCGATATCGATAGTAAACGAATGATGGTCAGGGTCAGTCAGGGCAAGGGAGGCAAGGATCGTTACTCCATTTTGTCCCAAACGGCCCTGGAGCATTTGAGGCAATACTGGCACAAATATCGCCCCAGGGAGTGGTGACGGAAATTGGGGACATCCTATATTGCCCCTGTCAAGAGGGTAAATTAAAAAATTTTTTAAAATTATATCCTTTTTAAAAACAGCAAGTTAGAAAACGGTTCTGATTTTTGAAACACCCCCTCCTTCCGATCCTATTGCGGATCGACATCTATCT
>Ga0210049_1000303_pt1 | contig 39350 bp, 41 predicted proteins | sample CryGeyCG2014_300_2_FD_183964 | JGI IMG/M metagenome (GOLD analysis project Ga0210049, IMG submission 183964) | Groundwater microbial communities from aquifer - Crystal Geyser CG06_land_8/20/14_3.00 (SPAdes) (version 2) | ecosystem: Environmental > Aquatic > Deep subsurface > Groundwater | place... | reverse complement strand
TCAACCGGCTCCTGACAATCTTTTAATTTCTTAATATGGGTAATAAAACGACTGCCTTTAATCGAAAAAACAAATCCGCCAGCTGGCGGACCGGCTTTTCTTCGCCAGCCAGCAAAAACTTCCTTTCTCGGCAGGCGATAAAAAGAAACATTTAATTCAACTGTATCAAAATGTTTCGTATAGTATAAAAACCAATCTTTTTGCGGCAAATCTTTGGGATAAAAAACTCCATCTCCCCAATGAGAATAAGAGAAACCCGAAGTTCCTATGTATGCTTTTGCCATGAATGTTTCGTTAACTTAATCGGCAAACTATCTCCGCAAATCCTTTCTTCATTTTTTCTTCTTCCACTCTTTCTTCAATTCAGTCAATTTCCACATGAACAATCTCGCCCTGCTCTTAACCCTACCTGCATCTTTAACAAAATTTCTTGCCTGCTCTAAGATTTTTCGGGGAGTTTCTTTAGCAAGTTTGATATAAAGAGCCTTATGCTCTAAATCGCCTAACTCAACCGCCAAATCATAACCATATTTTTGAAATTCCTGGGAAATATATTTATCCTTCAAAGGATCAAAACCGAAAAGAATATCGCTAATTGATTTAAAGTGTTGGTCGTCTGATTTTTTCACTTTTTCTTAATTATCAAAAGTGGCAACAAGGAACCAATTGCGGCTAAAATAAACAAAGTCTCAAGATTTGCCCCAAATATTAACATTATTCCAGCCATCAAAAGGGCAAATATTGTCCCAAAGGTAACCGAAATCTCCCGAAAATAAAGTGCTTGGCCGGTTCCGCCTTCCAGCGCCTTTTGATAGGTCCAAACAGAAAAAGGAATCACCAGCATTTGATCAGCCACCCGATAAAAGGTATCAACTCCAATAATCGCCCCGGGTGTCCTGGCAAAAATTCGCCCTAACCAAGAAAGAAAAACCACTGGCGCCCCAATCCGAATAACCGCCCCCTTACCTAATCTGTCAACCCAAATCCCAACAATCAGGGTAAGGAGAGCCGCTAAAAAGATTGCTGCCGAAATAACTTCTCCCACGACCAAAATCTTACCTAAAACTACAAATAAAAACAGCGGCCAGGCAACTCCATAAAGTCCTCCCTCCCCTCCTAGACCAAAGTAGGCAACCACCATTTTTTTATGAGTAGTAAAAAGTTGCCAAACCTTACTAATTTTGGCATCATGATAGGGTTTTTTCTCTTGGACAAACCAAAGCGCCATCAAGGAGGTAACAAAAATTGCCCCAGAGAGGACGAAAAGCGCCCCAAATCCAAATTTCCAGATAACAAATCCGCCCATAATAGGCGATAAAACATTGGCAATCGTCCCTAGAAATTGAGCGGTAGCGGTCGCCTGACCAAAGTGGTCAGCATCACTTAATTTAACAAAAAATCCATGATAAGAAAACCAAAATAAAGAGGCATTAACTCCCCAAAAAATTGCCGCTGGTAAAAGCCAAAAGGGGCTTTTTTGGCTAAAAATTAAAAAAGCAACAAAGAAAGCAAAGGGCAAGCTTGAAAGATAGGAAATCTTTTTAAACCCAATTTTTACCGCTAAATTTTCCGCCAAGGGTAAAGTCAGAAGTTTAACTATATGAAGAAGAAGAAAATATGAGAAAACCAAAACTAAAGAATTCTTTGGCGAGAGGGCAAAATTTTGCCCAATTTTGAAGATATAAATTGGCGAAAAAAGACTCAAAAGACCAACTGAGACTTGCCGAAGCATTGAATTTAGAAAAATAGGAGTTAAACCTTTGGCTCTCATTTTAGATTAAACTGATTCATCGCTCTTTCTAGTCCAGAAACCAAGGCAACCTGGATTGCTTTAACACATTTTTTAGTCATTTGCTTGACTTCACTAGTTTCGTTAATATCAAATTCCCGTAAAACATATCTTTCGACTTGCGTATCGGCCCCTCTACCTGGATGACCAATTCCTAAACGAAACCTGACAAATTTATCAGTTCCTAACTCCTGAATAATCGATTCAACTCCGTGATGACCGGCGGCTGCTCCACCAATTCTTATTTTAATCTTCCCTAAAGGCAAATCAACGTCGTCGTGGACCACCCAAAGGGTGGAGTAATTAGTAATTGAGTAATTAGTAATTAGGGATTTGACGGCAAAGCCTGAGGCATTCATGAAAGTCTGGGGCTTGACCAAAATGAATTTAGAATTCAGAATCAAGAATAAAGAATTAGATTTTTTGTCAAATTTCCATTTGGTTTTTGCCAATGGCAGCATTTTTCTTGCCAACTCATCTACGACCATAAACCCTAAATTATGCCTTGTTTTTTCATATTTTTCTCCTGGGTTACCTAAGCCAACAATGAGTTTCATAGTAAATTTATAACTGTTATAATTTTTATAACAATTATAATTATTATAACCTTTATGATACCTAAAAACCAAACGACTGCAGGCTATAAATCCCTTCCTTTCTTCCGACAGGCAGAAATCATCTATGACTTCACCGTCGAATTTGCCAATCTCTATCTTGACAAGCGCTCGCGCACCTACGACCAAATGGTCCAGGCTGGAAGAAGCGGCAAGCAAAATATTGCCGAAGGCTATCTCCAAAAGAGTCTTAAGGGAAGGATCAAATTGCTGGGTGTCAGTCGGGGAAGTTTTGAAGAACTTTTAAACGACTTTCTTGACTTTTTAAGACAGAAAGGCTTAGTCCTCTGGAATAAAGATTCGCCTAAAGCCCTCACCGTCAGACGACTAGGTTATAAAAGTTATAAAGATTATAATAATTATAAAATTTATCTTCGTTCTCCTGAAGAAGCGGCCAACGCCATGATTTGTCTAATTAACCAAACCAATCGTCTTCTTGACCAAAAGCTCCGCTGGCTTGAGGAAAAATTTATTAGCGAAGGTGGCTATTCCGAGAATCTTTTTAAAAAACGATTGGAAAAGCGGTATCATCAAATTAGTCGAGGCAATGGGAAATATCCGTAGTGTCTAGTAAGCTTCCTTAAGTTCTCTCCCAAAAAGAAAATCTTTTTGGAACTCCGACTATGAAGAATTCTAGAAATAAGCGAAGACTAAAACTTGTTCAGGCTTTCACTGCTTATCTGTCTAATTTTAACAAGAGGAAAACCAAAAATCAAGAATCCAAAATTACCAAGATACCAAATTCCAATTCTCAAGCGGGCACTACCAGAGGGGCAACCCAAACGTCGCCACCGCCGTCCCCGCGGTCCCAGCGGTCGACGTACAAGCCGAGCCCGTCGAAGTGGCCAACAAGGGCGACGCGGACACCAGCCAAAGGGGTCTCTGTTCTTATATAATCATAGTTATATTTCTGGCCAAATAGGCGCTCGTCAGTTGCCTCAAAATGCAAGAAGGCAAGCTCAGCGTAATCAGGGGCTTCACCAATTATGGCTTTTACTCCCTTAATCTTCCTGCCAAGTTTTTTCGAAAACTCCTCAACCATTGCTTCCTGCTCGGCAAGAGTTTTTCTATTGCTTTTAGGTAGAAACAGTTGCTTTGGATTAACAGCAACCTCGCTTCGTTTAGAAGTTAAGGCTTCAAGATTAGGATAATCTTTGTGCCAGGTTGACCAGAATTTCCTTCCTGATTCTCGAAGACTTTTAATCGACTGTCCGGTTAAGGTGTGAACAACATAACCTTCTTTTTCAAGGACTTCTCGCGCTTCAAGAGAAAATCTTTTTACCTCAACCAATGCTTCGCCAGAAGGCAAAGGCACATCGCCAAATTGTTCACGAAGAACATGGGCTATCTCAGCCCCGGCAATATTTCCCTCTTGACGCTGTCTCAATTCCCGATGTTCTAATGACATACGAAAGCTTTATAGCACATTATGGGGCCATTTGTCAAGTTCTGTAAAATTTTTTCTCCAGGATTTCCAAGACCAATAATTAAAATCATAGTAAAGTAATTAAGTAATTAGTAAACAGTAATTAAGGGTTATCATTTCTTTTCGCTTTCATTGCTGATTCAATTAATCCACTTAAGGCTGGACGCAAATTTTTATAACAATAAAGAAACCTCTTTTTAAATAAGACCTTCACTTTTTCTCTTTCATCTAAAAGGTCAAGCTAATGCCTTGATTCCAAAAGAGATCCTCGAGCATTAAAATAAAACTTAACCTTATCTAAAAAATGAAATCGCCCAAAACCTTCTGCAATATTTGCTCCGACAGAGTCTGTGGCGCTAAGAAATTGATCTCCTTGACTTTTCTTATCTTGCCAGTCTAACTCCTGATAGATTTCCCACGTTATCCGGCTTAATTCTCTGGCTAATTTATAAACTTCTAGCTTATCTAAAGATAAATATTTTTTCCCCATTTTCCCTTAATTACTCAATTGCTTAATTACTAATTACTCAAGATTTTTCTCACTTCTTCATCAGTTATCTGAGAAAAATCTTGGTAAAACTGTCCCACAGCAAAAAACATCTCTGGCGCATCGAGAAAAACAACTTCATCGGCTAAAGATTCTATTTTTTCTAGGGTATCTTTGGCAATCACTGGAACAGCCACTATAATTTTCTTTGGATTCTGCTGTCTGGCAATTTCCACCGCTGCCATCATTGTTGCTCCAGTTGCCACCCCATCATCGGTTAAAATTACTGTTTTGTCTTTTAAGTTAAGGGGAAGTTTGTCACGCCTAAATATTTTTTCTCTTCTCTTGATTTCCGATTTTAGATTTAAGATTTTAGATTTTAGATAATTTTCGTCCGCCCCCACTCGTTCAGCGAGCTCTTCATCAATGACTGGTTTTCCTACTACTCCTACCGCCCCAATCGCCAATTCCGGATTGCCTGGCGCCCCAATTTTTTTGGTAACAATCACTTCCAAAGGACAATCCAAGGCTTGGGAAAGTATCTTGCCAACCACTACCCCGCCCCTCGGAATAGCCAGAACAATTAAATTCTTTGTTGCTTTGTAGCTTAATAGCTTACTCGCTAATTTCTTCCCCGCTTGGGCTCGATTTTGGAACATAAATCTTTTTTCATTCTATCACACAAAGAACTTCTTATATAAAATCGTCTGAAAATTCGTAGGAATTTAGCTTCAATATCCTAGGAGTTTTTAAGTCTACTAATTCGACCAAGCCTTGCTTCAGATTCTTACCAGTCTTTTCAGTATATCTAAAATTCCTGGAGAAAGAGAGAAACAGTAAGATGAAGAAGATATACATAAGGAATTACAACAAGCAATTCGCCTACTAAAGCACCTAAAAATGCCGAAAATCCATCCTTTTTAAAAACTAAAACTAATCTAGCTAGAAGAAATAAGGGAATACCCACTTGGAAAAATCCTAACAAAATAAGCGAAAGAAAAAACCCTATCAATCCTCCGAAACGACCTATTAGTTTCTCGAAAAAAAAAGAAATACCCATTACAAACGATAACAGGTAGCCTTGAATAAAGAAATGAAGGCCTGCCGAGGCGAGACTGAGGATAAAAGAGGCAATGAGATATTCAAGAAATAATATCCCCCTTAAATTAACTCTAAATTGAGCAACTTGAGCAATACCTGAAATTATTTTCTTGGGCCAACTCACACTATCCATTCTATCATAACTCAAAAAATGACCAACCTCAGATGGCTATGTTGTTAACTTAAGGTATACATTAAAGAAATTCTCGGATTAATAAGCTAATTTACGATTTCTACTATGACATCCACAAAATTAGAGGCTCTATGGGCGTTAACCAGCCCCAGGAAACCTAATCGTTTTGAGAGTTATATCAGCCATTCTTGACAACCAACTCTGTTGTAACACAGAAAATCCGCCCCAATAAGTCAACCCGCCAAGGCGGACATCATCTTATTATTAAATAAAAGTTTTATTTAATCCTTGTTAGCTGCTTCTTAGCGAATTCTCCAATCCAAGGTAGTTTAAACTCCTCTCCCTGGTAAGCTTTGTAGATTAGGACTAACCACAGAATAAAGCCAACAAGTCCGAACAAGGGTGTAAGAAGCCAAAACAATGGAAAAACCCAGATAAGAGTTAATAATCCAAAAGTAATAATCGACTGCATAGCATGAAAGCGAACAAAGGGATCCTTCTCAATTAAGAGAAAAATAATTCCTGTTAGCCAAAGCCCAGCATAAGAAAGAGCAGCGGCAGTATTTTTTGGTAAACCTGTTCCTTGGGCCATTAATTACTCACCCCCCTCCTTGCCCGCCTGAATCGCTCCGTGAGACCCGTTTGACGGGTTCGAACGGTAAGATTTGGCGGGTCTTTTTTTAATCGTCCCACATTTTAGTTGAGTCTGTCAAGAACCAATTAACTCAACTAAAACAAACTCATCTGCCCCTGCCTTTCCGAAGCTTTAGCGGAGGAGGGTTTTTCACCCGACCAGATTTTGACGGCGCCAAAAACGCCGTCATATCCCGGGTCAACGACAATTTCTCTGCTTCTCACCTTTTTAATCCCCTCGGCTACTTTTTCTCCGGCAATTTTGGCAATTTCCTCAATTGGCGTCTTTAGTAAAACCGCAAACTCTGAGCCAAAATTCTCTGTCAAATGATTATACTCAGATTCAACAATTTGGCTGGAAATACCGCCACCTAAAGCCTCAGATAAAATCTCCACTAAAGGCACTAACATTTTGTATGGCGGACGACTGGCGGGCCGATAACCAGCGGGTTGACTTGCCAATTCCTCAACCCGATGCATAACCCCAACCGTTAAATGTCGACCACAGACAGGGCACGTCTCTCCCAACCGACGGGTTTCCTCCGGTGATTGCTTCACTCCACATTTTCGATGTCCGGTATAATGATACTTCCCCTCTTCTGGATAAAATTCAATTGTATAGGATATTTTTTGCTCTTTGATTGCTCTCCTAATATCCTCATATTCCAATGTCTTCTTCTCCTCCATCTCAAACACCGTCGCCTCTCTCCCTAACTTCTGGGGTGAATGAGCATCAGAAAAACTAACAATACTTCGATTATCCAATTCCTCAATTCGCCAATTCATCGCCGGATCGGAAGATAACCCGGTTTCAATTGCATAAATTTGGTCGGCAAATTCTCCAAAACACTCTTTCAGAGAATCAAAACCTGAATTTGAACCATAAAGTGAATACCAGGGGGTCCAAATATGGGCCGGAATCACCAAACAGTCTTTAGAAACCGAAAAAACAATTCCACAAAGTTCAATGCTTGACAAGCCGGTGATTGGCCGACCATCAGAAAATAAATTAACCCCCCTGCCTCGGAGTCTATTGTTAATCTCCTCTACCACCGAGAAACTCGGGGCTAAAACCAAATTATGAATTCGATGAGGCTTGCCATCTTGAGTATAGATTGAGGAAATTTCAGTTGAAAGCAAAAAATAAACATCTTCAGTTTTTGATTTATAAACCCCCTCTCCGTTATCTATCAAATTCTCTTTCAATTCTCGTAACCATAGTGGATGGGTCCAATCCCCTGTTCCCACCAGCTTAATTCCTTTTTTGGCTGCCCAGGAGGCAATTTCCGGAATCACCATTTGTTGGGAAACCGCGCGAGAATATTTGGAATGGATATGTAAATCGGCAATAACCTCCATAAGTATTAGGGGTGAATAAATTCTCCCAAAACAAAAGCAAGATAAAAACCGATTAAAAAAGCTCCCTCCCAACGCTCAAGTCGATGTTTCGTTCTGACAAACAAATAAAAAATCCCAAAAGCAATCACAAAAGCCATCGTCGCTAATAAATATTCGCTAAAAGCCTGAATCCTAATTGGGGAAATCAAAGCAACCAGACCAATAATCAAGGTTCCGTTAGCAACAATTGAACCCAAAAGATTACCAAAAACCATTGTCGGCTGGTGACTTCTAATTGCTTCTATCTCAAAAGTCAGTTCGGGCAGGGTCGTTCCAATTGCCACCAACACCAATCCAATCAATAAAATTGGAATATTTAAACTAAGAGCAATTTTTGAAGCCAGGCGGACTATCATATCAGCGCTAAAAAGAAGCAAGACGACCCCTAAGAAAATCCAACCCAACTCTTGCTTTGTTCCCCGATGATTAAGCCGGCGCAATAATCGGTTAATAAACCCTCCTTTATCAGCGGCTCTTTTTTTTTGCTCCTCAAAAACCATTAATTGATAAAATCCGTAAAGACTTAAAAGGATTAGTCCGTCAATCCGCGATAAAACCCTATCAGTTAAAAGAAGCATTGGGGCTGCTCCAGCCAAAAAGGCATAAAAGACATCCCGACGAAGAAAAGTTCCATGGACCGTTACCGCTCCCCCAATCAAAGCCGCTCCTCCAATTACCAAAGAGAGATTAGCAATATTCGCCCCAACGACATTTCCCAAAGAAAGATTTGGTTCTCCTCGAAATCCAGCGGCAACTCCGACAGACAATTCAGGTAAAGAAGCAGCCAAGGCAACAATCAAGCCAGTGATGGCAAATGACCCTATTCCTGTCTGTAAAGCAAGGGACTTAAGATTGACAAGTAAAATATCGCTCGCCTTAATTAAAACAAGGCAAAAAAAGAAAGTTAAGAATAACCAGAAAACAATCATTAACTTATCATTATACCGCTTTCTTCCCCAAAACAAGAAGTTAAACCAGTTAAAAATTTATTGAGCTTGCCGAAGAACTTTAAACAACCCACCCACTAGGGTTATGAAACACGCAGAAGGCATTAAAAACATTATCGGGGATAAGCCCCTCACTATCAGCCTGTGTTATTATAGACTCACGAACACCAAAATAGTTAGCTCCTCGTGCCAAATCCTTGAAGAATTTCGCTCCCAATTCTGCTTCTCGATCTGCCACTCTTTTTTTACCCGCAGCTTCTAAAACACTATTCATAACTCCACCAACGTTTAATCCTGCCTCTTCGGCACGTCTTTCAGCCTCCTCTATCAAATCAACGTATTCAGCGAGTTCTCGCTCCCTATTCTGAAACCTCAAAAGATCACCATAGAGTTCCTTTCCTAGTAATTTTTCCTTTTCCAATCTCTGTTTCTCCCTAATGAATTCTTTTATTGAACTTATTCCCCTTTCAAGAAAAATAGCCATTTTTTCACCTCCTCTCAACCTAAAAACTGCCCTCTTTCCCCTGAACCCAATGTGGTTTAGGGTGGGTAGCCTGAGTTTTTAATAACATATAATTTACTTTATGTCAACTCTTTTGAAGCCGATACTACGCCTATCGGCTTGTGTAATCTCCAACTATTTTTGGAGATTATAAAGCTTTTCCGCCTCTTTTATGGTAGTCGCTTCTTCGGGAGATTTGTCGTCGCGAAAACGAACCAAACGGGGAAAACGCAAGGCATATTTGGCGGCGTGAATTGGGGATTTAGTGATATTGTCCGCCTCAATCTCAACCACAATTTCTGGCTGACACCAGACATCTGGAGTCAACCCTTTGGCAACAATATATTCCTTGGGTTTTGCCTGACACCTGACACCTGACACCTGACACCTACTATACATTTCCCGCCATTGCTCATCGGTTAACCCGGTGCCAATTTTGGAAATCGTCAAGAATTGATCAGAACTTTTCGACTCCCTGACACCAACCAAAAATGCCCCAATTCCAAATCCGGCCCTTTTTCCCCTACCTTTATAGTAGCCCATAACCACACAATCTAAAGTATCGGCCAATCCTCCGCCCTTTTTCCCTTTTTCCTGTTTAAACTTGACCCAGGTATAACCCCGTCTCCCTGGATCATAAGGAGCCTGCCATTTTTTAACCACCACTCCCTCCAAGCCTTTTTTAATTTGTTCATCATGATAGCGACGCAATTCGTTGGGATTTTCAGTCACAATTTGAGGCGAAAGAATAATGGTTTTGCTGGTCGAAAAAAGAGTCTTTTCTAAAATTTCCCGTCGTTTGTTAAAAGGTAAGCCCAGCAAATCTTTTCCCTCTTTGAATAAAACATCAAAAGCAAAATATTTTAAGGGGATTTCTTTGGCTTTCTCGCTAATTTCGTATTTTCTCTTTCTTTTAATTGTTTCTTGAAAGGGTAAAAATTTGCCAGTTTTTGGGTCAAATCCTATTGCCTCACCATCCAAAATCACTTGTCTGGCTTTTATCTCCTTGGAAAGAGCCTCAACAATATCAGGAAACATCTGAGCCACGTTCTCTAAATTTCTGGTAAAGATACTAACTTGTTTGCTGCCAACAACGTGAATTTGTAATCGAGTTCCGTCGTATTTTGGCTCAACCGCCACCCTGCCCATCTTTTTAATCATCTCCTCGGTGTTGGGAAGTCGCTGGCACAGCGCAGACATTATTGGGGTTCCTAAAGAAGCTTTAATTCCTTTCAGACCCTTTAAACCCTTCTCTTTTACCACTTTAGCAATCTGACCAATATCCGCCCGAACATTAAAAGCCTCCTCGATCTCTTGTCGCTTACTTTTGTCTCTCGCCACCATAAAAGATAAAGCGTCCAGAATTGTCAAATCAGAGAATCCCAAGCGAAGTTTACCTAAAGGAATCCGAACAACATATTTTGTGCCTAAGCTATCCAACCCCCTTAGTAAATCCGCCATTTTGGCAATCTTTCTCTCAACCGATCCCTCGCCCGATTCAGTTGCTACCTCATAAAGCCTTTCGTAAACTTGGAGTACTGAAGGTTTTGACGTTTTCTGTCTTCCGTCTTCCGTTTTCCGTTTTCCGTTTTGGGCTACCTCACCCAAATCGCCTGTTTTTTTATATTCCTTTTTGACCGTTTCTTCTTTTGCCTCAAATGCCCTGGCCACCACCCGAATCATCAGCTTCTCGGCTAAATTAAACTCTATTCCGACATATAAGGGCACCAATCTGCCCAATGAAAGATAACAAATTTTATCAACCTCATCTTTTCCGGCCTCTTTTAACAAATCAACCAAGATTTCCGTCATTTGATTCCGGGAAGCAGTTGATTCTAATTGTTGAAAATATTGGGCAAGCTTTGCAAACTTCATAGATTCGAAGAAAAGAACCAGTAGGCGAAAATCACCACCGCGATAAACAAAATCCCAAAAATAATTGACAGCCAACCTTGAGTTTCATTTTTCAAAACTTTATTCAAACCCTCGCCGATTAAGGTCAAACCAAACAAACTTGGTAAAACCAAAATCATATATAAAAACTGAGGCTCGGTCGGGTTCATTTCAAAATATATTTTGCCGCTTTGGTTTTCCCCTCTTTCTTAATAATACCTCTTTTTAGAAAATAATTAAAATCCCGAGTCAAAGTATCATCGGAATATTCAGGAACGACTTTTCTGGCTTCGGTGGTGGTCAGCGAACCATGCTCCTGAAGATATTCCATCAGCTTCATCTGGCGTTCGTTTAAGGGAATTTGGTAGCCAATTTTTCCTTTCATTTTCAAGTCAACTGAAAGTCTTTTGACTTTTTCCTTGATTCGGGTTAATTCAACCGCTGTTGCCTGGGTAAAATATTCCAGCCAAGGAGTTAAATCGCGCTCGACCAAATCCCGAACCTGGGAAGAAACATCTTGTAAAGATTGATAATATTGAGGGGCATCTTTATCAAAATATTCTTCCAAAGAGAAAAATTTTTTAATATCATAACCTTCGGCAAATAAAATTAAGGTGGCAAAAGCCCGAGCAGCCCGACCATTACCTTCAACAAAAGGATGAACTGCCACTAAAAAATAATGGGCAATTCCTGCTCGCAAAACCGAATGAAGATTTCTTCCTTGGGAAGAATTTAACCAATCAAAAAAATCCTCAAGTAAAAATGGAACTTCAATTGCCGGAGGCGGGCGAAAAGTTATCTCCCTTGTTCGACTATCTTTAATCACCACTTGGGTTTGGCGATATTTACCTAACTGGTCATCACCCAAAATCCGCTGACAAGTCAGTTCATGAATTTTTTTCAGGACTGATTGAGTGTAATGAAATTTTTCTTCATCAGGCAATCCCTTGGGTGTTAGCTCATCAAGATAATCAACTGCTCGGCGATAATTAATCACTTCCTGGATATCTCTTTCCCGAGCGGCAATGCTTTCTCCCTCAATTACTCTTTTGGCTTCAGCCAAAGATAAATCATTCCCTTCAAGATGGGTTCCGTGGTGAATCGTTCTGAGCATTGCCTCTTTAACAAACCGCGCTTCATAAATGGGAATCAAAGGAGCATTTTCAATGACCTCTTTTGCCGCCTCAACCAAACCTATATTTGCCAAAATATCATTGGTAATGGTAAACTTCGGCTCATACATAACCTTATTTTCGCACTTTTTGCGGAGAATATCAAGAGTGCCAATGCTTTCCTAAAACCTCGGGGATTTTTTCGGCTAAATCATCGGCGTTATAGGCAAAACCGACTTTTTTAGACAATTCTTCGGCGGCTTTTTTGACAATAAGTGAAGCGGCGCAGGCAGCTAAAAATGGCGGATTTTTTGCTGCCAAAGCAACAGTCAATCCTGCCAAAACATCCCCGGTTCCCCCTTTAGTCAATCCGGCATTTCCACCTTCCACCAAAACGCATTCTTGAGGTGAACAAACAATTGTTTCTACTCCTTTAAGAACAATAATACAGTGATATTTTGAAGCCAACGCTTTTAACAGGTGCTGGGAGCCCGCCAAATTTTGTGAGGCTTCACATTGCGAGCGACGATGAGCATCATTTAATAACGTGCGTTTCTTCGCGAGAGAATCTGAAGCCGACAGCAAAATTTCGGTGGGCGACCTTAGCTCCATTAATTCCCCACCAAAAAGCATCTCAAATTCCTTTTGATTAGGGGTCAAAATCGCATTTTTGGGAATATACCTCGGCTCCATCACCTGTAAACTCCCAGCATCAATCACCCATTGTTTATTCGGAAACTTACTTAACAATGTTTCTGTTACTTCTTTTGTCTTTCTCCCCGTTTCATCCCACGTTTTTTTTCTCTCCTCATTTTCCATTTTCCATTTTCCATTTTCCATTTTTTTATGATATCTCATTAATCCCGGTCCAATTAAAATTGCGTCTGATTTAGCAATATATTCGCCAACTTCATCCCAAGGAATCCAGATGAACGACCCAAGTTTGCTTTTTAACTGCTCGGCTATTCCCCCTACCGAAGGTTCGGGCGAGGCAAAAAAGACCATATCAACTATTCTTGAAGCGGTTTTTAAAGCTAAAATTGGCGCCCCGTGGAAAAGTTTTGACCCCCCAATAATCGTTACCTGACCGTTATCCTCGTTTGAAGAAAATTCATGAGGTTTAGATAATTTTTTCAACTCTTCTGGTAAAAATTTCCTCATCATTCTAATTTTACCATTTCCATCTTCTTCTGAAAATCTTTTTCAACCAAGCGTAAATCAGTGGTGGTAATAATGGTTTGCTGTTTGGGAATGACCTCTAAAACCAATTTTCGGTGCTTTTGGTCAAGTTCGGAAAAAATATCATCCAAAAGAAGTATTGGCCGCTCACCTGCCTTGGAGGTGATAAGCAAAGCTTGATGCTGCGCAATAAACTCAAGTTCGCGAAGTTTAAGCCACAAAATTGCCAGTCTCTGTTCTCCCCGCGAACCATAAGCACTCAAGTTTCGTTTCTGCAGTTTAAAGGAAAAATCATCCCGATGTGGCCCAACAAGAGTTGCTCCAGCCGCTACTTCTTCTTTAGCATATTCCTCGAGTCGACCAGGTGAGATAATGCTTTTGTCATATTCGATAAGAAAAATAGGCAAACTATGTTCTGTGTTGTTTGTTGTATGTTGTGAATTACAAAATCCAATAAACTCCTCTCTTTTTTGGGTAAGGTAATCACCATTTTTAATCAAAAGCTGGTTCCAAAATAAAAGTTGGCTCCGCGAGACACCTTCGTCTCTTATGCGTTCCAAAAGTTTATTTCTTTGACGCAAGCCCTTCTCATAGGATAAAGTTGCCCGTCCATATTCCCGGTCAACCTGTTCCAAAACTGAATCTAAATATTTTCTTCGCAAAGATGGCGAATTTGTAACCAAACCCAAATCCTCTGGTCCAAAATAAACTGCCCGAAGATTGCCAACAAAATCCATTGCCCTTTTTCCAATTCCATTGACCTGATATTTTTTCTTAGCCACCTTTTCTCCCAAAACTTCTCCCCTAGTTAAAACTATCTCCAAATCAGTTATCTCTTTGTTAATTATCCTCCCTTTAGCTCTGGCTAAATCTTCATCATGCTTAATCATTTCCTGTTCAAGTCCAGCCCGAAAGGATTTGCCGGTCGCCAAAAGATAAATTCCCTCCAAAAGATTAGTTTTGCCAGAAGTATTTGGACCAACAACCAACGTAGTTTTTTCAGAAAACTCAAATTCTTGCTTTTTATAATTGCGAAAATTCTGAAGCCGAAGTTTGGTTAAAATCATTTTTGGCACCCAGGACAAAGGAATGTACCTCTCCCGCCTAGTTCAATTCTCTGAATTTTACCTCCGCAGCGAGGACAAGCCTGACCTGCCCGCTGATAGACCCGAAAATGCTTTTGATATTCTCCAGCCTCACCAGTTGGTTTAATATAAGCCTCATCTTTAGCTGAAGACCCACCGTATTTTAACCCATCCTCTAAAATTTTAATTATCGCCTCTCTTAATTGCTCAATGGCTAAATTACTCCCGCCCGCCTCGCTACGCGAAGCGTTGCGGGCAGGTAATTTCTTCGCTGGTGTTCGCGGATCGATACCAGCCTCCCACAAAGCCTCATTAGCATAAATATTCCCTATTCCAGCAATCTTTCCCTGGTCCATTAAAACCAGTTTTATTGGTTTTGAAGTTTTGGAAAATATTTTTTCAAGATATTCAACTGTAAATTCTTCATCAAACGGTTCTATTCCCAACTGATTACTGATTGCTGAAACCTGTCTACTGTCTACTAATTTAATCCAACCAAACTGCCTAAGGTCGTTAAAGAAAAGCCTTCCGCCTTGCCTCGCCGAAGCCTTGGGCGAAGGCGGGCCATCTATCTCGAAAATAATATGGGTTGTTTTGGCTGGTAATTCCGCTCCGGCAAAAGGAATCGGATGACCTAATGTTGCCCTCTCGCCTGCTTTTGGAATCCAGACTAATTGTCCAGTAAGTTTAAAGTGAATAAGTAAGTTTTTACCATTCGAAAGAGAAATTATTAAAATCTTGCCTCTCCGCTCTATTCCTGTTATTTTTGCACCCAAAACATCTTCCCTCTTCCCTTGAAACTGTTTAGCCAACAAAACCTGAACCCCGGTAATTTTTTTGCCGACAATTGATTTCTGTAAACTTCTTTTAATAGTCTCTACCTCAGGCAATTCAGGCATAATTTCACCTCTTTTGCTTGCTCTGTTTTAATTCATTAAAGTAACGTTCCCGTTCTTTAGGTGGAAAAACAGAGTCATAGTTTTTTTGAAGTTGTTTTTCAAATACCTCTCTTTCCTGGGAATCTATAATATGGAAAAAATTAAGCAGTTCATCAAGCGAAAACCTTGCCCATTCTAAATCTTTTTCCTGTTCGCGCTTATCTGTAAGTTGCGAGACACTATCCAAATCAGCAATACGACAATCAAGAGTAATGTTGTGGGGCGAAAGATAGTTATGGAACCAACCGTTTTTATGCATTAAACCCACACTAAAACCCAACATTTTAGCAAACCACATAAGATACTCTTTTTCCGAAATGGGTTTCTCGCAACCAAGTTCTTGACTAACTAGTTTTATAGCGTCATTAACTAATAATTTCATTTCTTTTATATCTTGATGAAAATAACTACCAAGATCATCAATTCTCGCTTTCGTGCCAAATGACCGAATTTCAACAACTGGATGAAAATTCTCATCAATAATATTTTCTTCTATTGCTTCCGGGAGTGATAATTTCTTTTTATTTACAACTATTTCCTCTAGTTTGATTATCGCCAAAATCCGATAGGTTCTAATACCAGCCTTAAGAAACTCCTCACTCTTTTGATAATCATAATCGGCAATGTCCTCATCTAACAAACCTTGTCTTCCCTCGCCATTACGTATCACACCCGGTGCGTAAACCATTGCCTTTCTCTTTAAGTTAGAAACCTCCCCAAACCACCCAGAAGGCTCGATAAGACCTATTCCTTTAAGATCAATGTCCCGATAAATCGTCCCTCTGTATCATTAAAAATTATTCTCCCAAGGATGGCTGAACGCCTATGCACTCCTGGCCAGACTTCAAGGGCGTGTTTTCCTTTAGGTAATCTTCCTGGTTTTTCTCTAAAAGCTGCCTCCGCAAAAAGACCGAGTGAACTTGATTTCCCTTTTTCAAGATTAAAAGGCAAATTAACATTGGGGTTCACTTCAAGAACCGTGTTTTTTACCTGAGAGAAAAGCAACAAATGCTCATTCCATTTTTCTCGGGCTAATTCGCTTAATTTTTTGGCTTCCCCAACAGGAAACTCTGCTCTCGGCTCTTCATCTACCATATTGATATCTATACTTTCACTCTTTTAATCTCCAGCTTACTTTTGCCAAAATTCAGAATCAGACCGATCTCCAGACCCAACGTTTTTAGGTATGACGCTACTTGAGCAATATGGACATTGTCAATATTGTCAACCTTTTTGATTTCTACTACAATTTTACCATCAACAATAAAGTCCAGCTTCTTTTTGCCAATTCTGACTTTGCCATAATTAACTGCAATCTCCTTTTCTCGCTCAAATTTTAACCCTGAACGCTGTAATTCTAAATATAGTGCTCGTTGATAAACTTTCTCTTCATACGCCGATCCCAATTCTTTATGAACTTTAATCCCTAAACCAATTATCTTGCTGGTTAAATCACTATGTGGGTAGGATGGCATTTCCGATACTTTCTTGATCACAGAGGGCACTGAAATCTGCGCTTTACTAATTAATCTCTGTGCCTTCTGGGGCAAAGCGAAATTAGAATAGTTTTACTTACTAATTACTCCAGAAAGCACTGAGAATAGAAGAAAGCTGTGCTCTCTGTGCCTTCAGTGATCACTCTTTCATCCGAATCTTGGAATTAACAAATTTAACTATTTCAGCCTTGAATCGTTCCTTACTAAACTTTTTGGCTTGGTTTCGGCAATCTTCTGGCTTATATTTTTCTGGCTTAAATTTTCTCAAAACCTCAACTAAACTTTCAACGGTCGGCTCATCAAAAAACTCTCCGGTTTTGCCTTCAACTACTGATTCTACTACTCCTCCTTGGCGTAGAGCGATAACTGGTTTGCCAAAGCTTAAGGCTTCGACTGGAACAATACCAAAATCTTCTTCTTCGGCGGGAAAAATAAAAGCTTGACAACCAGCATAAAGTTGAGCTAATCTTTGATCACTCACCTCACCTAAAAACTCAATTGTTGGACCAGCTATCTTTTTCAGTTCCTCTCCATAGCCAGCAAACATCTTACCATAAACTTTAAGAGGTAATTTAAGTTGATTACAGGCTTTGATAGCTAAATCAATTCTTTTTGGCCTTGCTAACCTTCCTCCAGCCAAAAAATATTTCCCACTTTTACTCTCCTGCTCTTTTACTCTTTTACTCTTTATTTCCACTGGCGGGTAAATAACTAGCGCCTCTTTTCGATAGAATTTCTTTATTCTCGCCGCCGTATTCTTTGAATTGGCAATAAACCAATCAACTTTTTGGGCTGATTGAAAATCAATTAATCTCAAAAAATGATTGGCTATCTCTGCGGGAATTCGAATCCACCAATATTTTTTCCACTCTCGGGCAGTTGGCAAACCATATAAATACCGGGGTGGTGTATGACAATAACAAATATGAGCTCCGGGTTTTGTTTTGAGCAAATTTGGATTATAAGCACCAGTAGCGGAAACGATAACCACATCGTAATCACTTAAATCTAGGCATTTAAATAAAATTGGGGCAACTAATCTTAATGGACTAATTAGCTTATTTATTAACGGTATCCAGTTTGGAATAATCGGCTTGATATTCCAGTCTTTTAGCCGCTCCCGATGGGGACCAAGAAATTCTGGTAAGTAAACTAAGGTATGAACCGAAGCCTCAGGCCAGATTTCATGAAGCGCCTCTAATACGCGCTCTGCCCCTCCGTACTCTTTCAAATAGTCATGAACTAAGGCTACTTTCATTTAGAATTCAGAATAAAGAATTAAGAATTTAGGATGCGTCTACTTCCTTTAATTAATCCATTTATAATTTTTTGTACTTCTATTGACTGTTCCATAAACCGATTACACATTTCTTCAGAAATATAACCAATATCCTTCGATATTAGAATTTGATTCTCTAATTCCGATAAAGAACCTTGGGCCATAAAATAAAATTGAATTTTCTCTTTGTAGGAATACCTGCTGAATCCCTCGGTAATGTTTGAGGTAACAGAAATCGCCGCTCTCCTAATTTGACTTGTTAGGACAAACAGTTCTTTTTTAGGAAACTTTTCAGTTATTTTATAGACAAATAGAACCAAATCATGACCTTTCTTCCAGGCTTCTAGATCTGTAAATGATGTAATTTTCTTGTCCATAAAGCTTAAATCAATGTCATTTGCTTTGATACTTTATTCTTTATTCTTGATTCTTGATTCTCTCTTGCTCCGGGTAATTTATCAATCAGACTTCTAAACCCCAATTCTTCAAATAATCCAACTGCTTTTTGGCGGTCATAATCATGAACTCGACATGCTTGAAGATCAAGTTTAATCGGAACATTAGTCACTATCTTGGCTAAGCTTTTGGATAAATCAGCGCTTTCTTTACCATCAATCAATTTTTCCCTTAATTTTTTATTTTCTATTTTCTTAATTTTTCTATAAATGTTATCTAATGTTCCAAACTTCCCAAGCAAATCTCCCGCAGTCTTGGGTCCAACTCCCGGTACCCCCGGATAATTGTCTGAAGCATCACCAGTCAATCCTTTGTAATCAACCACCTGTTCCGGAAAAATTCCCAGCTCATTTTTTACTTTTTGCCTATCAAAAATTTCTCCTTCAGCCAAGCCTTTCTGGGGGGCATAAATCTTGACTCGCTTGTTGATTAATTGCATCATATCTTTATCTCCGGTAACAATAATTGCTTCAGTTTTTTTCTTTTCCGCCTGCCTTGCCAGCGTCCCAATAATATCGTCTGCTTCGTAACCCGAGACGGCAAAAATGGGAATATTTAAAGCCTTAACTATTTGAAAAACCCGCTCAATTTGTCCTTTTAGCTCCTCATCCATTTGGGGTCGCTGAATTTGATAACCAACATATTCTTTGTGTCTAAATGTTGGCTCGGGTAAGTCAAAAGAGACGGCCACATATTCTGGATGAAGCTTCTCTAAAACCGAAAGCAAAATCCGGGTAAAACCATAAACAGCGTTAATCAGTTCGCCTCTACGAGTTTTTAGAGTTTGAGGAAAAGCGTGGTAGGCACGATGAAGAATCGCATGTCCATCGATTAAAACAAGCCGTTTCATGAGGCTATTTTACCTTTTCTTCATCAATTTTGCGAATTCATCCCCTTCAATTGTTTCTTGTTCTAAAAGTTTTTTAGCTACCAAATCCAAAGCCTGGCGGTTAACTTTTAAAATCCCCAATGCTTTTTTATAACTTTCATCAACAATCCGTTTAATTTCCTCATCAACCCTGGCTGCCATTTTCGGGCTGATTTCTGATGGTTGCCACCAACTCCGACCATATTCGGTTTCTTCAATTTGTGGCCCTAAATAAGTTGGTCCTAATTTGCTCATCCCAAAATCAACGACCATTTTCCTAGCTACTTGGGTTGCTCGGTCAATGTCTGAAGCCGCCCCAGCGGTAAATTCCTTAAAAACAAGCTCTTCAGCCGCCCGACCGCCCAAAAGCGAAGTAATTGTTTCCAAAAGATGAGATTGAGTTTCGGTGTAGCGGTCTTTCCGCGGTGGAATCATGGTAAAACCCATCGCCAAACCCCGGGAAACAATGGAAACTCGATGAACCGGATCCATATGGGGGAGACGAGAAGCAACAATTGCATGACCAGCTTCATGATAAGCAGTCATCTTTCTTTCTTCATCAGAAAAAGCTCGCTTTTTTTCTGGCCCTAGTTTAACCTTTAATCCCGCCTCATCAATATCTTTCATCTCAATTGCTTTTTTGTTTTCTCTGGCCGCTAAAATGGCGGCTTCATTTAACATATTTTCCAAATCCGCCCCGGAAAAACCAACGGTTGCCCGAGCTGCCTTATCCCAATCAACCGAACGAACAAAAGGTTTGCCTCGAGCATGAATAGCTAAAATTGCCTTGCGATCCTCAAGGTCAGGCATATCCAAAACTACCCGGCGATCAAATCTACCAGGGCGGAGTAAAGCCGGATCCAAAAGGTCGCCACGATTAGTTGCCGCTAAAATAATAACATTATCATTTGGAGTAAATCCATCCATCTCCACCAAAATCTGATTTAAAGTCTGCTCCCTTTCATCATGCCCTCCGGCAAAACCCAATCCCCGCTGTCGTCCAATGGCATCAATTTCATCTATAAAAATGATTGATGGGGCTGCTCTTTTGGCATTTTCGAACAAATCTCTTACTCGGCTGGCACCAACCCCAACTAACATTTCCATAAACTCCGATCCCGCCATTGAGAAAAACGGAACTCCCGCTTCCCCGGCTACCGCCTTACCCAAAAGTGTTTTTCCCGTTCCTGAAGGCCCAACTAAAAGCACTCCTTTGGGAGTTCTGGCCCCCAACTTTCGGTATTTCCCTGGATGTTTTAGGAAATCAACCACCTCTTTCAATTCTTTTTTTGCCTCCTCAACTCCGGCCACATCTCGAAAAGTTATTGATTGTCTCCCTTTAGCAAATAACCGCGCTTTTGAGCGGCCAAAAGAAAAAATAGTATCCTGAGCTCCCCGGGCTTGACGAAAGATAAAGAAGAAAAATACAGCCATTAAACCTAAAGGCAAAATCGTTCCCAAAATATCAATCCAGGCTTTGTTTGAACTGGTATCTTTAACTTTAACATTAACTGATTCTGGAGCAATTTCCGCTGATTTAAGAATTTCCGTAAAACTTACTCCCAGCTCTTTTAAGGCATAAACTTTTTTATCTTGATAATTTAAAATCAATTTACTATCTTCAACTAAGACTTCTTTGATTTTTCCCTCTTTAATATCGGTTAAGGCAGTGGATAAAGAAATTTCTTCAGTTACCGGAGCGGGGGTAATAAAAGATAAAGCAAAAGAAGCGACAATTGCCCCCACCAAGAGCCACAAAAGAATGGTTTTAAGATTAAATTTGAAGCGCAATTCGAATTTTTTAACCGGAAGTTTTGGGTCCATTTAAAGTTTTTTCCTCATAATGACTCTTTTGGGGTCCTCAAGAACCATTTCAAAATCAAGCTTTTGCCAAAATTCAACCGGACCAACAGGAACCTGGTTTAAGGACGAAGCGTGACGCAAGGAATAAACGTCAACCTTTCTAACTCCTCTTTGTTTTAAATCTCTTAAAATATGACGAACCAATCTTTTTGCCAAACCTTTTCCCCGGTAAGCTGACTGAATGGCCACGCAGGTTATACACCAACCACGTAAAGTGGCGTGGCCACCACGTGGCTTTACGCCACCCCGAGGTGTATTTAGCCTATCTTGATAAAACATTTTCGCGGTTTCAAATTCATTAATGGGTCCAAATTGGGCAAAGCCAACTGGTTTGCCTCTTTTCCCCCAAAGCAAAATCTTGGCCAAACTACCATAAATTTTCTCCTTTTTTGCCAACCATCTTTTTTTCTGAAGCGCTTGGTTTAATCGACCGTCTTTCTTCCCTATCCAATAAAAGCACTCTTGACAATTAAATCTTTTATCAGCCGGGCGGGGGATTAAATTGAAGTTTTTCCGAGTAACATCAACAATTTTTATGTCCACAAGCCAATTTTATCACAAATTCGGTCTAAACTCAAACCAACCCCATTTCCCTTTTTGCTTCAAGAAGTGTTTTTTTGGCAATTTTTGAGCAGTATTCCTTTCCCTCTTTCAAAATCCCTTCGACAAGCTCAGGGTTTTCTTCGAAAAATTTCCGTCTTTCTTGAATCGGTTTTAATTCTTTATAAATTGCCTCCGCCAGTTCTTCTTTCAATACTTTATACTTTATACCTGATACTTTATTCGAAGAAAAGCTCTGCTTATACTCTCTCTCATACTTCACCCTCTGCCCTTCGCCCTGAAATAGCTCTACCAATTTCAAGAGATTTGCCACTCCCCCCTCTTTAGGAACCTCTTCTCCTTTGCCAATATCAGTTGGTGTTTTAGCTAATCTTTGTTTAATGGTCTTTAGATCATCAGTGAGTTCAATATAGCTTCCCTCAATTGACTTACTCATTTTGCCTAAACCAAGCAGCGACGGCACGGATTCTCCTGGGGTAGCAAATCTTTGCGGCTCGAGAAGTCCGCCAGCTGGCGGACGGAACATTCGGTTGAATTTTCTAGCAATCTCTCTAGCTATCTCAATGTGTGGCTCTTGGTCAATTCCGACTGGCACCAATTCGGCTTTATAAATTAAAATATCAGCCGCCATTAAAATCGGATAATAAAAAAGACCGACATTAATATAAGTGGGCTGCTCCAGTTTTTTGCTTTTATAAGTCGGTAGCTGTTCAACTCGAGAAACCGGATAAATTGTACTTAGCAAGTAAGCTAATTCTACATGTTCGGGAATTTGAGATTGAATCATCAAATGACATTTTTTCGGGTCTAAACCCGCCCCAAGATAATCTAAAGCCACCTCGTGAATATCTTTCTTAAGAGTTTTTGGATTGTAAGGAGAAGTAATGCCATGAAGATCAACGATTCCATAAATACAATCCAAATCACCTTTTTCTTGCAAGGCAATATAACCCTTAATGGCTCCTAAATAATTACCTAGATGAAGCCTACCTGTTGGTCTTGTTCCCGAAAAAACTCGTTTAATTTTTTTATTTTTGCTTTCCATTTTTTATCTCACCTCTTTTCTATTTTAACACGTTTTGCAGCTAAACAAACTATATTAGGATAAGCCCTCTCACGAGCTAGGACAGGATAAAAATCATAAGGAGCCACAACTTTTCTTTGTCTCCCACTGGCAACTGTTTCACCTTTATAAATCAATTTAAAATTGGTGATGCCTTCTACTACCTCTTCATCCCCCTCTTTAAAAAACACATCAATTATTTTAAAATAATCAATTCCACCTGTTTTTCTTTTTCTCTTCTTTAGAAATCCCAGTGTCCCCAAAATATTCTCCGTATAAAACATTGCTCTTTTAAATGTGCTCTCAAGGTCATGCCTGCCTGTTTCGATAGAAATACCACAAGGGCAATAGTCAATAAGCGCCTTTCCAGAGGCTAGTTTGGGCAACATTAAAACAATCTTTCTAATACCTGACGACTCTGCCAGGTTTAAATGGCTCTTAGTTTTTTTTGTCAGGACCGCAAATGGCTCGCTTTTGCAGGAGAAGGAGTGTAGATCCAAGACATAGTCAAATTTCTTGATTTTCTTGGTTAACTTGTAAGCAATCCGTTCTTCCGGATTGCCTTTTGGATTTCCAGGAAAGCTCCGATTTAAATCTTGAGATATAAAGCGTTTTCCTCTTTTAAGACCTTCTTCATTGGCAACAATACCGACAATGTTCTCTCCATCAATTATTTTTTTTAGTCTTTTTATCACTTCAACCCCAACCCTTTCGTCTCCATGAAGAGCCCCAATGATAGCAATTATTTTTTCATTCTTCATAATTTACCTCCCCAATAAAAAGAATCGAATCGCCCCTTTCGCTGTTTATCCTTTCAAAAAAATTATTACTTTCCTGGTAATAGCTTTTTGGCATTCCATTTCCGTATAAGCACCTTCCATAAGTGCCAATATCTATCAAGGCTCCCGGGTTAAAATTCTTCATTTTCAAAAACCTTGAAGATAGGAAATCAGCAACAAACCTACATTTCCCTTGAGGAATTCCTGAATAAGGGTATAACACATCTTTTTTACAAAACCCCTTCATTAAATCCAAAATGCAAGGATTTTGGGTTCTGGCAACTAAAATCTCTGGTTTCGATTCCTTCACTTCATAAGTTATCAGTTTTTTCATTAAGCCATTTCCTTGATAGTCTGCCTTAACCACTAAGCCACTAAGATATAAAACAGGAATCCCTTCCGCTTTAAGATTCTCGATTGCGGCAAAGGCAATACAACTTTTTCCAAGGTAAACCAAATAAAGCTCAGGGCTTCCTAAAATATGGCTTCTTACGTCCTCACAAAATGATTCGCCTTCAAGGCTCTGGCCGAAACCGTCAGCTGCAACTTCAATCGTCTGTTCTACAACCACTAGCTGAGTATCTTGTTCAAGCTGCTTTGGATCTAACTTGAAAGCGCAAACACTAAATCCTTTTTCTTTTAAAAGACTATTAAGTCTTGGTAATTCACAGCCAAACTAAACCCCGACCCCCAATTGAATCGGGGCCTCCAAGAAAAATTTCTTTATTTCTCATATTTCCTCCTTTCCAATAAAAAACCGTCCTCTCAAAGGACGGTCAATACCGTGGTGCCACCTTCATTTTTACTCATTCTCCAAGTGCTCCGCTTTCGCGACACACTTTGCTGACTTTTTACAGTTTCGCCTCTGGTCCGCTATTTTGGCGGACTGCTCCCCGGTTCCAACCCTCCGGATCAACACATTTTTAAATTGTTAAACATATTATAAACCAATTGTCAAATTTTTGCAGGCCCGGGGAGATTCGAACTCCCAGCATGGGATTTGGAGTCCCACCGCTTGCCAGTTAACGAACGGGCCTAAAATTATTAAATGCATTATAAATAGCCTCTAGCTCCTTAGCAACCCTAGCATCATAATAACTAATGGCAAGGCATCCCGGATAATTCTTTTGCTTTCTCCTGCCTGTGTTTGGTTTTTTAAAACTTTTATAAAATTGATTCAATGGTATCTTTGTTATCTCGCTCCAGAATCTTTTTTGCCTTCCATCTTGATGATAACTATGTAAATGTACGAGTGCTCGAAATTTCGATTCGTCAACTTTAAATCCGCGCCTTAACAGAGATAGAAAATTTTGAACTAACTTTATATCGGAACTAGTAAATCTAACAAAATCGGTTTCTTTATTCCCCTCACACCACCATAAAAAGGCACATAAAAGTTTAGTTATTTTCTTAGAAAACGGTATCTTTCTTAACATTTCTTGAGCCTTTTCTTCCCGTACCCTTTTTAACTTATCTTTTAGTTTCTTTTTTAAAAGAGCTGTTTTATATTGACCTAAGATTCTTCGCTTTGCCAACCTTCTCTTGGCGGCTGGTGATAATTCTATCTCAGATAACCAAGCCGACGCCGTACTCTTGGCAATTTTCAGTTTCTCTGATACCTCTTTTAAAGAAAACCCCTTCTTTCTGAGTCCTATCGCTTTATTTCTAATCCTCAAAGAATACGGCATAGAACAATCATTAAAGTTTAAGTAACCTACTATCAAGGTACAATTTAATGGTTTAATTGTCAAGGTACACCGGTTAGAAATTAAAAAACTCGCCCGCTTGGCGAGTCATTTAAAACCACGCAATCTCACCAGCGGTTATTTCGAGCCTCTGCGAGAAACAAGGTTCTCGCATAGCGAGGTTCTTATTTACCGGTTAGTTTGCGCCACCAAGAAAGAATAATTTCCTTAATTCTTGTCAACATTGGACTTATTTTACAACCGTTGCTAAGTTTTGTCAAGTGTGATAAAATTCAATTGCGTCGTGCGGGGTAGTGTACGGTAGCACGTGAGGCTCGTTTAAAATCTGGGCTACCCGAAAGGCAACTTTCGGCGTAAAACTCGGCTGTATCGGTGAAATCCTGAGTTTACCGAAGGACAACACCGAGGGAACCCCACCAAAAATTTGCTTTGCAAATATTTAGGCGGGGACTCCGTAGAGACTATACGCCGAGGGACATTCAGTTTACATGAACGTTCAAGATATAGTCCGACACCTTGAGTAATCGGGGCAAACAGTTAGCATAATCTCACAGGCTAGGTTCAACTCCTAGCCCCGCAACAAGATTTAAACCTTGACGGGTTTATTGAACCTCTGTTAAAATGACAATAGTTCCAGAAAGCAGAGGTTCTTTTTTATGGCTAAACCAGAAAAACGAAAAGAAGCCAGAAAATTTCGCCGTCGAGGAAAAAGCATTAAAGAAATTGCCAGGAAACTTGATGTATCTCCGGCTTCGGTTCACAAATGGTGTCAAGATATCAGACTTACTCCCCTCCAAAGAAGGCAACTTGATCAAAAAGTTTTTGATGCACTTCAAAGAGGAAGACGAAAGGTAGCAAAAAACCAAAGAATAAGAAAACTTAAGGAAATAAAAACATTAAAAGTAAAAGGTATCACCGAGGTTGGTAGACTTTCTAAAAGAGAATTCTTTTTGGCCGGTGCTGCGCTCTATTGGGCAGAAGGATTTAAAAAAGATAGCCGTCTTGGGTTTGCTAATTCCGATCCGAATATGGTAAAATTCTTTCTGAAATGGCTCATTGAAAGCCGTGGAGTACCAAAAAAAGATATTCGGCTTCGAATTGGTTTAAACATAAGTCATAAAAATCGAATAAAAGAGGTTGAAAAATATTGGTCAGGGTTAACCGAGGTTCCGTTAAACCAATTTCAAAAGCCATTTTTCCAAAAATTTACCTGGAAAAAAGAATTTAAAAAACCAGAAGAGTATTTTGGGGTTCTGCGAATAAGAGCAAATAAACAACGACTTTTATTTAGAAAAATTCACGGTTGGATCGAGGGTTTAAGACTAAACGCGGCAGGGTAGCTCAGTTGGTAGAGCACTGGATTCATAGCGCAAAACTCGTGGCTGCGTAGCTCAGCGGTAGAGCAGTGTCTTCATAAGGCAACGGTCACAGGTTCAAATCCTGTCGCAGCCACTAGAAGTTTTGTGATATATCGCAACGAAGTTGCGCTATAAACCGGCGGTCGACGGTTCAATCCCGTCCCCTGCTACAAGTATGTAAACTGTTTGTAGCGTGCTACTAAAAAAACAGCCTCCACCACCCCTTCCAATTTGGAAGTTCTCTTCTTTTCCCTAAGATGTTATTCTTAAGTAGATGATTATCTTATTGCCCATTATTTTTTTTCTTTCCTCCCTCATTATTTTTTATTTCACTCTTCATTTTTGGCTCCATGATTTTAATGTTCCGATGCGCCGGGACCTCTTTCCAAAGTCTGACAAGAAAAAAAGAAAAATTATGGCTATTTTCCCCCATCCTGACGATGAAACTGCTGTTGCTGGTACCCTAGCCTACCTTTCTCCGCTTCCCAATACGGTCACGGTACTTTTAACCTTAACTCGAGGCGGTGAGGGCTATTGGGGAAAGCAAAAATTTCCTAAAAGCAAAATTAAGGAGATAAGGGAAGAAGAGCTGAAAAAGGCGGCAAGAAGACTAAAAATCGATAAGCTTTTAATCCTTGACTATCCTGACACGAGACTTCATGAAATAGACAAAGCAGGACTCAAGCAACTAATCTTGCAATATCTCAAAAAAGAAAAACCCAATTTGGTTTTAACCTACGAGGGAAAAAGTGGCATTACGGCCCACCAAGATCACATTTTCGTCTCCCAGGTTACCACAGAGGCAATTAAAGAAGTTAAAAATCAATGGCCAATTAGGCTCTATTGGGTGGTGGTACCAAAAAATATCAGGAGAATGATTGAGAAAGCGGTTAAAACGAAACTTGATACTCCTGAACCCGAATTCTGTCTTTCTTTCTTTCGTCTTGGGTTTGATGGGTTAAGGGCATTACAAACAAGATACCTTGCTTTTATTTGCCACAAATCTCAATTTGCCATGTTTCGTCCAGAAATGGGAATCCCTTTTTGGCTAGCTAACCTCATTATGCACCGAGATTATTTTTATTGGAAAAAGGTCTAAAAGAAAAGTTTAAACCACTTTTTCCAATTGGGAATTTCTTCCGCGGGTTTTTCTTCTTCCCGACCAAGGATTTGAGGAATATTTGGGGGTAAAATAACAACTGTTTCTCCAGGGCGGGAAAAACCCAATTTATTTCTGGCTTCTTCTTCAATGAATTCTTCAGATTGATAATATTGGTGTTTTTCCAAAATCTCTTTTTGTTCTTTTTCCAACTGGCTCACTTTTTGCTCGGCTAATTTTATCCGATTCCCTGCTTTTAATAATTTCAAAATATCCCTAGAGAGGTTAATTATAAGACTAATACCAATTATTAATATAGTAAAACCTATAATCCGTCTAGCCATAATTTTCCCTGTTGACAGCTGTTTTTCTCAATGTTATTATGGGTCAATGACTGACTTAAAATCTTTGACGAGCGCTAAGGACTCATTCATTGAACAATTAAAAAAAGACAACTGCTCCTCCTCTACAATTCTAGCATATCGGGCTGACCTTACCCAATTGATTGAGTTTCTTGAAAAAAGACAGATTACTCAAACCACCTCGGTCGCTTCGGAACACATCGAGGACTTCAAAAAATATTTGTCGTCTAACAAATATACCCCAAAGTCAATTTCCCGAAAATTAAACTCCATTAAAAGCTTCTTTCGCTTTTTAACCGCCAACAAAGTAATTACTGATGACCCAGCGGCTCCGGTTGCCCATCCAAAATTTGAAGTTAGTCCTCCAAGAGTCCTTTCTAAAATGGAATATCGAGCTCTGCGTGATGCTTCCCGAGATGATACTCGAATGGCGGCAATTATTGAAACCTTGCTCCAAACTGGAATGAGAATTGGTGAGCTGGCTAGATTAGAGCTCGATGACATTGTCGATAAAGAAATCCACATCAAGGCTTATGAATCTCAACCAGCCCGGACTGTTCCTTTAAATCAGGCGGTAAAAAGAGCTCTTGACCGCTATTTAGACCTCCGATCAAAAGCAAAAACTAAAGCTATTTTTATCACCAAAACCAACCGTCCAATGCATGTTCGCAATATCCGCTCAAGTGTTGACCGCTATTTTCGCCTAGCCGGAATCCAGAACACAACCGTTAATGACCTTCGTCATACTTTTATTTGTCATCAACTTTCCACTGGCGTTTCTCCAGTTCTAATCCAAAAAATCGCCGGTCATAAACGGTTGTCAACCACCGAAAAATATCTTAATTTAATTAAAGAAAAAATCGCCACCAGTGAAAAATTAGAAGAACTCTAATGCCAAAACCCCTTGAGAGAGAATCATCCCGAGCAAAAACCCCAGGAATTGCTGAATATAAATTGCAAACCGAAGCTTCGGTGGTTACTCTTCGGATCGAAAAGTTTTCCTTAGAACTTCCCAAAAAAGTTGAGGATGTCTTAGCAATCCTTGAGAAAAAAGCAGCTAACTCCCTTCCCCAGGAACAGCGTCTATTTTTAGCAAAAGGTACTACTCGTTCACTGGATGTGTTAGAGCAATATGCAAATTTAGTAGTCAAGGGTAACGTGGTGGATGATGAAATGATTTACGATCGGAGAAGATACTTCGCCGGTTATAAAATGATCTCTAGAGCGCCAGATGGACATCTAGATATAAAGCTAGCCAGATTCCTGGCTAATGGTGCTCTAATTCAGCTTTTTGCTGAACAAGAAAGGCCACCTCGGCTTAAAAATCTTAGAGTTAAAAATCTTAGACTTAAAAATCTTAGAGGAAAAGTATCAGTTGTCTGTTCAGATAAGGTCCCGCTGGAAAAAGCCAAAGAGCTTCTTGAAGCCTTCGCCCATGCTCCATATTAATAGTGCGCCTGCTTGGGATCGAATGGCTAGGTCAGCTTTGCTGACCGCCATCCCGGTCCCGGCGCTTCGCGCCGAGGGACCTAGGGACCAAGTACCTGTTGTTTATAGCGCTTCGCGATATATCAAAAACAAGTGGGCTGGGATGGATTCGAACCATCGACTTCCACTTTATAGCGCGCCTTGCGCGATATATCGAAAATGGATTTGTGGACGCGCTTGGATTCGAACCAAGGACATCTACTTTATAAGAGTAGCGCTCTACCACTGAGCTACGCGTCCATTTTCGCTATAAGAGTGGCGCTCTACCATTGAGCTACCGACCCATTTTACTGCTATAAGACAACCGCTCTACCAATGAGCTACGGGCGCTACCAAGGCTAATTTTAGCAAATTAAGGGGAAAATTTAAAGTCGAGCTCGCTGGGTTATTTCCGCTTCAACAATCTCTCTATCCTTCCCATATTTTAAGCGCGAGAGTTGCTTAATCATTTCGGCGACTTTAGGATTACGAAGTTTTCTTTGGGCCTCAATATTTTTAGTCAAGTCCACCGAAAAAGCAGGCACTGGTTCATTGCGAACAATGGTTTTAACATAAACATGGAATCGCTCAATATTTAGCAAATCATCTTCGCCAAAGGTTGGTTGAAACTCATGTTGAAGATAGGAAGCGTCATTCACCCCGACCCGAAAGGCAACCAATGTCCCGATATTGCCAAAAACGGCATTTTTAATCTCCTCCTCCATTTGACCAATAAATTGATTTGCCACTGTTAAATTAAGCCGGAACTTCCGCGCTTCAGATAAAATCTGGGCAAAATCCGGGGTGGCAAAATTCTGAAACTCGTCAACATAGAGATAAAAATCCTTACGTTGCTCTTCGGGGACGTCAGACCGGCTCATGGCAGCAATCAAAATCCTTGGTACCAAAACCAAACCTAAAAAGCTGGAATTTTCTTCGCCAATCTTTCCTTTGGCTAAATTGATAATCAGAATTTTACCCTCGTCCATCACCTTGCGGAAATTGAAAGAGGATTGAGATTGGCCGATTATATTTCTCATCCTCTTATCGGTTACAAACCGACCAAATTTAGAAACGGTATAGTCCAAAACCTCAGATTTGTGGAAATCGGCTGTTTGGGCAATTTGGTCAGTCCAGTAGCGTCGGACAATCGGATCGGTTACTTTTGGTAGCAACTCTTGGACAAAGCGGGAATCAGTCATAATCCGAACTACTTCCACGAAAGTGTTGCCAGGCTCACTCATCGCCGTTAACATCGCGTTTCTAATCCCATGCTCAAACCTTGGTCCAATAATCCCAGTTTTATAAGGATCATAGAGTTTGTACATCAAATTAATAATGGCAGAACAGACAAAATGTTTTTGGTCCTCGGTGTAAGCCTCAAGCAAATTTAATCCCATTGGTCTCTCGGTATCTGAGGGATCAAAATAAATAACTTCTTCGGCTCGTTCAGGGGGAATGTAATTTAAAATATCTTCGGCTAAATCATGGGGGTCAATTAAACAAACCCCTTTGCCGGCTCGAATATCTTGTAGAATCAAATCGCGCAAAAGCTCGGTTTTGCCAGTTCCGGTTTTGCCGATAGCATAGACATGACGTCTCCGGTCATCTTCAGAAATATAAACTGGTCGGCTAACTCCCCGATAAGCTGATTTACCCAGGAAAAGCCCTTGTTTGGGAATTTGAATTGGGGCTGGAGCCCGTTTAGAATAAAGCCAGTAAAGATGGGGAGTTTCCACTTGTTTGTTGGGAAAGTGGAAAACGGTCGCCAGTTCTTCAGAATTTAAAATTGTCCGGTTACCCCAAAAGCGAAAGATTGGTTGATAGCGATAAATAAAATCAAGCATAAAGCCAGCCTTTACCCAAATTTTTCTTTTTCCAAAATTGTTTTGGTCCGAGGAAAACTGGGCAAATGAAGATTGAATATTGGCTAAATGGGAATTAGCCATCTCTTGGTTTGGAGAGCAAACTACAATCCTGATAATCGTTTCAAATCCAGACTTACTACACTTATTCTCAATCGCCTCTAAAGTTTTGGCGTCGACTTTGAATTTTGCCTTTTCTGGGTCAGACTCAGCTTTTTTAACAGAGGCAATATAGCTTCGTCCTTTACCTCGCCAATTATTATCTGCCGGACCAACCAAAATTTGAACTGCCGCCCCCTCTTCCGGTCCCATTTTTGCCAAGGCGGTGGTTATTAAAGATAAGGGGTCGGTTGGTAAATCTTTGTAGGTCTTAATCGGACAATAACTTGATTTTTTAAGCTCCAATTCGGTAAAGGCAATCCGTCCATTTTCCGAAAAAATATTGTATTCCGGTACTTCAATAATCTCAGCATCGGGATAGGCACCGTTAATTTGTTTTTCCACTAAATCCCTAAGTTTTTGGGGAACAGAGACATAAAAACGAATGTCCTCATGGCGAGCTACAATTTCAAAAGATAAATGAGATTGAGGACGGAGAAATTTAAACCAGCCCCCTTTTTTAATAGAATAAAGTGAAGCCCACATTTGTTCAGCCGCGTCAATTTTTATTTCATTATCAGCTGGCAAAGCTACCTGAAGTAAAACATATTCTAACGACTTTTCTTCTCTGTTTCTATTCCGCCACCATAAAATAAAAATATAGGCCAAAATTGCTAATCCCCCAATTGCCAAAATAAAAATGACCAACAATGACAGCCAATATTGTAAAGTGGAAATTAAATTCTGAAAAGGCTCCATTTTAAGACAATTTATAAATAAATTTTCCTCCAATAATCTTCAGTAATCTCTTCATCCATTCCCCCAACCAACGTAATGAATAAATGATTTTCAAATGTAAGGCTCGACTCATTTCTTCTTCGGTCAAGGGTAAAGTAATCGTTACTTGCTGGGGGGTGACATTATCCATTACTACCCCCCCATTATCATCGGTTACTGGTTGGGGTAAAGAAATTTCCGCCCCCGCGATTGCTTCAACATGCTCAACTTCTGAAGGAACCTCCGGAGTTATCGGTCTTTCCACCACCGGGAATTTTTCCCGCTCGGAAACAATCGTTTCTTTTGAGGGCAGGGCCATACTGAAGTTATTATATATTATTTTCCAAGATACTTAAATCTCGGCACTTTTTTGCCGCCAATTGTTACCCTTTCCAAAAACATCTTTTTCGGTCGAACCCAAAGGGCATTCTTTCCAAACTTTTTGTCTTTGTAAAGCGCTTTATAAACCACCACCTCTTCCAAGGTCTCGCTGTGCCGCGCCATCCCAATAACCTCGTATTTTTTACCCTTGAAGTGGAGATAAATTCCTGGTTTAATCACGAATTTTTGTTCCTGGAATGATTTTTTTAACCGCTTTTAAGAACTTCTCCATTTCTATTTTATCATAAGGCTTTAGTTTATTAAATTTCGGCTTCAGGCAATTCTTGGGTTGAAAATTTTGCCAAAACCAGGTAACTTTTCTTCTGCCTATAATTTTTTTCAGCTGTCTGGCCATCTTAACCAAAGTTTTTTTATCATGAATACCAGGCACGATTGTTGTTCGCAACTCAAATGGGATACCCGAGTTTAAAATCGCTTGCAAACTTTTAATCCAAATTTTGGGGTCGAAATTTTTAAGGCCAACCGTTTTAGCATAATGTCTATCAAGTGGAGCTTTAAAATCCAAGGAAAGAAAGTCAAGAATCGCTGGTTTGCAAGTAACAAGTTTTTGGACCAGCTCCGGTCTTCCCCCATTCGTTTCAATCATTGTTTCAAAACCGAGTTTTTTTAACTTTCCCAGAAATTCTGGTAAGTCGGCCTGAAGGCTTGGCTCACCACCGGTAATCACCACCCCCTCAATCCATTTGCGCCTTTTCTTAAGATCGATGATTATTTGCTTTTCGGAAAGACTCGGCAATTTAGCAATTTTTTTCGCGTCAACTAAATGAGAATTGTGACAAAACGGACAGCGGAAGTTACAACCTGAAACAAAAATTACACTGGAGATTTTTCTTGACCACTCAAGCAAAGAAGTCTTAATAAAACCCTTAATCTCCATTAAAGTTTATGGGCAAGGCTCTCCCTTTCGTTGTATTCTTTTCTTTCCGGAAACTCGCCCTCTCTTTTTCCCTTGTTCCAGTTTTGGACCGGCCGAAGATAGCCAACAACTCTTGAATAAACCAAGGATTTTTTTCGACAGCGGGGGCAACGGAAGTGCTCACCCTTTATATATCCGTGGGCTGGGCAGATACTAAAGGTCGGAGTAATCGTAAAATAAGGCAAACGAAAGTTTTCGGCAATTTTTTTAGTCAATTTTTGGCAGGATTGGGCATCAGAAACTCGCTCGCCTAAAAATCCATGAAGAACCGTTCCGCCGGTATACAAAACCTGCAACTCATCTTGATGCTCCAAAGCTTCGAAAATATCGTCGGTGTAATTTACGGGCAAATGGGTAGAATTAGTGTAATAAGGCGCCGAACTTGGTCCGGCAGCAATAATTTTTGGGAATCGTTGCTTATCAATTCTGGCAAAGCGAAAGGAGGTCCCTTCCGCCGGAGTCGCCTCAAGATTATAAATCTCCCCAGTTTGTTTTTGATATTTTTTAAGTCGCGCTCGCATAAACTTTAAGGTCTCAATTGCCAAATCTTTTCCTTCTTCTGAAGCAATGTCTTTACCCAAAAAATTCAAGCAGGCTTCATTCATTCCGTTTAAACCGATGGTGGAGAAATGACGGCGTAAATCTTTCAAATAGCGCTTAGTGTAGGGCAAAAGCCCCTCATCCATATGCTTTTGAACCAGCTTTCTTTTAATCTCCAAAGAGTCTTTGGCCAAATCCATCAAATATTCCAACCTTTGGAAAAATTCTTTTTTGGTCTTCGAAAGATAGCCAATTCTTGGCATATTGATTGTTACTACCCCAACTGAACCAGTTGACTCCCCAAAACCAAAAAGACCACCAGTTTTTTTTGCCAATTCCCGCAGGTTCATCCTCAACCGGCAACACATTGCCCTCACATCAGTTGGCTTTAAATCGCTATTAATAAAATTCTGAAAATACGGAATGCCATATTTTGCCGTCATTTCAAAAAGACGCTCGGAACTTGCCGAACTCCAATCAAAATCAGAGGTGATATTGTAAGTAGGTATGGGAAAGGTAAAGGGCTGACCAACAGCATCACCCCCGGTCATCACCTCAATGAAAGCTTGATTAATCATTTGGGCTTCTTTAACAAATTCCCCATATTTTTGCTTTTGTAATTTTCCGCCGATGATTACCGGTTGATCAACCAAATCCGGGGGCATCTTCCAATCCAAGGTAATATTGGTAAAAGGAGTCTGCGTTCCCCAGCGCGAGGGAGTGTTCATGTCAAAAACAAACTGCTGGATAAATTGTTTTACCTGACGATAACTTAATTTATCGTAAGCAACAAAAGGAGCAAGATAAGTATCAAAAGAAGAAAATGCCTGGGCGCCAGCCCATTCGTTTTGCAAAGTGCCCATAAAATTCACCAGCTGGGTCATTACTGTCGAAAGATGCTTTGGCGGATTGGAATAAATTTTCCCCGGGACACCGTTGAAGCCTTCCAAAATTAGTTGGTGAATTGACCAACCAGCACAATACCCATTTATCCCCATATACAAATCGTGAAGATGAAAATCCCCATCGGCGTGGGCTTGGGAAATTTTTTTTGGATATACATTTTCCAAAAGATAATTGGCAATCACCGAACCGGAGATATGAAGCATCAAACCGCCAAAAGAATAGCCAATATTGGCGTTTTCCCTTACCCGCCAATCGCCGTTTGCCAAATAATTATTAACCAATGATCTTACCTTGATTTGTGTTGCCATAAAACCTGCCCTAAACAGTTCTTCTTTTAAGAAGTGAAATTATCTTAACAATTCCCCTGGAGTCTTTGTCAACAAACAATTAACATATCAAAATATATCAGCCTTCGCTAAAAGCTTCGGCCGACACGGTCATTCCCCTAAAATCTGTCTTACTTGTTGTTGAGCCCAACGGACATATCCCAAACAACTTTCAATCACTGGTTTGGCGGTCTCTCCAACTTTTCCTTTTATCTCAAGTAAAACTTCCTCGTGTTTTAAACTTGCCCTGGAAAGTCTTTCTAGCAAGGCCTGAGTGTCTTTGCCTTTTTCCCGGGCAATTTTCTCTTGCTTGACTGCTGACTCAAGATATTTTCCTGCCTTGGTCAAGGTAGAAGCCCCCAGCTCCTCTTTCCCTGCCTCAATTAACGCTTTTCCCGCCCCCAATCTTTTATCAGCAAACAACAACAAAACTTCGGCCTTTTTTAGAGGGTCAACTGTTAACCAAAGCCAGATTCGATCCCGAACCATTTTAATTGGATACAAAATGTGACCGGGCAAAATTGGCCCTGGATAAGCCAAAGAATATTCCACTGGTTTTTTAACCGTTTCTGTTGGAGTTGGCGTTGCTTTTACTGGGGCAATCTTGTAGTTTGGGCTGGTGGTTAAGGCGGTAGTTCTAACAACCGAAGTGATTAAAATCCCTAAGGCAAAAACTAAAGCGGCAAAAACCAAAAATATATTTTTTAATTTTTCATTTTTCATTTTTAATTTCTTATCTCACCTCCTTTCATTTATCTAAACAAGACAACTGGCCAGGACCAAAAAACATGGAGCAAAATACTGGAAAAAATATTCCCAGTTCGGGCAAAGACAAAGGCTGAACCAAAACCATAAACAAAAACAAAAAATAAATAAGCCAACATCACCAGTGGAGTGTAACCCAAAACAAAAACCCCTATTGGTAAATGAATAATGACAAAAAGAGCTGAAGAGACAATGTTTGCCAACCATTCTTTTTTCCAAATCTGTTGTAGCCGGTTAAAAATATATCCCCGAAACACAGTTTCTTCGGAAAAAGCAGTCGCCAGACTTAAACCAAGCAATCCTAAAAATGTTGGCAGGCTATAATTTAAAGGAATTAGATTCAAACCGCGGTATTTAAAAATATTTGTTAAAAGCCCTTCCAAAGCAAAAACTATCCCCAAACCAATTCCCCAATAAATTGAGGGAAACAAATTTTTTAAGGTAAAACCTAAAGAAGAAAATGGCTGGCGCTCAATTTTTCTAACCACCCAAAGGGTAGGCAAAAGCCAAATTAAAGGTTTTAAAATTAACTCTTCAACCCAGTCGGGGAAAATTTCCGGAAAATAACGAAAAAGAGCCCAGATAACAAAAATAAAAGAAAAAAGAGCAAAAACACGTTTTGTCATTGGTTAATATCATAGCCCAACAATAGTATAATATCAAGATATGGCAAAAAGAAAAAGAGAAATTAGAAAATTAGAAATTAAGAAATTAGTAGAAAAACGCAGGTTCTTTATTCTTTATTCTTTATTCTTTATTCTCTTGTTTATTTGGTTATTTTGGGGTTTCCCCCTGCCAACCAAGCTTGGTTCTTATCCCTTTCCTGCCTCAACTTTAATTCTTGACCATTCGGGTCAACCTCTTTATGAAATTTATACTGAGAAAAATCGAGTTCCAATTAAATTAAATGAGTTGCCAGAATATGTTAAATGGGCTACCGTTGCCTCTGAGGATAAAAATTTTTATCGTCATCATGGTTTTGATTTTGGGGGAATTTTGCGTGCCTCTTACAATATTGTTTTCCACCGAACTTTGCAGGGTGGTTCAACCATTACTCAACAACTGGTTAAAACCGCCTTGCTTACTCCAGAACGGACTTTAAGAAGAAAAATCAGAGAAGCTATCCTGACTTATACGACTGAAGTAATTTATTCTAAAGACCAAATCTTGGAAATGTATCTTAATCAAGCCCCGTACGGGGGAACGGCCTGGGGAATTGAGGCAGCGGCCCAAACTTATTTTGCTAAACATGCCAAGGATTTAACCCTAAGTGAAACGGCTTTACTGGCTGGCTTACCAGCTTCACCCACAAGATTTTCTCCTTTCGGCGCCCATCCAGAATTAGCCAAACAGCGCCAGGAAAGAGTTTTACGCCGAATGGTTGAAGATGGATATATTACAGAGCAGGAGAGTAAAGGAGCAGGAGAGCAAGAGTTAAAGTACGCCCCGCCAACTGTCGGAATTAAAGCTCCTCATTTTGTTTTATATGTTAAAGAATTACTTGTTGATCAATACGGAGAAAAAATGGTTGAACAGGGAGGATTAAAAGTTACCACCACCCTAGACTTAGATATCCAAAATTTTGCCCAGCAAGCCGTTGCTTCAGAGGTAGCAAAATTGAAAAAACTTAAGATTAGCAACGGCGCCGCTTTAGTCACTAATCCAAAAACCGGGGAAATTTTAGCCATGGTTGGGTCAAAAGATTATTTTGATAAAGGAATCGATGGTAATGTCAACGTCACTTTGATGCCTCGTCAACCAGGTTCAGCCATCAAACCAATAAATTATGCTTTAGCTTTCTTAAAAAAAATAATCACCCCAGCGACGGTTATAAACGACGTTCCCACTTGTTTTGATGTTCCTGGACAAAAACTTTATTGCCCAGTTAACTATGATGGAACTTTCCATGGCCCGGTTCAGGCTCGTTTTGCCCTGGGAAGTTCTTACAATCTTCCCGCAGTTAAGGTTTTAACTTTAAATGGACTTGAAGATTTTATTGCTACGGCGTCAGCCATGGGGATTACTACCTTCAAAGACCCATCTCGTTATGGTTTATCTTTAACTTTAGGCGGGGGTGAAGTCACGATGTACGATATGGCGACTGCTTTCTCGTCTTTTCCCAATTTAGGAATTCGTCAAGATTTATGGGCAATTCAAAAAGTTGAAGACCAAAATGGCAAAATTCTTTATGAATATTCTCAAAAAGAAGGACCAAGAGTTCTACCAATGGAGGTTGCCTACTTAATCGACCATATTTTATTTGATAATAATGCCCGATCGGCCGCTTTCGGTTCCTCTTCTTGGTTAGTTGTTAAGAATCATCCCGAAGTCTCCGTCAAAACAGGGACGACTAATGATTTGCGAGACAACTGGACTTTTGGCTGGACTCCTTCAAGATTAGTCGCGGTTTGGGTAGGAAATAACGATAATACGTCAATGAGTTACGTTGCTTCTGGAGTGGCTGGAGCTTCTCCAATTTGGAATAAAATTATCAGTTACGCTCTCAAGGATAAAAAGGAAGAATGGGTTTTGAAACCAGAGGGAATTACTGGTGGACACGTCTGCGCCTTGAGTGGTAAAGCGCCCGCTCCCGAAGCTCCTTGTCAGACCCGATTCGAATATTTTCTTGAGGGAACTGTGCCCAGCGAGATTGAAAATCTCAAAACCATGGTAGAAGTCGATAAAACCACTGGCCAACTTGCCAACGAAAAAACACTCCCGGAAAATCGTGAACTTCAGGAACACCAAGTAATTTTTGATCCTTTAGGTATCCCTTATTGTCTAGATTGTCCTCCGCCAGCTGGCGGACCTACCGAACCAGTGACCATTCGACCATACGAGTTACCGCTGACTCCAAAAATCTCCCCTTCAAATCAGCCTTAAAATGAAGTAAAATAACCTTGATGGCGGTTAAAAGGACAGGAACAATTTACTCCGCTGCCCCGGGTTTTTTTGGCAAAATAAGCAGAGCTTGTTGCTTTGCAATAAGCAGAGCTTGTTGCCTCGCAATTAAAAAAACTCTCGAGCTGATTGGCAAACCCTTTTATTGGGCATTATTAGGATTGGCGTTAGTTGTTGGTTATTTATTATCAACAATATCACGACTTCGGCCTCCTAAGATCAGACTCCCAAAAATCAGGCTTCCCAAACTAAAACTTCC
>Ga0210049_1000300_pt1 | contig 39488 bp, 27 predicted proteins | sample CryGeyCG2014_300_2_FD_183964 | JGI IMG/M metagenome (GOLD analysis project Ga0210049, IMG submission 183964) | Groundwater microbial communities from aquifer - Crystal Geyser CG06_land_8/20/14_3.00 (SPAdes) (version 2) | ecosystem: Environmental > Aquatic > Deep subsurface > Groundwater | place... | reverse complement strand
TTCTCGGTACTTACCTGGATCAAACAAGCTGATTTACGAAAGAAGTATCACTTCACCTTTTACCGTCAACAATGGAACATCATCAAATCCGCTATTGCCAAACAATTGAAATATGAGTTAAATCTGGTTACCTAAGTGCGAAACTCGTGATAATTACTTCTAGATAAAAATCTTGCTCCAAACAGGACTTAAATTCGTCTTAAATTTCAATCGTTTGGGGTAATTATTTTCCGGAGCTTAGCCAGACATCGTCAAAATTCCATGGAACCAAAGAGTTATTCATGTATCCGAATTTTACATTTATATAAACCGCATTGATTGGCATTACACAAGTGAGATTACTTTTAAAATAATTTACAGTATTTACTTCAGAAATATATTGGAATCGCATTTTGTGTTCAACATTGTATTGTCCACACTGATTGGTTACATTACTAATATTTACTCCATTTATATCGTAGATTTCTACTCCCACGAATCCACAATTATTACAGGTTGAAGCAGTTTGTGACCATATACTTACATCGTAAAATTTTCCTCCAATAACTTTTACTTTACTTGAGGTTAAAAAGGAATATGGTCCAGGAGTAAGTTGGACAGCATAATAGCTTGGGTATCCGGTTGTTGGTTCTGTGGAGATTCTATCAATTCTTTTTATCCGACCATCACTGGTTTTCCATTCGTCGACTTCGACATGGTCAGTATAATCCGCCCAATTACCAAAAGAAGTGTTTTTTAGAATTTCGTTGATTCGAAAACCTTTATAATCTGAAATAATAAAGCGTTTACAGTTATATCCCTGTTTATGTATGTTTTTATTATATATATCTGCAATATCTTTTAACGACGCTGTTGCCGGTGAGTCAGAGGAAAACGTAGTGCAAAATTCAAAATCAGTTTCGGATATTCTTTTATACCTATATATCTCATTTGTTTCAGGATCGTTTATTTCTGTACCATTTAGGTTGTTGGAAAGAGATTGAAGATCTACGGGAAGTTCTGATTTTGTTTGGAAATAACCTTTGACTATATTACTTAAATCAATAAAATCCTTTAAACGAATCTGGTCCAGTATTTCTTCTTTCTGTATAAGATTAAACCTGTTTTGAGCATTAAAGTAATAGCAGTCATGACCCTTTAAATGGGTATAGTCCTCGTATTTAATTGGATCAGGATATTTCGCAAAGTTCCAATCAAACCGAGTACAGAAACGATAAAATTGCTTCGATCTGCTATGATATTCGATTGATTGTTTTGTGATTGGATCTTTTATTCTTTCAGGATCTAATACTGGGTCAGATAATGTTACTGGAAGTTTCTGCTGATTAAGAAAATAATCATAAATATTATTGGATAATCTTTGGAATTGGTCAATACGTAATTTATCATTCTGCTTATCATGTTCTTCAGTAGCCTTTAATAATAGATTAATATCTTTGGATATAAGATCAATATCAGAATCATTATTACCAAGATTATCAACAGCAATTATTTGCGATTTATTTTCGGATAATATATGAGAGTATATTTCCTTATTTTTCTCTGAGTTATTACCTTTAACAAAGAGAACGACCGGAATATCTGTTGCATTTTTAATTTCTTGTATTCGTTTTTCAAAATCCTTATTTTCATTTCCCCAAAGAGAGGGTATATAGGCGTTAATAGCATCATATGGCGTTGTATTAGTTAACTTTTTATCAATAGGTAAAACCTCCAAACGCCAATTTTCTTTTATTATTTGCGAAGATATTTTATCGAGAAGTTCTTGCCCAGACCGATCAAAAAATGTTAATGAATATATGAAAAGAATAGTTCCTTTATCACCATTTGGATTACGTATACCTGGTTTAATATTATTTTGTGAATCCAAATATATAAAAAGAGATACTCCACTAACAATTAAGATAAGAAAGCAAAGGGTAAATAAAAAAATAGTTTTTTTATAGTTTCTTCTAGCTGTTAAAACTGGAGGAGATGGGGGTAAAGAATAATTAGAAGGAGTTCTTACATTTGAGCTAATGATTTCTGCTTCAGGAAAGGGATTTTTTGAGGACTTCCTATTCATAATAGTATCATTTCACGAAAGGAAAATAAAAGCAATAATTAGCTTAAAAATTGGATGCAGAATAACTTTTTTGGTATAGATCTTAATAAATAAGAGCAAGATTTCAAAAAGGGAGTAATACAAGTATTTCGTGAAGTACCTTATTCGAGTAGCACTTCAAAAAATGCCATTACCCTCAAATAGGGTAATCTCGTTTTCATCCTCTGTAGCTTAAAGCGAAGGAGAAAGATACCGTTATTTGAATCTTCTAAAACCACCGTAATGTTAAACTTTTCTTATTATGAGCAAAATTACCGATAAGCGAAGAGTCTGATAAATTTAATAAATTCTTAATCTTCTTGGTGTATAATACTGCGATATGAGAATACTCCTTATTGAAGATGAAAGACGTCTGGCAAACGTGGTGAAAAAAGGTCTTATGGAGGAAGGATTCGCAGTCGATATGGCTTTTGATGGAGAAGAAGGACAATATCTTGCGCAGTCCGAAGAGTACGATCTTATTATATTGGACATTACACTTCCCAAAGTAGATGGTATAACAATCTGCAAAGAGCTTCGTAAGAAAAACATTAAGATCCCAATTCTAATGCTTACCGCCAGGGCTACACTTGAAGAAAAAATTATCGGTCTTGATAGCGGAGCGGATGATTATATTACAAAACCCTTTGCTTATCTGGAACTTCGTTCCCGAATACATGCTCTTATCAGACGAAGCAAACAGGAATCATCACCCATTCTTAAAATCGCTGATTTGGAACTTGATCCGATAAAACATAATTTAACAAGAGGAGGGAAAGCAATTACTCTAACTCCCAAAGAATTTTCAGTTTTGGAACTCTTGCTTCGTCATAAAGATGAAGTTGTTTCAAGGACAATGATTATTGAACATGTATGGGACTATAACTTTGACAGCATGAGCAATGTAGTTGATGTTTTTGTTGCCGCAATAAGGCGTAAGGTAGACAAGAATGCAAAAGTGAAGTTAATCCATACTCTGCATGGCATTGGATACAAAATAAGTGAAACTGTATAATCAAACTGTTTCATCCTGAGCTTGCTGAAGGATCTGTTATGAATACAAGAAGCGTGAGATTTCATCTTACAGTCTGGTACTCTGTTGCTTTTTTCATCGCTACCGCTGTTATCTTTACCAGTTTTTATCTGATTACGAAACAAACTCTTTATTCGCAGACGGATACGACTCTCGATTCTCATGGAAGTAAAATTGTGGAGGTTATCACTAGAGAAGAAAATAAATCGTGTCAAACATGCCAGATGATGGCAAGAAATGCTTTTCTTACAGAATTTAGCGACATACCGGGAATGGTCGTAATTCTGATGGATAGTACAGGGAATATTGTAGGAAGTTCCGTAACTTTTGATAAGCTTGATAATAGACTCTCCCAACTATTTGAGCAAGCGTCCCGTACTAAATCCCCTCACATCACTGATCATATTATTTCTGATCTTAAACTACGTTTTTGGATTGATCCGATATATAAAAATGGTCAGCTCCTAGGGGTGGTTTTTGTTGGTCATCCAATCGACGTGATAGAAAAATCCCTGAATAATTTGCTTCTTATGCTGGGAGTTGTTTTTGTTGTGTTTTTAATACCTACAGTCCTTGGTGGATATCTTCTTGCCAAAAGCGCTATTGCACCTATTACTTCCATTTCTGAAAAGCTGAAAAAGATAAGTAGTGAAAATCTAGACGAGCGGGTAACCACTCCCAAAACAAACGATGAGATAAAAGAATTAGCCGTAACATTTAATAGTCTGTTGGATCGCTTAAATCAGGCATTCAAAAGGGAGCGGCAATTCATCGGAGATATAGCGCATGAACTTAAAACTCCTCTTGCAACTCAACGAAGTAATATTGAAGTTATCCGTTCAAAAGACAGGAGAAATAGCGAATATATAAAAGCTCTGGACGAGACACTTATTGATAATAAAAGAATGTCGGGAACACTGGAAAACATTCTGGATCTTGCCTGGTCAGAGGCGGAAATGACCACTCAATTTGAGATGTTTGATTTTTCAGAACTTATCGAAGAAATTCGTGATTTAGCTACAAAAATGGCTTCTTCAAAAAAAATAAAGATTATGGGAAATATTGTCTCCAATATCAAAATACACGGGAAAAGAGAGAAATTATTTCATGCAATAGTGAATATCGTTGACAACGCCGTGAAATACACACCTGAGAAAGGGACAGTTTTTATCACGCTTCATAAGACACCCCACAAGGTTTATTTACAGATAAAAGATAACGGAATCGGAATTGCCAAAAAAGATCTTCCGCAGATATTTGAGCGTTTTTATAGGGGATCGAAAAATGAGAAAACTTCCGGTTCAGGCCTTGGCCTTGCTATCGCACAGGCAATCATTTCTTCACATAAAGGGAAAATAGATATCGAGAGTAAAGTGGAAAAAGGTACCATTATATCTATTTCCTTTCCTATCACTTAATTTTCTTTCCAGCATTAATACAATCTTCATAATTTTTTTTCTATACTAAATATTAAAGCCAGCTTTGGCCGGAACAATAGCTTTATTCAATTAAGCCTCCTTCGCATAAAGCTGCGGAGGCCAAGGGAGGTGAACAAAAATGGATAAGATTGATACTCATACACAAAAAACTTCATTTATTTCTGCTAAAACGTTTGGAATATGTTTGGCGGGAGTAGTAATTGCAATTATTGCAGTGACTTTGTTTAAAGTACCCATATCAACAATCGGTACAGCCGCAATCTTACTGGCATGTCCGCTGCTTCATGTATTGATGATGAGAGGCGGTAACCATAAACATTAATCCTGAGTGGAATCGAAGGATTAAAAATTCTTCATCTTCCACTAACAGAAACTTAATGAACCATCTTGTACGATGAATTAAAGGAGGACAATATGAATTGCTGTAAAATTCATATAAGAGGTCCTACAGGGTATTTATATCTTATTCCAGACTTTCTTCACAAAATCTTAATGAAAAGAAAAATATAATATTTTAACTATTAAGGTACAATAAGATTAATATGGAAAAATATATTTGCCCAATGCATCCTGAAGTATCCTCGGATAAACCCGGTACCTGTTCCAAGTGCGGAATGACTCTTAATTATAAAGAAGAAAATCGTGAACTTCGTAGTCCTACTAAAGGTATCGGATTATATACCTGTCCGATGGACCCTGATGTCATAAAAGACGAACCGGGGAATTGTCCGAAATGTGGAATGAAACTTGTACCTATGACCTCATCAGATCATGAAGGACAAGAAAACCATGCGTCAATGGAATTTGAATTCCGGAAACGGTTTTTTTTCACTCTCCCATTTGTCTTTATCACCATGTTGCTTTCTCCCAATATCCAAAAGTGGATAGGTTTAAATATCGTTTTTTCCGGCAGAGAGTTAGCTCTTTTTCTTATCGGTACGTTTATCTTCCTTTTTGGGGGTATACCCTTTTTCCGGTCAGCCAAAGGTGAACTTTCAAAAAGAAATCCTGGGATGATGACTCTCGTGGTTTTTGCCATAACAGTTGGATATTCTTTTTCCGTTGTAGCAACTTTTCTTTTTCCGGGAGAATCACTCTACTGGGAAATTTCAACTTTAATATCTGTCTTTCTTTTAGGTCATTGGCTGGAAATGCGAGCAGTTCGGGGTGCTACTGGAGCATTGGCAGAACTGGCTAAACTGATTCCTTCTTCTGCACATCTATTAAGAGATAAAGGCGAAATAGTTGATGTGGAAACCCGAGAAGTAAAAATTGGTGAAAAAGTCCTGGTTAAACCTGGTGAGAAGATTCCCATTGATGGAGTGGTTTTGGAGGGAGAAAGTTCCGTAGATGAATCTATGATTACCGGGGAATCCCGGCCTATTGGTAAAAAGAAGGGTGACAAAGTGATCGGCGGAACGATAAATCAGGATGGTTCCCTAACTATTGAGGTAACCAAGACCGGAGCTGATACCGCAGTTTCTCAGATTATGAAACTCATAACCCAAGCCCAAGTCTCAAAACCCAACGTACAACATCTGGCTGATCGTGCAGCCGGAATACTGTTTTATGTGGCAATCATAGCCGGATTTTCCTCCTTCTTTTATTGGTTTTTTATTTCTCCTCAGGGAGCTGTTTTTGCTGCCACAGTTGCTGTGGCTGCCATAGTCGTTGCCTGTCCTCATGCTTTAGGACTGGCTATTCCTACAGTTACCACCATTACTTCAACACTTGGGGCTAGAAACGGGATTCTCATCAAAGATATGAAGGGTTTGGAGATTGCACGAAAAATCAGTTTCGTGGTATTTGATAAGACAGGGACACTAACCAAAGGTGAGTTTGGTGTAACGGATATTATTCAAAATAAAGATACAAAGATTTCGAGAAATGATTTATTACAAATGGCAGCAACAGTTGAGGTTAATTCCCAACATTCAATTGCCAAAGGAATAGTCAATCAGATTAAAGAAGAAAAACTGGCTATTCCTGAAGTTAAGAACTTTAAATCCTTTCCCGGAAAGGGAGCAACGGGTGAAGTAGACGGTAAAAGAGTCGCTGTCGGCAATAGGGTGTTAATAAGCGAATTAGGTCTGGAAATGGAAATTACTGAATTTAGCGACTCTAAAGTCCAAGGGAAAACACCGGTGTATGTTGCTATTGACAACAAACTGGAAGGGATAATTTTACTTGCCGATATAATCCGGAAAGAATCAAAAGAAGCGATAAGAAAGCTGCATGATATGGGAATAAAGACGGCCATGCTTACAGGTGATACTAAGGATGTGGCCGAAGTTGTCGGAAAGGAACTGGATGTAGATAAGGTTTTTGCCGAGGTTTTACCTGAGGATAAAGTTAACAAAATTAAAGAGTTGCAAAAGAGCGGTGAAATCGTGGCAATGGTTGGTGATGGAGTAAACGATGCTCCATCGCTTACACAAGCTCATGTGGGTATTGCTATTGGTACAGGTACGGACGTGGCTGTAGAGTCGGCAGATATAGTCCTTATGAAAAATGATCCACTGGATGTGGTAAAAGCTATAACTCTCAGTCGGAAGACTAATTCCAAAATGATACAGAATCTTATTTGGGCAACAGGATATAACGTTTTTGCTATACCAACAGCTGCAGGTGTTCTTTATCCATCGTTTGGTATACTTCTTAAACCTGAATGGGCAGCACTTCTGATGAGCGCATTGTCAGTGATAGTTGTGTTTAATGCATTGTTATTGAGAAGAACAAAATTATAAAGGTGATGAAGTTTATGATGGGATATTATGAAAATATGATGGGAGGATATGGTTCTTTTACTTTTATCGGGTTGTTAACTTGGGTTTTAGTAATAATATTTTTGACGTTAGGCATTATATATTTTTGGAAAGTAATTAATAAAAAAAATAATGGAAATTGATTATACACTCCAGACAAAAAAATCATTTGATGAAGCAGTTGAAAGCGTAGAAGCTGAAACTGGAAGAGCAGGATTCCGTGTTTTATATGTGCATGATGTAAAAGAAACTCTTAGTAAAAAGAATTTTATTATTGACCCGTTAAAAATAATTGAAATCTGCAATGCTAAAAATGCGTATACAGCTATTCAGAAAGATATAAATCTTGCCCTGTGCCTCCCCTGTAAAATAAACGTTTATGTAAAGAATGGAAAGACTTATATTTCAGGGATGAAGCCGGTTATTATGAAAGAGATTTTCATTAACATTGATGATCTCGTAGATGATGTAGAAAAAGCTATCCATACTATTGTTGATAACGCAAAATAATTACCCTATTCCTCTAACCCCTAATTTTATTGTGCCTGTTACTCATAAAATCTTAATAACCGTATTGGTATGATTTAACTTATTAGAAAAATTGGCAATTAAAAATATGATGCAGTCATCTCAAACTACTTCGATTAAAAAGAAGGAATCTATTCTAACCTATTTTTTGCTCGGATTATTGATAGTAAGTTCTTTTCTTATCGGTTCTCTTTATACAAAAGTGCAAATATTGGAAAAAAGTTTATCCGGAAAGGATAATAGTCAAAAGGTTGCAGGAATCCAAGTTGCAGCAAATGAAGGAAATCAGCCTGTACCATCAGTTTCTCCTACTATTAGTTTTGAAAATAGTGATATAAAACTTGCCAAAGATGACCATATAAATGGAAATAAAAACGCAAGAATTATTCTTTTTGAGTATTCTGATATGGAATGTCCTTTTTGTAAGAAATTTCACCCAACAGCCCAGCAAATAGTTGATACCTATAAAGGACAGGTTTCGTGGGTATACCGCCACTTTCCATTATCATTGCATGCCAATGCACAAAAAGAAGCTGAAGCGTCAGAATGTGCCAATGATTTAGGAGGAAATACCGCTTTCTGGAAGTATGTAAATACTCTTACCAACAGGACTTCTTCCGGAGGAACCGGATTTGCTTTGGCTGATCTTGCACCATTGGCTAAAGAAATCGGATTAAAAGAGGCTAAATTTAAAACTTGTTTGGATAGTGGCAAATATAGCCAGCGTGTTAAAGACGATATTGAAGAAGGAAGCAGACTTGGGATAAGCGGTACTCCGGGAAACATTCTTCTAGATACTAAAACAGGTAAAAGCAAAGTTATGCAAGGGGCATATCCTTTTGAGAATTTTAAACAGGTGATTGATGAGATTATAAATGTTTATTAATAAATATGATCCTTCGGCTTTGCTCAGGATCATAGTGAGTATTATCGAACTATGAAAAAAACAACCATTAATATCAAAGGAATGCATTGCCGTTCCTGCGAACTATTAGTCGAAGGAGAACTTGGAAATTTAAAAGGAGTTAATGAAATTAATGTAAGTCAAAAGAAAGGAGTTGCTGAAATCCTACACGAGGAGCATCTTGACTATGAACAAATTAGATGTTTGGTAGAAAAGGCGGGATACGAAATAGGAGTGTCAGATAAAAAACCATTCTTCACAAAAGACTTTAATATCTACGCTCAAATCCTGACTTTCGCTATCACTATATTTTTAGGCTACATTCTTCTCTATGTATTTGATATAAAAATATCAACTCCGGCTGTTGCAAATCACCCCTCCAGTCTATTTGTAGTTCTTCTTATTGGAATTACTGCAGGATTCTCAACTTGTATGGCTCTTGTTGGAGGGTTGGTTCTTGGAGTATCTGCCAGATTTTCTGAGAAACATCCTGATGCCACACCTATGGAGAAATTTAAGCCGCACCTTTACTTTAATGCAGGAAGAATTGTTTCCTATATAATTTTCGGAGCAATAATCGGATTGGCGGGATCATTTTTTCAACTTTCCGGTATCGGTTTAGGTTTTTTAACCATAGCTGTTAGTCTTGTTATGCTTCTGATGGGAATTCAACTGACAGGTATATTTCCCAGACTTGAAGATGTAAAAATTACACTACCGGTAGGGTTAGCAAGAATACTAGGACTTCACAAAAAGAATGATGGTGAATACAGTAATAAGAATTCTGCTATTATGGGCGGACTCACCTTTTTCCTTCCGTGCGGTTTCACCCAGGCCATGCAGCTTTATGCTATGACAACAGGAAATCCTGTATCAGGAGCACTCATTATGGGTATTTTTGCGATAGGTACTGCCCCGGGGCTTTTGGGAGTTGGCGGTTTGACATCTGTTGTTAAAGGTGCATTTGCCCAAAGTTTCTTCCGACTGGCGGGGTTGGTAGTAATACTACTTAGTTTGTTTAACCTGTCAAACGGATTAAATTTGACTGGACTAAGCTCAATATTATCAAGCAGAAATTCAAATGTTTTAGCGGCAACAGATACGCTACTTGAAAACGGAAATCAGATTATCAGAATGACTCAAGATGCAGGAGGATACAAACCTAATTCTTTTATAGTTAAGAAAGATATACCGGTTCGCTGGATCATCGATTCCAAAGATCCCAATACGTGTGCAGCTAGTATAGTTTCAGATAAGTTAAATGTCCGTAAAAACCTTCATCCGGGAGAAAATGTAATTGAATTTACTCCAACTGAGGAAGGAATCATCCGATTTACCTGCAGCATGGGAATGTTTACGGGTAGCATTTCTGTGGTCGGAAACTCGGGAGGCGCTGTAAAAGGACAGGCTTTAGCCGCAAATGATCCTGCGAATATACCTCCACAAGCTGCGCAAGGAGCTTCATGTGGAGGTAAAGGAGGCTGCGGTTGTGGAGGTGGAGGTAGTAACACTTTTAATGCTAATGATCCTAAAGTAACTCCCAAACCGGCAGTGAATGAAGGTGATGTCCAAATCCTGAAAACTACCTATACACAAAGCAGTGATATTCAACCGAATACTTTTACGGTCAAATCCGGGAAGAAAGTCAGGATGGAAATTGACGTGAAAGATAATGGAAGCGGTTGTATGTCGACCATAACTGTGCCAAGACTTGTTGACGATCCTAAGTTCCTGGCAAAAGGGAAGACTATTGTTTTTGAATTTACACCTTCATCCACAGGCGATTATCCCATCACCTGTGCTATGGGAGTACCGAGGGGAGTTATAAAAGTTATTTAATCACAAAGGAGAGTTTAATGAGTAATTATAACTTAAATGTAAAAATATCCGGGATTACTTGTGAAGCCTGTATCAAACTTATTAAAAAGAAAGTCGGTAAACTGGATGGGGTTTCCGACGTAATCATAAAAGGAAACAGCGGAGAAACAACTGTTACAAGCATTAAAAAACTGAATATATCCGATATCACTCCTGCTCTTTCGGGTTTACCTTATCAGGTGAAATGAGAGTAATATTATGACCCTTCGACAAGCTCAGGGTCATAGTGAGTGAAATCGAACTATGATAAAAAACGTTAACCTCACTATCTCGGGAATGCATTGCGATTCATGTGAAACACTCATTAAAGAAGAGTTATCAGAAATTTCCGGAGTTAAAGTAGAAAGAATTGATCATAAAACCGGCAAAGCATTACTTCATTTAGAAAAAGAAAATATACAACTTGATGAACTGATCAATGCTGTTAAACGTGCCGGTTATCAGGCAGTGATCGAAGCAAACGGAAATGGGTATGGAAAATCAACTCATGAGAGTGAAGTACTATTTCAACAAGAAATTACTGCGTCAAATAAGCCTTTCAAAATTACGATTGAGTCTGAAGTAGTCGCAGAAGGAAGAATTTCCCAAGATGCCGGTGGTAAACCGTATTTTGATGGTATTGTTAAAAATAATAAGAATGCCAAATTATCAATTCCACAAGGACAGGTGGGTTCTAAAAACTTCCTGCAAGAGCTGATATCCTCAATTGACATAGTAAAACTGTTTGACAGAGTGGAGTTTTCCACAAACCGTAACGATAGTGACGATGTAACACCAAACACAACCTCAGAAATACCCCCAAATAGCCTTCCAATTAAGGAAGAAAAGACAAATACGTTAACAGCAAATAGTCAGCAAAGAATAAATCTGTCACTCTCGGGTATGCATTGTTCATCATGTGCTGCACTTATTGAAAAGTCGCTAAAGAAGGTTACAGGCGTTTCCAAAGCAAATGTCAATTTTGCCGCAGAAAAAGCCTTGGTTTTTTATGATGGCAACATCGTAACAGTTGATAGTTTGATTAATGCTGTAAAAAAAGCCGGTTACTTAGCCTCAGAGGTGAAAAACAATGATCCTGAGTTTGATAGGAAAAAGAGGGAAAAGGAGATAAAAGGATTATCAGAAGCGTTCATAAACAGTCTTATTCTCTCTTTCCCCATGCTTTATTTTATGCTCTTTGATTTCATCTCATGGATACCCGGAAAAGTAATGTTAACACCTTTTATAGGAATAATTTCCTTATTGTTGTCGACACCGGTCCAATTTATTATCGGACTCAGGTTTTATAAAGGCATGTGGTCAGCCCTTAGGATGAAGACTTTCAATATGGATAGTTTGATTGCAATCGGTACATCCACAGCCTATTTCTACTCTCTTATCAATTTAGTATATTATTTTTTAAAGACAGGATCTCTTATCGGTATAAATGGAGCAAAAATACCGGAATTATATTTTGAAACTGCCGCCTTTCTGATTACTTTTGTTATTCTTGGGAAATGGCTTGAAATTCGGGCAAAGGGCAGAACATCCGATGCCATTAAAAAACTGATGGGTTTGGCGGCCAAAACAGCCAGAGTCGTTAAAGACGGCCAGACGATGGATATCCCAATTAATGAAGTAAAGGCAGGCGATATTATATTGGTCCGTCCCGGAGAAAAAGTTCCCATTGACGGAAAAATTATCAAAGGTTCATCAAGTGTAGATGAGTCCATGTTAACAGGAGAAAGTATTCCCGTTGAAAAACATGAGGGAGATACTGTAGTTGGTGCAACAATGAACAAAATGGGTAGTTTTGAGTTTGTGGCAACCCGTGTTGGTTCAGAGACAACTTTAGCCCAAATAATAAGACTGATTGAAGAAGCTCAAGGGTCCAAAGCACCCATCCAAGCATTTGCGGATAAGATATCAGCCTGGTTTGTACCGATAGTTATAGGGATTGCATTACTCACCTTTATTATCTGGTATTTTGTGTTAGGTGCAACACTTGCGTTTGCCCTTATGGCATTTACATCGGTTATTGTTATAGCTTGTCCATGTGCTTTAGGACTTGCTACACCCACCGCTCTTATGGTTGGTACAGGAAAAGGGGCTGAATACGGTGTACTTATAAAAGGAGGAGAACCTTTGGAATCTGCCTGCAAAGTAAACACAGTTGTTTTTGATAAAACTGGTACTTTAACAAACGGAAAACCGGTTGTGACAGATATTGTTGGTATAGGAAGTTTGAACGATAATAGTGTTCTTTCTTTGTCAGCGAGCCTTGAAAAGTCCTCAGAACATCCTTTGGCTGAAGCAATTTACAATTATGCCAAAGAGGAATTAGCTACATTAAAAGACACGCAAAACTTTAAAGCGATCGCTGGGCACGGTGTTACAGCTGAAATAGATAGTCAAAAGTACTACTTTGGTAATAGGAAGTTGATTTCTGAAGTTGTCGGACTTCCTATAGATATTGTTGATAGGAAACTGGGAAGATTGGAAGAACAGGGTAAAACCGCCATGATTTTGTCAAATGATAAAGAAATTTTGGGAATTGTGGCAGTTGCTGATACCGTGAAAGAAACATCTAAAGAAGCGGTTGCAAAATTGAAGAAACGGGGAATTGAAGTTTATATGATTACAGGTGATAACAGAAGAACAGCAGAAGCTATAGCCCGTGAGGTTGGGATCGACAACGTGCTTGCCGAAGTACTACCGGAAGATAAGGCAAGTGAGGTGAAAAAGATCCAAGGGATGGGTAAGAGAGTAGCCATGGTTGGAGATGGGATTAATGATGCGCCGGCCTTGGCTCAAGCTGATATTGGTGTTGCTATGGGTAATGGTACAGATGTAGCTATGGAAGCAGGAGGAATAGTTATCATGAAAAATGACTTAAGAGACGTGGTTACGGCTTTTGATCTGTCAAAAGAAACTATGGGCAAGATCAAGCAAAATATGTTTTTTGCCCTCTTTTACAATGTCATCGGAATTCCCATTGCCGCCAGAGCATTAATTTCACTGGGGTTGGTATTAAAGCCGGAACTAGCAGGTCTTGCTATGGCTTTTTCATCCATATCAGTTGTTTCCAACTCCCTTCTTCTCCGGTATTTTAGGCCAGGGAGAAGAAATTATATCTCTATGTTTGCGCCAATTGCCATGATGCTTTTCTTTACCTTTTTCTTCTTCGAGTTTGGTAGATTCAGCAGTTCCATGGTAGCAGAGGGAAAAGAAATGAAGGAAAGTAGCAAACCTTCCTCAATCCGGACATTGAACAATGATTTATCCATATACAAGGATGATATAAAAGTAATTAGTGAGGCAGAAGGAGATAAAGTCTTCTATTACATTTCAGATTCCAATATACCTACCCAGTATAAAAACGTGTTAAGAGAAGATGGATTCAATTCTATTTATATATCAGGAAAGACATATATACCTGTATATATTGGTAGCGATGAGGCGGAGATGATGAAAGAAAAAAAGATATTCAAAGATCCCGGAGACAGAATTAGTAATTTCTTTGGGAATGATGTTATTGTTGCAGATATATTACCTAAAACAGATTCCACACTGGACAAATTTCATTTTGTTAACAGCAGTTTTAAATTGATAAATTAATATTATGTGCAGATACCATTCTGACAAGAAACAGATTACTAATGAACTGAAAGTTGCACATGGTATGATAAAAAAAAGTTTGGTACTTCTTGCGAGAAATTCTTCGAGTTTGGAGATACTAAAACATTCAAAACAAGCTGAAGGAAGACTTCAGAAAATATGTTCAATGATACTTTCAAATCATATACACCATTGTATTCTGCCCATAAGAAGACAGAAAGATATAAAAGACCCGATTAATAAACTTCTTGAGTCATTCAGATTGGTTCAAAAATACAACCTTACCATCACTAACTCTTATACCCATCTTACTCAGGTTTGCCGCCCGAGTAGTTGCAATAGCTGATTAGACCTCCGATTCGGAGGTCTAGATGGGTATATGCTGGAAAAATATATTTCAAACCTGAGTTTTTTCTGTATAAACGTAGCTTTCTTTCTTCACGAAATCTTAATTACCGGCTTGGTATGATCCCTATAAGGAGGATAAATTTATGAAACCGTCTCATATCAGTACTATGGGAACGGACAAATTGGTTTTCTACATTATTGGTGGATTTACCACTGTCATCCTGGTATTAATTGTCCTTTTTTCCGTGAATGAAGGAAAACAAAGCCAAGCAGCATCCAATATAACCAGTTTCTCAAAAAATGATAAAGAAAAGCCGGAGGCAGTAGTATCATCTACAAGTTCTGATTTAGGAAATATAAACGTCAAAGATGAGAAATTCGCTGAATTTACAATTGAGAATAAAGGGAACAAACCTTTGAAGCTTTTTAAGGTGAGCTCTTCTTGTGATTGTACCTTCGGTCAAGTGACTATTGATGATAATAAAAGTCCTGAATTTACCATGCATTCAAGAAATCCTTGGATAGGGACTCTAGACCCAGGTAAAAAAGCTACTTTAAGCGTCATATACCGACCATTCATCATGCCTGTTAAGGGAGCGGTTACCCGAGACGTATATATGCAAACAAATGATCCATCCAATTCTAAATTGACTTTTACTGTAAAAGCACTTGTTGAGTAATATATGAATTCAAACCTTATATTTGGTGTTTCCCTAATCGCTTCATTCTTAGGGGGTATGGTAGCCCTTTTTGCTCCCTGCTGTATCACATTTTTATTCCCATCATATTTGGGCACGATCTTTAAGGAAAGGAAACGGATTGTTTATTTAACGTTGGTATTTGCACTTGGACTTGGGTCAATACTGGTGCCCGTTGCGCTCGGAATGAAAATAATTGTTTCTTTATTTGACCAGTTTCATACAACTACTTATCTTCTGGGAGCTCTTCTGATGTTCCTTTTAGGGTTGATGACGTTATTTGATACTAAACTGATGCTACCGCTTCCGCACTTTACTATGCCGACCAAAACAACAGTTGCCTCTACATATGTATTAGGACTTTTCTCAGGTATTACCTCATCCTGCTGTGCTCCTGTTCTATTCGCAGCCATAACTCTCTCATCATTATCACCGACAATTTTCACTTCTCTTATCGTTTCATTTGTATACGTTTTAGGGATAGTTTTTCCTCTGTTTTTCCTATCTTTATTCTATGAAAAGCTCACCAACCAATATCTGTACAAAATAAAAAGTAAAACAGAGAAACCTTTGAAGATTATTGCATCGATAACTTTTATGGTTTCTTCACTAATTATTGCCTATATGGCTTTAACCGACAAAATCAAGATGGATGCCAATATGGAATATGGTAGAGGACTCAGGGATTTTATTTTTGACGTTTCAGGTAAACTGCAGAATCCGATTTTGGACATTTTGGTACTTATCGGAATCATCCTTTTATTTAAAATTATGCTGAAGGAGGCAGGAAATGAAAGTAAAAAATCTGATAAAAAGGATTAAAACAAAAAGAAGTTATTTCGTGGGACTGGTAACAGGTTTTCTTCTTGCTGTTCTAGTTTTGAAACTTATCCCACTTTTTGTTGTTAAAGCAGAGATTTTATCTTACTCACTGCCGTTTAGGCAGAAGAATTTGCCTACTCCAACACCGGATATTACCAAACTACAGGAAGAAATCACTAAATCCGTATTTCCAGAAAAAGTGAACTTGGGTGTCTCATTTAAGAATGTAGTTGCTAAAATGGTTCAATTTGGAGCTATAGATAAGGATAAGTTTATAAAATTATATGAGGGGCGAGGAGGTCTAACAGAAACTGAGAAGAGATTATTCGACAATCCCTCCGATGAGCCGATTATCATAAATCAAGAGAATGCTAATTTATTACTGAATCTTCTTTGGCCACTAGGTATTGCTAACAAAACTAATATACTTTCCGAGGGACCGATGGGAACACAATATAAAAAAGATGTAGGGAATTTTGCTTCAACAGGCGGATGGACATTGGGTAGGGAAGAAGGAGGAAAACTCTTCAATCGCTTTCCGATAATTGATTTGAGTCCTGAAGAGGAGGCTGTCGTTCGCGAAATTTCCCAAAATATATACCGTCCATGCTGTGGAAACAGTACTTATTTCCCCGACTGCAACCATGGAGCCGCTATGCTTGGGTTTATTGAGCTTGCCGTAACACAGGGAATGCAGAAAGACGAGATATATAAGAAAGCCCTGGTATTAAACACTTATTGGTTTCCGCAAACTTATGCAGAGTTAGGTATTTACTTTAAGCAAAAGAAGAATATCCCATGGGACAAGATTGATCCTGAACTTGTTTTAGGAATCGACTATTCCAGTAGTCAGGGATATAGAGTCATAAATAAGGAATTGCAGACGGAAGGTCTTCTTCCTAAGGTGGAAGGAGGCGGAGGATGTGGGGTTTAATTTTACTTTATGATAAATAATGTAGGCTTACCATAAAACTTCCGATATCTTGATATAATTTAGGGTGTGTATCCTAAAATCAAAAAACTATTTAATCCTACAATCCGGAAAATAAGAAAGCCTATCATAATTTCGATCCTATTTATTTCCCTTGCTTTATTTATCTGGTGGACACAGCCCAAGATCAATCAGTCTGGAACTGTCAAAATATGGGATAGGAACCACACTCTTCTTTATGAATCTGCTGGCGAGGTGGGTAAAAAGATGCCAATTACCTATAACGACCTGCCAGTCTATCTCATAAACGCAGCCGTTGTTTCCGAAGATATTACATTTTGGACTAATCCAGGAGTGGATTTAAGAGCAATTGCCAGATCATTGTTAATAAACATAAAAGAAGGAAGGATCGTTTCCGGAGCAAGCACGATTACACAACAGTTGACCAGAACTGCAATAATTTCCCATAAAAAGATACCTTCCAGAAGTATTGTCAGAAAAATAAGGGAGATTTTTATAGCCTTAAGGATAACAGCTTCATATTCAAAGAAAGATATCCTGACCATGTATTTCAACCAGATGTATTTTGGCAATTTGGCGTATGGGATACAGGCAGCATCGTCAACCTATTTTGATAAGGATATCAGCCAGCTATCGCTTGCAGAAAGTGCTTTTCTGGTTGGTTTGCTTTCCTCGCCGGACAAACGCAACCCCTTTTCAAGTAGGGATGAAGTAAAAAAGGGACAAATACAAGTATTGGATTTAATGATGAAGCATGGATTTATTTCAAAAGAAAAAGCCGAAGAGGCAAAACTAGAAGAACTCGCGATTTCCACAAAAAAGTCAGACATAAAGGCTCCTCATTTTGTTCATTATGTCTTACAAGAACTATTTGCACTGGGAATTAATAATAACCAAGGTCTAAATATCTATACGACGCTTGATTATCCTACATTTAATCTAAGCGAGAACATCGCCAAAATATGGGTGGACAGATTGAAAAATCAGCATGATTTAAGCAATGCTTCTATTGTTCTTATCAGGAATGATTCTGGAGAAATTATTGACATGCTTGGAGGAATTGATTATTTCGATGCTTCTCGTTCCGGGCAGGTTAATATGGCAACCGCTTTAAGGCAGCCTGGTTCGGCGTTAAAACCTGTTACCTATGCAACAGCTTTTAGGGAAGGATACACTCCTGCGACATTGATTTATGATGTAATAAAAATTTATCAAACCAAAAAAGGTGAGGGTTTTACTCCTAACAATTATGATGGCAGATACCACGGTTTAGTATTGGCTCGGGAAGCTCTCGCATCCTCTCTTAACTTACCAGCCGTGGAAATGCTGGATAGAATCGGAATTAATAATTTTTTGAAAGTTGCCAGAGATTTAGGGATTACTACTTTTACCCAGGAAGACAGATATGATTTAGCCCTGACTTTGGGAGGAGGAGAAATAAAGCTACTTGAGCTGACCAACGTATTTGCAAGTTTTGCCAGAGGAGGTGAGTATAAAGAACCTTACACAATCCAAAAGATAGTTGCCGACGATGGTAAGAACTTATATACACATCATGACAATCAAGGAACGCAAGTCTTGGGTCAAAATGGAAAACAGGTGGCTTATCTCATTTCCAATATCTTATCCGATCCCAAAGCCCGTATTCCGGCGTTTGGCGAGAAAAATCCTCTTGTTCTTTCCCACCCCGCTTCCGTAAAAACAGGAACAACGACCGATTGGCATGATAACTGGACTGTCGGCTATACTCCCAGTTATACAGTTGGAGTTTGGGTTGGAAACAATGACAACCATCCGATGCGGGAAATTTCAGGAGTGGTAGGGGCAGCACCAATTTGGAACCAATTTTTTGAGGAATTTTTAAAAGGCTATCCAATTGAAGTGTTTATTCGTCCGGAACGGATAAAGGAAGTGGAAATATGCGCAATGTCGGGAAGTCTTCCAGATGAACTTTGTCCTGAAAAAACCAATGAACTTTTCGTTGAGGGTTCGGAGCCAAAGGAAGTATCTAAATTACACAAAAAAGTCCTGATTGATAATAGAAACGGCTTGTTAGCAGATGATTCTTGCCCGAAAAACTTTGTTGAAGAAAAGGTGTTTATTGACTATCCTCCTGAAGTTTATACCTGGGCGATACAAAACCGTCAAGAAGTCATTCCTCGGCAATCATCACCTCTTTGTAACAATAGTCAGCAACTTTCAGGTAAAATTTATTTGGAGATTACCTACCCGAAAGAAAAAACCGTTTTTGAATCCGCACCGCTTTTGGTAAATAATGAAAGAATAGTTTTTGAGGTAAATATCTCACAGAGTATTAATAAGGTGTTTTGGTATTTGGACGGGAAACTTTTTAAGGAAGCAGAGGACTTTCCCTACAGCGCGTCATGGAAACCCCAAGTGGGTAAACATACTATAGCGGCTTATGGGATGACTGAAAACAACGAACGGGTTAAGAGTGATGAAATAACCTTTTCTGTTGTAGGATATAAAGAAGACAGTAGTAATTGAAATATGGCAATGGTTGTGATTTAATAGCATTAAGGTGTAGAACTGAACAATTGAAATGATCATTGATATGAGTAATTTAATTAAGATTATCTCCGCTCGATTAAAATTCCCCGGTAATTTTGGCCTCTCTATACAGAAAAAAATGCTAGTTTTACAGTTTTATTTCACGCAAAATTTCGACAGGTTACGCAAATTCATATCCGAATGGACGGTAAGATTTAAACTTTCTTCTGATAAAGAGCGCTTAGCAATGATATGGAAACCATTATTTATCCTCATTGCGTCAATTTTAGTTGTGAAGTTTGGATATCTTTTCGTTCCTCCAAAAATTGCCACAAGCTTTCCGGGAAATCAAAGTACCGAAGCACCCCTTGATACCAAAATTGAAATAATTTTTAATAAAGGAGTCATTAAATTCTTAGCAGAAAAAAGCTTCAGCATAACTCCAAGTGTTCAGGGTAGTTTTAATTGGGAAAGCGATCAGAAGCTGATTTTTACACCTCAAGGCAAACTCAATCGAGCAAATAGTTATAAAGTGGCTTTTAACGGAATTGTCTTATCCAAATTATTAATACCTCTTACCGGCAATAAAACAATTTCCTTTGAAACAATTGGCAACCCGAAAGTTGTTCTTTCCTCTCCTCAAAACGAAGCGCTTGAAGATTTAACACCTATTACAGTCGTTTTTGATCGTCCGATGATCGCTCTCACCACGGCTACAAATAGCGCTATCAGACAACCAGCATTTTCTGTAAGTCCCAAGATAGAGGGTGAAGGCAGATGGCTTGGAACAACCGCTTATCAATTCAGACCCTCTGAACGGTTCAGAAGAGCAACAACATACAAAATAACAGTACCGTCTGGATTACGCTCTCAAGATGAAGGCGTGCTTAAGGAAGAATATACTTGGGAATTTTCCAGCGAACGCCCGCGTCTTGATGATATAAGTCCCAAAAGAGATTATAATTATGCTTCTCCAATCGCTTCGGTGTCCGCGACTTTTAATCAAAATATTAATCCACAGTCAATTGCCGATAAATTTACACTCTTGGATAAGAATAAAAATAAAGTTCCAGGGCGCGTGACCGTATCTGGAAATGTAGTAGGATTTTACTCATCCGAACCTTTAAAAAGAGAAGAACATTATACTGCCATTATTTCTCAAGGTGTTCAAAGCACTGAAGGCACGAACGGAATGGAAACAGAGTACTCATGGACTTTTGGAGTTGCTGCTATACCGGCAGTAATAAGTTCGACTCCCGCAAATGGAGATAAGGATATCTCGGAGCAATACAGAATGGAAGTCTTATTTAAGACACCAATGGAAATAAAGTCTTTCGAGGATAACGTGATTATTGACCCTAAACCAGATACCAAACCATCTTTATATTTTGACAGTTATAATTCCCGTAATTCTCTTTCGGTAAGTACATTCCTGGGAAGATCAAAAACGTACACGATCACAATAAGTTCCGGGGTGAAAGATCAGTACGGAGTTTCACTAGGTAGTCCTTATTCGTTCAGTTTCACAACCGCAGCTTATAAACCGTCGGTAAGTATTTATCCGTCTGGCACATATTTTGGAGCATTTAATCAAGAGGTAATCCCACGCATTGTCGCTCAAGTAATTAACGCCAATAAAGTTGACTATTCGCTTTACAAGTTAAAAAGAGAGGATCTTCTTGATCTTTATCGCAGGCGTTATGAAGAACAATGTTCTTATAATGAATCCTGTCGTAACTGGCAAAGTTATGATACCAGCAAGCTCGAAAAAGTTCGTTTATGGAGCGAGACATATGATGCAGATTTCAATACTCCTGTCCATGTAATTACTAAAATAACCACAGATATGGGAAGAAAATTACCTCCCGGATTTTACTTCCTCGACATGCGAATTTCGCAAGGAGTTCACGATAACATGGTTATGATTGTAAGCAAGTCCGCTTTGACTGTTAAAAAAAGCGACAAACAAATCTTCTCCTGGGCAGTAAATCAATCAACAGGAAGTGTAGTTTCAGGAATGAAAATGCAGTTAACAGACAGTTCAGGAAATTTATTAAGTGAGGGAGATTCGAATAAAGACGGTGTGTATATGAAGGATGTGGATATATTCCAAAAGAATAACTTGTTTGTTTTTGGTCAAAAAGATGAAGATTTTGTGGTTGCCGCCAGTGCCTGGAGTCAGGGAATTAACCGCTATGATTTTGGTTTACCAAGCTATTACAACGCTAACGAATCTAAAGACTATTATTCAAAACAAGACTATAAGCTTTTTCTTACACTAGATCGTCCAATCTACAGGCCGGGGCAGAAAGTTTATTTTAAAGGAATAATAAAGAAAGATAACGACGGAGCTTACGAGAATCTTCAACCAGGGGAGAGGGTGAAAGTAAACATAAGTGATGCACAAAACAGGTCTGTATATATGCAGGATCTACCCCTAACTACCTTTGGTTCATTTTCCGGGGATTTTGTTTTAAGCAAAGACGCAAATTTAGGCTATTACCAAGTGGGGTCCACTTTTCAGGGTAATTCATACTCACAACAGTTCCAGGTAGAGGAATACAAAAAGCCGGATCTTGCAGTAAGCGTAAAACCATCAAAGGATGCATATATTCAAGGAAACAGTGCAGATATTGTCATTAATGCTTCTTATTATTTTGGTGCACCGGTTACAAATGCCCCCGTAACCTGGGTGCTTCAAACTCAAGATTATTCTTTCCGATGGGATAAGGATTGGAGGTTTGAATTTGGAGACTCAGATTCTTATTGGTCGCGACCTTGGTGGAATTATTCAGGATATAGTTATTTTTTCGGGAAGAAAGTTACGGAAGGGAAAGGAAAAACCAATGTTAAAGGTGATCTGGAACTTACTATCCCGCTTGATATAAGCAAACAGGTGACAAGCCAAAGGATGCTTGTAGAAGCAACAGTAAATGATATTAACAATCAATCAATTGCCGCTTCGCAAGAATTTACAGTGCATAAAGGCGGATTATATGTAGGACTTAGACCTGTAAGTTATGCTAACCAGTCTGGTAAAGAAGCTAGAGTCGAGATGGTTACAGTTGATTTGAAGGGCAGCGAAGTTCCAAATACACCTGTTTCTATTGAATTTTATAAAAGAACCTGGGAAACGGTTCGAGAAAAAAATCCTGACGATGGGATATTCTATTACACCAGCAAACCCAGCGATTCTCTTGTAACAAGCATGGTAGTTACTACAGACTCTTTAGGACGGGGAATCGCCTCTTTCACCCCGCAAGAAGGAGGAACTTATAAAGTTATCGGGAAGGTAACAGACAAGGATGGGAATCAAAACACCAGCGGCAGTTTTTTATGGGTTTCGGGTTATGGCTTCTCAACGGTAAGAGAGAATAATGATCGTATTGTCCTGGTTACCGATAAGCGTGACTATCTGGTTGGAGAGAATCTTTCTGTTTTCGTTGCTTCTCCATTTGCTTCCGATTCAGCAAAAACACTGCTTACCGTAGAAAGAGGAAGTGTTCTGGACTATAAAATTGTTGATACCAGCGATTCCTCTAACAATTTCACCATGTCTGTCCCTCCAAAATACACACCTAACGCATTCATCGGAGCAGTTTTAGTAAAAGGTGGTAATCAGGTTAAAAAACCAGTGGAATTTAAGATGGGCTATACAGAGATAAAGGTTACGGATAAAAAGCAGCAAATTGACGTTCGAATTACAACGGACAAGAAAAAATATAAACCGAAGGATACTCTAAAAGCGACTATAGAAACAAAAGACTTATTGGGTCATCCCATCTCTACCGAACTGGCAGTCGGTCTGGTTGATAGGGCAGTATGGGATCTATCGAATATTGAATTGCCTGATATTTATAAGACCTTCTACCAACCCAGAAATCTTGAGGTTTCGACCTCTCAGCTTTTAACCATCTCGATTGATCGGATAAATGCAAACACAAATCTTGGAGCAAAAGGTGGAAGCGGAGGCGGATGCTTTACAGGAGATACTCCAATTTTAATGCAAGGCGGAATATATAGGAACATTAAGGATGTCAAGGTTGGAGATGTTGTATTAACCAGAGAAAGTGAAAATTCTTCCAAACTAATTGAAGCTAAGGTAACTAAGACTTATAAACACGATGTTGATCAATACCTCATTATAAACGGAGAGCTTCGTGTTACTCCCGTTCATAGGTTATATGTGAATAGAAAATGGATAATTGCAGGAGAAGTTGAAGTTGGCGATTATTTACTGGATAGGAATAACCAATTGATTAAAGTGTTTTCAATTGAACAAACCCGAGGAGATTTTGCAGTATATAACTTAGAAATCGAAAAATATCGAACATATTTTGCGGGCAATATTTATGTTCATAACCAAAAAGGAGGTAACGATTCTTCCAGAAGTGATTTTCCTGATACTGCATATTGGAATCCAACTCATAAAACCAACAATGAGGGTAAGGCAGAAGTTGAAATTCCGCTTCCTGACAACCTTACAACATGGAGATTAGCAGCAATTGCCAACTCGGAGGAAGCAGCTTTCGGTTCAAAAGTATCAGAGGTTACCGTGAGTCGTGATGTATTAATCAGACCTTTCCTGCCCAGATTCCTTTCTATTGGGGACGAAGCAAAATTGGGTGCAATTGTGGTAAATACAAGCGGGGACACACAAACTCTTACAGCAAAAATTGAAAGTGATGGTTTACAAATTACTGATGAGAAATCAAAACAGCTAGTATTAGCCGACGGAGCTCAAGAAAAACTTACTTGGGTGACAGTGGCAAACAACGTTGCCTCAGCTAAGATTAGACTGGTAGTTGAAGGTGCAGATAAGACTACCCAAGATGCAGTCGAAATGACCTTGCCAATTAAGTCATATAGCGTTCCTGAAGTGGTAGCAACATCAGGTCAGGCAAAGGATACCGCTTCTGAAGAAATCGTATTACCCAAGGAATTAGATCCAATGCAGGGCGCAGCGAGTGTAAGTTTTTCACCTTCTTTAGGCAGCGATAGTATTAACGCACTACCATATCTTTTAACTTATCCTTATTACTGCACAGAACAAATAACCAGCAGGCTTTTGCCTGCAGTTTTCGTACATAGAATTCTGCAAAATGCGAAAATCGATAAAAGCGGTTTACTTGAAACAAAGCAACTTGTTGATGTAATCAACGACGGTATTCAACGACTGAACAACCAGCAACATGCGGATGGTGGTTGGGGCTGGTGGATTGAATATGAAAGTGATACCTTCCTGACGGCATATGCCTTCTTAGCTCTCTCTGAAGCGAAAATGGACAATTTTACCGTAGCTGATCAGACTCTAAAACGGGCACAGAACTATCTGGAGAGTCAATTGTCCAGAGGTGGGAAAGAATTGTCTCTATATACTCAAGCATATATTCTTTATGTTCTAAAAGAAAGAAATGTGAATTTGTCTTCTTATGCTTCTAATCTGTTTGACCGGCGTTTTGAACTCTCTTTAGAAGGAAGGTCGTATCTTGCATTAGCTATGAAAGATATTTCTGGTATGGACAGTAAGGCAAAGCGGCTTTATGCTGAGTTGATAAGTCTTGGTAAGAAAACAGCTACCACAACTCACTGGGAAGAGCCTAAAAGTGATTATCGTATCATGGGTAGCAATACTACGGCCACCGCAAGTATCCTTGAAGCGATCACCCGGTTTGACAAAAATAACCCCCTTATTCCGGAAGTAGTAAGATATCTGATGTCTATAAGAACCGATAACCATTGGTTAACCACCCGTGATACCGCTGCTGTAATCAAGGCAATTTCTTCCCAGCTTCTGGGCAAAGGAGATCAGAAAGTCAATGAAAATTATCGGCTTGAGCTTAATGGAAAAATACTGAAGGAAGGTAAGTTTACAAAAGATGATCTGTTAAAACTACAGGAATATGTAATATCCATTTCCGACTTCAATATCGGGGGAGAAAGTAATTTAAGGATTACCAAAAGTGGCGAAGGTAACCTCTATTACAACATCAATCTTAAATATTATCTACCATTCACAGAAATTAAACCTTTGGAACAAGGAATGGTTGTTGTAAGGGAGTTTGTAGATAGTAAAGGACATATACTTCCGATTGATACAATCAATGAAAATTCTGAAAGTTGGGTGCGTCTTATTATCGTTGCTCCTGAAGAAAGGCATTTTGTGGTTATCGAAGACATTCTACCAGCAGGCCTTGAATCAGTAAATGAAAGTCTTAAAAATGTCAGTGTTTTAAATAAAGAAAGACCAATCTTAAAAGAAGAAGGTAATCAACTTCTTTATTTTGAGCATAAAGAATATCATGATGACCGAACGACATTGTTTGCTAACTACTTACCCGCTGGTGTATATGAAATAAGCTACCGTGTGAGAGCTACTACACCCGGACGCTACCATCATCCTCCTGCTCAAGCGTATCAGATGTATATCCCTGATGTCTCAGGGCATTCTGAAGGTGGTTGGTTGGTAGTAAAATAAAACAAAAATTAGCTTCATGAGGTGCCTTATTTGACTAGCATTTCAATAAATGCCATTATCCTGAATTTACAGCCTGATTTGACAATTCAAACCTCGATTTCAGGTACTGTAGAAAACTATACTTAATAACATATGGGAAAGTAGCGAATTTCATCGCGTTTATTTCTCTATTTTCATGCTATAAGTTTCTATTAATTGCTACCAGTTACTATAGGGTTTAGTATTTTAATAGTTAAATATGATATAACTATAAGATAATGCAACATTTTGCGATTCAAACAATCAATAGATTATTCCTTGAAGTCTTCATAACCACCCTTAGAAAATACCAGTATACCCATAAAGATTTTTTACAACGAGGGATTAATTCTTTCGCATATGATCAGTATGATCTGCCTATTTTTGCCTATCGTTATCCAGCTTCAACCGCATTTGGGATTTTATTTCACCTATTTTTTCTAGGTAGAAAATTAAAACTGAAATTATTAAAACAAATATTTTCTGACGATTATATTCAAGAGCTATTTAGAATAAACATTCTTGAAAAAACTGATAGTGTTTCAGTACGATCAACAATATTTTTAATTCCATTCAAAACATACTATTTCGCATGTGATTTTATTTTACAGTTAATAGACCGATCGAATAACAGGAAACGGTCGAAATATGAATCTGTATATCCGATTGGATTAGATTCAATTACGCTAAGCGAAGTTTCAATAAAAAAACAATTTAATTCGGTGCTTGATTTAGGTTGTGGAAGTGGAATCTTAAGTATAATAGCTTCAGGTCATAGTAGATATGTTACCGGGATTGATCTTAACCCACGAGCTATAAATTTTTCTCAGTTTAACGCACTTTTGAATAATGTTGATAATTGTCACTTTATTTGTGGTGATCTCTATATCCCGATTAAAAATGAAAAGTATGATTTCATATTATCCAATCCTCCGTACGAAATATCTATTCATAAATCAAATTTGTTTCAAGATGGTGGAAAATACGGGTATAAAATTCTCCAAAAAATCATTGAAGGTGTATCAGCGCATCTTAAGAAAGGAGGTTTTTGCCAAATAATTACAAAAATACCAGAGTTTACTGATAAAACAAAAGCGCAGTTATTTAAAGAATGGGTTCATAATGATAATCTGCACGTGTTTTATTTAGAATTATATCGAAGGAGTATCTACCAATTGGCTTATGAAATTTGTTCAGACTCATTCTTTGGTACCACTAAGAAGAAAAGCTGCCGAAATTATTCCCACAGAGTTAATAAATTATTACATTTTCTTGATAAAATAAATCTTAAGAGTATGTCATCAGGGCTAATAACCATTACACACGATTCTTGTTTTAAATACGTTGAGCATATATTTGATGGCAAAAATATTCAAACAAATGAACTTACCTCAAAATTACAGGAAGTAGTTTATAAGCATTTTATATACTTTTTAGGATTTTATGGTTTAATATATCTCTTTCGAAGTTCACTTATAAACATTATTAAAGGAGTATTTCCTTTTTCATATAATTTTCTTAAAAAATTCTAAGTTATTGTTAACAGATTTAGTATTAATTTTTTTATAGGGTACTTATTTTTCCAACATTTCAATAAAAAGCCATTATTATCTAACTTCAGCTTGATAAAACAAGCTAAAATAAAAATCTAGTAAACATGAAAACCCTAATTAACCCCAAATAAATGATATACTGAAACAACTCAGGATTGTTCCAGCATAGACACATCTAATCAGCTTTGCTGTGATAAAAAGTTGCAAACCTGAGTAAGATGGGTATATATAATCACACCACTAATTTTACCCGGTATTTATGCATTAAGTTGTGATTTATAATACCCTGTTAACAAGTGAATTATGTTGTTTGGTCATTAATGCAGATAATTAGTTTAAGTTTCTGCAAATATTGATAAAATAGATATGATGGAAGGTAATCAAATAAAAAAACATTCAAATTATAATAATCAATTTTTCGGCCGTTGGGCATGGCTTTATGATTATGAAAAATATCTTCTTTTTCCATTAAGACAAAAAGCAGCCCGATTTCTTAACCTAAAGCCTCCACAAAAGATACTGGACGTTGCCACCGGTACAGGAGCCCAAGCCTTTGAACTGGCAAAATTAGGTCACGATGTCATCGGTATTGATTTATCACCTGAGATGTTGGTTCAAGCAAAGAAGAAACTATCACCAAGTCTTAAACTTAAATTTCAAGTGGCTGATGGTACGAAGTTACCTTTTATGGATGAATTTTTTGATGCAGCGGCGATTTCTTGGGGAATTCATGATATGCCTTATGAAATAGGGATTAGGGTCTTAATGGAAATGAAAAGAGTCATAAAGAAAAACGGTAAAATTCTAATTGTTGATTATATGAATCCACGGAAACATATTGTGGCTAAATTTACCCATCGGATTATAAAAATTTATGAAACAAAAAATTATTTACCTTTTATTAAAAAGGGTATTGAAGCCTATATTAATGTAACTAAAATGAAGATATTCAAAGAGTCAAACTATTTGGGAGTATGGGAAATAATAGTGTTGAATAAATAATATTAGTTATGATATTTATGACTCTTAACGGAAACATCCTCATTTGCGGATAATTTTTCCTGTAAATTTCACTGCTTCAAACCAAAGTATACTTATGCATGCTGCAATAAAAGATAACAATAATTCAACCGGATTAAGATATGTGAAATGGAAAAGGTTTACGAAAAATGGGATGTATATAACAACCAACAAAGCCAAAATTGCAAATACTGAAACGATAAGTAATGCCTTATTGGCTGATGAGATTATTTGAAATATATTTTTCTTCCATGAAAGGTTAGTGGCTATAAGCATCAGGTTTGCCATAACAAGAGTAGTGAATGTAATAGATCTTGCTCCCATTTCGTTCTTGTTCACATACAGATAATAAATATAAATAAGAAAAACGGATATCAGTATACTTAATCCCTGCAAAATACTTATAGTTATTGTTTTTCTGTCAAACATGGGTTTATATAGACTTCTGGGAGGCTTTTTCATAATATGATCTTCTTCTTTCTCCGATTCGAATACCGTTGAACAGGCAGGATCTATGATAAGTTCCAGAAAAGCTATATGTGCTGGAAGAAGAACAGGAGGAAGATTAAAAATCACAGGAAGAAGAGACATGCCGGCTATCGGTATATGCACTGCAAAAATATAACCCATAGCTCTTTTGAGATTGTCATAAATTCTTCTACCCAGACGGATTGCAGCGATTATAGAGGAAAAATCGTCGTTTAAAAGGACTAAGGATGATGCTTCTCTTGCCACGTCTGTTCCTCTTTCGCCCATAGAGATGCCTATATTGGCTGATTTGAGAGCTGGAGCATCGTTGACTCCGTCTCCAGTCATAGCTACGATCTCTCCATTTGCTTTAAAGGCGTTCACAATTAATAGTTTCTGCTCTGGTACGACTCTGGCAAAAATATTTACATTTTTTATTTTTTCCCGAAGCTCCATGTGATTGAGCTTTGACAACTCACTTCCGGAAAGATAATTATCAGGATTAACAAGTCCAATCTTTCTGGCAATATATATAGCAGTACCCGGATAATCTCCTGTAATCATAGCGACCCTTATACCTGCATTATGTGCTTCTTTTACCGCATCAGGTACAGTGGAGCGTATGGGATCAATAAATCCAAAAAGTCCGATAAATTCAAAATCATAGTCATGTTGCTTCTTGGGAAGGCCTGATTTTGAAAAAGATGCCTTAGCAACACCTAATACTCTTAGACCTCTTTCCGACATCTCTTTTACGCTGTCTAATGTCTTTTTTCTTATAGATTTTTCTGCATGGCAAAGATCAAGGATAGCTTCAGGAGCTCCTTTGGCCGCGATCACAAAATCTTTCTTATCTGGAGATTGCCAGACATGAGAAAGGGCCAAAAGTTCTTTGGATAAAGGATATTCTTTTACCAGATTCCAGTTGATATGGATGTGTTCGGTATTCTTAAGGTATAGTTCACCCATTTTTTTGATCTCTTTTTCGACAGGATCAAACGGATCTCTTTGACTTGCCAAAATCCCATATTCCAAAAGATTATGATGTTTTTCAGGAAGTAAGGTTGAGGCGAGATCACTTAATTCATAATAAGAATTTTTAGAAAAAAGACAGGTTAATTTCATCTGATTTAAAGTAAGAGTACCTGTCTTATCGACACATAGAACTGTAGCTGCTCCCAATGTTTCTATCACTGCCGATCTTCTGGTCAGGACTTTTCTTTTGGATATTCGCCAGGCACCAAGGGTCAAGAATATTAGAAGAACAACGGGAAATTCTTCCGGAAGTATCGCCATGCTCAAAGCCAGTCCGGATAAAAACCCCTGTAAAAGATTACCTTTTATTAAGCCATAAATCAGAACGATTAGGATACATAACGATAAACCAATAATACTGACAGCCTTTACAATTTTTGCAGTTTCTTTTTTAAGTAAAGTGTCTTCCTCCTTTATCGTCTCCAGAGCTTTTCCGATCTTGCCCATTTGGGTATAAGCTCCGGTATATATTACTTGGGCCATACCTCTTCCACTTACAATTAGAGATCCGGAGTAGACAAAAGGCAAATCATCTCCCCCCGGTCTTTGATCCGTGGTTTTTCCGTTCCATGACGATTTTCTTACAGCTATGGATTCTCCGGTTAGGAGTGATTCGTCAACTGATAAGTTCTCGCAGGATAAGACTTTAGTATCAGCTGGAACACGGTCGCCCTCCTGTAGAATAATAATGTCTCCTTTTACCACCTCTCTTCCCGGAATTCTTTTCCTTTCGCCATCTCTTATTATCAAAGCTCTTGGGCTTGATAGATTTCTTAACGCCTCCAGAGTTCTTTCGGTCTTTCTCTCCTGATAAAAAGTAATACCAATTACTACAAAAATAAATGACAGAAGCATTAAGGCATCCTTAACTTCACCAAGAAAAAGATAGATGAGACCGCTTCCAATAAGCAGAAGCAGCATAGGTTCAGAGACTACCCGAAGAAAAATAGTAATGATGTTTTGTTTCTTTTGAGATGGAAGCTCGTTAACTCCGTCTGTTCTAAGCCTTTCGGATGCTTCTTTTTGAGAAAGACCTGAAATGATATCTTGATAATTTTCTTTCATAAAAAAAACAGGTTTTTATACCGTCAAATCTATAGTAATAAATTTGTTGGAAGTCCCTCCCGAGAAACTCGGGATGCTTATAGGGCCCGATATAAAAAACCTGATCTTCTCAATTATATTTTACAGAAAATATTTTATGACAGCAAGCATAGATAATATTGAATTCAAATACATTACGGGTTTGTGGATTCAACAGGTTCACCATCCTGAGTAGACAGAAGGGCACTCGTGGTTTTTTTGCGAAGACGGATAAATATTACTCTAAAACTGGTATTTTTTCATATTCGTTACAGAGATTAGATACAAACTTGCGATAGTTACAACAATGAAAAAAAGATGAAAAAGATAAAGCATACAGATAGAAATCAAACCCTTTTGCAGTTCTAAAATTAAATACCCAGAAAATATAATAACTAGGAAGGAAAAAAATAATGTTACGATACCCATACCGCTGGTACTTACTTTTTCCGGATCTTTTCCCTGGGAGAAATTCGGGAAAATTGTTCCAAAAAGCACATTTGCCAAAGCGATAGTTAGAAATGACATAACACTGATGATTATGAATTGCCAGTGATCAGATTTATTAAATGGAACAATCATCCAGGCAAAAGAGGTGAAAATGAGGAAGGGTATGGAAACAATTAGCGCCAGCCATATTTTTGAGAATAAAATTCTTAATTTAGAAATCGGCAATGTGAAAATATACCATGCATTCGGGCCTTCTTTAGCCATGAGCGGATAGACAATCCTCAAAAGAAAAGCGATGTTGATAAATTGAAGCCATGCAAATACGAAAAGCATAAAAGCGTACTGTAATTGGATGGGAAAATAGTTTACGTCCCTGATCCGGGAAATAAGAAAATAAAAGAAGAGATCAATCGAGATTAAAAAGAAAGCATATCCTATTTCAGAAGGAAGACGAGTAATTGATAGCAAATCTTTGAATTCGAGCGGTAATTTATTCCAGAGAAATTGAACGGTTGGATTATAGGAATCCTTATGTCTGCTTCTTAAACTGAAAGGATGGGATAAAAGATCACGAAAAACGGAAAGAAACCTGTTGTTCTGGAAATGGATCGAAGTAAACAGAATTGCAATTGTAAGGAATGAAAGATAAATTCCGAAAATATTAATGCCTTGTGTGATTATTTCGGTCATCCAGAAGGTTGGGAGATAGGAGTTGGATAATGGCAGGTTGTTATAAATTTCCATAAAATCATGGTTATTTGCCGTATAAAGTTTATTTATTCCTTCCGGGAAAATGATATTTACAATAAGAAGCATGATAAACATAAAAATCGACATTGTCAGAATACCGGCAAGGTAACCTTTACGTCTAATATATTTTGCCAGTATGTATCCTATTACCGATGCAATACTGTTGGTAAGAACAATAAGCAGAATCAGAGTGAAAGTGAATCTGAATATAAATCCAGTGAAAGACGCAGTCTGAAAAATGTTCACGTAAGCGATTCCGATAGGTATGAAAATCATAAGGACAAACAGCGAATTCATAAAAGTAGATTTGATGAAAAGAAAAAGAGGTATAAGATAAGCTTTAATCGGATAAGACAGAAGGAACTCAAATTGTTTGTCTGATTTTACTAGAAATCCATATACTGAGATGGTAGATGTGGACAATGCAAACCAGGAGATGATTACGATTGCTGCATGGATGATGTATTTTACGGTTAGTAAGCCGTATTTTTCTGAAAGAGACAGACTGTAGAAAAAGGTTTTGCAGGCTATAAAGATAGATAAAGATACTCCGGATAATACGGCCAGAAATACTAGAAGGATAAAAACTTTACTAGCAGTCTGGGTTTTAAACCATGCTATAAGTCCCAAGAAGTCATAATAAAGGAGCGTGATAATTCCTTTCATTGTTTTATATACCCTTCTTACTGTATTCCGATTTAATCGGAATCAGTTTAGAAGGGTATATGCTGGAACATTCCTTCGGTTGTTTCAGTATATCCAGATTGTAAAGCTCCTCGAGACGGGTTGAACTCTTAATCTGGCGTTCATCTACAATCTTCCCATTTTGCATAACTCCGACTCTAGTTGCATAATCTTGGGCAAAAGAAAGGATGTGAGTGGCCATAAATACAGAACCTCCCTTTTTAGCAAATTTACTCAGCGTTTTACCGAAAGTACTAATGCTGGTTGGATCAAGCCCGACAATAGGTTCATCAATAATCAATATTTTAGGTTTAGCCAAAAGAGCTGACAGGAATGCTACTTTTTGTTTGTTTCCTCGGGAATATTGGACCATGGGTTGGTAAAGAATGTCTTTTATCGGGAAAATACCTGATAATTCATCGATATAATCATGAATTTCATGATGGTGAAGACCTCTTAAACTTCCGGTTAGAGATAAGAATTCAATCCCGGTTAAGTATTCATAAACGGATGGATCATCAGCAATGTAACCAAATTTGGTTTTTGCCATTTCCGGTTCTTTTTGTATGTCATAGTCATAAATAGTAACTTTTCCGCTGTCCGGAATAAGGAGTCCTGTAATCATTTTAATAAGCGTAGTTTTACCGGACCCGTTTGGCCCGATCAGAGCGTATATTTTTCCCTCATTTATACTAATATTCACATCAGAAACAGCATGGCACTGACCAAAACTTTTACTTATTCCCTTAATGCAAATTGCATCCATATGAAATTATTATACCAACTTTGACGGATACTATTCAGATTGCAAATTGTTTGACGTGGTGTTACCTATGGTTGTAGGATTGAATATGCATGGTTATATTATGGACAAAATAATAGAAATAGAAAAAGACATAAAGACATTAAGAACTCAGGGTGCTACAAACGTAGCCTTAGCTACCCTTGCCGGTATCAGGCTAGGAGCAAATAATAATACCAAGTCGGTTTTCCAGACCTTATATAAAGTCGCCAAAGCGCTGGCTTATGCGAGACCCACCGAACCTCTGGCCCAAAATGCCGTCAGATTTATTTTTCAGAAAGAATCAAAAGATGCTGATTTTTATTTAGAACGATGCGATTGTTATGAAAAAATGATTTATGATGCCAAGGCAAAAATGGGAGATACCGGAGTTGAAGTGATTCATGACGGAGGAATATATCTTACGCATTGCCATTCATCCACGGTTGTTTCCATGTTTGTAAAGGCATGGAAAATGGGGAAAAGATTTTCAGTTATCGCTACAGAAACAAGACCGTTATATCAGGGTAGAATTACAGTGAAAGAATTACTAGATGAAGGGTTAACAAATGTTAGTTTGATCATAGATGATGCCGTAGCCTCATTATTGACCGTGCATAAGACACGGATTGATGCGATATTTTTGGGTGCTGATCTTTTAAGTTATAATGGTTTTGTGAATAAAATCGGAACCTTAGGTATTTGTCTTACCGCCAAGAAGCTTAAGGTTCCCGTATATTGTACCAGCATTCTTCTAAAGTTCGACCCTCGTCCGTTTGATTATCAAGTAATAGAATTCAGATCTGGAAAAGAAATATGGAGCGGCGCGCCAAAAGGTTTAAAATTTTATACGCCGGTCTTTGATTATATTCCTTATGCAGAAAATATAAAAATAATCAGCGAGAAGGGTATCATAAAGGGTTCTAAAATAAATAGTCTAGCAACATTATTATATTCTTTTATAAAGGAGAAAACTCATGCCGAATACATATAATACCTATCTTTCGATAGGCGAAAAATTAGATAAAAATAAATATATTTTTGCCAGCTTTCATCTTGGATCAGAAGGTCAGCCATTTGACCGGACAGCAGGAGGAGTAGCAGCGGAGTCATCAGTCGGTACCTGGACTGATGTGTTCTTACAGACAAAAACTTCATGGGATAATTTACATGCAAAAGTGATAGAAAAAGATGAATCTTCCGGTTTTTTGAAAATTGCTTATCCTTTGGATTTGTTTGAAGCAGGGAATATTCCCCAGTTATTATCTTCGATAGCCGGTAATATCTTCGGTTTACTGGAAATATCAGCTTTGAGATTGGAAGACATTGATTTTCCGGAAGAATATATAAAAGCCTTTCCCGGTCCTGCTTTAGGCATAACAGGCGTAAGAAATATGGCTGGAGTAAAGGAGATGCCTTTACTTGGTTCAATCATCAAGCCGAAATTGGGTCTGTCCAGTAAAGATCATATTGATGCCGCTATGGCTGTATATGACGGAGGAGTGAATCTGGTGAAAGATGATGAAAATCTGACGAGCCAGATATATAACAATTTTTATGACAGGGTAAGGGAAGGTACCACCCGTATGAAGGAAAAAGGTTATTTAGGGAAAGGGAATGAGAAAATTTACGCATATAATATTACCGCTTCATATGAGGAAATGCAGAAAAGAGCAGAGTTCGTAGTAGAAAATGGAGGAAACTGTCATATGATTGATATCCTGACAGCCGGTTTTGCTGCAGTGTGTGGTATGAGGAACAAAAACTACGGGAAAATGATACATGCCCATAGGGCTATGCATGCCGCTTTTACCAGGTCAAAACAGTATGGTATCTCCATGCTGGTTCTGGCCAAACTTTCTCGTCTTGCCGGCGTAGATTCCCTGCATACCGGTACTGTAGTGGGAAAGATGGAAGGGGGTAAAGAGGAAGTTACGAAAATAGATAATTTTTTGAGGGCAGAATGGTATGGATTAAAGACGGTTTTACCCGTTGCTTCAGGAGGTCTCCATCCTGGTCATCTTCCGGATGTGGTAAAAATTCTGGGAAATGATCTTCTAATTAATTTTGGCGGAGGCATACACGGACATCCGGAAGGGACATATAAAGGTGCAATAGCAGCAGTACAGGCAAGAGAAGCAGTCAGCCAAGGAATAAGGTTGGATGAATATGCCAAAAACCATTTTGAACTCGCTAAAGCTTTGGAAAAGTGGGGGAATGGTAATTAGTTATTAGTTCATGGTTCATAGTTGATGGTTAATGGTTGATTGTTGATGGTTAATAGTTAAATAGTTAGTAGTTGGTAGTGATTAGTGATTGGTTATTGATTGTTTGGAAGAAAGTACATCTCACTCATAGCGGATTGCGTCAATTGGTGAGAGATCTGCTGCTTTCTTAGCGGGGAATACGCCAAACACAATACCTATCGCAGATGAGACTCCGATGGCTATAAGAATTGACTGCAGATCGATATATGCAGGGAAGAAATTGTGTATCAAAAGCACAATCAGGAAACTTACGAGTAGTCCCAGAAGTCCGCCCAGAAGCGAAAGAATTACTGATTCCAGGATAAATTGAGAGAGAATATCTTTTTTTCTAGCCCCGATTGCTCTTCGAATACCGATCTCCCCGGTTCTTTCCGTTACAGTGACATACATAATATTCATAATTCCTATACCTCCTACCACCAGGGAGATAGTGGCTATTGCTACAAGTACGATATTTAACATGGCAAAGATTGAGCTGACCGCATCCAAAATCTCGGTTTGTTCCAGTACGGAGAAGTCGTCTTCCTTATATCGCTTAAGGAGTGTATCTTTAATATTTTGCTTAGTTTGTTCAATTACTTCTTCGTTTCGAGCTTTTATGTAGAAAGCGAAAAATTTTTTGTCAGGATTAAAGGTGTATGCGGATTTATAAGGAACGTAAGAAAAGGTATCAAAATCTGGTCCTCCGAAGCCTCCTCCTCCTTTAGATTTTATTATACCGATTATTTTAAAACCCTGGTTTTCAATTTTTATTATCTTATCCAAAGCATTCTCAGCTGAGCCGAATATTTTTTCGGCAATCTTAGAACCTATTACCACAATTTTGCCTCTTTTTTCCAAATCAACCTTCTCAAAAAACCTTCCATATCCGATTTCCAGATTCCTGATGGGAAAAATATCCGCGGCAGTAGCATAGAGGTCTGAAATTTCCGTATTACCGTTTCCTCCTACTGTAACTGTTTTGGTGAAAACAGGGACCACATATTGAGCTGTGTCAATTTTTTTTAAACTGGCTACATCTTTATCATCAAACCTGGCTCCTCCCAGCGAACCTCCACCGCTTCTAAAGCCTCCTCCTTGTAGGATTTTACCGGGGAGGACAATGATTAGATTAGTTCCCAAGCTTTCAAACTGATCCTTAATGTATTGTTTAAGACCAAGTCCGAATGATATTAGGAGTACTACTGAAGAAACTCCAATAAGTATACCCAGAGAGGTCAGAAGTGTCCGGACTTTATTTCTCCTGAAATCCTCAAAAGCTGTCTTCAAAATAAAAATAAAATACTGCATACGAGAAGCTCAAGAATCAAAGTAAAACAATTAGAATTATTATCACTTTTTCGTAAAAAGAGATAGGTTGACAGTTTCTAATTTTCGATTTTCCCGTCTCTTATCATGATTTTTCTTTTGGTTTGGTCAGCTACATCTTTTTCATGCGTTACAATAATTACGGTCATTTTATCCTTTATATTTAGCTCCTTCAGAAGAGCCAGGATATTGTCACCTGTTTTGGTATCCAGATTACCGGTTGGTTCATCGGCCAATATGAGCTTCGGGTTAGTGATTAATGCCCTTGCTATAGCTACTCTTTGCTGTTGTCCTCCTGAAATCTTGTTGGGATAAGAATTTTCTTTGCCATTAAGGCCGAATTTCTGGATGAGTTCGCGGGCTTTTTCTTTCGGATTATAATCAATTTTCCTTCTTGTATATATTGTGGGTAGCAGGATGTTTTCCGAGATGGTGAGCTTCTTTACCAGATTAAACTGTTGAAACACAAAACCGACAAATTCATTTCTCAATGTAGAGAGCTCATCATCGTTCAAAGTGGAGACATCTTTTCCTTCTATATAGATTTTGCCCCTGGTCGGGTGATCAAGAAGCCCGATTATATGCATAAGAGTAGATTTACCAGAACCGGAAGGTCCCAGGATGCTCGAGAATTCCCCTTTTTTTATTTCAAGATTAGCATTTTCCAAAGCCACGAAATTTCCATCCACCAGCTCGTATTCTTTCCAGATCTCTACCAGTTTAATCAACGATTGTGTCATTTTCAGATAAACCCTTGGTAATTTCTATTAAATTATCAGTTTCCAGACCTGTTTCTATGTAGATTTTCTCTTTTTCCTTGTTTTTCCATAAATTGACATATTTTTTATCTTTTTCATTTTTTATAAATTTTATAGGCAAATAAAGCACGTTTTCCTTTTTGTTTGTGACAAAGCTCAGATCTCCGGTCATGCCCAGTTTGTACTTATAGATATCATTATTATCATCAAATATAAATTTGATCTTATATACGGTACCTGATTCGCCTGTTTTTGGAGTAAAAGCAATATTTTTGATCGATCCCTTGAGTGGATTATCCGGGTAGGAATCCAAAGATAATTCTCCAAGCATATCTTCCTGGAGCTTGATGACTTCTGTCTGGTCCGCCAGAGCAGAAAAATAAACTGTTTTCGGATTGACGATTTCAAATTCAGCTTGGGTCGGCAGAGAGATATTTACTCCGGCATACGGACTGTCTACGCGGACCACAAGTCCTTCAATTGGGGAAATTAGATTGGCATATTTGAGTGAAATATCCTTCAGCTCCACATCCAGTACCGAGCTGTTAAGGTCAAATCCTGCTTTTTCTTTTATCCTTTTTATAGTATCGGTTATGACTTGATCTTTATAAGTATCGGTTGTTTGCTCGTAATCATATTTGTATTTCATAAAATCGTTGAGTTCTTTCTGCAGGTTTTTTTGCAGTTCCTTCTGGTCGAGAGAGGCGATGGTCTGATACTTTTTTACCAAGTCGCCTTCTTTTACTCCAATCCAGGAAATTCTGCCGGCGGTTTGGAAACGGAGATTTACATGTTCTTCAGCATCAATTTCTCCGGATATGGTCATTATATCTTCCAGATTGCCTCTGGTTACCCGGACGGATTCAGTTTTACCGTTTTTATTCCTGGAGGTGAAATTCCTGTATACAAGGAAACCGATAATAAGGAATACGGCCAAAATAACTATCTTTCTAATATGTTTTTTGATCATATTAATAATTTAATTGAAGGTGGGACATAATTCCCACCAGTACCTTAACAACTTGCAATAGACGAATATCACCCCCTAAACTCTAATTGTAGGCAGAGAAAAGGAGGTGACAATTAATTGATACCACAAGACCTGCTCCTTGTGAAGATATTAAAGATCGTCCTTAATATTCTTCCGGAGATTAAACTTCCCAGGAAGGTAGGAAGACCATTTGTGTATTCAATAAAAGTCATAGTCTGCTGTCTTCTGGTCATGGCTGCTAAAAAGCTGTCAGTCAGAGGACTGTATGCATTCCTGACTAGTAAAG
>Ga0210049_1000299_pt1 | contig 39515 bp, 34 predicted proteins | sample CryGeyCG2014_300_2_FD_183964 | JGI IMG/M metagenome (GOLD analysis project Ga0210049, IMG submission 183964) | Groundwater microbial communities from aquifer - Crystal Geyser CG06_land_8/20/14_3.00 (SPAdes) (version 2) | ecosystem: Environmental > Aquatic > Deep subsurface > Groundwater | place... | reverse complement strand
TCGATTGTTTGGTTTGCGCCGAAGTTCTTGAGCACATGCCTTTTAGGGATTTGGAAAAAAATTTGGACAACATCCGCCGGTATTTAATTCAATCAGGGAAATTGTTGATTACCATTCCCCACAGAAGAGCAAGGTTTATGATTATCACCCCGTTTAATTATCAAAAACCGATAATTTTTACTTTGCCTTTTTTTATCAAAAGCAGCCCAAAATCTTTTTATAATCAAGTTATAAAGAGAAAAATCTGGATAGATCCTCATCATTGCTGGGAGATTGGCGATGGTAAAATTGAGAAAAGAGACGTAGAAACCGCAATGGAAAAAGTTGGCTTTAATATCGAAAAATTTATGAAACTTTTACATGTGGATTTCTGGGTTTTAACAAAAAAAGCATAATTTTATGTCAAAAATAAATCTCTCTTCTAAAATTTTTGTGGATGGAGCAGATCCGGAAGAAACTAGAGAAACTAAAAGACTTTTAGGGTTTGTTGATGGTCAGACTACTAACCCCACTCTGGTTTCCAAAAACCCGGCAGCTCGAGAAAGAATAGAAAAAAGAGAAAAATTTACCAGAGAAGAAATCTATCATTTTTATAAGGAAGTAGTAAATAAAATTGCCAAAATTACTCAAGGTCCAATTTCTGTTGAGGTTTATGCTGATAGCGAAACTAAGGCCGAACAAATGCTTGAAGAAGCCCGGGAAATGCAAAATTGGATTGATAATGCCTACATTAAGTTTCCTATCACTAAAGAAGGATTAAAAGCAGCTCACTTCGCCGTAAAAGAAGGGATTCCCATTAATATGACTCTTTGCTTTTCCCAGGAGCAGGCAGCTGCGGTTTATGCTGCCACCCTGGGAGCAAAGAAGCCAATTTTTGTCTCTCCTTTTGTTGGCAGATTGGATGATAGGGGAGAGAACGGAATGGAGTTGGTTTTTAATATAATTAGAATGTATCAAATTGGAGATGGTCATGTTCTCCCTTTGACTGCCAGCGTTAGAAATTTAGAACACTTACTTTATGCAATTCAAATTGGTTCCCCCTTAATTACTGTTCCATTTAAGGTGATTAAAGAATGGGCAGAAAATGGTTTTGTTTTACCAGATGAAAAATTTAACTATCAACCAAACCTCAAACCCATTGATTACAAAGAAATTGCTCTAGATAAGAACTGGCAAGATTACGATCCTTCGCATGATTTAACCGATATCGGGGTAGAAAAGTTTTCTCGGGACTGGAAAAATTTAATTCGATAGACAATTCAGGATTGTTTAAGCTAAAACATCTACTAAAATAATGCGTCACCCAAATATTCTTGATGGTCAAAATATTTTTGAACCCGAGAAAATAAAAAATCTGGTTTTTTATTACCAGGAGTTGGAAGAAAATAAAGTAAATTTATGAGATACCTTAGCTTTGATACCCGAGATTATTTAATTCTAAAATGGATTCCGGAAAACAAAGACTTAACTTTGCTTGAAATTGGAGTGGGATTGGGGAGTTTTGCCAATAAGATTCTTGGAAAAGTCAAGAAATATTGTGGAGTTGATATCTCCTGTGAATTAATTGATTATCTTTCTGATCTATACAAAAATAATGATTTTATAAATTGGCGATGTTTGGACGTTTGTCAGGAAAACTCTATATTAAATGAAAAGTTTAATATTATTTTTTCGGCTCATACACTAGAACATGTAGAGTCGCCACAGGGGTATTTTAATTTTATTGCCAAACACCTTGAACCCAATGGTACCACTTTTGTTATCTTCCCAAATGAATCAAAAGAGAAACATCACGGGATTACATGGTTTAACAACAAAAAAGAGTTATTAGAAATAATTGTTAAGGCCAGACTTAAAGTAACTGAGCTATTGGAAGTAAAAGAAACAACTTGGCACAGAGTTGTGAAATGGTCACTATGGGGATTTCCTAGATCGATGATCGTAAGAAATAAAAAAACTCCTCAAACTTTTGAAAAAACCGAAGCTTTTAAAATTATTAAATCAACCGGTATTAAAAAGTATTTATTTGCAGTTTATGCAAAAATAGTAACAAACTTGGCAGCGATGTTCCCTCTGTATAAATAGGAGGAAATTGGAAGGGATATTCAAGATAAAAATTTATTTATTCAACTGAGACGCAAATAAAAATAAAATTTTCATAATGTTAAATTTACCTTGGGTTTCTATTATTATCCCTTGTCGGAATGAGGAGAAATTTATTGGAAAGTGTTTGAATTCAATAATTAATAACGATTATTCCAAAGAAAGCCTGGAGATTTTAGTTATTGATGGAATGTCAGAGGATAAAACCAAAGAAATAGTAGAAAAATATACTAAGCAATATCTCTATATAAAAATTTTAGAAAACCCGAATAAATTTACTCCTTTTGGATTAAATATTGGAGTTAAGAATGCTAGAGGCGACATTATTATTAGAATGGATGCTCACTCTACCTATGAGAAAGATTATATTTCTAAGTGTATAAAATATTTAAATCAATATAATGCTGATAATGTTGGTGGAATATGGAAGATAATGCCCAGAACACATACCTTAATAAATAAAGCTATTGTTTTTGCTTCTTCTTCAATTTTTGGAGCGGGGGATGCCTATTATCGGCGGGGTTATTCGCGAGGACCAAAATGGGTAGATACGGTTTTTGGCGGGTGTTATAAAAAAGAAGTTTTTGAAAAAATCGGTCTTTTTAATGAGAATCTCATTAGGTCTCAGGATATGGAGTTTAATTTAAGATTAAAAAGAGCCGGAGGGAAAATTCTTCTGGTGCCTGACATCATAAGTTATTATTATCCGAAATCTAATCTTAAAGATTTTTTTAGGCACAATTTTTCAGATGGAATTTGGTCAACTTACCCCCTGAAATTCGAAGTTAGAATTTTTTCCTGGCGGCATTTAGTTCCTTTATTTTTTGTATCCAGCTTAATTTTAAGTTTATTTTTTTCATTCTTTTTTTGGCAAGCAAGGTTATTTTTTGATTTAATTTTCGGCAGCTACGTTTTTTTAAGTTTATTTTTTTCAGTAAAAATTTCTTTTAAAAAGGGATTTCAATATTTGTTTTTGATGCCAATTGTTTTTGCCACTCGTCACTTTGGCTATGGATTAGGATCAATCTGGGGAATAGTTAAGCTTCTTAGGGGTTAGCTTCTTAGGGATTAGGAATATGGAAAAAATTATTCATACTTATAAAGATCTTATCGTGTGGCAAAAAGCCATGGATTTAGTGGTAAACGTTTATATTCTTACTGAAAAATTTCCCCGAGAAGAACTATACGGGTTAATTTCTCAAATGCGGAGATCTGCAGTATCGATTCCTTCTAATATTACTGAAGGAAGATTGCGGGGACATCGCAAAGAATATCGTCAGTTTCTTAGAAATGCCCATGGATCTGGTGGAGAATTAGAGACCCAAATAGAAATATCTAAAAGATTGCCCAAGATGAAAGATTTAGATTTCCAAAGGGTTGATAATTTATTAGAAGAAGTTATGAAGATGCTAAACAAAATCATTTCCAACCTAAAACCTAATTCCTAATAAGCTAAAAAGCTAATAATCTAATCATGGAAGAAAGAAAACAAAGAGAAATTGAATACTATGACAAATATGCAAAAGAATGGCTGAAAAGTCCCCTGGCAAAGAAATGGGAAGGAGATTTTGAAGGGTTTAATCCCGAGCTTTTAACAAGTTTTCAATTTTGTTATCGGTGGTTAGAGAAAAATTGCCGAAATAAACAGGTATTAGATTACGGTTGCGGAAACGGAATCCATTCTGTTTTTTTGGCAAAAAGCGGAGCAAAAGTAGTTGGAATTGATTTATCGGAACCCTCGCTTCAAATTGCCAGAGAGAGAGCCGAAAGGGAGGGACTGACAGGCAAGACCGAATTTTTAAAAATGGATTGTGAAAAAATGGAATTTCCGAATGATTTCTTTGATATTGTTTTTGATGGCGGAACTTTTTCTTCTCTGGATTTTAAAAAAGCTTTTCCGGAATTGGCAAGGATTTTAAAACCAGCAGGCTTCCTTATCGGGATTGAAACTTTGGGCCACAATCCTTTAACTAATTTAAAGAGAAAGATAAACAAAATTAGGGGCAAAAGAACAGGGTGGGCAGCAACTCATATTTTCAAAATGAATGACCTAAGTGAGGCAAAGAATTATTTTTCCGCCATTGAGACTAATTTTTTTCATTTAACCTCTTTGGTAATTTTTCCCTTCTTGGGGTTACCGGGAACTAAATTTTTATTGAAAATTCTTGAAGAAATAGATAGGGGATTGTTTAAAATACCATTTTTTAAAAAATATGCCTTTAAGGTAGTATTTATTTTTTCTCAACCTAAAATCTAATATTAAATGTTAAGGGGTTGAATATGGCAAAAAGATTATTTGATATCGTATTTTCTTTTTTAGGATTGGTGATAGTTTTGCCCTTACTAGGGGGGATTGCTTTTTTAATAAAATTAGATTCAGGGGGCCCCGTTTTTTATCGAGGAATGAGGGTAGGAAAAGGGGGCAGAGAGTTTAGAATCTTTAAATTTAGAACAATGGTTAAAGACGCTGAAAAAATGGGAGGGCCCTCTTCTTCGGCTGATGACCCCCGGTTAACTAAGTTTGGTAAATTTTTGCGGAAACATAATTTAGATGAGTTGCCTCAATTAATTGATGTTTTGCGTGGTAAAATGAGTTTTGTGGGGCCGAGGCCAGAAGTTCCCCAAGAGGTTGAAACCTATGACCCGGAAGTCAAAAAAATAATTTTGAGCGTTAGACCGGGGATGACAGACCTGGCAACCCTGGAGAATATTCATGAAGGAGAAATTCTTAGGGGTAGCCAAGATCCCCACCGGGCTTATCGAGAAATTATCAAACCTAAAAAACTCAAATTGGCCGCAGAATATGTTAAAAAAAGGTCTTTTTGGCTGGATATTAAAATAATCTTGAAAACTTTAAAATCTGCCCTTTGATTTCTTATTTTTGAATGGTTTTTGCTCGGAAATGTGACTTTCAGTACACGCTCACTCGCCCAGCGTGCTCGCTCGCTCGGTCCTCGGCTCGCTCTCTTGCTCGCTTTGCTCGCTCGAACCGTGCCCGCTCGCCTGCGGATGGTCCCGAAAGCCACATTTCCTCGTATCAACTTTATTCCTATGATGAATTATAAGCAAATTTCAAAAGAAATCAGGAAAAAAATATTAAAGATGATGTTTGAAGCCCAGGGAGCCCACATCGGTTCTTGTTTGAGCTGCGTTGAGATTTTAACCGTGCTTTACTTTAAAGTTTTGAAAATAAACCCAAAAAAGCCCTTAGCCGAAAATCGGGACAGGTTTATTTTATCAAAAGGTCATGCGGCAGCCGCTCTTTACGCCGCTTTAGCCCAAAGAGGATTTTTCCCGGAGAAAATCTTAGGTTCTTATTGTAAAGACGGCGGGAAATTACCGGGTCATTCCACCAGGGGATGCGCGCCGGGGGTTGAGGTTTCTACGGGTTCCCTTGGTCACGGTTTGCCAATGGGAGCAGGAATGGCCATAGCTGCTAAAAACGATAATAAAAAATATCGAATCTTTGTTTTAATGTCAGATGGCGAATGCGAAGAAGGCTCCAATTGGGAAGCAGCTCTTTTTGCCAGTCACCATAAATTAGATAATTTAGCGGCAATCATTGATTACAATAAACTTCAGGCGCTTGGCAGAACCAACAAAGTTTTGAATTTAGAACCTCTGGCTAAAAAATGGGAAGCTTTTGGCTGGCAGGTTAAAGAAATAGATGGACATAATTTTTCTCAGATAGAAAAAGTTTTTTCAAAAATTCCTTTCAAAAAGAATAAACCAAGTTTGGTTATTGCCCATACCGTGAAAGGAAAAGGAGTTTCTTTTATGGAAAACAAACTCGAGTGGCATTATAAAAACCTTACAGAAGAACTATATAAATCAGCTTTGAAGGAGTTAAAATGAGAACTGCATTCATCAACACCTTAACTAAATTAGCCCAGAAGGATAAAAGGATTTATCTTCTTACCGGAGATTTGGGTTTTTCGGTTTTTGAGAATTTTATGAAAAAATTTCCCAATCGCTTTTTAAACTGCGGAGTGGCTGAGCAAAATATGATGGGGGTGGCGGCCGGCTTAGCTCTAAGCGGCAAAAAACCCTACGTTTATTCCATTATTCCTTTTGTGACCGTAAGGTGTTTGGAGCAAATCCGGAACGATATTTGCTATCAAAATTTAGATGTGAAAATTGTTGGTGTTGGAGGGGGTTTCAGTTATGGTGTCCTGGGGGCTACTCATCATGCGATTGAAGATTTGGGAATTTTAAGGGTTCTGCCAAATTTCACTGTGCTCTGCCCGGGAGATCCAATTGAGGTTGAACAACTAATGCTGAAATCTTATCTTACCAAATCTCCCACCTATATCAGATTGAATCGGAGTGGTGAAAAAATAATCCATAAATTGGGAGATGTTATTGAAATCGGGAAACCCTTTGTTTTAAAGAAAGGTAAAGACGGGGCGGTAGTCGTCAACGGAGTTTTTTTGGGGATTGGTAAAGAGATAGTTGAGAAATTGGCAAAAATGGGCTATAATCTGAAATTGATAAGCCTTCCTACCTTAAAACCGGTAGATAAAAATTTTTTATTCAAAGAATTAAAAGAATATAAATTAGTATTTTCTTTAGAGGAACATAATATTATGGGGGGATTGGGAACGGTTTTGGCAGAAGTTTTAATGGAGAAGGAGTGGAGGGGCACCCTTAAAAGATTGGCTATTCCGGATCAATATTTCTATCGTGTAGGCGGGGCTGAATACATTAGGAGAAGGTATCGTCTAAGTGCCGAGCAATTAACCGATTATATTTTGAAAAATTTTATTAAAAAATAACTGCTCGGGAATTTGATTTTTAGGATACGCTTGTCTTGCTCCAGCGGCAAGACTCGCTCGGTCCTCGGCAAAATTCGAGCACATAAAGCGTTATGTGCTCGACCAAGCAATTTTGCCTGCGGATGCTCCTAAAAACCAAATTCTCTCGCTTAAGGATTTATTCGTAAATTCGTATTAATTCGTAAATTCGTTGATGAATATGGGATACAAAACTCCTTTTGTGGGTTACAAATTACAATATCAGAATTTGAAAAAAGAGATAGATAATGCAATTCAGAGCGTTCTTAAACGGGGAGATTTAATTTTGAGAAGAGATGTGGAAAATTTTGAAAAAAATATCGCTGAATTTCTGGGAGTAAAGTATGGAGTAGGAGTAAATAGCTGCACCGATGCCTTGATTTTATCTTTAAAAGCAGCCGGAATCGGTCCCGGGGATGAAGTTATTACCGTTTCTCATACTTTCTTTGCCACAATTGAGTCCATTCATCATACGGGAGCCGAGCCGATTTTGGTGGACGTTAAAGATGATTTCCTGATGGATGAAAATAAAATAGAAAAAGCAATTACTAAAAAAACAAAAGCAATTTTACCCGTTCATTTAAATGGAAGAGTTTGTGAAATGGATAAGATAATGAGAATTGCCAAAAGCTATAAACTAATAGTTATTGAAGATGCGGCTCAAGCCCTGGGAGCTGAATTTCATGGAAAGAGGGCGGGTTCTTTTGGCCTGGCAAGCTGCTTTAGTTTTTATCCGGCAAAACTTTTAGGGGCTTTCGGAGACGGGGGATTGGTGGCAACCAATGATAAAAAATTTGCCCAAAAGATTCGGCTTTTGAGAAATCACGGCGAAGCGACCAAAACCAAGATAGTTTGCTATGGATTTACCTCCCGTTTGGATAATCTTCAGGCAGCCATTCTAAATGTGAAATTTAAATATTTACCAAAATGGATAAAGAGAAGAAGAGAGATAGCAAAAATTTACAACAAGGATTTAGCCTCCATTTCTCAAATAAAAGTTCCGCCGGCTCCCGATTCGGATTCAAGATATTTTGATGTTTACCAAAACTACGTATTAAGAGCCCAAAAAAGAAATCAGCTCTTTGGGTTTTTAAAACAAAAAGGTGTGGAAACTTTGATTAAGGATCCGATTCCTAACCACTGGCAAAAAGGATTGGGCTTAGAGAAATTTTGTTTACCAAACAGTGAGAAATTTGCCAAAGAAGTGATTTCTCTGCCGATGTACCCCGAATTAGCTAATCAACAAATAAGATACGTTGTCAATTGCATTAAAGAGTTCTACGAGTCTGGCCTCGTAAAAAATAATAAAAAATGATTAAAAAAAGAACTTTATTTTTTTTAATCGGGGACATAATTTTAATTTCTCTAGCCGTTTTTTTAGCTTTTCTTTTAAGATTTGAATGGGAAATTCCCGGAGAACATCTCTTGAATTTAGCGGGAATGATTATTTTGGCTTTAATTTTTTGCCCCCCAGTTTTTTATGGTTTAAAACTCTATGCTTTTTCTTGGTCTTATGTTTCTGCTTCAGAGCTGGTAAGCTTATTTAAGGCGGTTTTGTTAAGTTTTTTATTTCTGGCAGCAGCTTTGTTTTTGTTCCGGGACAGCCCTATCTTTTTGGGTTTCCCTCGTTCCACTTTTTTTATCAGCTTTTTTTTAGTTTTTCTGTTCACCGGGGCTGTTCGTTTTGCAAAAAGAATTTATCTTCAGGTCCTTCAGCCGAAAAGCAAAAAAGTTCAAGAAAGAACTTTAATTGTTGGAGCGGGAGATGCCGGGGAGCAAATTTTAAGAAGTATTTTAAGTTCAAGAACGACTCAATATCTTCCAGTCGGTTTTGTAGATGACAGTCCCCAAAAACAGGGCATATCAATCCATGGATTTAAGGTTTTGGGAAAAATTAGCGACATTCCTCATTTAGTAAGCAGTCAAAATATTGAAGGAATGATTATTGCTTTACCCTCCTCGGCAGGTTCTAGAACCATAAAAAAGGCAGCAGAAGTTGGAAGAGAGGCTGGCTTAAAGAGAATCAAAATAATTCCCCCGGTTACCGAAATTATTGACGGAAAGGTTTCTATTGGAAATTTAAAAGAACCCCAAATAGAAGATTTATTGGGAAGGGAGCCGGTTTTGCTGGATTTTGCTTCTATTGAAAAATTTATTTCCGGCAAAAGTATTTTAGTTACCGGCGCGGCCGGTTCCATTGGCGCCGAACTCTGTCGGCAGATAGCCAAATTTGAACCATCCCGGTTACTTTTATTAGACCAGGATGAAACCGGTATTTTCAATATTGAACAAGAATTAAAATCTGAATATAAAATTCCGGAAGAATTCTCCTTAGAAGCGATAGTGGCCGACACTCAAGATAAAGAAAGAATTGCCCATATTTTTAAAGATTTTGCCCCGGAGATAGTTTTTCACGCCGCAGCTTACAAACACGTTCCCTTAATGGAGGAAAACCCTGAAGAGGCGGTGAAAAATAATATTTTTGGAACTGAAATAGTTGCTAAAGCTGCGATTGAGCAAAAAGCAGAAAAATTTATTTTTATATCTACGGATAAATGTGTCAATCCTACATCTGTAATGGGAGCGACAAAAAGAATAGGAGAAATGATATGTCAGAGCTTAAACAATGGTACCAAATTTATTTCCGTTCGGTTTGGCAATGTTTTAGACAGCCGGGGAAGCGTCATCCCTATTTTTAGAGAGCAGATTAAAAAAGGAGGGCCGGTTGAGGTTACTCATCCCGAAATGAAAAGATACTTTATGACAACTTCCGAAGCATGTCTTTTGGTAATGGAAGCAGGTACAATGGGCAAAGGAGGAGAAGTGTTTGTTTTAGATATGGGAAAACCAATTAAGATTTTAGACTTAGCCAAAGAGATGATTCGTTTTTCCGGTTTGGAGCCAGACAAAGATATCTCCATTGTTTTTACGGGAATTAGACCGGGAGAAAAACTTTTTGAGGAAGTTTTAACAGCCGAAGAAGGAACGGTAACTACCAAAAGCAAGAAAATTTTAAAGACAAAACTTTCTGAATCGGATTGGTATAAATTAAATTCGGGTTTGGAAAAATTAAAAACTGCTGCAACAGCTTCCGACAAAAATGCCATAATTGAAATTTTAAAAGAATTAATTCCAACCTATCATCCAAAATTGACATAGGTTGTCAAGTATGTATTTTTTATGGAAAAAATTTGTTTAAAAATCATTCGATACGGAACTTATTTAGTTTTAATTACTCCACTAATTGTTAGTTCCAAGTTTTTCTTTCCTTTTGTTGGCCCAAAAAGTATTTATTTTTTTGCCTTAGTAGAAATAATATTTTTTAGCTATTTAATTTTAATTTCTATTTCGCCAAAATATCGTCCGCGCTTCAACCTTCTTTTAATGGTTTTGAGCATATTTTTGCTCATTTTAATTTTGAGTTCTGTTTTTGGGGTAGATTTTCAAAATAGTTTTTGGTCAAAATACGAGAGAATGACCGGTCTTCTTATGTGGTTTCATTTGTTTGCTTTTTTTGTGGTATTGTCTTCGGTGTTTAAAGAGCGAGACGAATGGTATAAAATTTTTGGAATTTCAGTTTTTATAGCAATTTTAATCAGTCTAATCAGTCTTTTTGAAAAAATGGGGGTAAGTATAGTTGGAGCATCGAGTCAGGGAGGGGCTACTCTGGGAAACTCTTCATTTTTGGGTGTCTATTTGTTATTTAATTTATTTTTAGCTTTATATTTGTTTTTAAAAACAAATCAAGAAAAACTTCAGTCTACCTTTTATAAAGTTTTTAATTTTTATTCTCTATTGGGAGTAGGATTGATTGGGCTTGCTTTATGGTTTAGCGGTGCCCGGGCCGCTCTTTTATCTACTCTGGGAGGGTTATGCGTTTTAGGGTTTCTCTGGTTAGCTTTTTGTCAAAAGGGAAAATTAAAATACGTTGGTTTTTCAATTTTAGCGATTGGTTTAATTGGAGTAATTTCTTTAATTTTTTTAATAATTTTTGCTCCCGATGTAGTTGAAAATAAATTAATTCAACAATTTGGTTCCTCTACCATTAGGCCTCGATTTGATGTTTACAATATGGGCTGGCAGGGTTTAAAAGAGAGACCGCTTCTGGGTTGGGGACCGGAAAACTTCGACTTAATTTTTACTAAGTATTTTAATCCTAAATTTTTTACCGAAGCATACGGTGCAGATATCTGGTATGACAGGTCACATAATATTATTTTTGATACCTTGGGGATGACGGGAATTTTAGGGTTTCTTGGATACCTTTCAATTTTTGGGGCAGCGTTTTATGTTTTGTGGAAAAAGTATTTACGAGAGAAATCCGATTTTTGGGCAGTTGGAATTTTTTCGGTTGCTTTCGTTGCTTATTTTGTTCAAAATCTTACCGTATTTGATATGGTAGGTTCTTATTTGATGTTCTTTTTACTATTGGGATTTGTCGGCAGTATTGCTTCAAAACCTAAAGAGACAATTGAATACAAAAAAACCAAATTCAAGCTTTATCCGGCAGCAATTATCCTGGTCCTGTTTATTTTTTCTTTTCTAAATTTCGTGATTCAACCTCTTAGAAAAGATTATTTTGTAATAGGGGCGGTTAAGGCTCAACCTTTTTCCGAGGAAAAACTCTCTTTATATAGAAAGACCCTCAATACTTCCCCGTTAGGGCAAGATCAAATTAGGGAATTTTTTGTCGATTCAACCCTGCAATATTCTCAACAAGAAAATATAGATATAGTTCCGAGAGAAAAGATTTTGGCTGAATTTGATTTTATTTCTCAGGAATTGGAAAAAAGCATAAAGAGAAATCCTTTAAATTTTAGACTTTACCTTAAATTGGGAAGGGTTTACAATGGCTATTTTCGATTTGATCAATCCAAACTTTCTGATGCGGAGAAGGTTTTAGAAAGGGCAATTGAGCTTTCCCCGAACAACCAACAGGGATATTGGTATCTGGCTCAGACCAGACTTTTTCAGGGAAAAGTTAATGAAGCTCTTTCTTTAGCGGAGACTGCAGTCAACCTGGAGCCCCAAGCTGAAAAATCTCACCTGGTCTTAATTCAGATTGTTAAATTAACCGGGGATCAAGAATTGTTTAGGGAGAAAGTTGAGGCGGCCTTAAATATTAATCCCGACTGGGCTACTTCGATAAAAGAAGTCTTGGGGATATCGGGTTCTTGACAAAATTTTTATATGTGCTAATATGAAAATGTGAGTGCTTCGCCAAAAGCGAAACTCCCATAAGTCGACAGCAAGTTTTCCTCGAGCAAAACTTGCTGTTTTTTTATAAATTTGGTAACATAAAAGTGGGTCGGGAGGATAGCACTCACAAAAGACTTAGAGTTGGAGTTAACTCTCCCGGTCCATCCAGCCCGCCCCATCGGGGCGGGCTGGATGCTTTTAAAATCTAAATAAAAATGTAAAAATTAAATAATGAAAAGGATTAATTCAAAACTTAAAAAATTATTGCCAGCAATTCAAAAAAATATTTCACTGAAAAATTACACTACTTTTAAAATTGGTGGGCCAGCAAAATATTTTTTTGTGGCAACGATAAAAAAAGATTTAGTAAGAGCAATTAGGTTGGCAAAAAAATATAATTTACCCTTTTTTATTTTAGGAGGAGGAAGCAATTTGCTGGTTTCGGATAAAGGATACAATGGTTTAATAATTAAATTCCAAATTCCGAATCCCAAATTCCAAATAAATTCCAAATCCCAAATTCCAAAAATTAATGTTGAGGCTGGCGTATTGCTATCAGCAGTAGCTTCGGCGGCAGCAAAAAATGGTTTGACCGGTTTGGAGTGGGCGGTGGGAATTCCGGGAACAGTCGGAGGAGCGATTTATGGAAATGCCGGGGCTTTTAAAAAAAATATTTCCGCCGCAATTAAAAAAGCAGAAATTTTGGATATAAGGAATTTAAAAATTAAAAAATTTAAAAAGCAAGATTGCAAATTTAATTATCGAGATAGTATTTTTAAACACAAGAAAAATTTAATTATTCTTTCAGCCGAACTTCAACTAAAAAAAGGAAATAAAAAGGAAGTTCAAAAAAAACTGAAAGAATGTTTAGATTATCGCAAACAGACGCAACCATTAGAATTTCCGTCGGCGGGCTCAATTTTTAAGAATCCTTCACCCACCCAAATTTTGAAAAAATTTAGGCGGGCAAAAAACTTTTCGGCCGGAGAATTAATTGAGAAATGCGGATTGAAAGGAAAAAGAACCGGAGGAGCTAAAATTTCGGAAAAGCATGCCAATTTTATTGTCAACCTGGGCGGAGCAAAAGCAAAAGATGTAAAAAAATTAATAAATTTAGCAAAGAAAAAGGTAAAAAAGAAATTTGGCATAACTTTAGCGGAAGAAATTCAACATTTAGGTTTTTAAAAAGTCCGGTGCGACTTATCCACAGTTGACATCATTTCCGGAAATGAGAAAATAAAATAATAAAAAACTTTTTTGCAAATAGTGGTCGACTATTTGTTCTAAATTTTTTAAAAAAATTAAAAATTTCATGGCAAAGAAGAAGACGAAGAAGAAGAAGAAGTAAAATCTTCGCTCCCCCGCCCTTTCTAAGTTTCTCGAACCAAAATTGTTATTTGAAAGATTAAAACAAATATCGTAAAAGTTAAATTTGGAAGATTTAGAAAGGGCGGGGTTGTTTTTTTTGGATAAATTTGTTAAGATTAACACATGAAAATAATTATAATGAGCTTGCTCGATATATCAATCTTATGAAGATTATTATAAAAACAACAAATTTAAAATTAAATCAGGCTCTTAAAAATTTTATTGAAGAAAAAATTAACAGTTTAGAAAAATTTGTTGAAATTTTTAAAACTGAAAAATATTTTGATAGTTTTTATGAAAAAGGAAAACCGAGAGTTGAAGCCTGGGTAGAAATTGGAAAAGAAACAATGCATCACAAAAAGGGACCTTATTTTTTGGCTGAATGTCAAATGAGATTTCCTAAAAGAAGTTTGAGGTCTACTGCTCGGGCAGAAGATTTGAAATTAGCAATAACTGAGGTTAAAGATGAACTGCAAGGGCAATTAAAACAATTTAAAGAAAAAATAACTGCTCAAACCAAAAGAAGAGCAAGGGTTTTAAAAAAAGAATTAAAATTATCTCCCCAGGCCAGATTTTATCGCAAATGAAGAATAAGAGAAGAAGGAATTTAATAATCGTTAATCGCTTTTTGTTTCTCCCTTTGTTTTTTTGGTAAGAAATTTCCTTACCAATTCGCCCCGCCCTCTAAGCACTAGTTATTTTTTAAACAATCACATTGCGCATAGAGGGCGGGGTAAGCGATTAACCAAAAACATGGCAAAGAAAACAAAGAGATCCATTCAATGGGTCAAACAAGACAAAAAAACAAAATATGCCGGTATTCACTTGCTTGCTGAATTTTGGGGAGGAAAAATTATTGAGGACTCAAAGAAGATTGAGGAAATTTTAGTTACTGCAGCAAAAAGAGCTGGGAACACTCCTTTAGAAGTGACTATCCATAAATTTCAACCTCGGGGAATAACCGGGGTTGTTTTATTGGCCGAGAGTCACATTGCCTTGCATTTATGGAGTGAGTTTAATTATTTAGCCATTGATATTTTTACTTGCGGGGAGCGAGCTATGCCGGAAAAAGCCTTAGAATATTTAAAAAAGAAATTTAAACCCAAAAGAGTCGAAATTCAAGAAATAAAAAGAGGAAAAATTAGATGAAAAGGAAATTTCTTTTTAATAAAAACTGGTTTTTTGAAGATTTCAAAATACCTACCGAATCACCAACTTCTACTTGGGGCGTTGTTATTGGAAAAGAAATTTATTCTGGGAAAAGCGAATATCAAAAAATCGAAATTTTCGATACGAAAGAATTCGGCAGAATTTTGACTGTAGATGGATTGGTTCAACTTTCGACAAAACATGAGTTTATTTATCACGAAATGTTAGTTCACCCGGCCTCATTTTATCACCCAAAACCCAAAAAAGTTTTAATTATTGGCGGAGGAGATGGAGGAGCTTTAAGAGAAGTGGTTAAACATCCAGTTGAAACTATTTTTTTAGTTGAGATTGATAAAAAAGTAATTGAAATTTCAAAAAAATATTTACCCTCAGTTTCTGATAGAGCGTTTAATGATAAAAGGTTGAAAATATTTAATGAAGACGGATTAAAATTTGTTAAAAAATATACTAATTTTTTTGACATCATAATTTGCGATTCCACCGATCCTTACGGACCCTCAGTACCACTTTTTCAAACAAGATTTTATAGAGATATTTTAAAAGCCTTGAAAGAAAAAGGTGTTTTCGCCGCTCAAACGGCCTATTTAAAAGAAAGATTTGCTAAAAAAGCCAGAAAAAAAATTAAAAAAGTTTTTCCTTTCTTTAAAGTTCATCGAGCTTTTGTGGGATGCTTTCCTTTTGATGAACACACCTTTTCTATCGGTTCAAAAAAAATTAATCTTGATAAAGTTACTTTTGGAGAGATAAAAAAGAAATACAAAAAACTCAACCTCCAAACAAAATATTATTCTCCAGAAATTCATTTCGCCTCAGCAATTTTACCAAAATATTTAAGCACTTAATGTCAAAGTTTATTAAAAAGGGAAAGTAAAAAAGGAGCTTAGCTCCTTTATTTTTTTTGAGAAAAGTTATACAATAAGAAGGTATTATGTCAATAATTACGAAAATTTTTGGGGATGCCAATGAGAAGTATTTAAAGAAAATTCAGCCCTTGGTGGAGAAAATTAACTCTCTCGAATTAGAGTTCGAGAGTTTTTCTGACGAGAGATTGAAAGAGAAAACCGGAGAACTAAAAGAAAAGTTAAAAAAAGGCGAAGAAACTCTCGATGATATTTTGCCCGAAGCTTTTGCTTTAGTGAGAGAAGCAGCAAAAAGAACTCTAAAACAAAGGCATTTTGATGTCCAGTTAATCGGGGGAATTGTTTTGCATCAGGGGAAAATTGCTGAAATGAAAACCGGGGAAGGAAAAACTTTGGCCGCTACTTTACCTTTTTATCTAAATGCTCTGGAAGGAAAGGGATGCCATTTAGTAACGGTCAATGATTATTTGGCCAGAAGAGATACTGTCTGGATGGGACAAATTTATCACGCTTTAGGACTAAGCGTGGGATGCGTGAATCACGAGCAATCTTTTTTATATGACCCCGATTTTAAAAAGCCTCCCGACCAAATCGAAAAAATGAGAGATGAACTGGGAGGTTTTTATGTTGTTGAAGATTTTTTGAGGCCCTGCTCAAGAAAAGAAGCTTATTTAGCAGACATCACCTACGGGACCAATAATGAATTTGGATTTGATTATTTAAAAGACAACATGATTTATGATTTAAAGGATGTTTCGCAGAGAGAACCAAACTTTGCAATTATTGATGAAGTGGATTCAATTTTGATTGACGAAGCCAGAACTCCTCTAATTATTTCTGCCCCGGATACCGAATCTTCCAAAATGTACGAGGAGTTTGCCAGAATTATCCCAAAACTTAAAGCCGACACCGACTATAACGTTGATGAAAAACTAAAGGCGGTAACTTTAACGGAACCCGGAATCGATAAAATAGAAAAAATTTTGGGAGTGAAAGATATTTATCAAGAAAAGGGAATAAGATATCTCCATTATTTAGAGCAGGGTTTAAAAGCCGAAGTTTTATTTAAAAGAGATCGGGATTATGTAATAAAGGACGGTCAAGTTATTATTGTTGATGAATTTACCGGGAGGTTGTTGCCGGGAAGAAAGTTTAGCGGAGGTTTGCACCAAGCCCTCGAGGCAAAAGAAGGAGTGCGGGTGCAACCGGAATCCCTAACCTTAGCCTCCATTACTTTCCAAAATCTATTTCGAATGTATCCAAAATTAGCCGGTATGACCGGTACCGCTGCCACTTCGGCCGAAGAGTTTGACAAAGTTTACGGATTAGAGGTGATTACCGTTCCAACAAATTTACCCATGATTAGAAAAGATTTAGCGGATCAGGTTTACAAAAATTTTAACGGCAAATTTTGGGCAGTGGTTAAAGAAATTAAAAATTCTTATCAGAGAGGCCAGCCGGTTTTGGTGGGGACAGTTTCTATTGAAAAAAATGAATATTTAGGAAAGTTGTTAGAGAGAGAGGGAGTTCCTCACCAAATTTTAAACGCTAAACATCATGAAAAAGAGGGAGAGATTATTGCCCAGGCAGGAAAAAGGGGTCAGGTCACCATAGCTACTAATATGGCGGGCCGCGGTGTGGATATAATTTTGGGAGGAAATCCCCCGGACAAAAAAGAGGCTAAAGAGCTTAAAAAATTGGGAGGGTTAAGGGTAATTGGTACCGAAAGACATGAAGCTCGGAGAATTGATAATCAGCTTCGAGGAAGATCCGGTCGGCAGGGAGACCAGGGAATCAGCCAGTTTTTTGTATCTTTAGAAGATGATCTTTTGCGGATTTTTGGTGCAGATAGAATAAAAGGCTTGATGGAAAAATTGCATCTTCCGGAGGACCAGCCCATTGAAGCAAGGTTGATTTCGGGAGCAATTGAATCTGCCCAGGCAAAAATTGAAGGAATGAATTTTGATTTAAGAAAACATCTTTTGGAATACGACGATGTAATGAATAAACACCGAGAAGTTTTTTATAAAAAGAGAAAAGAAATTTTAAGAAAAGCTCAAAAAAAGGAGCTTAGCTCCCAAATTTTAGAAATAATAAAAAAACAGGGTTTTTCAGAGGAAGATTATCAAAAAAAAGAAAAAGAGTTTGGCGAGGATAAGATGAGAGAGGTTGAAAAATTTATTTCTCTGCGGATTTTAGACGCGCTTTGGGTAGACCATTTAGAAACAATGGATTATATAAGAGATTCGGTCAGGTTAAGGGCTTATGGCCAGAGAGACCCTCTGGTTGAATACAAACAGGAGGCCCATAAAGCCTTTCAGGATTTGCTTTCTACTTTTGAGACCACTCTGGCAAATTCTATTTTTAGGGTTAGTGTTTTGCAAAAAGAAACTCCGGTTTTCTCTCGAGAACCTTCTTCTTTGGCAAATTCCAGACCCCCTTCCCAAAAATTAAAAAAGAAACCCGGCAGAAATGATCCTTGTCCCTGCGGGAAAATAAATCCTCAAACTGGAAAACCAATGAAATATAAGAAGTGCTGTTGGCCAAAGTATGGGTAAGTCTTAAATTGACTGGTCGTGATTTTAAACTTATACTAAAATAATGTCAAAAAGAAAAGTTTATATTGTTCTGGTTTGTATTTTTATTTTGGCTTTTTTTGCCGGTAATTTGGTTTACCCCCAATTTTTGAAATTACCTCATTTTCCGGATATCCCTTTTAAATTAGGCTTGGATTTACGGGGAGGAACCCACCTAATTTATAAGGCAGATTTGTCCAATATCGTCAAAGAAGATTACTCTTCCTCCCTCCAAGGATTAAGAGATGTAATCGAGAGAAGAGTTAATTTTTTTGGGGTGAGGGAGCCCTTGGTCCAGACTCAGGGAGAGAAATTGATTGTTGAGCTGGCTGGGATAACAGACCCGGCCCAAGCTATTCAAATGATTGGCCAAACGCCCTATTTGGAGTTTAAAGAAGAAAAAGAGAATTACCAGGCTATTTTAGAAAAAAATACAAAAGTAGCTGAAAGAAAAGAAGGGGAATACGAAGACCCCTTTCAAGCTACCCCTTTAACTGGAAAATATCTTAAAAAAGCTGAATTGGGTTTTGATCAGACTACTTATAAATCCTTGGTTTTACTTCAATTTAATGCAGAAGGCAGTCAAATTTTTGAAGATTTAACCTCAAAATGGGTAGGCAAACCCCTGGCGATTTATATTGATGGAATTCCTATTTCCAGTCCAATTGTTCAGGAAAAAATTTCTGGAGGGAAAGCTCAGATTACCGGAAACTTTACGGTGGATGAAGCTAAGGAATTGGTCAGAAACCTGAATGCCGGAGCCCTGCCGCTTCCCATCAGTCTAATTTCTCAACAAACCGTTGGGCCAACCTTAGGGGAAGTTTCTCTCCAAAAATCATTAAAAGCGGGAATTTATGGATTTTTAGCTGTAACTATTTTCATGATTCTTTTTTATCGCCTGCCCGGAGCTTTCGCTTCTCTGTCTTTGTTAATCTATGTTTTTTTTCTTTTAGCTTTGTTTAAATTGATTCCCGTCACCCTGACCTTGGCTGGTATTGCCGGCTTCATTCTTTCTATGGGCATGGCGGTTGATGCCAATGTCTTGATATTTTCCAGAGTGCGGGAAGAATTAAAACAGGGAAAAAGTTATCTATTATCACTTGAAGAAGGTTCTAAAAGAGCCTGGTCATCAATCCGTGACGGAAATTTCACCACAATTTTGGTCGGCCTGATATTATTCGGTTTCGGAAGTAGTTTTATTAAAGGATTTGCCTTAACCTTAATTATCGGTAATTTAGTTGGTATGTTTACAGCCATTGTCATAACCAATAATCTTTTAAGATGTTTTCCTAAAGACAAATCTCAAAGATGGATTTGGCTATGGCGCTAAGTAATCCCCGACCCCCAAGTTAGAAACCTTCGGTAGGGGCCCCCTCCTCCAGAGAAAGGGGGGAGGATGTGATGGCGGGTTGTAGTCTGACGCTCGCTTCGCTCGCTGGTTTCCGATACGGGGGATTCTAAAATATGAACATTCCTTTTTTGAAATATTCAAAAATCTACTATATTTTTTCCGGCCTTCTAACTATGGCGGCAATTTCTGCTCTTTTTGTTTTTGGTTTAAGATTTGGGATTGACTTCACTGGCGGAAGTATCTTAGAAGTAGAGTTTGAGCAAAGGCCGGAAAATGCCGCAATTCAGGAAAAATTAAAAAACCTTAATTTAGGAGAGATTACAATCCAACCTACCGGAGAGAAAGGAGTAATTTTAAGATTAAAAAATATTGAGGAACCCATTCATCAAGAGATATTAAAAAACCTCGGTGTTCTTTCCGGCGTGAAAGAGTTGCGTTTTGAAAACATAGGCCCGGTAATCGGTAAAGAACTCCGTCAAAAGACAATAATTTTAATTATTATTTCTTTAGCGGCACTGTTTATTTATATTGCTATTTCTTTCAGAAAAGTTACTTTTCCATTTTCCAGTTGGCAATTTGGAATAGTTTCAATTATTGGGCTCTTTTTTGACGTCTTAATACCAATCAGTGTTTTTGCTTTACTGGGAAAATTATACAATATCCAGTTTAATATCCCGATTATTACCGCTTTACTTACAATTTTAGGTTATACTATTAACGATAAAGTAATTGTTTTTGACAGAGTGAGAGAAAATATTTCAAGAATTCGAGGAATAGATTTCAACACGCTTGTTAACCAGAGTTTAAATGAGATACTTTTCAGGTCATTAAGCACTGGAACCTGTAGCCTTCTGGTTTTATTTTTTATATTTTTACTTGGAGGAGAGACTTTAAAATATTTCGCTTTAACTTTAATGATCGGAATTACAGTCGGCACCTATTCGTCCTTATTTTTAGCCAGCCCCTTATTAGTTAGCTGGCTGCAAAGACGGCAGAAACGAGGTTGACCCCGCACCTATTTTGCCAAACACCTGTTTTGCGACGCACTAAACGAATAGTTTATCCCGCGAAGCGGGATTGGGCTATTTGCGCATCGTGCGTCGTCAGAGTATAACACTATTTTGTTATTATTACTTTTAAAAGTTAGTAATTCTATAGCAAAATAGGTGCGGGGTTGACGAAGTTTTTGAGACGTGTTATAAAAATTGAATATGAATTTTAATTATCAAGTTATTTGTAATAATCTTTTAAAGGAATCATCTCCCCGCTCTAAAGATGTTCTAGAGAAACGTTTTGGTTTAAATTCGCTCAGCCAGCTGGCGGCTGGCGGAAAAGAGAAAAGAACCCTTGAATCAATCGGTCAAGATTTCGGAATTTGTCGAGAAAGAGTGCGCCAGATAGAAAAAGACTGTTTAAAAAGCGTTAAGGAAGTTGCTAGGGTTAGTTGCCAAAAACCATTTCAATATTTTGAAAATCAAATTCGGCTTTCCGGAAACCTAAGAAAAGAGGATAGTTTGGTTTCAGAATTAGCTCCCTCCAAATTTAAAAACCAAATTCTATTTTTATTAACTATTGGAGATCAGTTTCAAAGATTTCAAGAAACTCAAGATTTTTATTCTTTCTGGACCGTTGACTTAAATTCGCTTCCTTCGGCCAAAATTGTAATTGACGATTTCATTGAGACGCTTTCGCAAAAAAATAAATCCCTTACCATGGATCAATACATAAAAGAGAAAACACCAACTTTGAAATTTGGTGTAGGAAGCAGGGCATTATTTTCTTATTTAGAAATTTCTAAATGCATTTTAAGGAATCCCCAGGGGATGTATGGGTTCTCAAATTGGCCCGAAATTAATCCAAAAGGAGTTAAAGATAGGGCTTATTTGGCGTTTAAAAAAGAAAATAAACCCCTGCATTTTGTCCAAGTCGCTAAAACCATTGGCAGGGAAACCAACATTCAAACTGTTCATAATGAATTAATTAAAGATCCAAGATTTGTTTTGGTGGGAAGGGGGATTTATGCTCTTTCGGAATGGGGTTTTGAGCCAGGCGTGGTTCGAGAGGTAATTGCCGATACTCTTAAAAAAGCAGGAAAACCTCTGGAAAAACCCGAAATCTTAAAAGAGGTCTTAAAACAAAGGTTAGTGAAGGAAGATACCATTTTTTTAAATCTAAATAATAAAAAATACTTCTCAAAAGACCCGCGGGGAAGATACTATATAAGAGAAGGTTAGCTATGGAACAACTATCAATAATCTTTAAAACCTGCCTGGAGGTAATAAAGAATTGGTGGTGGGTAGTCCTACCTATCATTCTTTGGCGTCCCATTTTATTTTTATGGCTCTGGTGGAGAAGAGAAAGGTGGTGGTCTCGGCAAAAAATGATTTTGCTTGAGATTAAAATACCAAAGGAAGTTCTAAAACCACTGAAAGCGATGGAACAGGTTTTTTCTGGTTTATGGGGCAATCTTTACGACCCTGCCGATTGGTGGGAAAAGTGGATAGATGGGCAGCAGCTCTTTTCCTATTCTTTAGAAATAGTAGGTCTTGCCGGAGAGGCCCATTTCTTTATAAGAATTCCAGGCAAATCGCGAAACGCGGTGGAATCTACCATTTACTCTCAATATCCGGATGCTGAAATTTCAGTAGTAGACGATTATACCAAAAATGTTCCCCGGGATATTCCAAACAAAAACTGGGATATGTGGGGAACGGATTATCAATTATTAAAAGAAGATGTTTATCCCCTCAAAACTTATGCTCAATTTTTTGAAGAAAGTCCGCAGGTGGCAAAAGAAGAAAAAAGAATTGATCCGCTGGCAACTCTTTTGGAGGGGATGGGCAAATTGGGTCCCGGAGAGCAACTCTGGGTCCAGATTTCCGCCGGTCCCATTACTAATGAAGAGAATAATTTTGTTAATCGAGGAAAAAAAACAGTTAATGAATTAATAAAGAGACCAAAGAAAGAAGAACCAAGACCAATATTAGAAGAGGCGGCTAAGGGAATAATTTTGGGAAAGCCAATCGAAGAAGAAAAGAGAGAAGAAATGCTTTGGCCGGAGATGATGCTTACTCCGGGAGAAAGAGAAATCATTGTTGGGATAGAAAACAAAATTGGGCAATATTTTTTTGAGGTCTATTATAGATTTATTTATTTAGCCAAAAGGGACGTTTATTTTGGGGCAGCGAAATCTATCCCCTTCGGTTTTTTTTCCCAATTCAATACTACCAATCTTAATGCTAACAAACCCTGGTCAAAGACCATAACCAAAATTCATAAATCCTGGTTTTTACCATTAAACCTTATTCATTCTCGAAGATTGTACGTAAAGAAAAGAAGACTATTTAGAAATTATACAAAAAGACTTTCTCCCATATATCCAAAAGATGGCGGAACTTTTGTTTTAGGTACGGAAGAATTAGCTACCCTATTTCATTTTCCGGGGAGAATGGTTGCTCCCGCTCCTTCTCTTTCTCGGGTCGAAGCTAAAAAAGGAGAAGCTCCTCCGGAGCTACCTATTGAGTAATCGCGCGCTCTATTATTTGTATATTCGTAAGTATTCGTAGGGTATGAATAACGAAATAAATTTTTTTGGCGAAACTACTTTTAGAAACCAAAGAAAGAAATTCGGGATCAAAGTTGACGATCGACGTCGGCATGTTTATGCTGTGGGAAAAACCGGAATGGGTAAAACAGTGATGCTGAAAAATATGGCTATTCAGGATATCCAACAAGGAAAGGGAATAGGATTTATTGATCCTCACGGAGAGGCAGCAGAAGAATTATTGGATTTTGTTCCCCCTGATCGTATTAACGATGTAATTTATTTTAATCCGGCCGACCTGGAACACCCGATTGCTTTTAATATTATGGAAAAAGTGGGAGTAGAACACCGTCATTTGGTAGCCAGTGGCCTGATGGGGGTTTTTAAAAAAATTTGGCCCGATGTTTGGTCGGCCAGAATGGAATATATTTTAAATAACTGCATTTTAGCCCTTTTGGAATGTCCGGAAACTACTTTACTTGGAGTAAATCGAATGTTGGCTGATGCCGAATATCGGAAAAAAATAGTAGAAAAGATTACGGACCCCGTTGTTAAGGCGTTTTGGGTTCAAGAATTTGCCAGGTATACCCAAAGGTACGAAGTGGAAGCAACCGCTGCCATTCAAAACAAGGTTGGCCAATTTATTTCCGTTCCCATAATTCGGAACATCATCGGTCAGGTAAAATCCTTAATTGATATGAGGAAATTGATGGATGAGGGAAAAATTTTGATCGCTAATTTATCCAAAGGAAGAGTGGGGGAGGATAACTCCAGGCTGTTGGGAGCTCTATTAATTACAAAATTACAGTTAGCAGCGATGTCCAGAGTAGATTTACCCGAACAAGCCCGGAAAGATTTCTTTCTTTATGTTGATGAGTTTCAAAACTTTGCTACCGAGTCGTTTGTTAATGTTTTATCCGAAGCTCGAAAATATAGATTGGCCTTAATTTTGGGCCACCAATACATAGCTCAGATGGATGAAACAGTGAGAGATGCGGTTTTTGGCAACGTCGGGACTTTGGTTGTTTTTCGGGTAGGAGCAGAGGATGCTGAGTTTTTAGAAAGAGAGTTTACTCCGGAGTTCACTGCCGAAGATCTGGTAAATTTAACAAAATACAACGTTTATTTAAAGTTAATGATAGACGGAATATCCGGGAGGCCGTTTTCTGCCGAAACTTTATCTCCATTTTTAGAACTAGAGAAATCAAATAAAGAAAAAATTATTAAAGTTTCTCGAGAGAGGTATGGTACTCCTCGAAGAGATATTGAAGAAAAAATCTCTAAGTGGTTGGGAGTACTGAAATTACCAGAGACTTCTTGGCCGGCTGCCCCCGTCCTTTACGATACTAAATGCTGGATGTGCGGCAGGGACACCAAGGTGGTTTTTTCCCCGGATGGAATTCGGCCGGTTTATTGTAAATCTTGTCGAAAAAAGGCAGACCATAATCCATCAGCTTCCCCTCCCTCATCTACTACCCCCCGTTCAGGGAGTGTTTCTTTGGAAGAGGCGGTAAAGTCAGAGCCAATTCCTTTTTCCTTGCCCCAAAAAGCGCCAAAAATAAGAGAAAAGCCCAAGAGGAAAGAGGTAAATCAAGAGGAATTAAAAAAAATTTTAGAGGAGTCGCTGGAAAAGGTTGAAAAACCGAAAGAAAAATTAGATAATGAAAGAAATAGTACAAAAAAGGGAGTAATTAAGCCGGGAGAAACAATAAAACTTTAAACATGAAAACTCTTCGAGATTTCGATTTTAAAAATAAAAAAGTTCTGGTTCGCTGCGATTTTAATGTTCCCCTGGGCAAAATTGGAGAAATTACTGATGATTTTCGAATTCAACAAACCATTCCCACCATCCGCTATTTAATCGAAAAAGGAGCCAAAATAATTTTAATGAGCCATTTGGGAGAACCGGGGGGCAGGGCAGTGGAAAACTTAAAATTGACCCCGATTCAAAATAAACTAAAAGATTTGTTAAAACTTCAGGTTCCTAAAGCCGGGGATTGTATTGGAAGAAAAATAGAAGAACAGACCCAAAAGATGAAACCCGGAGAGGTGTTTCTTTTAGAAAATCTGAGATTCCATAAGGGAGAGGAAGAAGCAGATTTGAATTTTACCAAAGAACTGGCAAAGTTAGGCCAGATTTATATAAATGATGCTTTTGGGGTTTGTCACAGGCGTCATGCTTCCATAGTAGGCGTTCCAAAATATTTACCTTCCGGAGCAGGACTTTTATTAGAAAAAGAAATTAATGTTTTATCCAAAGTTTTAAAAAACCCTTCTAGGCCCTTGGTAGCAATTATTGGCGGGGTGAAATTTTCTAGCAAAATTAAAGTGATTGAACAGTTTCTAAAAACGGCCGATCATTTACTTTTGGGAGGAAGAATTTTTGAACCCCTTTTGCAGATTAAAGGAATTTTAGTTGGCAGACCTTGGCCGGAAGAAAAGGTAATTGGACAAATTCAAAAAATTAATTTGACCAACCCCAAAATTCATCTGCCGGTGGATAGTTTAGTTTGTTTGCCAAATTTAGAGGAAGGCTATTCAAGAAAAGCCGGGATAGGGAGCATAAGAAAAGAAGAGGAAATTTTTGATATTGGTCCTGAGACCGTTAAGCTTTTTACTGATTTAATTAAGACTGCTAAAATGATAATTTGGTCAGGTCCCTTGGGCAATTTTGAAAGAGCTCCCTTTGACGCCGGGAGTAAGGGGATAGCGGAAGCTATAGTTAGAAACCATGGAGCATTTAAAGTAGCCGGTGGAGGGGATACCGATGCCTTTTTGGCAAAGTATAACTTTAGAGATAAATTTGACCACGTTTCCACCGGCGGCGGAGCAATGCTGGAATTTTTAAGCGGTGAAAAATTACCCGGCATTGAAGCTATACGCTCGGCAAGCTGCCTCGGAGGACCGCAGAATTCCCCACCGAGGAATTCTGCTTAGTCCTCGTTCGCTCTTCGCCTTCGGCGAAACCATGGCCGCTCGCTGCGGATGTCCATCTCGGCACTTGCCTCGCTTAATTATTAAAATAGGACATCCCATATCGGAGAAGGGTCGGGAGCCCCGCACCTTTTTCAGTAAAAGCTTGGGGTTATGGAAGGATATAAGGCGAAGCCGCCTATCGGTTTTGATTATTTGTTACCGCAAGCCTTCAGAAAAAAAGGTGCGGGGTCTAAGGAGCGGTGTTAGCCGAGCGCAATCGGGGTCCCCGAAATTCGCGAAGCGAATTTGGGGTGATACAAGCGAGGCGTGCCGCGACCTGACTAAGTATTACCACTATGGAGATAAAAAATCTTAAAAAAGCAGCCGAGCGAATTAAAAAAGCTGTAAAGAATAAAGAAAAAATTATTCTTTACGGTGATGCTGACTTAGATGGAGTCAGCTCTGTTATTATTTTGAAAGAAACGATCAAAAATTTAGGGGGAGAAGTTTCCGCTATTCATTTTCCCGATCGGGAAAGAGAGGGGTACGGAATAAATAAAGAGGCTATAAATTATTTAAAAAATAAAGTACCGGCCCTATTGATTGCTTTAGATTGCGGAATAGGGAACTTTGAAGAAATAAAATTAGCCAAAAAACTTGGATTTGAAGTAATCATCATTGATCACCACGAGATATTAGAAAAGTTACCCGAAGCTTCAGTTATTGTTGACCCAAAACAAAATGGAGATAAATATCATTTTAAAGAGTTTGCCGCTGCGGGAATAGTTTTTAAACTCTCCCAGCTTCTTTTGGGTAAAAAATTAAGCGGAAGTCTAAGAAGCAATTTTTTGGAGTTAACAGCACTAGCCACTATTTCCGACATGATGCCCGCGGTCAAAGAAAATAAAATTTTTATTGACCAGGGTTTAAAATCCCTGGAAAAGACTTTTAGACCCGGGCTTAAAATTTTCTGGCAAATTAATTCCATTAAGAATTACGGGTCTCTGCGCCAAATCGTTCAAAGAATAATTTCAACCCTAAACGCCTCCGATGCCGACGAAGGTCATCTGAATGAATCTTATTTGCTTCTAACCGAGACCTGTGAGGAAAAAGCCAAAAGATTAGCCATAAATCTTTTAGAAAAAAGCTATCAGCGCCAGCTAAGAATTAGAGAAATTACCGCACAAGTAGAAGAAAGAATCCTAGAAAAACCAAAAGAACTGATTGTTTTTGAGGGTGATCCATCCTGGGCCTTAATATTGGCAGGGCCGGTTGCTTCTCGAATATGTAATCGATATAAAAAACCGGTTTTTCTTTTTAAAAAAGGCGAAAGCGAAAGTTCGGGGGCGGTAAGAATGCCCCAGGGATTGGATGGGGTAAAAGCAATGATTTCTTGCAAATCGCTTTTAGAGACCTACGGCGGTCATCCCCCGGCTGCCGGTTTTAGAATAAAAAACAAAAACTTGGAAAAATTTAAAAAATGTTTAATAAAACATTTTAGTTCAAATTAAGTTAGCAAACTAAAAAATTTCACCAAACTCATCAAAAAACTTTTTTATGAAAAAAATCATAATTTACACTGACGGTGGCGCCCGGGGGAATCCCGGACCGGCAGCAATCGGAACTATTTTTTGTAACGAGAAGGGAGAAATTTTCAAAAAATGTTCTGAGTATTTGGGAGAGAATTTTACTAATAATGAGGCCGAATATCAGGCCGTAATTTTTGCCCTAAAAAAATTTAAAGCCCTTTTTGGGAAAAAATTAGCGGCTCTGACAGAAATTGAATTGAGGTCAGATTCCGAACTTTTAGTAAAACAACTAAACGGAGAATATAAAATTCTTGACCCAAAAATCCAACCCCTATTCATTGCCATCTGGAATTTAAAAATGGATTTCAAAAAAGTTAAATTTAAACTCATTTCTCGGACAAAAAACCAAGAAGCTGATAGATTGGTTAATGAAGTTTTAAATGAGCAGGTTAAAATCCAACCTTTAAATGTTTGAACTTCGAGTTCAAAACATTGACAGGTTAAAATCAATTTGCTAATATTAAAATGCTCAAGTAGGCAAGGCAATCGCCCGTCGCCGTAATGGCGAATAGGGAGGAAAGTCCGAACTTCCCCGAGCACATAATTTATGTGCTCGATAAAAAAGTAGCGGGTAACACCCGTCAGCCGCAAGGCTAGAGGTGCGAACAGTGACGCCGAGATCCGAAAGGGTTGAGGCGTCCCGCCAGAACATGTTCTGGCGGGACGAACTTTGAGAGAAATCTCGAAGGTGAAACGGTTAAATCCTTACTGGAAGCAAGAACAAAGCAAAAGTTCTGGTTTTATGTGGAGCTTTTGTTAAAAGTAGTTCGCTTGACCCCGAGAGTAATCGAGGGGCTAGATAGATGATTGCTAAACCCCGTTAGAAAAATTTTCTAATGGGGTGAGACAGAATTCGGCTTATTTCCTGCTTGAGCTTTTTGTTTTTGAATAATAAAAGGGTCAAAAGTTTTAACTTTTGACCCCCTCTTACTTTTTTTATCGCCCAGTAATTTAAATTAGTATTATTATCAGTAGCGCCATTCTTACGAACAATCCGCTAGCGACTTGAGTAGTTAAATACACAGCTCTCGGATCTTTATCTACTTCCGGAGCAATTTCATCAACTTTTGGCAAAGGATGCATTATAATGGCATCTTTTTTCATTAAACTAACAACCTTCTGATTGACATTGTAGAAGCCGCGTTTTGTATCGTATCTTTGAACAAGAGCAGTTCTATCGACACTTAAATCGGGGCGTTCTGTCTGGGTTCTGGTCTGATAAATTATATCGACTTTTGGGGCTACTATTCTTAAATCATTATACTCTTCTGTCCATTTTACCTTATGCCGATCGAGATAATCTTTGATATCACTCCTCATTTTAAGAACTTCTGGTGAGATAAAATAAATTTTTATATCGGAAAACTTACCCAAAAGATAAGCAAGTGAGCGTACAGTCCGGCCTCTGGCTAAATCTCCAACCATAGCAATTGAGATGTCATCAATCCGCCCCAGTTTTTTATTGATAGTATAAAGATCCAGTAGAGCCTGGGTCGGATGTTGACCCCCGCCATCGCCAGCATTAATAATTGGTACATGGGATACTTCGGCCGCTCTTTTTGCTCCACCTTCTTCATGATATCTTAAGACGATTACATGGGGACGATAACAATTGAAAACCATGATTGTATCCTCGAGAGTTTCACCGACAACTGCCTTAGTGAATTCTTTGGCATTTTCGGTTGAGAAAGGTACTTTCCCACCTAACTTATGCATTGCGATTTCAAAAGAACCACGGGTGCGGGTACTTGATTCGTAAAAAAGACTAATCATTTCCTTTCCAGCAAGGATATTAGATCCCCCTTTTTCTACAATTTCTTCCATCTCATCAACTAATGGAAAAAGTTCATTTACCATCCAAGGTCGATCAAACTGCTGAGCTTCAATGATATGTTTTAGTTTCATATCTCTCCTCCTTTTTTATTGATGTAAAAGGACTAAACCTCCTGAAGCAAAATTAACAGAAATTTTAAAATTTGTAAAGTGAGGGCAAAAATATTAAGATGAACATAGTCGCTCGCTTTGCTCGCGATAAACTGAACTATGTTCTCCAGACTACAACCCACCTACCACCCTCCCATTCCTCGCTTTGCTCGGAATGGGCCCCTACCCTCGGTTTCTGGCGCTCGCCTTTGGCTCGCTGTTTTCCTCCACGGGGAAACACCCAGTTTCCCCGACCCCCTTCTGTTGTATAGGAATTTTCCAAATTCCTATACAATAAAATATGCTGGATAAAATTTTTAATTCTCAAAGCAAAACCGTCACTTTTGCTGCCATTTTGCTGGCTGGTTCGGCTATAATAAGCGGGCTTTTAGGATTGATAAGAGATAGACTTTTAGCTGGTAAGTTTGGAGCAGGCGAAGCCCTTGATGTTTATTTTGCTGCCTTTCGAATTCCGGATTTTGTCTATGGAATTTTAATTATGAGTGGAATATCAGCCGTTTTTTTGCCGGTATTCGCTGAGTATTTTAACAAAAATAAAGAAAAAGCCTGGGAACTTACCAATAATGTACTCAATTGTTTTCTAATTTTACTTATTTTGCTTTGTGGAATTTTAGCTATTTTTACTCCCTGGCTTATTAAGTTTGTTGCTCCGGGGTTTGGTGGAGAGCAGAAGGCTTTAATGATTTCTCTGACCAGAATAATGTTTTTGAGTCCAATCTTTTTTGGATTATCCAGTGTTTTTTCTGGAATTCTACACTATTTCAATCGATTTTTAGTTTATTCTCTAGCTCCAATTTTATATAATCTTGGCATCATTTTTGGAATTTTATTTTTTGTTCCTCTTTTTGGCCTTCGGGGGTTGGCTTACGGTGTAATTTTGGGAGCTTTTTGTCATCTCGCAATTCAAATTCCGGCCGCCAGAAATTCCGGCTATAGATATCTGCCATTTTTTAATTTTAAATACCCCGGTTTGGTAAAAATTTTTAAACTAATGTTCCCCAGAACCATTGGAGCTACTGCCTATCATATAAATTTAATTGTAATTACTGCGATTGCCTCAACTTTGGTTGTGGGTTCCATTGCTATTTTTAATTTTTCTAATAATCTTCAAAATTTTCCAATCGGGTTAATTGGCTCCTCTTTTGCAATAGCTGCTTTTCCGGCTTTGTCTCGAGCTTGGGCCAACGGCCAAAAAGAAAAATTTTTAGAAAATTTTTCATTGGTTTTTCGCCAGATTCTTTTTCTAATTATTCCGATTAGTCTCTTAACGTTTTTATTAAGGGCTCAAATTGTGCGGCTTATTTTAGGCACCGGCCAATTTGGCTGGATAGAAACCAGGCTAACTGCAGCTTGTCTTGGTCTTTTTTGTTTTGGTATTTTTGCTTTCACTTTTATTCCTTTTTTAGCTCGCACTTTTTATTCTTTCCAGGATACTAAAACCCCGGTTTTAATCGGAATAACTTCAATGGGCTTGAATATTATTTTATGTTTTTTCCTGGTTTGGTTACTATCATTTCCCAATGTTTTTAATCAATTTCTGATTAGCATCTTAAAACTCCAAGGAATTCAAAACATTCAAATCATTGGGCTTCCTTTAGCTCTCTTAATATCCGGCATATTTCAATTTTCTTTACTTTTATTGTTTTTGCGCAAAAAAATAGGCGATATTAAATTAAAAGAAATTTGGAAGTCTCTTCAAAAAATTCTTTTTGCCGGCATTTTATTGATAGTTTTTACTTATTTAACCCTCCATTTTGTAGCCAATTTCGTAAACATGCAGACCTACTTTGGTGTTTTAACTCAGACAATCCTGGCTGGTCTTATGGGAATTTTCATTTATATTTTAATCACTTTCTTTCTCAAATCTCCCGAGATTAAAACCATAAAGTCTGCGATTTTTGGACAGTTTACCCAGCAGTAGAAATTTGACAAATGTTTTACGAAGTAAAACATTAAATGCCGAAGGTAGTCAAATTTTCACTACTGGGTTTACTAAAACCTGTCTAATAAAGGAACATCCAAAATTTAACTTCGCACTCAAAGACCATAAAGTTTGGTATGGATAATATTCGCAACTTTGTCATAATTTCACACGTGGATCACGGAAAGTCGACATTAGCCGACCGATTTTTGGAGTTAACCGGAACCGTAGATTCTCAAAAAATGCGGCCACAATATTTGGATATGATGGATCTTGAAAGGGAGAAGGGGATTACCATAAAAATGCAACCGGTTAGAATGAACTATACCCTAAATGCCATACCCTATATTTTAAATTTGATAGATACCCCCGGACACATAGATTTTAGTTATGAGGTTTCCAGGTCTCTGTCAGCAGTAGAGGGAGCGATTTTACTCGTTGATGCCACCAAAGGCATTCAAGCCCAAACCATTGGAAACTTAGAACTGGCCAAGAACCAAGGCTTGGTTATTATCCCGGCAATTAACAAGATTGACCTTCCTCAGGCTAGAATTGAAGAAACGGAAAAAGAAGTTTCAGATTTATTATCAATTGACCCCCGGGAAATAATTAAAATTTCTGCCAAATGCGGAACCAATATTGAGAAGATTTTGCAAGCCATTATTAAAAAAATCCCACCGCCTTCGCTCGCCAGAAGTTCTAATGATATTTTCCGGGCTTTAATTTTTGATTCCAAATATGATTCCTACAAAGGAATAATTGCTTATTGTCGAATTTTTGATGGAGAGATTAAGGAAGGAGAAAAGATTTATCTAATACAGGGCGAGGTTGAGGGGGAGGCAAAAGAAGTAGGAGTTTTTAGTCCGGAATTAACTCCGAGAAAAACTCTGAAAGCGGGAGAAATTGGCTATATTGCCACCGGCATAAAAGAACCTGGAAAGTTGATGGTTGGAGATACCATAATAAGCTTAAAGCTCAAAGCTCAAAGCTCAAAGCTGAAATCTGAAATCTCAAATCTAGTTTTGCCGGGATATAAAGAACCAAAACCCATGGTTTTTCTTAGTATTTATCCGGAAAATTCGGATGATTTCGATCTTTTAAAAGAGGCCTTGGGAAAATTAAAATTGAATGATGCTGCCCTGGTTTTTAAACCGGAGTTGCGGGAGGGATTGGGCCGCGGTTTCCAGTGCGGATTTTTGGGAGTTTTACATGCTGAAATTATTGCCGAAAGATTAAAAAGAGAATTTGGTTTAGGTCTGGTTTTATCTACTCCTTCGGTGGTTTACAAAGTGATTACCCGGGCTCAGAAAGATTTTTTAATTTATACTCCCCAAGACTTTCCCAAAGATTTAACCAAAATTAAAGAAATTCAAGAGTGCTGGGCAAGACTTCGGATTTTAACTCCTTTAAATTATTTAGGTAAAGTCTCAGAGCTCCTGGAATCTATTGAGTCTCAACACATTGAAACCCGCTATTTAGGTGTAGAAAAAGCCGAACTTATTTACGAGACTCCCTTGCGGGAAATTATTACTAAAAACCTTTACGACAAGTTGAAGGGCACATCCCAGGGTTTTGCCTCAATGAATTATGAAATTTTAGACAAAAATCTCTTAGCTTTCGGCCAGGCCCGCCTGCCATCGCCTGCGGCTCAGCAAGCTTTCGGACAGGGAACCGATATTTATTGGAGAACCGTCAATTTGGTGAAACTTGAAATTTTGATTTTGGGCAAAAAAGAGGAAACTCTTTCTAAAATTGTTCCTGAAAAGGAGGCCTACAAAGAAGGCAAAAGAATGGTTGAGAAACTAAAAGAGGTTTTGCCCCACCAGCTTTTTTCGGTTCCTCTGCAGGCAGTTGTGGGAGGAAAAATTATTGCCAGGGAAACAATCAGGGCACGAGGGAGAGATGTTATCGCCCCTCTTTATGGTGGAGATTACACCAGAAAGAGGAAATTATTAGAGAGGCAGAAAAAAGGCAAAAAGGAACTCAAAGAAAAGGGGAGGATTAGAATTCCTCCCGAAGTATATTTAAAGATTTTAGGTTAGGTTGAAAAAGTACCCAAAATTTGCTAAATTAAAACAGCGGAGCAAGCAAAAAACCAAACATACTTAAAACGACTAAAGAGATTAGAATAATCCAAACTATTTTTAAAATGGATTTCGATTTCATACTTATATGGTAGCAAAATTTAAAAAATTTAAAAAGAGGCAGTCGAGGCAATCGAGGCAGTCTATACTTTCTTATGCCCTGCTGGGGATTTTAATAATAGCCATAATTGGGTTTTTGATATTCGCTAATTTAAAAATAAATCAAAAAAGGTCAAAATTGAGCAGTCAAATTGAATCCCTTAAAAATCAAATTCAAGTTTTAGAAGAAAGGAAAAAAGAATTACAAGCTGGGATTTCTTATCAAAAATCAGAAGAATACTTAGAAGAAATTGCCAGGGAAAAATTAAATTTAAAAAATCCGGGAGAAGGAGTGATAGCCTTTGTCAAAGAGGAGACAGAGAGGGAAGAAATAAAAGAAAAAAAGAAATTTTTTGAGAAGTTTTTAGCCCCAGTTAGAAGTTTACTACAAAAAGGAGCAGAAAAATTGAAATTCTGGTGAACCCCGTTAAATTTGCTTCGCAACCATTTAACTGGGTGAAGATTTTTGCGAGTGTAGTATAGTGGCATTATGCAACCTTCCCAAGGTTGAGACGAGGGTTCGATTCCCTTCACTCGCTCCGAAAAGTGGGGGGCCAAGGAAATGTTCTGAAGTAGAGCAGGCCAGAGTAGCTCAGTGGCTAGAGCAATGGTTTCGCCCGCCCGCCTGACTTGCCGCCTTAGCTCAGTGGTAGAGCAACTGTTTCGTAAACAGTAGGTCCTCGGTTCAATCCCGAGAGGCGGCTTAGGCAAGTCGGGCAGGTAAACCATAGGTCGCGAGTTCGAATCCCGCCTCCGGCTCAGTTTTTTAAAAACGCAACAATTTAGCGAGAACAGTTCTCGCTAAATTAAGGTTAAGATGATTGAGCGCTAAAGGAGATAAAGCATGAAAAAAGCGATGCTGGAAACCGGAATAATCTTGAAAGAGTTTAAAAAGGGGAAGATAAGAGATATTTACGATTTGGATGATCGGCTTTTGATTGTAACTACTGACAGGGTTTCGGCTTTTGATGTGGTAATGCGACAAGGGATACCGGATAAAGGTATAGTTTTAAATCAGCTTTCAGATTTTTGGTTTAGATTCATAGAAGAGAAAGGGATTATTAAAAACCATCTTATTTCTACTGAACTTCCCCGAAGGATAATTGGGGTAGTTTTTTACGATGGAAAACCCTTTCGCATTTGCCAGGAAATTGGGCAGAAGCAAAAAGAAAATTTGGCCCAGAGAATAATGATTGTTAAAAAAACCAAGGTCATTCCTGTTGAGTTTATTGTCCGGGGATATCTAGCAGGCTCTGCTTGGGAAAAGCATAAAAGGGGGGATTGGTGGTTGAAGAAAGTTCGGCCGAATTTAAAAGAAGGTGAAAGACTACCATTTTTACTAATTCAGCATACTACTAAAGCTGAGATTGGCCATGATAAAGACCTTGATTTAAGGGAACTCTATCAGGTTTTAGAAAGATATTTTGGAACTAAAGAATATATTGCTTCTCGGGCCGAAACAATAATGGGGAAAAGTTTCGAGATTTATAAGGTTGCTTCGGAATATGCTGAGGCTCGGGGAATCATCATTGCCGACACTAAATTTGAGTTCGGAATAGATATTGAAGGCAATCTTCTCTTGGTTGATGAGCTTTTAACTCCCGATTCTTCAAGGTTCTGGCTAAAAGAGAAATGGCAGCCAGGAAAACAACAGGAAGGATATGATAAGCAACCTTTGCGAGACTGGCTGGAAAGCACCGGCTGGGACAAAAATCCGCCTCCACCTGACTTACCGGAAGAAATTATTAAGTTATTGGCCGAAAGATACCAAGAGATTCGAGATCGTTTAATCCTTAAAACTAAAAAGGCGGAAGCTTAACCCCGCCTTTTTAATTGAGTTATGGTGTGGGGGTTGATTTTTCGGCATTTTATGATAAATTAAGTTTAGGATTATGGAAAAGCTGGCCGAGAAAATTAAAAATCTTCAAATTAAACTCCATCAGTTGATGGACTGTCTTTGATATAGAAAAAAAGAAAAAAAGAGTTAAAGAATTAGAAAAAGAAACTCAAAAAGAAGATTTTTGGAAAGACCAGGATGGGGCAGCTAAAGCCACCAAAGAATTGTCTGATTTAAAAGAAGAACTGGCGGGTTTTGAGTTTTTAAAAAGAGAGGCTGATGAATTAAACGAAATGCAAAAATTGGCAGAAAAAGATTTGGCTTTGGAGGGCGAAATAGAAGAAAAAATTGGAATTTTGGGGAGTAAAATCAGCAAAGAAGAATTCAAGGTTTTTCTTTCCGGAAAATATGATAGGAACTCAGTCATTCTTTCTATATATTCCGGAGCCGGCGGTCAGGATGCCCAGGATTGGGCTACAATGCTTTTAAGGATGTATCAGAGATACTGTGAGAAAAAGTCGTTTAGGGTTGAGATAATAAGTCAGTCTTTTGGAGAAGTGGGGGCGGAAGGAAGAACGGGAGCCAAATCCGTAACTCTGGAGATTTTGGGGAAATATGCTTACGGTTTTTTAAAAAAAGAGTCGGGCGTTCATAGATTGGTTAGGATTTCGCCTTTTTCTGCACAGAGTCTTCGTCATACTTCCTTTGCTTTTGTCGAAGTTCTGCCGGATGTTGGCAAGGAAATGGAAAAGGAGATCAAAATAAAGCCGGAGGATTTAAAAATTGATTTTTACCGTGCCTCCGGTCCCGGCGGCCAGTGTGTCAATCGAAGAGAATCAGCGGTGAGAATCACCCATTTGCCAACTAAAATTACGGTTTCTTCGCAAAGCGAAAGACTGCAAGGGTTAAATCGGCAAAAAGCAATGGGGGTTTTGCGTGCCAAACTCTATCAACTGAAAGAAAAAGAAAAAGAAAAAGAAATAACAGAACTTAAAGGTAAACCCGTTTCAATAGAATGGGGAAATCAAATCAGGTCCTACGTTTTGCATCCGTACAAGATGGTTAAAGATCTTCGGACCGGAGTTGAGACATCGGATACAGAAGGGGTTTTAGACGGCAATTTAGATAAATTTATAGAAGCCGAAATAAGAACCTCGCCTTCGGCGAGAACCTTGATTCCTTCGGAATTAAAACTTAGGAAAAATGATTAAATTTCAAAACATTACCAAAGTCTATCCTCAAAACATTATAGCCATAAATAATGTTTCTTTTGACATTAAAGAAAAAGAATTTGTTTGTATTGTCGGGCGATCTGGGGCAGGAAAGACCACCCTATTAAAACTGCTTTTAGCGATTGAGCAGCCTACCCGAGGTAAAATTTTTTTTGAGGGAAAAGATATTTCTAAGATTAATTCCAGGAATCTTCCTAAATTCCGTCGGAAAATTGGAGCCATCTTTCAAGACTATAAACTTTTGCCCTCCAAAACTGTTTATGAAAACATTGCCTATGTAATGGAACTGATGGGAAGAAGCGATAGAGAAATTGCCAGGGAGACCCTTCAGATTTTAGAGATAGTAGAATTGGAAAATAGGTCTCATAATTTCCCCAACCAACTTTCCGGGGGGGAACAGCAAAGAGCAGCCATCGCCAGGGCCATTGCTCACCGTCCTCAGCTAATTTTAGCTGACGAGCCGACGGGTAATCTCGATCCCTATCATACTCAAGATATAATTCGGCTTTTAAAGAAAATTCATAAGCTGGGAACCACTGTTATTTTAGCTACCCACCATGGGGAAATAATTGATAGTTTAAAAGAAAGAGTGGTTACTTTAGAGCAGGGGGAGATAATCAGGGATGAAGAAAAAGGCCGATTCATAATATAATTTCTAATTTCTAATTTATGTTTACCTCTCTTAAAAGAATATTTCATTTTGGTTGGATAAATTTTTCTCGGAATCCCGGACCCAACCTCGCCGTTATTTTTGTTTTAGTGATAGTTATTTCTTTAGTTACCTCTCTTTATCTTTTTCAGAGACCGGCTAAGTTTTTAATTGAAGCCATCCAGAAAAAAGTAGATGTGAGCGTCTATTTTAAAGAAAATTCTTCGGAGGAAGAAATTTTTAAAATTTCGCAACAAATTTCTAAAATTCCTGAAGTAAAAAGCACGGAATATATTTCAAAGGCAGAGGCTCTTGAAAAATTTACGGAAAGACACAAAGAAGATCCGGTTTTGATGGAGTCCTTAGAAGAACTTGGCATAAATCCCTTTTTAGCCTCTTTAAGCATTAAGGCTTTGGACACTTCTTCTTACGAAGGAATAATTAGTTTCTTGGAAAAAGAAGAGTTTAAGCCCTTAGTAGAGAAGATTGATTACTATCAAAAGAAATCGGTTCTGCAAAAACTTCTTTTTATTAATTATCAGGTTAATAAATTTGGTATTATTTTCAGCATATTTCTGGCAGCAATTGCAATTTTAGTAGGATTTTCGCAAATTCAATTATCTCTTTATAATTCAAAGCAAGAAATAGGTACTATGAGACTGGTTGGAGCTTCTAATTTTTTCATTCGAGGTCCCTTTATAGTCCAGGGAATAATTATTGGAATTTTCGCCGCTTTAATAACCGCTTTAATTTTTGGAGGAGCCCTATTTTTGCTGAATCCTAAAATTGAGAGTTTTGTGCCCGGTTTAAATCTCCTTGGTTTTTTCACCGGCCATATTTTTGTTATTCTCTTAATTCAAATAATTACCGGAGTCAGTATAGGGGTTCTTGCCAGCTCAATCGCAATCAGAAAATACCTAAAAGTGTAAATTTTTGCGAATCATTGCGGGGTCGTCTAATTTGGGTAGGACAGATGCCCCTGGAGCATCTAATCCTGGTTCGAGTCCAGGCCCCGCAGCCAGAGTAGTCGGATACGAACTTATTTTCTTGAGGGGGGAACGAGCTTGCGCTTGTTCCTGCAGAAAAATTTGCCCTGCCTTGCGAAAGCAAGGCAGGGCTTTGTTTAGTTTCAGAATTTTCTGAATTTTCCGAATAAAACAGGGTTATTTTGACGTTTTCTTTAGAGTAAAAAATACCTTTAATAAACCTTTTTGCTAAAAGATTTCTTTCAACCCCCCTTCTTTGAGAAAGAAAAGAGAGAAACGACTTGAGAATAGAAACGACAGTTTCTGCCGAAAATTTAGTGAATTTGGAGCATGCTTGCGTTAGTTCGAATCCGGTTCCTTGGGGTACTCTTAATTTTTTGAACTCAGGGTTCAAACTTTTTAAGCTATGGTTTAGCTTAAAAACAAGATTATCTATGTAATCTTGGTCAAGAGAAATCCTTTCTAAATTTTCCAAAACATATTTTTCCAATCTATCAGCGTTAACCTGTTTGACGGGGCAAGCTTGCCAGCTTTTGTGATGAGTGGAAGTGCAGCGATAGTAATAATACCTTTTTAGTTTTCCTTTCGGCCATTTGTTGACGAAACAAGGCGTCATTTTGTATCCGCATTTTTCGCAATTAACCAAACCGCCAAAAAGAAAATCACGGTAAACTCTGAATTTCCTTATTCTCTTTTTGTGAGTTTTCTGGGCCAACTCAAATAGTTTTTCTGAAATTATAGGTTGATGAATTCCTTGGTAAATCTGGCCGGCAAATTTAACTTTCCCGGCATAAGCAACATTTCTTAAAAGATAAGCGACAGATGGTTTTAAAAAAGGGTTGCCCTGCCTGTTTTTAATGTTTTTCTCTCTGAGAAAATCACGCACCTTACCCACAGAACCGGTTTCAAGATAGGTTTCAAATATCAACCCGATAATTTCAGATTCTTTTTTGTTAATGATAAGTTTTTTGTTTTCTCTTTTGTATCCAAAGGGCGCGTAGCCGCCGCTACACATTCCTTTTCTGGCACGCTCTAACATTTTGTCTTTTGTTCTTTCTGAAGTTAATTCTCTTTCAAATTGAGCAAAGGTAAGCATTATGTTTCTTAATAATCTGCCGGCTGGAGTAGAGGTATCAAATCGTTCTGTAATCGAAATGAAGTCGGTTTGATATTTATCAAAAACCTCTATTAGCTGGTAAAAATCTTTTGGAGAACGGGTGAATCTATCAATTTTGTAAGCTAAAACAATATCAATTTTATTTTGCTTTATATCTTCAAGTAATTCTTGTAAGGC
>Ga0210049_1000296_pt1 | contig 39686 bp, 29 predicted proteins | sample CryGeyCG2014_300_2_FD_183964 | JGI IMG/M metagenome (GOLD analysis project Ga0210049, IMG submission 183964) | Groundwater microbial communities from aquifer - Crystal Geyser CG06_land_8/20/14_3.00 (SPAdes) (version 2) | ecosystem: Environmental > Aquatic > Deep subsurface > Groundwater | place... | reverse complement strand
AACATTTGTGGATGAAAAAGGAAATGGTGCTGATCCGAAACTGTTGAAGGAGGATAAACCATTTGGGACTGGTGATTTGAAAAGTGCTGCTGGTGAAGATCCTCTGATTAGGAAAGTGGCAGTTGGTAATGTTCTAACTTATAGTGTAGGTGTGAAAAATACTTCTACAGCTGCTAAAGATGTCAGTATTGAGTTGAAAAATCATGGTTTTTATGGAAATGTGGTTTCTTTTGCAAAATTTGGGTCTATAACAGATATTGCCGCTGGAACACCCCTCAATTATGGTATGACATCAAATCCAAATTCTCCCATTGGACTGTTTACTCGTGTTAATGCCAATGAGTATTTTCATTTGACTTTGAAAATTCAGGTTTTGGGCTTAACGAATCTTGCCTGGGGTGCTCAAAAAGAAGCGATGATTGAAGCTAAGATTTTCGAAGGTAGAGAAAACTTTATGGGTAGTGCCCAAACATCGATGCCCATTGCCGAATGGCAATAATCCGTTGGCAGCCAATCAGCCTCTTCGCTTCCAACTTCGCTAAAGCTTCGCTGGACAAGAAAGATGCGAGAGGCTGGTGAGTGCCAAAGGAGTAAAATATGAACATTGCAGTCAATGGTTTTGGTAGAATTGGGCGTACTTTTTTTCGCGCCGCCTACGAAAAAGGGCTCAATGTCGCTGCTATCAACGATTTGGGTGACCCCAAAACATTAGCGCATCTATTAAAATGGGACTCAACTTACGGCAAATTCCAAGGTGAAATAGCTCTCAAAGACAATGCGATAGTTGTTGATGACAAAGAGATTTTATTTACTCAAGAGAAAGACCCGACAATGCTGCCTTGGAAAAAGATGGAAGTCGGGATTGTGATTGAGTCAACAGGAATTTTTACCAACTTTGAGGATGCTTCAAAGCATTTACAGGCGGGAGCTCAATATGTGGTCATTACCGCGCCTGCCAAAGGCGACCAAAAGGTCAAAACGATTGTGCCCGGTGTCAATGAAGATGCTTTTAGCCCGGAAACAGACAAGGTGCTTTCTATGGCTTCCTGTACCACCAACTGTTTAGTGCCTGTTGCGGCTGTTCTAGACAGCGTTTTTGGCATAGAAAAGGCCTTGATGAGTACTATCCATTCTTTCACGATGGATCAGGTTCTGCAGGACGCCCCCCACAAAGATTTAAGGCGCGCCCGCTCGGCCTTGCAGTCCATTATCCCTACTACCACGGGTGCCACCAAAGCCACAGCAGAGGTTTTGCCAAGTTTGAAAGATAAAATGAACGGTTTATCTTTTCGCGTGCCGACCGCTACGGTGTCGGTGATGGATTTTGTGGCTTTGCTCAAGCAAAATGTCAGCGTAGAGGCGTTAAACAATGCTTTTATCCAGGCGGCAGGAGAACCAAAATATCAGGGGGCGATAGCCGTTGTCAATGAGCCGTTGGTTTCCATAGATTTCAAAGGCAACCCCAATGCCTCGATCGTCGATCTATCATTGACACAAGTGGTCGGAGGAAACTTAGTTAAAATAATTGCGTGGTATGATAATGAACTTGGATACTCTCATCGTTTGGTTGAATTTTGTAAATATATTGAAAATAAGTTAAAAGTTACTTACGAGCAAAACGAGTGTGCTGCGAAGGCAGAAAAATAAAAGTTAAAAATTGCACTATTAAATTAAAAGTTTTTATTTTTTAGTTTTAAATTTTTAATTTGAGCGGAGCGAACGTGTGTTTAGCCATACCGGGTAAAATAATTAAAATTTCAGGTAAAAAAGCCAAAATTTTCCAAAAAAACCATAGTCATTGGATTGATTTGTCATTAGTTGAAGATGTCAAAGTGGGTGATTATTTGATTTGTCAGTCCAATTTTGCTTTAAATAAAGTAGAAAGTTTGGAGGCAGAGAAGATTTTGAAGCTAAATTTGACTTTGGAAAAATAAGGGGGAAATAAATGGAACCTTTAAAAAATGTTCGACTATCAGAAGAAGGACTGGCTATTGTCAAAAGAATATTGCTTTCCTCGCCTGGCTGTGATTTTGAACCCGAAATCCTGAGAGAAAAAGAGATAGACCTATACTGCTTGCATTCGACAGTGCCAACGGGTGGGGCGGTAACTTTATTTGCTTATGCCAAAAAGGAAGGAAAAGAAGTTTTGCACGCAGAAGATGTGATTTTAGCCTTTTCGTCTTTAAGACATGCTGAAGATACTTGGAATTGGCTTAATGCTGATCCTGCTTTTCTTTCTGATATGAAAGCTCAAGGATTCCAACTTGATGGGCAAGAGTGTAAAAATCGTTTCTTTTTCAGCCATTTACTTAATCCTGTTTACATCAGCAAATTGGCTGGTGATAAAGTAGAAGTTGAATACCAAAATGGTGGTTTGGTTATTTCTGTACAGGCAGTTTTTTCAGGTCATCTACCAATCAGAGTTGGTCAGCAAGTAGCCCTGCACAGTGGTTGCATAATTTGCCAGTTAGATAAAAATTTAGCTGGTCAAATATTGGCAAGCCAACGACAAAGTGACGAGATATGGCCGTGCTATAAAAATCTTTCTGAATCGTCAATAGATTTGGAACGGGATTTTGGTGCTTCACTTTTCCAATTTAACCTGAGCAATTTCCAAAAATATCCCCTCTAAGGGGATATTTTTTTAATGTACTGAACATGTTATACAGGGGTCGTAAGCGCGGATAAGCATTTCTAAGAACTTTTGTCTTTGTCTTGGAGGTAAATTGGAAGTTTGAGCCAGTAAAATTTGAGCGTCTTTGGGCAGTTGAGATAGATTTTGAACGGTGGGAGTGATAATTTGACAATTTTTAATTTTACCCTCTTTGGTTATTTCATAGGCGTGGTATAAGGTGCCTCGTGGCGCTTCCACTGCCGCTATACCCCAGGAGGTCTGGCTTATCGGGGGTAGTTTTCTCATCGCCATCGCTTTTTTTAAATCTAAATTTTGCAACTGGTCAATCAAATTAATTTGTTCTTCTAAAAAATGGCAAATTTCAACTGCTTGGGCAAAATTTTGATCAAAACGATTGAAAGAGGGAAGTTTAACCTTTGATTTGGCTAAAATTTCTTTGGCTTGGGGATTAAGCTTTTCTTGGTTTAAGGATAGTCGGGCCAAGGGTCCCACCATAAAACTTTGCTGACCAAGTCTGCCTATTTTGGCTGAAGAAGAAGGGCAAATCGTCTCTCGAATTTTTCTTTGGAAGTCTTCTGGCTCAAAGTTTTGACCTTGATTAGAATAAATTTTTCCCTCATAAATGGCGTATTCACCCTCTTGCTTTAAGGCCAAATAGGTCGTTTTTAATTGGATTTGAGGGAACTGGAAATTTTCAAAGATTTTAACTAAATCTTGCGCTTCATCTAAAATATCCAAAATTTCAGTTTTTATGGCCAGTAAATCTTCTATTTGAGGTAGTTTTAAAAATCCACCAAAGGAAGTGTTCGTCGGGTGGATAGGTCGGCCACCGACTAAGGTAAGTAACTTATCGCAGGTTCTTTTTATATTTAAAACAAGATGAAATTCAGCCGGATATTTTTGAGCTAAATCGACCGGTCCTTTTATTTGAATAAAATCAGGTAGTACTTGAAAAAAAAGATGAATCAGGTGAGATTGAATGATTTGAGCAGAAAGCAGTAATTTTCTAAGTAAAATCGTCTCCTGGCTAATTTTAATTCTAAGCGCCCCTTCAATGGCTTTAATCGAAGTTAAGTTATGGACTGTCGGACAAATGCCGCAGATTCGAGAAGTAATATAAGGGGCAACTTGGTATGGTTTACCAAGTAAAAGCCCTTCAACTAATCTTTCACTTTCTATAACTTCAAATTTGGCTTGGTTTTTTTGGAAATTAACTTTTAAATCACCATGGCCTTCTATCCTAATGAGAGGCTCTGAAACCGGCTTTTCTTTTTTAGTTGGCGCTTTTTCAACAAGCTTCTTTTTTAGAAGGGTTAAAAGAATTTTTTCTAAATCGCTAGATTTAGGCGGACACCCGCCAATTTTATAATCAACTTTAATAAATTTGTCTAAAGGTTGAATATCAGAAGAAATTGGCTGGTATTTTCTGCCATAAACGTATTGGGTCAATTGCTTTCGTTGGTTCTTTTTGACCAAGGCAAAAATATTGCCGGTTTTAGCGCAGTCGCCTAAAGCAATCAAAATTTGACAATTTTTTCTAATTTTTTTTAAAAGTTCAAGCTGTTTTTTATTAGTCACTGCTCCTTCCACTAAAGCAAAATCGATTTGGTCAATCTTTTCCGTCTGCAAAAGTCGCCAACTGACAAGGTCAAAATTTTGAAAAAGGCCCAAAAATTTTTCTTGGAAAGACAAAAATTGTAACTGACAGCCCTCACAGCCAGTTAAATCAAAAATAGCAATCTTTGGATTATTCATCTCTTTCTTTAATTTTATCCTAAAATTTGATAAAATAAAACCATGAACAAAATCCAAGATGCGAAAATTAAAGACAAAAATATTTTGGTCAGGGTTGATTTTAATGTACCGCTAAAGCAACTAACGACTAACGACAAACGACAAACGACCATCGTCGATGATAGCCGTATAAAAGCTCATCTGCCGACCATTAAATATTTAATTGCGCAAGGTGCAGATAAGATAATCTTAGTTTCTCACTTAGGCAGACCACAAGGAAGAGTAGTGGAGGAGCTAAAAATGGTATTTGTCAGACAACGACTATATGAGCTGATTAACCATAAAGATAGAATTGAACTATTAGAGAATATCAGATTTGACAAAAGGGAAGAAAACAATGATTTATCTTTGGCTAAAGAATTAGCTACGATGGCCGATGTATTCGTCCAAGACGGCTTTGCAACGTGCCATCGAGCACATGCATCGACCGTCGGAGTAACACAATTTTTGCCTTCGTATGCCGGATTGTTAGTGCAAAAAGAAGTTGAACAACTATCTAAGTTGTTGGGCGAGATAAAACGACCATTTATAGTCATTATGGGCGGCGCCAAAATTAAAGACAAAGCTTCATTGATTAACAGTTTCATCAATGAAGCAGACTGGATTTTAGTCGGCGGCAAAATTGCCAATGAGCTTTTAAAAAGTCGGCAATATGAAAATCAGCCCAAGGTAATTTTACCTGTTGATGGGGTTGGCGGAGATTTTGGTCAATATTTAGATATTGGACCGAAATCTATTCAAATATTCAAAGATAAGCTCAAAACAGCCAAAACTATCTTTTGGAATGGCAATTTAGGCAAAAGTGAAGAAGAAAAATATGCCCAAAGCACACAAAACATCGCTCAGGCGGTAGTTTCTAACGTCCAAGCGGTCAAAATCGTTTCTGGGGGCGATACAGTGGGCTTTTTAAACAAAGCAGGACTTGCCGAAAAAATGACATTTGTTTCTTCCGGTGGCGGAGCGACCTTGGAGTTTTTATCAGGCAAAAAATTACCTGGTTTGGAAGTGTTAAAATAAGTTTAAAAGGTAAATATGTTAGTTTCTTCAAAAGATTTAATCTTGCAAGCCCGAAAGAAAAAATACGCCATCGGCTCTTTTAATTTTTCCAATCTCGAAACTTTAAAAGCAATAATCTCTGCTGGTGAAAAGCTCAAATCTCCTCTGATTGTGTCCACGACAGAAAAAGCTATTGCTTACGCCAAGGTGGAGTACTTGAGCGCTTTAGCGCAAAAAGCAGCTGCTCAATCACCCTTGCCCATTGTCTTGAATTTAGACCACGGTAAATCCTTGGAAACTGTGAGTTTGTGTTTGGAAAATGGCTACACCTCGGTGATGATTGACAGCTCACATCTGCCTTTTAAAAATAACATTACAATAACAAAGCAAGTGGTGGAGCTGGCGCACCGGCAAAATGTTCCGGTAGAAGGAGAATTGGGAGAATTGGGCACTCAAAGTTTTACCGATGTTTCGCAAGTACGTCAATTTGTTGAGCAAACCGGGGTTGATTTCTTGGCTGTGGCTTTGGGCAGCGCCCACGGCGTGCAAAAAGAAGAACATCTTAATTTAGAAATTCTTGAAGAAATTACCAAGCAAACCACAATTCCGCTAGTTTTGCATGGCGGCTCGGGCCTGCCCGATGAAGACATTAAACAGGCCATCAGAAAAGGCATATGCAAAATTAATATTGACACTGACATTAGAACCGCTTTCAAACAAGGTTTAAAAGAAGGCCTAGCTAAGGATGAAAGTGACTTTCGTGAAATTTTGAAATTTTCCATTGAAGATATGATTAAAGTTGTTGAAGATAAAATAAAATTATTTGGCAGTGAGAACAAGGCATAAAATGTTTGATGTTATAACAATTGGGGACTGCACGGAAGATATATTTTTGACACCCGGCGGTTTAGGGGTGAAATATGAAATGTCTTCCGGCAGAACTCACGCGCCGGTGCTCTGTTTTGGCAGGGGTGAAAAAGTGGCCGTGGAAGACGTTTATTATGATATTGGCGGCTCCGCCTGCAACAGCGCGGTTGGCCTGGCAAGATTAGGGTTTAAAACTGCCATTGTGGCGGCAGCCGGCAAGGATGAAAAAGCGGATAAAATCAGACAAAGGTTGTCCAAAGAAGGCGTGTCCACTAATTATTTAAAAATAATTAAAAGTATGGAAACTTCTTTTTCAATTGTATTGGCTTATCAAGGCGAGAGAACAATTTTGATCTTTAGGGGATTAAAAGATTATGCTCAACTTCAAGTGCCAAATGTTCAGACAAAATGGCTGTATATTGGCCCTTTGGGCCATAATTTTGCCAAAATTTACCAGCAGGCCATCAGTTTAGCTTGCGAGAAAAATATCAAAATAGCTGTTAATCCGGGGGGGCTGCAGATAGAAAAAGGCGCCGATGCGCTTTCCCCAATTTTAAGAGTGGCCTCAATTTTATTCGTCAACAAAGAAGAGGCTGAACAGTTGACGCATTTATCAGGTTATCATGAGGTTAAAGATCTGTTAATTTGTTTGAAAAATTTGGGACCAGAGATAGTCGCTATCACCGATGGCAAAAAAGGCGCTTATTGCTTTGACGGCGACCAAATGTTCAAAAGCGACATTTTCCCAGCGCAAAGAAAAGAGGCAACCGGCGCAGGCGATGCCTTTGCTTGCGGTTTTTTAGCTGCTATATTAGAAGGGCTGCCGATAATTGATGCCTTAAAATGGGGCATTGTGAACTCTGCTTTTGTGGTTGAAGAAGTTGGCGCCCAGACAAAATTGCGCACCAAACGCCAGATAATCAAGGTCTTGCAAACAACCCACTTTACAGTACTCAAGGTTTAGGATATAATATTAACCTTGGAGATTTTATGGCAAAACATTTGGCTGTTTTTGTGGGTGATGCCGTTGAGAAAATTTTAAAAGGTGAAAAAACTGTTGAACTTAGATTGGCTTTAAGTAAAATAGCGCCTTATGGTCAAATTAAAAAAGGGGATGCAATCCTTTTGAAAGAATCAGGCGATAAGGTGCTAGGCCAGGTGTCGGTTGATAATGTTTTGTTTTACGAGAATTTAGACGGCGAAATGATTGGCCGGCTGCGCAAAGAATACACCACTGAAACCGGCATGCCCGATGAATTTTGGCAGAGAAAAGCTAATGCCAGATATGCTTCAATTATTTTTCTTAAGAATCCAAGGCGTTTTCTAACGCCTTTAAAGATAAAAAAGCACAGCAGATTGCCGTGGGTGATTTTGGAGAAGGATTAACGAATATGGTACAATATCAACTATGAAGACAAATTTGGAAAAATTAGAGAAGGGGAAAGTAAGAGTTACGGTTGAAGTATCGCCGGCAGAATTTCAGCATTATTCAGCAAGAGCTTATGACAAATTGGCACTTTCTGTGGCAATTAAAGGTTTTCGACCCGGCAAAGCGCCGAAAATGATGATTACCGAAGCAATTGGCGCCCAGAGACTTCTTTCCGAAGCTTTGAATATTGCTATTTCTGAAAGCTATCCAAAAGCGGTGATTGAAAATAAACTAAATCCGATTTCCCAACCGGCAATTGCCATTAAAGAATATCCGAGTTTATCTTTGATTGAAGTTCCGGGGCAAGAACCCAAATCAAACACTAATTTTGTCTATCAAGCTGAATTTGATGTTATGCCGCAGGTGGTGGTAGGCGATTTGACAAAATTAAAAATAGAAGACAAAAATTTAGTCCACCCTAAAATTGAGGTGAAACCGGAAGAAGTGGAACAGATAATTGCCAACCTTCAAAGAAGAGAAGCCAGTTTTGAAGATAAAAATACGCCTTGTAAGGAGGGCGACCGAGTAGTGCTGGATTTTACCGGCCACATCAAAAGTGTGGTTTTAGACAATTTAAGCAGCAAAAATTACCCCGTTATTTTAGGAGACGGCGTTTTAATTGCGGATTTTGAAAAGCAGATTTTGGGTATGAAAAAAAACGATGAAAAAACTTTCACAGTTAAAATGCCTACCGGTCCGGAAAAAAAAGAGCAGGAAGTTGAATTTTCGGTTAAAATGCTGGAAGTACAAAAGATAATTTTGCCCAAATTGGATGAAAAATTTGTCCAAAAATTTAATCAAAAAAGTGTTGATGCGCTGCGCCAAAAAATTGCCGACAATATCAAAATAGAAAAAGAAACGAGATTAAGAATGGCTTTGGAAGGCCATATTTTGCAGCAGGCAATTAAAATGATGAAGGTTGATTTGCCAGAGAGTTTGGCGCAGAAAGAATATGAGAAGTTACTGGAGAATTTCAATCAATTTTTGCAAAAGCAAGGTTTATCCAAAGAGCAATATTTAAAAATGCTCAAAAAATCGCCTCAAGATTTAGATGACGGCATGAAACGGCAGGCCCAAGATTCAGTCAAAATAGGGTTATTATTGGGAGAAATAGTCAAGAGAGAAAAAATAGACCACAAAGACCCCCAAGCCGCTAAAAAAGCTATGGACAAACTTATCTCTTACGCCAAACACGATTAGCCCTGAGCAAAGTCAAAGGGCTTTTTGGTATCTCAGATTTTTCTCAGATTGACTCGTTTGCGACAAGCCCCAATGCTTGGCATTGGGGAATCAGAACAAGTGACGCAATTTCGTGCTAATGTCTGGGTATGGCGGTACGAAGATCATCTCATGCTGTATACGAACTTGAATATCATTTCGTCTGGGCGATAAAATATCGCAAAAAGGTTTTTAATACCAGAGAGATGAAGACAAAGGTTGAAGAAATATTCCGAGAAATTGCGGCACAATATGATTTGACGATCGAAGAAATTAAGGCCATGTCTGATCACGTCCATCTTCTCGTTTCTGCTCCACCGAGATTTTCTCCAGCCAGAATCGCCAACATTTTAAAATCAGTCTCAATGCGCTTAATCTTCAGACAATATTCCAAACTCAAGAAACTGCATTTCTGGGGTGGTGAGCTTTGGGTTGGCGGTTACTGCGTCAAATCATCCGGTCACGATCTTACCACCGTTCAAATCCAGCACTACATCCAAACCCAAGACCAACCAGTTCTCTTGTAATGTAATTCCCAAACAAGCCCCACCGCTTGCGGTGGGGATACTTGACACGCAGACAGAGGAGAGTTAAAATAGAAATAGAAGATTTATAATTAAAATTGGAGGAAAAATGGATCCGAAACCACAAAAATCAAATCTTTGGCTATGGATAATTTTTATTATCGTCGTTTTAGTTGGCGGCGGCTATTTTGGTTGGTATTTCTGGAATAAATCCAAAACCACCCCGACATCGACGTCATCAAGCTCGACCACCACACCCTCAACAACGACGTCATCAAACTCGGCCACCGTGCCCTCAACATCATCGACGGCTACTCCTCCCACCGGAGTAGATCCCACTGCGGGTTGGAAAACTTTTAGTGATACAGATTTAGGATTCTCTATTAAGTATCCAACGACTTGGAGTGCCAAAAAAGGCACTCAAGAGGCTTCAGCCGGTTTTTATGATAGTGCCAATCCCATTAAAGGCATTGGTGCTACATCACCAAATATAGGAATAGCATGGTTTGCTCCTAATATATCGGGAGAAAATTCTTATGGTAAAAGTGCTGCCGATCAAATCGCTGATTATACTAATGCTGATCGTTATATAAAGAATATAATGAAATTGACCGATGATCAAATAACAACCAGTACAGATATTATCAAGGGTTCAACAGTTTATTTCTATCATAATACCGAAGGCAATGCTTCACTTTTATTTGTTCAAAAAGATAACAAAGTCAATGCCGGTTTTTATCAGATTAGAGTGGTGCAAACAATCGCCACAACTTACAACGATTTATCTTCAGACGAAAAAGGAATAATTTCCAGTTTCCAATTTACTCAATAAAATACATCAAGATTAGATACTCAAAAAGCCCTGATCCTGATGAAAAATAAAGGACAAAGGGCTTTTTGGTATAAAAAATTTTGCCATTCAAAATCGACACGATATTTCGTTGCGATATATTGGAATAAGGGGAAATAATGGCGCTGACGAAAAAAGCGGTTGACAAGTTAATTTCTTTGGCTAAAAATCATTGACCTTTCAGTGGTTGGGGTTGACAGACGCTCAAAATTATGTTAAATTAAGTGGCAGGTAAAAAATGAAAGAGAAAAATCAATATTTAGTGCCGACAATTTTAGAAAAAACTCCCTATGGGGAACGGGCTTACGACATTTACAGCCGACTTTTGAAAGACAGGATTATTTTTTTGGGCGGGCCGATTGATGACACAGTGGCTAACCTGATTATTGCCCAATTGCTGTTTTTGGAAAGCGAAAATCCCAAAAAAGACATTTCTCTTTACATTAACAGCCCGGGTGGGGTAGTGACTTCAGGTATGGCTATTTATGATACAATGCAGTACATCAAACCTGATGTGGCGACTATTTGTATCGGTCAGGCCGCCTCAGCGGCTGCCATACTGCTTGCCGCCGGCCAGAAAAGTAAAAGATTTGCCCTACCAAACAGCCGCATCATGCTTCACCAAGTGATGGGTGGGGCCGAAGGACCGGCCAAGGATATTGAAATTCAAACCAAAGAGATTATTCGTGTCAAAAACAGCATCAACCAGATTTTGGCCACACACACGGGCCAGCCGGAGCCAAAGATTGAGAAAGACACCGAGCGCGATTTCTATATGACAGCGGTTGAAGCGCAAAAATACGGCGTGATTGATAAGATAATAAAAACAAAATAATTCAAAAATATCCACTTGACAAATTATAAAACAGGTCTAGAATACTAAATGGACAAGAAAACTGTGGATGATTTTAAATAAAATTAACAATTAATAATTTTTTTATCAAGGGTGACAAAAAACTTGCATCAGCCTGCAAGTTTTTTATTTCTCTGGATAAGTACTTTAAAAACTTAGTAATTATATGGTTGTAAGAACAATTTTTTTGAGAGTTTTCAGCCCAAAGCTGAATCTTTCAATTTTGAGAGTTTGATCCTAGCTCAGGATGAACGCTGGCGGCGTGCCTAACACATGCAAGTCGGTCGGTCGTGCCTCACTATCGTTTAGCACTCCCTAAACTTAAAAGTAAAAATTCAAAAAGTAAAACCACAAGGCAAAAGTCAAAAGTTTTAAATTTTTAGTTGTAGTTTTTACTTTTTCGTTTTGAGTTTTGAATTTGAGTGCCGAGCGGCAGCGAGGCACGATAGAGGCGAACGGCTGAGTAATAAGTAGGAATCTACCCCTAAGAGGGACATAGCCCCGCGAAAGCGGGGGTAATTTCCCATATGATCGCAAGATCAAAGTCGCAAGACGCTTAGGGAGGAGCCTACTGCCTATCAGCTAGTTGGTAGGGTAATGGCCTACCAAGGCTATGACGGGTAGGGGGTCTGAGAGGATGGCCCCCCAGAATGGGACTGAGAACGGCCCATACTCCTACGGGAGGCAGCAGTGAGGAATCTTGCGCAATGCTCGAAAGAGTGACGCAGCGACGCCGCATGGTTGAAGAAGCCCTTCGGGGTGTAAAAACCTTTTATCTGGGACGATTGTGACGGTACCAGAAGAATAAGAGCCTGCTAACTACGTGCCAGCAGCCGCGGTAATACGTAGGGCTCAAGCGTTATCCGGATTTATTGGGTGTAAAGAGCTCGTAGGTGGTCTGAAAAGTTTTCTGTTAAATCTCCCGGCTTAACCGGGAACCTGCGGAAAAAACTTTCAGACTGGAGGAAAATAGGGGCAGACGGAACTGCCGGTGTAGGAGTGAAATCCGTTGATATCGGCAGGAACACTCATGGCGAAGGCAGTCTGCTAGGTTTTATCTGACACTGAGGAGCGAAAGCGTGGGGAGCGAACGGGATTAGATACCCCGGTAGTCCACGCCGTAAACGATGCCAACTAGCTATTAAAAGCATCGACCCTTCTAGTAGCGAAGCTAACGCGTTAAGTTGGCCACCTGGGGAGTACGGCCGCAAGGCTAAAACTCAAAGGAATTGACGGGGACTCGCACAAGCGGTGGAGCATGTGGTTTAATTCGACGATAAGCGAAGAACCTTACCAGGGCTTGACATCCTGCGAACCTGCCGGAAACGGTGGGGTGCCCGCAAGGGAGCACAGAGACAGGTGTTGCACGGCTGTCGTCAGCTCGTGTCGTGAGATGTCGGCTTAAGTGCCTAAACGAGCGAAACCCTCACCCTAAGTTAATTTATCTTAGGGGACTGCCCCAGCAATGGGGAGGAAGGCGGGGATGACGTCAAGTCAGCGTGGCTCTTACGCCCTGGGCGACACACGTGCTACAATGGCGGCTATAACGAGTCGCAATCCAGCAATGGAAAGCTAATCTCTTAAAAGCTGTCACAGTTCGGATTGAGGGCTGCAACTCGCCCTCATGAAGCTGGAATCGCTAGTAATCGTGGGTCAGCCACACCACGGTGAATACGTTCTCGAGTCTTGTACACACCGCCCGTCAAGTGAGCCGAGTCGGCAACAGCAGAAACCCTGCGTATGCGGGGTCAAGCTGGGGTCGGTAAGGAGCACTAAGTCGTATATTAGTTGCGACCTATCGCCGTAAGGTGATAGAAAAATTCAGCTGTATCGGTGAACATCCTTGCAAGTACGGCGAGGAAAATACCGAGGGAAGTCCTCCGACAATACGTCGGAGTGACCCCGTAGAGACTACACGCTGACGCCTAAGGAGGAATGTGGATGATAAGAGTAATAAAAGCCTATTTGTTTGGAGCAATCCATGATGGAACCTTTAACCAAAAACATAAGACTTTCAGATTCACACAGTCGAATGTTGGTTGGTTAAGATTTATCAAAAATTGTCTAACAAAGCTAGGTTTTAACGCCTGGATTTATCGAGAAGGTAGGAATCGAAAGGTCTATGCCTTAGAAACTACCGCCTCGATCTTGAAATCCAAATTTAACCCACTAGAATCTTCTGAAGAAGCAAGGATTTCTTATGTGAGAGGGTACTTTGATGCCGAAGGCGGCATTCCAAGAAACTCAAAACAATGGTTTTATGTCCAAATCTCACAGAAAAATAAGAAAGAATTGCAAGTAATCAAGAAGATTCTAGAAGAAAAAGGGATTAAATGCGGGAAAATCCATATTCCAAGTGTCAAAGTCGATCTGGATTATTTTAGATTCTTTGTTTCAAGAGAATCTCATAGGGATTTCGCTAAAATGATTGGATCATGGCACCCAAGAAAACGAAAAATTTTCCAACTTAGGATGAAGATATAGTCCACGCCCTGTGGTAACATGGGGAACAAACGTGAACAAGGTATCGCTAGGGGAATCTGGCGATGGATCACCTCCTTTCTAGGGAGAAAAAAAGAAGGTCGCATTGTTCAGTAATGGAAATACGTTCTTACAACCATAGAGTTACTAAGTTAAGACAAAGCTTCGCTTGAAAAAGCCAAGCTTTTTTGCTATCTTATAAGAGAAGGGGGAGCGTAGCTCAGTGGTACCCTCCTTCGCCCTTACTGTGAAATGGATTACTTCCTATTATCACAGTGTGGGCTTCGGGCGGGCGCAGGAGCGCGTCACTGTAAATTTGGGCGATTAGCTCAGCGGTTAGAGCGCGTAAATGAAAATTCGGGCGGCTAGCTCAGTGGTAGAGCGCATCTCTGATAAAGATGAGGTCGATGGTCCGATCCCATCGCCGCCCACCAGCCCGAATTTCACAGCGAGTGAAACGAGCGTTTAATGACGAGGTCGATGGTTCAAATCCATCATCGCCCACCATTAAAAAGTTTTATCGCTCACCGCGCCAAAAAGTTGCCCGCTTTACAGAAGCGGCCTCGCAAGTTCAGCCTTTCTGTGCGTTTGCAAGTCAACTTTATTGGCTGGCGGCTCACTTTTTACATTTTAGTCTTGTCATTTGGATTTATTTTATAAATGTTAGCCACACCACATATTTTAGCAGGAGCAGCTGTTGCTACGGCGACCGGAAATGTGCCTTTAGGGATAGTTAGCGCCTACGCCAGCCATTATATCCTTGATATGGTTCCCCACGTGGATATTGGGGTATTTCATGATAAGGACGATGAAAACTGGCAGCTGTCCAAGCAAGAGATAGCGCTGGCGGCAGCAGAAATTATTTTAGGCACAGTTATTCTTATATATCTAGTATGGGGTAAAAAATTTGTCACTTTGGCGCTGGTTGGGGGATTTTTCGGTCTGTTGCCTGATTTATTAGATAATGTTCCTTGGTGGCAAAATTATTTCCGCCACGCCAGCTGGTATGCGCCGTTTAACTTCTTGCATCAAAAACTTCAACTTCGTTTGGAAAGCAACAAGTGGTATTGGGGGATACCTTTTCAACTAATCATAATAGGAGGGGCAATATGGTTCCTATTAAAATTCTAATTGTTGTTGCCGCCATCATTGTTTGTCTTGGCATCTTGAAATTTCAGGAGAAAATTGTCCGGCTATTTGGCAAAAATTCCATCGCTGAAAAATATCTGGGCAACGGCGGCACCTACGCAATGTGGAAAATCATCGCCATCACCATTGTTGTTTTTTCTTTGTGGTATGCGTTTGCATGAGAATTAAAAATCAGTTGATAATTGATAATTGAGTGCGGGCCTGTAGTTCAATGGTAGAATGCATCATTTGCAATGATGAGGTTGAGAGTTCGATTCTCTCCAGGTCCACCAAATCAAATTATATATAAAGAAAAGGTCAGGGTTTCCACCCAAGGCGGGTCCACCCAAAAGCCTGATTATTAGATTGGGCTTTTTTATTAAAACTTGACCCTGTTAAATTTCTTACCATCAAACGGATCATATCTGTTATAATGGTGCGTCGCCCCGGGGTCTGCGCCCCGCACCGAACTTTGTTCAGGTGCGGGGCTTGACATCCGCAATGTTTTTTCAAAAGTTTTGTGCTATTTTGAAGTTGAAGGTAGTTGGTCGAGCTATCTGGTTTAAATTAAATTGAAAGGATAATTATGTCATCAAATTGGTGGACGCAGGTTGGCGATTCATGGACGAGCATCTGGGACAAAGTGGCAAATTTTCTGCCAAATTTAGTTGGAGCTTTTCTGATTTTAATCATCGGTTGGATTGTAGCAATTTTAGTTGAGAAACTGCTTGACCGACTATTCAGGGCTCTGCAGCTGCCGACATTGTTTGCGATGGCCAAAGTGGAAGATTTAATCAAAAAAAGCAGCACAAAATTGGATACCACCGGTCTTTTGGCAGCCACTGTTAAATGGATATTATTTTTAGTGGCTTTCATCGCGGCGGTCAATGTGCTGAATTTACCGACAATCACCCTATTTTTGGAAAGCATTTTAGCGTATGTGCCTAATGTGATTGCGGCGGTGGGTATTCTGCTTATCGGTACTGTTTTGGCCCATTTTCTATCTAATGTTATATCCAGCACGGTCAAAATCGGCGACATTGCTTTTGCACAAGCGTTAAGCACCATTGCCCGTTATTCAATTATTATTTTTGCTTTCGTCGCCGCTTTGTATCAGTTGAATGTGGCGCCTGCCTTTCTGCAGACATTAGTCATCGGCATTGTAGCCTTTATCGCTATCGCTGGGGGAATTGCCTTTGGCTTGGGCGGGCAAGGCGTGGCAAGAGATTTTCTGGAAAAACTGCGCAAAGATCTTCAAGAATAATTAAAACTCTAAAAAAATTCTATTTTTCGGAGGGGTTTTTGAGTTATGTTTCTAAACGAAATGAGCCCCGAACAGGGAGAAGAAATGGCTTCTAAAGATGTGGCGGAAAACCGGCTGGAAACTTTTTTAGCGGAAGCTTCTGAAGATAAAGCTTTTGCTTTTGCTTTTGAGATACCAAAAGAACTTCCAGATGCGAAAGTGTATTTGGTTGGCGGCGCTGTGAGAGATTTGCTGTTAGGTAAAGAAGCAAAAGATTTTGATTTTATCATTACCGGCGTGCCAAAAGCTCAGCTCGAGTCCTATCTGGGGAAATTAGGCAAAATAGCGGCAGTGGAATCGCGCGCTTTTGGGGTTTTTAAGTTTGTGCCGAAAGATACGAAACTTAAAGAACCTTATGATGTCGCTTTACCCAGAACTGAACATTGGACTGGCTTGGGCTACAAGGATGTCCAGGTTACCAGCACTCATAATCTGCCGGTTGAAGAAGATTTGAGAAGGCGTGATTTTACTATCAACGCCATGGCTGTTGATATGTTATCCGGCAAATTAGTGGATGAGTTTGGCGGGCTAGGGGATTTAGAAAATAAGATTGTACGGGCTGTTGGCGAGCCGGGGGAGAGGTTTTTAGAAGACCCGTCAAGAATGCTGCGGGCGATTAGAATTGCCTGCCAAATGAGATTTGAGATAGAGAAAGAGACGTGGAGAACGATTAAAGATAATATTACTGAAATTAATCAAGTTTATTCCGAGAAAGGCCAAGAAAAGACAAGGGTAGCTTCGGAAGTAATGGGTAAAGAATTTTTACGAAGCCTACAAGCAGATCCTGTTAGAACAGTTAAATTATTAGATGAAGCTGGCGCTTTACCACTGCTTTTACCGGAAGTTTCGGCCTGCAAGGGTGTACCTCAACCGCCCCAGTTCCACGGTGAAGGCGATGTTTTTGAGCATACTTTGATAGGTTTAGAGAAATTACCCAAGAACTGTTCATTAGAAGTAAAGTTGGCTATGCTTTTTCATGATATCGGCAAGCCGGACACTATAACGCAGCCGGTAGATGAAACAGACAGGTTAAGGTTCAATGAGCACGACCGCCTCGGCGCGGAAATGACAGAAAAAATAATCAACCGGCTTAAACTTTTTGATTTAGATTTTCAAGAGGTCCCTTTTTTGGTTAAAAATCATATGATTGCCGTTTCGGGCAGTGTTGAGAAGATGAAGTGGACAACCTTAGAAAAATACTTCTTAAAAAATAAAAAATGGGGCGATAACCTGCTGATATTATCTCAAGCCGATGTATCAGCGACTATTCCGGCTTCTGGTAAACCCGATTTTACCGCTTATGAGCGTCTGGAGCAGAAAATTGAGGAAGTTAAACATAAACTGAAATTTGAAGTGACGCCGCCAAAAGATTTATTGACCGGCAATGAAATTATGGCCGAGCTTAACATTGCCGAAGGGCCGCAGATTGGGCAATTCAAAGCCCAACTGCGCGAACAGCAGCTGGCTGGGAAAATCAAAGATAGGGCGGCTGCTCTAAAAGCTTTAAAATTAATTTGGCTGCAGCTTCAAACAGGGCTTGACAAAAATACAAAGTAGTATTATATTTATTAATGGAGATAAACGAGTGGATATTTATCCACAGATAAAGGTTATGGAAGAAAGACAGAACAATTTAGAGGAGGACGGCGACTAAAAAGCATTTAGATTTATCAAAATCTATGCTTAAATGTAGCCACCGTAAAAGGCGGTTTTTGTATCTCCAAAACGTTCCTTAAAAATTGAGATTATTGCTTACTGTTTCGAGCCTGTTTTTAACAGAAGAAATATTTACTCATAAAGAGCATATGGAGGATGCCTTGGTACAAGCGGCCGATGAAGGACGTAGTAGCCTGCGATAAGCCTCGGGTAGGTGGCAAACAACCTTTGATCCGGGGATGTCCGAATGGGGTAACCCAACGTGGTAAACCCACGTTACCCCGACGTATCGTCGGGGCGGCAACCTAGGGAACTGAAACATCTTAGTACCTAGAGGAAGAGAAAGCAAAAATCGCTTCCAGCGATAGTAAAAGTAGAAGGTGTAAAAGAGGCAAAATAAAATTTGCCTTCTTCACTTGATTACTTTTATTGCGATTCCCCTAGTAGCGGCGAGCGAACGGGGAACAGTCTAAATCACTGAAAGGTTTATAGTTTAATTGAAGGAACCTGGAAAGGACCACCAGAGAGGGTGAAAGTCCCGTAAATAAAAAACTTTAAATTCATTAGGTGATTATCCGCCTTTGGCGGATTAAGTACTGTCAGACACGTGAAATCTGGCAGGAAGACGGGTCGCTCATGATCCAAGACTAAATACCGCTTGTGACCGATAGTGAACAAGTACCGTGAGGGAAAGGTGAAAAGTACCCCGGGTAGGGGAATGAAATAGAACCTGAAACCATATGCTTACAAGGAGTCAGCGCGCTTCGTTACACTCAGCGCTAAAGTAAAAAGTCAAAACTAAAAAGGTAAAACTGCTGGAGATAACTATATAAATACCCCTTCCAATAAGTTTTTACTTTTGCGTTTTGCGCTTTAACTTTAACGTCGAGCGTAGCGAGGCGTTATGGCGTGCCTATTGAAGAATGAACCAACGAGTTTGCTATGCAAGGCAAGGTTAACCCTTTTATGGGGAAGCCGTAGCGAAAGCGAGTCTGAATAGGGCGTTTTAAGTCTTGCATACAAGACCCGAAACCGGGTGATCTACCCATGGTCAGGGTGAACCCCGCAGAAATGCGGGGGGAGGCCCGCACTCACATTAGTAGCAAATAGTGGAGATGAACTGTGGGTAGGGGTAAAATACCAATCGAACCCGGAGATAGCTGGTTCTCCCCGAAATATATTTAGGTATAGCGCTTGCTACAAACCTGCAGGTAGAGCACTGAATGATAATTGGGACGAAAGTCTCGATGTCAACCAAACTCCGAATGGCAGGTGTACGGGCAAGTAGTCAGTCTACGAGGGCTAAGCTTCGTTAGACTAAAGGGAAACAGCCCAGACCACCGACTAAGGTCCCTAAAAAAACTTAAGTGGAAAAGGATGTTGTTTGCCGATGACAGATAGAAGGTTGGCTCAGAGGTAGCTATCCTTTAAAGAGTGTGTAACAACTCACTATCCGACCCTGAGAGCAATTGAAGGGTTGGCGAGCAGCGCCGAAAATTTAACGGGGCTCAAAGTTTTTACCGAAGTCGTGGAGGCTGTGCTTCGCACAGCAGTCGTTAGTCGATAGTCATTAGTCGTTAGTAATTTCTAAAGACTAAAGACCAAAAGCTAATGGCTACTGCGCGGAGCGCAGTTTGGTAGGGGAGCGTTCTATACTGGGTGAAGCTCTGATGTAAGTCAGGGTGGACGGTATAGAAGTGAGAATGTTGGTATGAGTAACGAATTAAGCCGATGAAAAATCGGCTCACCATATATTCAAGGTTTCCCCCGCAACAAAATTTGACGGGGGGTTAGTCGGTCCTAAGTCTGAAAAGATGATGGACAGCCGGTCGATATTCCGGCACTTCCAGAAGACTATAGCAAAGTGACGCATCTTGGAGGTTAGTTTCAAATTCGGTTATGTTGGGACTAGCCAAAAAGGTGACTGGAAAAGCTTTGTGATTACTACTTTTGGAAACCGTACCGCAATCCGACACAGGTGAATGGCTCGAGTAGAGTAAGGTGAACGAGCTAACCTTCCCAAAGGAACTCGGCAAAAAAGCGTGCGTAACTTCGGGATATGCGCTGCCACGTTTAGCGCAAGCTTTTACGTGGCCGCAGCAAAAGTTTTTCAGGCGACTGTTTATCAAAAACTTAGCTTCGTGCAAACCGTCCAAGGGACGTATACGAGGTGATGCCTGCCCAGTGCTCGAAGGTCATGGGAGATTTGAGTCGCCGTAAGGCGATAAGGATTGAACGTAAGCCCGAGTGAACGGCAGCGGTAACTATAACCGTTCTAAGGTAGGATTGCTGCCTTAGTGAGGTATTCAAACCTCTGTTCGAACTCCGATGTGCCACCGGAGATGTAGAACAAAAATCTGACTATATGCTGGAAAATCTGTGAATCCGTAGCTACTATGGTATAATGTATCCATAGAAAGGTATTTATGCCAAGTAAAAAAGCTAATGATGCAGACAATCAGCAGGAAAGATTAAAGACTGCCTATTGGATTGTGGGTTTTACTGATGGAGGGGGAACATTTTCCGTCAGTAAAATTAAGAACTCCACAACCAAAAGTGGTTATCAGATATTTCCTGAGTTTGTAATCACTCAGGGAGCAAAAAGCCTTAAAGCTTTAGAGAAAATCCAAATGTTTTTTCGATGCGGTAAGGTTTATATCAATAAAAGATATGATAATCACAGAGAGCATTTGTATCGTTATTGCGTCAGGTCAAGGAAGGATTTAAATGAAAAGATAATTCCTTTTTTCAATCAGAATAAATTGCAAACAGCTAAGATTAAAGACTTTATAAGGTTTTGCAAAGTGATTGGCCAGATGAATAAAGGCGAACATTTAAAAGCAGATTACAGTCTTTAAAATCCTCAACGACTATACGTCAGACTCTGAGTGAAGCCGCAAGGCAAATCGAAGAGAAGATATAGTCTGAACTCTATGGCGACATAGAGAATGCAAATTAGACCATTGCATCGATAGAAATATCGTAACAAAATTAAGCGAAATTCCTTGTCGGGTAAATTTATCGGAAACTTGCCCGAACGCGTTAGTGATAGCGCGTCAGCATACCAGCTAAAAACGGGGAAACCCTAAGAACGAAGGGTAATCCCGTGGGAAGTCCCGCAACGGCGGGACCCCCTAACGACTGATTCGAAAGATGATATCCGACCTTCCGTCGGATAATACGGCTGGCTCTTGCTTTTCAAAATATGTTATGGAGTTCCAAGGAAGAAAGGAGCAAAATGGATGTTAATTCGTTTATTACTGGCTTTGTAGAAGGCGAAGGATGTTTCTGTATTTCTTTTTCGAAGCGCGCAAAACTTAATACTGGCATTGAAGTCAGGCCAAGTTTTGCATTAAGCCAACATAAAAGAAATTTAAAGCTTCTACAATCGATACATTCTGAATTTCAGTGCGGTGCCATTCGGTATTCGCGCCGAGATCAGAATTACAAATTTGAAGTCAGATCAATAAAAGATTTAATGAAAATTGTAATTCCCTTTTTTGAAAAATATCCTCTGTTAGGGATAAAAAACAAAGATTTTCAGAATTTCAAAAAAGTTTGTGAGTTGGTTTACACGAATCAACATCGTAATAAAGAAAGATTAGGCGAATTGATAAATTTAGCCTATCAAATAAATTCCTCTGGAAAGAAAAAATATACAAAAGAGGAGCTCCTAAGACATATAGCAAGATGAAGAGATAGTCTGATCCCATTAGCAATAATGGAAAAAGATGAAGTTCCGACCCGCATAAATGGCATAACGGTCTGAAAACTGTCTCTGGGAAGGACTCGGTGAAATTACAATGCCGGTAAAGATGCCGGTTACCCGCGGCAAGACGGAAAGACCCCGGAAGCTTTACTATAGCTTGATATTGAATGATTGTTTGGCCTGTGTAGGCTATGAGGGAGTTCGCCGCAAGGCGGACAAAAGATGAAAAACCTCTCTGTTCAAACGGTTGTTCTAATCCCGCCAAAAGGCGGGGGACAGTGTCAGGTGGGTAGTTTAACTGGGGCAGTTGCCTCCTAAAATGTAACGGAGGCGTTCAAAGGTACCCTTATCCCGTTTGGAAATCGGGATGAAAGTGCAAAGGCATAAGGGTGCTTGACTGCGAGACTGACAAGTCGAGCAGGGCCGAAAGGCGGACTTAGTGATCCTCTGCTTATTTGTGATAGTGGCAGAGCTCAACGGATAAAAGCTACTCCGGGGATAACAGGCTGATCGCGCCCAATAGTCCACATAGACGGCGCGGTTTGGCACCTCGATGTCGGCTCAACGCATCCTGGGGGTGAAGTAGCTCCCAAGGGTTGGGCTGTTCGCCCATTAAAGCGTTACGTGAGCTGGGTTCAGAACGTCGCAAGACAGTAGAATATAACAGCTGTCTAAAAATTCTTCTATATGCTGGGAACTCCCATGTATCTGAAGATACCAAATTCAAAAATCAAAATGCAAAAGTCAAAATGACAATGTAAAATTCAAAATTTGGTAAAAATTCTTCAGTGGGGATTATCAGCAGGAAAGACCCCGACGATACGTCGGGGAATCCTCAGAGACTATATGAAGAAGTCGCCGACGAGGCGACAAGATATAGTCCGAACTGCATAGCAATATGCAGATTCCAAGAGAAATCTTGGGACGCCACAGATATATTTTAGGCAATGATGTGGTTATCAAGCAACAGACTGTCGGTCCTAATCTGCCGTGGGCGTTGGAACTTTGAGGGGAGCTGCTCCTAGTAAGCGCGAAAGCGCCTTGCTACTTTCCATCGTAAGATGGATTGAAAACTCGGCTAATAACGGTGGAGCCCTCATTTAATTTATGGTATTATGGATATATGATATGCTTGAGGACCGTAAATTAGAAGGGTAATACCGTGGGAAGTCGACCAAATAAATTAAATTTGGCATACATAGCAGGTTTCCTTGATGGTGATGGTAGTTTGATGCTCCAAGTAAAGAGACGTTCGGATATCAAAAAAGGTTGGAGATTGATGGCAACAATCTGTTTTTATCAAGATAGTCATCATGATAAACCATTATATTGGATTCGAAAGCAACTGGATATAGGTTATATTTCTAAACGAAACGACAACATAACAGAATTACGGATTAACGGTTTTGAACAAATCGGGCAAATATTGGAAGAATTGTTGCCTTTTCTTAGATTTAAGAAGCGTCAAGCAAGAAAGATGATCAAGTGTTTGAATTTTTTACTTGTAAAAGGTAAAAATTTAGGCAAACAGGATTGTGAAAAAATAATTGATTATCTTCAATCTGTTCAAAATTTAAACTACCGATCTCATCATAAGAGAACCCGCAAGGATCTGTTAAAAATATTTGGTTTGACCCCGTAACGACTGACCCGAAAGGGAAGGTTCGATGTAACATCGGACAATACGCCGACCCCTGCCTTCATTCAACCAGAACAATGGTATAAACCTAAAGTTCGGTGGCAGGGTGAAGATATAGTCTAAGCCTTTAGAAATAAAGGAGAAACTTGACGAGAGGACCGGAGCGGATAAACCTCTGGTGTACCAGTTGTACCACCAGGTGCATTGCTGGGTAGCCAAGTTTGGACGGGATAACCGCTGAAAGCATATAAGCGGGAAGCCCTCCCCAAGATTAGAGTTCTTAGACTCCCGATAGACTATCGGGTTGATAGGCTCTAGGTGTAAGTCCCGCAAGGGATTCAGCCGAGGAGTACTAACTGGTCGACGAGTATTTTATTTTTTCTGGGATGAAACAGGCTCAAAATAGTAAGCAAAAAAATAAAATTTCCTGGTGCTTTTAGCGGCGGGGAAACACCTCTTTTCCATTCCGAACAGAGAAGTTAAGCCCGCCAGCGGCGATGATACTTGTTCCGCAAGGAACTTGGAAAGTAGCTCAGTGCCAGGATTTTTTAATACTAAAATTTTTTGCATTTTCTATATTGACAAATGTAAAGTTTACTTTACGATATTATTAGAGGACAATTTGAAAACATTCAAAATAGTTTGTAGGGTCAGGGATTTTAGGAAACAAAAGCGTCTGACACAGCAGGATTTGGCAGATACTTTGGGTATTTCCAGACAGTCACTGTTCGCTTTAGAAGCGGGCAAGTCAGAGCCATCGCTATCTTTAGCTTTCAAACTGGCTAAAAATTTTGGGGCGCTGGTTGAGGAGATTTTCAATGTTCAAAATGATATCGGAAGGGAGGTGAGCAATATGGCTAAGGACAATAATGGGCGTTTTTTAAGGCCATTTGGGTGGGGCAGATTTCCCATATCTGATTTTTTTGAAGAAATGATACCTGACAGAATGGAATACATGGGCGTTAAAATGCCTCCAGTTGATATCTATCAGGACGCCAACGAAGTTATTGTCAAAGCGCAAATTCCCGGCTTAAAACGCGACCAGCTTGAAATTAGTGTCGATGATGACTCTATAACTTTGAAGGGAGAGAAGAAAGAAGAGCATGAAGAGAAGGGCAAAGAGTATTACAGAAAGGAAATTTCTGCTGGCAGTTTCCAGCGAACGACACCACTACCCGCCAAAGTTATGCCGGAAAAAGCGCAGGCCAGTTTTGAGGATGGTATTTTAACCATCAAACTGCCCAAAAGCGCCAAGGGCAAAACAAAAACAGTTAAAGTTAAAATTAAGTAATTTTGAACCTCATTTAGATCAAAGTGCCACGCTGCAAAATAGGCAAGATTTCATTCCAAGCTTTGGTGGCGATCCTGAAAGCTGTTCTACCTTTATCTGTCAGCCGATAAACTTTTCTGGTTCTACCATTGATTTTAGTGGTTTTTGACTGAACTAGGCCTTGTTTTTGCAGCTGTATGAGGGCGGGGTAGAGGGTGCTTTCAGCCGGCCGGCAATAGTCGCGGGTTATAGAAGCTATCTCTTTGCCTAATTGATAACCGTGGATTTGATCAATATTCTTCAATACTCTCAGAATAAAAAATCTGATTAAACTTTGGTTGATTAAATTTTTCCAATATTTTTCTTCCAGCATGCTGCCTCGAAGGTCAAGGTAATCTACCTTTAATGTAAAAGACAATATTATTTTTGTCAAGTGGATAAATTGGTGCTAAAATTAATTTGGAGTTTTGATGAGAGTAGTAGCTGATTTTCACCTCCATTCCAAATATTCGCGAGCTACCTCCCGCGATATGGACTTGGATAACATCAGTAAATGGGCCAATTTTAAGGGAATTGATTTGGTTGGTACGGCGGATTTTACCCATCCTTTCTGGTTCTCCGAAATAAAGAAGAAGCTTGAACAGCTGCCTAACGGCTTGTTAAAACTTAAAGATGGCAAAGGTCCCAATTTTATCCTGACAACCGAGATTTCTAACATTTATACTTGGCAAGGTAAAGTCAGAAAAATTCACTTGCTAATTTTTGCGCCATCAATTGATACTGTTTTGAAAATCAATAATAAGTTGTCAACAGTCGGCAATCTTTATGCCGACGGCAGACCGATTATTGGAATATCTGCCTATAATCTGGCTCAAATTATTTTTGATATCGACCCTCGATGTGTAATTGTCCCGGCGCATGCTTGGACACCGTGGTTTTCTATTTTTGGTTCTAAATCCGGCTTTGACAAGATTGAAGAATGTTTTCAAGATTTATCTGATAAAATCTTCGCTATTGAAACCGGACTTTCTTCAGACGCGCAAATGAACTGGCGACTTTCAGCTTTAGATAAAATTTCTTTAATTTCTTGCTCTGACGCCCATTCACCTCAAAATTTAGGCAGGGAATTAACAGTTTTTGACTTGCCAGAGCCCAGTTACGAGGGGATTATGGACGCCTTAAAAACAAAAAATCCTCAAAAAATTTTATACACGGTGGAGTTTTTCCCCGAGGAAGGCAAATATCACTTTGATGGCCATCGCGCCTGCAATATTGTTCTTTCGCCTAAGGAAGCGAAAACTGCCAAGAATATTTGTCCGGTATGCAAAAAACCGTTAACCATCGGTGTTTTGCACCGGGTTGATGATTTAGCTGACAGAGACGAGAATTACCAGGCGCCTAATTTTCCAGGTTTTAAAAAACTCGTCCCGCTTCAGGAGGTAATTGCTATTAGTTTAGGGCAGGGGAAAGTAAGCCAAGCGGTTATGCAAGAATACTTGAAATTAATTAACATTTATGGCAACGAATTTAATATTTTGGTTGACACGCCTCTGGAAAAATTGACCGCCAATCAGCCCAAAGTTTTAGAGGGGATTAAAGCGATGCGCCAAGGCCAAATCAAAGTTGAGCCGGGTTATGATGGCGTTTATGGCAAAGTGGAAATTATTTTACCAAAAGATGAGTTGTCGCAAGAGAGTTTATTTTGAAAATAGCACAGAAATGGTCTTTCCTCCTTGTCTAAAGGTTAATTTATTGCTATAATCTTGGGTAGACGGGAAAGTTGTGCGGTAGTAGTTCAGTGGTAGAATGCTTCCTTCCCAAGGAAGAGGCCGCCGGTTCGAATCCGGTCTACCGCTCAGTCGCCTATGCCAACGTAGCTCAATGGCAGAGCAGGCGCTTCGTAAGCGTCAGGTTGCAGGTTCAAGTCCTGCCGTTGGCTCTCCCTCGACTGCGCTCGGGATAAATCCCTCGACTGCGCTCCCTCGGTTACACTCGGGACAAGTCGGGATAAACAATTCATAAAAATGATGAAAAAAATCTTTGAGTTTATTAGAAATCCTTTTTGGCAAGATAAAGCTATGCTTTTTATACTGGGTGCCTCCGGCGTCTGTCTGGCAGTTTACTGGCTGCTCTGGGCGATAAAGATAAAATATAATTTTACGCCTTTCGTTTTGGCTTCGGCCTTCTTTGTTTTAAATATAATTGTCGCACTTTGGGCTTTCCAAAAAAATAAACTTATTAGTTTTTTACTCTTGGGCACCGCATTGTTAATTCAAATTTTAACCTTAGTTTACCTTAGATATTTATTCATTTATCAGAGTTTGTAAAATGGAAACTAAAAAAAATTATATTTCTCCGGTCTCTGATTTGAAATTATTGCCGAAACTGCGCCGGTGGCACAGAACTTTAGAAATCTTGCCTGGCGCTTTGAGCTGGTCAGCACTCATTTTGCCGTTAATCTTATCTTTTATTATACCCGGCGCAGTCGCCACCTTTATTTTGTGTTTTGATATTTACTGGCTTTATAAAGCTTTGATTATCGGCTACCACTTGATTCAAGGATACAGGAGTTTAAAGCGGGAAATCAGAATTGATTGGTTGGGCAAATGCCGGGCTTTGAAGGTGGAAGGCACCACAATTGATTGGCGGGGGATTTATAATGCGATTATTTTAGCAACTTACAAAGAAGAAATTGAAACTTTGCGTGCCTCTATCCAATCTGCAGCCGCCGCCGACTTTCCTCAAAAAAGAATCATTTTTGTCTTGGCTACCGAAGAACGCGATAAACTGCGCGCCAGGCAATACGGTGAAATTTTAGCCAAAGAATTTGGCAAGCATTTTTTTGCTTTTCTGGTGACGGAGCATCCCGACCATATAGCCGGCGAGGTTAAAGCCAAAGGAGCCAATGTAACCTGGGCGGCCAAACAACTTAGGAAATTTTTAGACGGGAAGAAAATTAATTATGACAACGTGATTGTGACCACAGCTGATGCTGACAGCCGCTTCCACCCAAAATATTTTGCCTGTTTAACCTACAATTACGTCATCAACCCCAACCGTGATTTCTCCAGTTACCAACCGATACCTTTGTATTCCAATAACATCTGGGAAGCGCCGGCGCTCTCCAGAATTTTAGCTTTTTCTTCCTCATTTTGGCAGTTGGTGGAAGCGACCAGACCCTGGCGACTGGTGAATTTTTCCACTCACGCCATGAGTATGAAAACTTTAATTGAAATAAATTATTGGTATACTACTGTGGTTAATGAAGATTCGGGTCAATTTTGGCGTGCCTATTTTGCCTACGACGGCAACCATCAAGTTGTCCCAATGTTTATACCGGTTTATATGGACGCGGTGTTGTCCGAAAATTTTTGGCAAACTTTAAAAAGTTTATACCAACAGCGTCGACGTTGGGCGTATGGAGTAGAGCATTTCTCGCCAGTTGTTTTGCAGTCAATACAAAATAAAGCTGTCCCATTTTTGTCTAAAGCAGTCAAAGTCTGGCGCCTTTTTGAAGGTAATTTTACCTGGGCAACAGCTTCACTATTTATCGGTTTTGTCGCTTGGTGGCCAATTTGGTTTGGCGGCGAGTTTAAAAACACGGTTTTAGGTTATAATTTTCCCGTCGTGGCCCGATTTTTGCTTATTTTAGCTTGGCTTGGCCTGTTTATTTCTGCTTCCATTTCAACTCTTTTGCTGCCGCCCAGACCGCCAAAATACAAAAAAGCCAAATTTTTGGAAATGTTGGCCCAGTGGGTTTTGGTGCCGATACAGGCGATTTTCTTTAGCTCTTTTCCTGCGCTGGACGCCCAAACAAGATTAATGTTGGGCAGGTATCTCACATTTCAAGTGACAACCAAAAAGTCAGCCAAAGGAGAATTGGGTTTAGAGACAGTCAAAAGTTAATTTACAACTATGTTGACTTGAGGTAATTTTTGAGATATAATTTAGTCAATTCGGAGTGTGGCCTAGTGGCTTAAGGCACCTGCTTTGGGAGCAGGAGATCCCGGGTTCGAATCCCGGCACTCCGACCAGGAATTAGTCGTTAGTCGTTAGTCGTTAGTCGTTAGTCGTTAGTCGTTAGTCGTTAGTCGTTAGTCGTTAGTCTTTAGTCGTTAGCTCTTAGCAATATTTCTAATAACTAATAGCGAACAGCTAACAGCTAAATATGCGGGTATAGCATAATGGTAGTGCGCAAGTTTTCCAAACTTGATATACGGGTTCGATTCCCGTTACCCGCTCCAAAATTTGTCGTTTGTCGTTAGTCTTTAGTCGTTAGATAATCTAAAACCAACAGCTAATGACTAATAGCCAATAGCTAATTTGCCCCAGTAGCTCAAAGGATAGAGCAACACCCTTCTAAGGTGGAGGTTACAGGTTCGATTCCTGTCTGGGGCGCCATGAATAGTCGTTGGTCGTTAGTCTTTAGTCGTTGGTCGTTAGTCATTAGACGTTAGACAATAGGAAAAAACAAGGAATATGGCAATCTAGTCATTAGTCTTTAGTCGTTGGTCGTTAGCCATTAAGAAAAAGCATAAAAGATGTATAAATTTGAAAAGCTGAAAGTTTGGGATGAATCTTTAAAATTGATAAAATTAGTTTATAGCGTGATAAAAGAATTACCTCTGTCTGAACGATATGGTTTAGCGGATCAACTTCGCAGGTCTGCAATTTCAATCTCCCTAAATTTAGCCGAAGGTTGCGGCACAGGGACTGATAAAGAATTTAAATTTTTTCTTAGAATATCAGTTAAGTCACAATATGAAACAGTTGCTGGGTTAATGATAATTAAAAGCTTGTATTCCAAAATAAACATTGCTAAGGTTTTAAGACAAGCAGAAACTGTCGGCAAAATGCTGCACGGCTTAATCCGTTCCCTTTCTAAAAACCAATAGCTAACGACTAATAGCTAATCACATGGTGGCTATGGTGAAGCGGCATCACGGCAGGATGTGGCCCTGCAATCAGCGGTTCGACTCCGCTTAGCCACCCCAAAATTAGTCGTTTGTCGTTAGTCATTGGTCTTTAGTCATTGGTCATTAGTCATTGGTCATTAGTCATTGGTCATTAGTCATTGGTCTTTAGAAGGGAAGCTGGATGTCGGCTAACAGCTAACGACTAACAGCCAATAGCTCATTCGCCCCGGTAGCTCAATGGACAGAGCGTCTGGCTTCGGACCAGAAGGTTGGGGGTTCGACTCCCTTCCGGGGCGCCATTCGACTCGCTCAATGCTCGCTCATGGTCTGCGACCAGCGGCGCGAAGCGCCGAGTAAATACAGTCAATAGTAAGTCGCTAAAATGCCAGTATAAATAAGATTACTGCTGACTAAACTGTTAACAGCTGACTATCCGCCTGCGGCGGATTAGGGCCCATAGCTCAGTGGCAGAGCGACAGCCTCTTAAGCTGTGCGTCGTAGGTTCGAATCCTACTGGGCCCGCCAGCGGCGCGAGGCGCCGAGTAAAGCAGTCAGCAGTCAACAGTGAAGCAGTAAAATGACTTCTTGTTCACTTAGAGGTTGTCGCCCTTCGGGTTTCTATCTCTTGCAGGGTGATAGGATAAATTTGGCGCCATCGTCTAGAGGCCTAGGACGTCAGCTTTTCAAGCTGAAGATCGCGGGTTCGAATCCCGCTGGCGCTGCCAATAAAACTGAAAAATTTTAACTCAAACTGGAAGCAATTTTGGTAATAAATCGCCTAAATATCAGGTTAAAAGAGAACCGTCCCCTTATTACTGAATTTATCTATTATGCGATATAATTAAAGTTAGAGAGCGAAAAAAGGAGGGAAACTGCCAGGTCTGGGTAATTTTTTTAAGAAGTTTTGGAAGAGTAAAAAATCAGACAATAAAACTGATGATTTGCTTTTGCCTCAAGACAAGAGAAAACTAAGCTGTTTAGAAGACGAAAAAAGGAAAATTGATCAAAAAATAGTTGCTATTCAAAATTCAACAAGGACTCTCTTTTATCCGTTGGCTCCCGCTCATCACTATTTCAGAAATAAATCACGGTTCTATTACAATTGGCACTTAAACCCGCATTATCAAAAAGTCCACATAGCGACTTTAGTTTTATATTTATTGCTTATTTCGACAATACTTTTTCAATCAATCATTCCCCAACCGACCTTGGCCGCTACCTCCAGCGCCACTTGGACAACTTATAACGATTTTAATAATAACAAATCAACGGTTAACAGCCCGACTACTCAAAGCCGGGTTACTTTAAATGGCTCAGGCAATCCCGATGATGCTTCGGCTGGCTCGGTCACGACCAACCCTGATTCTTTCAGTGAAAGCTTTAGCACCACCACTTATAAAGATACCACCAACACCAATGCCGACTGGAACACCACCGACGGTAAATTAAAAAATGAAAATAATTGGACGACCAAAATGTTCGGCGACACTTTATATGGACTCTATTTTATTTCAGAGACCACCGGCATCGCTGTTGGCACGTCGGCTACCATCTTATATACCAATGACGGCGGCGCCAGCTGGTTAGCTAGATCTAGCGATGGTTATAATGGCGTTTTAATCTCCGTTTATTTTCCTTCGGCAAGTGTCGGTTATATCTCTGCTGCATCAGGTAATTCTCTAAAAACGACTGACGGTGGCAAAACTTGGACGAAGAAAGTAACTGGGGCAGGCGTCGATTTGCAGTCTACTTACTTTATTTCGGAGACGACAGGGGTAATGGTTGGCAATGGAGGTAAAATAATTAAAACGACTGATGGCGGGGCTAACTATTCGTCTAAAACCAGCGGTACTGCTAATGATCTATACGGTCTCACTTTTGCCGACTCAAGTACTGCCATTGCCGTTGGACAGACTGGTACTATCTTGAAAAGTACAGATGCGGGCGAGACTTGGGAGAGTAAAACAAGTGGTGTAACTCAGAGTTTATACAAAGTTAATTTTACTTCCGCCACAACGGGTTATGCCGTCGGTGGGGAAGGTAAAATTTTAAAGACGACTGACGCGGGCGAAACTTGGGTAGCCAAAACCAGCGGCATCAGCACGTGGTTATTGTCGGTAAGCTTTACTTCGGCCACAACCGGTTATGTAGCTGGGGATGCTGGAGTAATTAGAAAAACAACTGATTCAGGCGAATCCTGGTCCCCGCTGACCAGCGGCACAACCGCAAATCTTAAATTTATTCATTTTCCTTCAGCCACGACCGGCTATGTAGTCGGGGACTATGGCGTACTTAGAAAAACTACCGACTCGGGTTCCTCTTGGTCAGCCAAACTGAAGGGTTTCGACAATTGTTCTCTAAACGGTTGTGGTTTATGGGGGGTTCATTTTCCTTCTGCGACAGCTGGCTATGTAGTCGGGGACTATGGGCTCATTTATAAGACAACAGATGCTGGTGCAACCTGGACTCAAAAAACAAGCGGTACAACTAATATTTTATATTCAGTTTATTTCCCCTCTTCAACAATAGGATATGCAGTTGGGCAGGCTGGGACGATTATTAAGACGACTGATTCGGGAGAATCCTGGTCACCCCAGACAAGCGGTAAAACGAGCTATCTAACCTCCGTTTATTTTATTTCTGACACTGTCGGCTACGTCGTTGGCCAGCTGGATGGTGGATTGGGAACCATCTTAAAAACTACCGATGGCGGCACTAATTGGGTAGCTAAAACCAGCGGCACAAATCAGCATTTTTCGTCGGTTTACTTTACCTCGTCAACAACTGGCTATGTGGTTGGAAACAATGGTACCATTCTAAAAACAACTGATTCTGGAGAGACATGGGTAGCCAAGACAAGCGGTACAACCCAGACTTTGTCGGGGGTATATTTTACTTCCGCCACAACGGGTTATGCCGTCGGTGGGTTTGGCACAATTTTAAAGACGACTGACGCGGGAGAAACCTGGGTAGCCAAAACCAGCGGTACTACTAACGCTTTGAATTCTGTTCACTTTCCTTCGGCAACCACCGGTTATGCGGTCGGGAACAGTGATGATGCGATGGCAACCATTTTAAAGACGACTAATTCGGGCGAATCTTGGTCTAGAGTTTCTATTGGTATCACGAACATCCTTTACTCCGTCTATTTTACTTCCGATTTAATCGGCTACGCGGTCGGCAGTGTAGCCGTTATTCATGTATCCCAATATATGCCTTCTCAACAAGGTCAGTCGCTGAAAGTAAATAGCGGCACGGACACGATAACTGGCGCTAAAATTTCCGCTACCCAAACTTTAAATGGGCAAACAGTCACTTATTATTTATCAGCCGATGGGGGGGTAAACTGGGAATCGGCTACTTTGGATAGTGCTCTAACTTTTGCCAATACAGGCAATGACCTGCGCTGGAAAGCGGTTTTAGCTACCAATGGCACCACCAGCCCCGAAGTAGATGCGCTAACCGTTCAATACAATTTTTCGGGCAATATTACTAATTTGAAGATAAATGCCGGTGGAATAGGCAGATGGGGGACACTTTCTTGGAGTGGCTCCACTCCTGGTTCCTCATTAATCAAATTCCAAACCAGGTCGGCTTCCACCGAGGTAGGTCTGGCATCTGCGTCGTGGGGGTCGGAGATTACAGCTTCGGGCGCCTCTGACAATATCAATTCTTCTGGTACAGCCAATAATGTTTGGTTAGAGTTAAGGTTGCTTTTAGAAGGCGATGGAACCAATTCCCCAACCCTAAATGATTTTACTGTTACTTATCTGGTTAATACTGCGCCCACTGCTCCAACCTCCTTGTATTCTAATAACAATACTGCCCAGGCAGGGCAGACTAATCCCACTGATTTGGCTGATATAACTCCCGCTTTTTCCGCCATCTATAACGATCCAGACAGCGGTGATATTGCCAACAAAGCTAGAATTCAGGTTTCAACTGACAGTGGTTTTGCGTCTGTTACTCACTGGGATTCAGGTTCTTCAGGCACCAGTGTCGCCAACTGCACAGCCGGCAATCGCTGTCAAGACCTCGTTTACGGTGCTTTTGGGACAACACCTTCTCAAAATCTCACTTTAAATGATGGCAATGTCACCTATTTTTGGCGAGTCAAATTTTGGGATGATGATGGTGATGAAGGTGTTTGGTCAGAAAGCGCTACTTTTACTCTTTCTGATGAGACAGCTATTGTCTCTACCGTTTCTGATTCTCTTTCCACGGTGACATTTTCTTCCTCAACCTTAAATATCGGTCAAACAGCCACTATTACCATCATTTTGAAGGATACAAATGGCAATCCGGTGTCTGGCAAAAAGGTAGTTATTTCTTCTTCTCGAGGTTCCTTGGATCTGATTACCCAGCCGGCTTCTTTAACTGATTCAAATGGGCTAACTATCGGTTATATTACCTCTTCCAAACCCGGGCAAACTGTCATTATTGCCACTGATGAAACTGACAATGTTACCTTAAATCAAAGACCGATTATTACCTTTGTTAAACCAACCGTGACAACGGCTTCGCCCAATGCTATCCTTATGGGTCCAAAATGGGTTTTAAGGGGGCAAGAGGTGTCTTTTGATGCCTCCGGCTCTTTTGATGACGATGGGCAGATTACCAAATATGATTGGAATTTTGCTGACGAAGGTTTGGTTCCTGTTTTACCTATCCCAGTATCAAAAGAAACCACCACACAACAGACGAGAGAGAAACAAAGTTTTCTTTCCACTGCCTTTGCTCAAGAACAAACCCAAGCCGTAGCTAAACATGCCTATCAAATTACCGGTCGCTATGCTTTATCTTTAATTGTTCAAGACAATGACGGCAATTCCAGTAGCGTCTCACACACTATTGAAATCTTGCCCCATCCCCCAGTAATTTTAGAAGCCAAAGTCGAAGATGGAGAGTTGAAAATTTCAGGCACAGCGGCTGATTTTGGCGTTGTGCAGTTAAATATTGCTTCTCCAGGTGAGCAAACAGTTTTAACCAGTGTCGGTCAAGATGGTCGTTGGCAAGCCACTTTGCCACAGGTAAAAGGATTGTTGGGCGAGGATTCCCATTCTGCCTGGGGAGATTTAGCAGATATAAATCAAATGAAAAGTCCTTCCTCAAATGTTAAAGATTTTTATATCAGTGGAGGGTTTTGGCATGATTTGATTGAAGGACAGAGGGCGAAAGTTTTAGCCGCCCCGCCAACTTTTTTTGAAAAAGCATTAGCCAAGTTTATTCCGCAAGAAACCGTTTTAGCGGTTAAATTAACTTTACCCTTAGCCAATACCGTTTTAAAACCAACGGTAGTGGCTGTCGCCACAATTTCTATTTTATTTGTCAGCGGTTTTTGGAATATTCCCTGGTATTTGTATTATCTATTTAATCTAATTTTAGAAAGATTAGGTCTGAAGAGAAAAAGAAAACCTTGGGGAGTAGTTTACGATGCGGTATCCAAAGCACCTATCTCTATAGCTGTTGTTCGAATTTTCTCTCATCCCCAGCGTCGTCTTTTAGAAACCAGAGTCACTGATAATAACGGGCGTTTTGGTTTTGCCGTGCCGGCTGGTGATTATTTTGTAACGGTGACCAAACCCGGCTTTATCTTTGCCTCTAAGCTGATTAAAGCAGGCACCCCTCAAGATGATATCTACACCAACTTATACCACGGAGCAGTTTTGACCTGTCAAAAGGATGGCACCATTATCAACTCCAATATCCCTATTGATCCCATGTCTTATGAAGAAATAAAAGCACAGCTAAACAAAAATATTTTTAAGAAAGCTTTCTATCAAGCCAATTTACCTTTTCGTCTTTTTATCTCCAATATCACTTTACCGTTTCTGATAGTTGGTATCTTTATTGCCATTTTATCTCTACTTTTCTTCTTCGAATTTTACACCCCTATTTTTCTTATTATTTATATCCTACTTATCTACGCAGAAGTTAAAAGAAGAATTGCCAAGGTTAGCTGGGGAGTAATTTATAACTATGAAAGCAAAAAACCAATTGAGACAGCCACGGTTAAAATTTTTGATACTTCTTACAAAGAATTAAAAGAAATAAAGGTGACTAATAAAACAGGCCGGTTTGGCTTTTTAGTTCCGCCAGGGCAATATTTCCTTGAGGTTTCAAAAGAAGGTTATCAATTCCTGGCTAAAATTGAGGTTAAAAATGATGGTTTGCACCACAATATTTACACTCAAGGAATTATCACCACGACCAAAGAAAAACCATTTGTTTCAGTTAATATTCCTTTGGAAAAAGTTTAGTTTTCTCAATACTTGCAAAAATTTTAATTTCTGTTAATATATTTTTGGTAAAGTCAGTATATAAAGTAAGGTCTTAGAAATTTTCAAAAGACCTATTTTGGCATATCGTTGAACGGTTAAAAAATATCAATTGAAAATTCCAATCATTGCTGTGGCCAAAGGGCCGCAACGAAAAAAAGCGGATTTGTTTTTTTTCAAAAAAAACGCCCAAAATTAAATTGCTCAAGGAAAAAATTGTGCAAATTAGAGATGAGGCGCATCGTTTTACCATCCAATATCACCGTAAATTGCGCGCTCAAGAGTTTTTGCCATGAAAAAAATCGGCCTGACAATTTTAACTTTGTTTTTAATTGTTTTTCTTGTTGGTTGTAAGCCAAAAACTACCGGCGAAAACGAAGCAGTACCCGCGGCAAATCCTGCACCGACTGAGCAAAAAGCTGAAACTTCAGTTCAAAATCCGACCAAATTAGAGCCGCCCAAAATTGAGAGCAAACAAGAAGAATCTCTGCCCACCAAAGCCAATTTAAAAATGTCTTTTGTACCGCAGGCGCCTTACGCCCATTGGGACCAATTGCATGAGGATGCCTGTGAAGAGGCCTCCTTAATTGTAGTTGACCATTTTCTGAAAAATACCCCGTTAAATTCGGCAATAGGCGAGCGGGAAATCCAGGACATGGTGGCTTGGCAGCTGAAAAATTGGGACGGGCATTTTGATTTGGGTGCAGAACAAATTGCGCAGCTGGCGAAAGATTATTTGGGCTATAAAAATGTCAAAGCGGTAAGAAATATCTCCATTTTGGATATTAAAAAAGAAATTGCCGCTGGTAACCCGGTGATTGTGCCGACGGCTGGCCGCAAACTGTATAATCCCAACTATCGTCAGCCCGGCCCAATTTATCATATGTTGGTGGTTAAAGGATATGATGGCGACAAGTTTATTGCGATGGATGTCGGTACAAGAAAAGGTTATGACTATGTTTATGATGAAAAGGTTTTGTACACCGCCGCGGCCGATTGGCAGGATGGACTGAAGGAAAATGAGAAAGTAATAGTGGTGATAGAGAAATGAGACAGGAGATATGGGACGAGAAACAGGAGAAAAAGTAAAAAATCTATTAAGTAGAAATAAGTAAAAAGGGTGGTAAATTTATCGCATAGAAATGCTCCAGCATTATTATGCGATTTTTCTAAACCTTTTGATTTTTCTATTTTTTTAATTTAATATACTTCGATCTAAAAACTATACCCACCTTTTTCTATCTTTCTTTTTTTAATCAATTGTTTTTTTAATAAATACTTGACAAAAGCGTTCATTGTCAATGTAATATGCTCTATAATATATTTAGCAAAAGATTTTTGCTTTTTTGATATAGAAAAGGAGATTTAGATGCCAGAATTGCCGGAAGTGCAGACCATTGTTTCCGAATTAAAAAACGAAATTGTCGGCAAAAAAATCGCCGAGGTAAATTATAATTTGCCCAAAATGGTTGTGGGCGACATTAAAAAAATAATCGGCGCCAAAATTGCCTCTGTTAGCCGTCGTGCCAAAATTATAATTGTCAAACTTGGTGGCGGTTTGAACCTGCTTTTTCATCTTAAAATGACCGGCCAGCTTATTTATTTGCCAGCGGGCAAGGACAAAACCAAAGTTGGCGAAAGGATTAACAAATATACTCATGTGATTTTCAAACTTTCCGATGGCAGTCGGCTGTTATTTAACGATTTGCGGCAATTTGGCTGGGTGAAAATATTTGGCACAGAGGATTTGAAAAAAGCCATCAACAAGGAAAAGTACGGCCCCGAGCCGCTATCAAAAGAATTTACGCTGGCAAAATTTCAGCAAATGTTAGCCCAAAAACCAAACGCCAAAATTAAACCATTATTGATGGACCAAAGCTTTATCGCCGGCATCGGCAATATTTATTCAGATGAGATTTTATATTTTGCTAAAGTTCATCCTTTAAAAAAAGTTAAAGATTTAAACCAAAAAGATATTGAAAAAATTTATGAGGGTATTTTGAAGATTTTAAGGGCGGCAATTTTAGCCAAAGGCACTTCCATTGACACATATCGCCGAACCACGGGCGAAAAGGGAACATATGCATTAAAAAGACAGGTATATCAACGCAAAGGACTGCCTTGTTATCATTGCCAAGGTAAGGTGCAAACCGTCAAAATTGGCGGCCGGACAGCCCATTTTTGTCCGGGATGCCAAAAGTAGAGGAGATTATTATGAAAAATGTTCAAGCCATTATTTTAGGTGCTGGCAAGGGTACGCGCATTAACGCTAAAAATATCCCCAAAGTGATGTATCTCTTGGCCGGCCGACCAATAATTTCTTATATTTTGGATACGCTGAAAAAAATTAAAATCAAGCCGGTGATTGTCGTTGGTTTTAAATGTGAAGTGATTAAAAAACAGTTTCCACCATATGATTTTGCTTTGCAACAAAAAAGATTAGGAACGGGTCATGCAGTAATGTGTGCAAAAGATAAAATTTTGCCGGAAACCGCGACAATTTTGGTGTTAAATGGCGATGATTCGGCTTTTTACAAACCGGAAACGCTGGTAAATTTAATTTTAGCTCATCAAAAAGACGATGCCGATTTAAGCTTGTTGACTTTAGTCAGAAATAATCCTGCCGGTTTAGGTCGCATTTTAAGGGACAAAGACGGCAAAATTTTGGGCATTATTGAGGAGAAATTAGCAACGGCCACCCAGAAAAAAATCAAAGAAGTTAATTGCGGCTGCTATTGTTTTAAACCCTCGTTCCTCTGGCCGGCTCTAAAAAAAGTGAAGAAAAATATTACCGGCGAATATTTTTTGACGGATGTAGTCGGCCTTGCCGTGAAAGAAGGCAAAAAAATTGAATCTTTCATAATGAAAGAGCCAAACGAATGGCTGGGCATTAACACGTACGAAGAATTAGAGCAAGCTCAAAAGAAAATGCAGCAATGCCTAGCGGCTTAATTTAATAATTCTGAACTAAAAAGGAAATTAATGGCCACATTTAAATGCCACGGACTTATTATTAAAAAAAATAATATTGGCGAGTCGGACAGAATTTTAACTATTTTTACTGATAAATTCGGCAAAGTGCGGGCCAAAGCCAAAGGAGTGAGAAAGACATTATCGCGACTAGCCGGTCATTTAGACCTGTTTTGTCTCACTAATTTAGTTTTGGCTGAAGGAAAAACTTTGGATGTGATTATTGAAGCGCAGACGATAGAATGTTTTCCAATTTTAGGCCAGGATTTAAAAAAAACGGCAGCTGTTTTTTATCTCGCCGAATTGGTTGACAAAACAACCGGAGAGCATGAACCAAATTTAAAAATTTTCCATCTGCTTTTGAAAGTGCTGCAAAAGATACTTTTAAAAAATGATGAAATTTATCTCCGCTATTTTGAAATAAATCTTTTAAAATACCTCGGTTTCCGGCCGCATTTTGGCCGCTGTATGCACTGTCAAGAAAAACTTAAGCCAACACGAAATTTTTTCTCGCCAAAAGAGGGCGGTGTGCTTGATATTGACTGCAGGCAAGAAGATCCTACAGCGATTGAAATTTCTGTTTCCGCGATTAAACTACTACGCTTAATGCTTCAAGAAGATCTGGATAAATTTTCCAAAATTAAGGCAAGTATAGAAGTTAAAAAAGAAATGAAGAGAATTTTATCCTTATTTTTAAATTACACTCTTGAAAAGAAATTATCTTCGGCTGGATTTTTGGAAAAGATAAAATAATTTTAAAGGAGTAGGATGCTCAACTGGGTTGAAATTAATTTAAAAGCTATTGAACACAACATTGCTAAACTCAAACAAAAAATTGGTTCGGCAGTTAAATTTGGCGCAGTTGTCAAAGCCAATGCATACGGTCATGGATTAGTGAAAGTAGGGCAGACCGCTTGGAATTGCGGCGCGGATTATTTGATGGTTGCCTCGTTGGACGAGGCATTAACTTTAAGGGGGAATCGAATCCAATGCCCGATTTTAGTGATGGGTTATGTTGACATAGATAAACTAAAATTGGCGGCAGATTATGATGTTACATTGTCCTTGTATAACGTTAGTTATGCGAGGGGGGCGTCTAGATATCTTGCAAGGCAAAATCGAAGTGTAAAATGCCATGTCAAAGTGGATACGGGCATGCATCGGATGGGA
>Ga0210049_1000294_pt1 | contig 39778 bp, 32 predicted proteins | sample CryGeyCG2014_300_2_FD_183964 | JGI IMG/M metagenome (GOLD analysis project Ga0210049, IMG submission 183964) | Groundwater microbial communities from aquifer - Crystal Geyser CG06_land_8/20/14_3.00 (SPAdes) (version 2) | ecosystem: Environmental > Aquatic > Deep subsurface > Groundwater | place... | reverse complement strand
CAATCGCGAAGCTTACTGCTGATATAAGCAACTCAGGAGAAGCAAAGCTTCAAACAGCAGGCATTATACACGATTCAGTTTTTTCATATCTTTCAGCTATGAAGACAGTGTGCGATGATACTATGAAGTTTTTCGGCCAAGATAAATGCAGAACAGTTGTTGAAAACTGGGGAAACTTCTTATCCGACATCCCTAAAAATGTCAGATTAAAAACTATAAACGAAATCCAAAGCACAGACCTGGATTTACGCGCTATGGAAATGCTTAAAGCTACGCTCGGCCTTGGACAAGACAGCTCTGCAGACCAAGAACCATTTAACAAATTTGAAGACATGTATTTAAAACAAGGAACGCAAGAAGGATGGAGAATTACTCCGCACACAACGCTTGGCGGAGCGCTTGTTCACCTGACACAACAAAATAACCGCAACCTTGCCTTAATCACGCAGCAATATTTAGACCAACAAACAGATTCAGCTGTTGAAGCAGGAAAAATGGAAGCGCAATCAGGCCAAGGCGCGCTTTCAAGTCAAGAATGCCTGGCCGAAGCTGTTGATGAAAACGGACAAGTTGTTGGATGCGCGAAATATAGCGCAAACATGACAGAATCAATGACCAACGAAGCAATACGCACTGGCATAAACGCAGAAGTAAACGCGATTACCAGCGCCACAATCCTTTCTTCTGGCATGCAAAGCCAAATCTCTCCTCAACAGGACCCTGATACTGGCTTATACACCGGAGGCATAGCGCTTTTGCGCGGTCTTGCAAACGCCGCCAATGGCGATATTGGCATGTTTGAATCCGGTCCAAGCGCTCCCGCGCCAAAGTTAGTTGCAAAATGCTCCTTGTCATTTACGCCTCAATCAAAAACAGTCCTTGTCGGAAAGAATGCGACCACTTCCATAAGCATATTTATGCAAAACCAAGCAAAACTTAAAGATATTTCCTTGTCTGTCAGCGACACAAATATCATATCGCTCAACACGACCAAACTGGAGCCAAAAGAGGACCCGGGCAAAATCACACAGCAATTTTCCGTGACAATTTCCGGAAACAAACCCGGAACTGCTATTGTTACCGCAACCGCGTCTATGCAAGAAACGCAAGACATATGCGCAGCAGATATCCCGCTCCGCGTAACGGTTGCGCAAGCATGCCTGATTGCGCCTGACAAAACCGATTTCGTATTTCCGGGCCAATCAGATGTCCAATGGACTAATGCGGGTATGCCAAACGAACAATTCACCATGAAACAAAATTTGAAAGCAGACATCTCTGGAACAGCGAATGCTGCGCTGCAGATAAATGCCGTTGCATTCAAGGTATCCAATCCTTTGATTGCAAACGCAACACCAGACTCGGTGTCAATTTCAGGTTCTACTCCTGTAACTGCATCTACGCTTGTCACAGCATTTAAAACAGGAACGAGCACGCTTGAAATCAATGTTACTGCGCCGGACAAACAAACGGTTCTGTGTACAAAACAAATTCCTATGGCTGTTGGTTACCGATGCAAAGCAACGCGCTGTCCTGCATATGGGTGTTATCCCCCAACATGTCAAGATTCCACGCCAGAAACAACATCTCCGCTTCACAGCTGTTACACTTTGAAAAACATTCCACGAACCGAATACTGCGATTATTACACTGGCGTGCGCTTAGCGGACCAAAACAACGCATGGTGCATTGACTCTGCTCCGCCTGTGTTTGCAAATCTCTGCCAAAATGCAGTAAAACAAAGCATATTCGCTGTGCAAATAACAACATTACTTGAAAAATTAACATCTGTTAAGGCATTTTTACACTTGTAAACCTATGAACCGTTTTCAGTTGCATACATCATTATTCTTATTTCTTGCGGCGATATTTATTTGTGCGGGCATACTCGCGCCAAACACAACAGTGCTTGCCGGTTGCCTACCAGAAAACGCTGATTGCGGGGGTGTGATCCTTGAGGAATGCTGCAAGGAACCCACTGAACTCACTTGTTACTCCCCGACCGGAGACCCCAATGCTTTTGACTGGAAATGCATACCAACAGCAGAAGCAGAAACAGCAGCTAGCACTACACCTAATCTTATTGACTGGACTATTACAGGTATTAAGAATATATGGGGGGGAATAGTGACAGGTGTTGCGAATGTTGCAAGTGGATGGTTAGACGACAAAGTTGAAAAGCTTGTTAATTGGTTCATCCACATACTTGCAAGTGTAATGAATGCAATTGCAACGCTTGAGGTATTTTTCATTGTCGCATTTGCGCATCCTGCGTTATTTAAATTCGCAACAGCGCCATTCGTGCATACGGGCTGGTATGTATCTTTACAATTGGCAAATCTGCTTTTGGTGCTCGGGTTGATATACTTAGCAAATAAATTTATCCTGGGACAAGAAAAATTCGGAGATTACTCAAAACTCATTAAATACATCACCTACGCTGTTTTTATCAATTTCAGCTTAAGCATTGCGTCGTTCTTCATCGGCATTTCCAATTACCTTACGCTTGCGTTTTTAAACCTCGGGGGGGCGTCAACCGATACACATATATCATCAACACCTCCAACAGTATGGGACATCGCAGTTAATTTCGGCAATCGATTAGCAGGGGTATTTGAGAGCCTTGCATCGCTTAATGATGCCGGAAACGCAAGCGCAATTTCAAGCATTGCAAATGGCCTTGTCCTTGTTTTATTCAGCATTATGCTTGTCATTATTTTGGGAGCAATTGCGTTCGGATTCATACGGCGCGTTATTACACTTTGGTTCCTGATGATGATTATGCCGCTTGCGTATGTGCTTGATATTGTTGGTGTCAATATTGGAGGAAAAATAGGAGCCGGAGCATCAAAACTATGGCAAGACAGCTTTATGAAACAGCTCACCTTCGGACCTATTATGGCATTTGGTTTGTGGTTCGTGCTTTTGATTATGGCGCGCGTAGGCGAAGCGTATACAAACATAGAAACAGGAGGTGAGTTTACCGATACATTCCAGTCAATACAACATATTATACAGCCTATTGTATTCATTGTAATTTTGGTATTTGCGTTTACACAAGCAAGCAGTATAGCAGGCGGAGCTGGAAAAGGATTTGATAAGGCAATGGGATGGGCGCAAAACTTGCCCCAAAAAGCAGGAGAAAAAATCGGGAAATGGACAAAAGAAGGCGCACAATATATGGGGGCTCAAGCAGGTAAAAAAATTACAGGCACCAAGGCAGGAGAATCATTTATAGCAGCAAATGCAGGCAAACGGGGTTTGGGAGGGAAATTGGCCGGCGCTTTCCAAAAATGGGGTGATTCAAGCAGTAAAATACTTAGTGGCCGCGCTGACCAATATACGGGCGCTGTCAACAGTATGTCAAAAGAAAAATTATTGGATGCAGCAAACGACACAGCAAGAACAGAACCGTTTCGAGCAGCGGCTTTTGCGCGTTTGCAAGAAAAACACAGTGACTTTCTCGCGTATCAACCAGGAGTTGATGAGGCTAAAATTAAAAACATGGAGAAGCTTGCAAAAAAGTATGGCAAAAAGTTTGAAGCAGACGATGTATTTAAATATCGTCCATCTCTTCTTGGCGCGGGTAATGAAGCAAAACAACGCGACCTTATTCAATCTTTGTCTACGCGCGACCTTGGAAAAGTACAAACAAGTGAATTATTAACTCTTGGCCTTAACAAGAATCTTTCAGCAAATCAAGTAGCTCACCTTCTTTCAACAAAGGAAACAAGTGCGGAGTACACTGCGGCGCAACAACAACAACTTATTGGTGCGCTGCAAACACATAATGGCCCGGCAATCACAGACCTCGGTGTTGGACAGGCTGTTGATATTCTCATCAAACTACAATCTAACCCTTCAAAAATCTTATTTATGAACGCGTTGAAAGCATGTAAAGATCCGGAAAGTAGAACCAAAATCTCCAAAAACGCGGCTGCTGCAGCTATAATTGCCTTCCACTATCCTGGGGGCATTCCTGCATTTATAACGTAAATCTTAATTACTTTAATTACCCATGAGTATTCAAGCACAACTGCAAAAAATAGATAAAGAAGAACTCGCTTCTCGGGTTACAAGTCTAGACCAAAATATTGTAGATTTTTTATCCAATGACGGAACTATAACAATACTTGAGCAGCTTCAAGTTAAATATGCATTCCCGTTACTCACACAAAAAGAAAATGATTTAGGGATATTGCTCACGCTGTATATTACCAAACTTATTTCCAGCCAAGATTTTGTAAATGAACTTGCATTGCTGGTTTCGCCAAAATATTTCAAAGCGTTTATGCAGGAACTTGAACAAAAACTCTGGTCGCCGTATGACAAGTTTCTGCTTGATGCGGGATTGGTGTACAAACAACTAACCGTGCTTGACCCGCAGCCAATTGAGCAAGAAGCAACAATTCAAGCTGTTTCAACAACTCCAGGCGCGCAAACTATTTCCGCGCCTATAACGCCCACAACCCAACAAACAACTATCAAAGAACAACCGCAACCAAAACCGTTTATTGACACATTTTTTGCGCCAAAACCAACTGAACCCCAACCAATTGAAATCAAAACAACTCCTGCTGACGCCATCCCTCAACCTGTTGCAAAACCTATTATTCCTCCGGCACAACAAGCACAAACCCCAAGCGGAGAAGCGCGCATCAGATTTGCTCCTGGCCGAACAACTATTGCGCACGCGCCTGAACCCGTTGCTCAAAAACCCGCTACGCAAGAGCCGCAACTCACACAAATACGATTTACTTCTGCTCCAGCCCAGGAACAGCAAGTAAAGCAAAACAAATCCTTCCTGATACCAGCCCCATTGTCTAACAAAACAACACAAGGTTTTATCTATGAACCAATCCCTGCCAGCAAAACGGTTCAGGGCTCCGCTTCACTGCAGAACCTTGCAAAGGATAGTGCCGCGGCTGTCAAGCCAATGGGCTCTTTTGCGCCGCAACCTCCAACAATCACGCCCGCAACACAACAACCAACCCAAGCTTTAACGCAAACCGCAGAACAAAAACCTACACAGCAACCATCGCCAACCATAATCCCGTTACAGACAATTTCCCCCAGAACTGATAGGCCTTCTTCGGGGTCCGAGTCTCTAACAGGACTAACATCCATTCTTGAACAAAAACCAATTAAAAAAACCGTTACCAATGCACAACCAGCCCAACCAACATCAGAACTTCGCAAGGCTGTTATTGACCTTTCTACATTTGGCATTATTGATTCAAAAACATAACTCATAATGAATACATATGCGCTACGAACTCCCTCGCTACATTGAACAAGAAGCGAAAATCGCCGGACCGTTTACAATCAAGCAATTTTTCATATTGTTCGGCGCGGGTATTATATGCGCAATGCTTTTCTTTTTTCTCAAGCCCGGCCTTGCCATATTTTTCTCAAGCATTATTGTGGGGCTTACCCTGTTCATGATATTTGGCAAATACAAAGGCAGGCCGATTTCTGCAATCATAACCGGAATGATGAAATATTTCTGGTCGCCGCGCACCTATATATGGCAAAAACAAACCATCAATCCCAAAGATGTATACCGCGAAACCGAAAAAAAAACAGAACAACAAACAAACCCCGAAGAACCAATGCAAAAAACAGTCAGCAAAGAAGGTCTAAAAAACATCGCGCGCCAACTTGATAAAAAATAATATTGTATGCCCAGTAATACAACTTCCAGCGTGTTCTTCTATATCTATGTACTTGAAAGTTTGAAAGATGGCGAAAGATACATAGGATATACCAATAACTTGAAAAGAAGAATAGAAGAACACAAAAAAGGACTTTCTTTTGCTACTAAATTTAGGTTGCCATTCAAGCTAATATATTTTGGAGGTTGTTTAAATTTAGAAGATGCCAAACGTCGAGAAAATTATTTAAAAACAACCCAAGGAAGAAGATTCATGGGTTTAAGATTAATCCAATACCAACGTCAAAGAAAGACGCTTGGCACTTGAAGTTGATATACTGGGTATGGAAGAAAAAGGCACTTCACAACAGCTCATTTCTCTGGACACCATTCGTGATGGCATTTTGATTTTGAAAAACAAGGGACTACGCGCAGTGCTTGAAGCAGAGGGCATGAATTTTGATTTGAAATCGTCTGAAGAAAAGCAGGGAATTATCAACGCCTTTCAGGAACTGCTTACCACAATTGATTTTCCTTTGCAGGCCATGGTGTATTCCAAAAAAGCGAACATTGACACGTACATTTCGTCTATTCAGTCCTTGAAAGAAAAGGAGCAAAATGAGCTGCTTCAGGCGCAAATGACTGATTACGTCAATTTCCTTACCGCGCTTTTGGAACAAAACAACATTATGAGTAAACGATTTTTCGTCATTGTTCCGTTTCAACTTCAGGCTCTCAACGCTTCATTTTTAGGAGCGCTCAATCCTTTGGCAAGCGCGACTCCGCAACAACCTGCACATACGGACGAGGAATTTATACGGCACAGCGAACAATTGGCTGCGCGCACCAACATGGTTTCATCAGCGCTCAATAGCATAGGCATTGAAAACCGCCAACTCAATACAGAAGAATTGGTCGAATTATTCTATAACCTGTATAATCCCCAGGAAAAAGAAATCAAACAGTAACCGCGCCTATCATCATATGGCTTTATTTGATTTTCCATTTCTTAAAAATATTCTTGGCAAGGGCAAGCAAAGTTCATCCGGTCCGGTTTCAAGCATTGAGCAAATCGGAGCAGAAGAACTGTATCAAAAAACCGCTTCCACATTCCGGGACCTGGTAACGCCTGTCGGCATGGAAATCACGCCCTCGCTCCTTCGCTTTTCCGACAAGGTGGTGCGTACAATGTTCATCGCAGGATATCCGAAGTTCCTGGATGTCGGATGGCTCTCGCCAATCATTAATGTAAACCAAACAATCAACATCTCAATGTTTTTCCATCCCATGGATACGGAAAAGATTTTGGAAAACCTGCGCAAAAAAGCAACGCAACTTGAAGCGCAAATGATAGGCGAGCAAGAAAAAGGACTTATTAGAAATCCCATGCTGGAAACTGCTTTGCAAGATATTGAAACGCTTCGTGATTCTCTGACGCGCGGAGAAGATAAAATGTTTTATGTTTCGTGTTATTTCACCATGATTGCGAACGATGAAAAAGCCCTGAACGCCCTTGAGGCGCAAATTACGGGTTTATTGGGGCAAAAAATGGTTGAACTTAAGCAGGCGGTGTTCCAGCAATTTGAAGGGTATGAGGCTCATATGCCATTGGGTAATGATAATCTTGACATCCACCAACCTTTGAATATCGGACCCGCATCAACTTTTTTCCCGTTCATTTCATCAACGCTTATGACCAACAAAGGAATTTTCTACGGCATAAATTTGCAAAACAACACGCCGGTGATATTTGACCGATTTTCGCTTGAAAACGCGAATGCGGTTGTATTCGCAAAATCAGGGGCAGGGAAATCATACGCAACCAAACTCGAAATCATCCGGTCGCTCATGCAAGGGCAAGAAGTGATTATTATTGACCCGGAAAACGAATATCAGCATTTGGCTGAAGCGTTCGACGGAAGCTTTTTCCGCATTGCGATTGATTCCCAAGACCATATGAACCCCTTTGATGTTACCACCATAGGCCAGGACGAAGACCCTGTCAGCGCCTTCAGGCAACATATTTTGGATATTGTCGGCCTTATCAAAGTTATGATTGGCGAACTCACGCCCGAACACGAAGCAATATTAGACCAAGCAATTAAACAAACCTATGCGTCGCGCGATATCACGCCCGATACGCCATTTTTGGGCAAGGAACCTCCTTTGATGGAAGATTTAGAAACCGTGCTTGAAACTATGGAGGGCGGAAAAGACATTGCAAGCAAGCTGTACAAATACACCAAAGGTTCATTTGCCGGATTCATCAACCAGCCCACCACCATCAATGTGGGCAATCGCCTGACCGTATTTTCCATACGGGATTTAGACGAAGAATTGCGTCCTGTCGCAATGTATATTATTTTGGGGCACATCTGGAACCTCATTAGAAAAGAATTAAAACCCCGCTTGCTGATTGTTGATGAAGCGTGGTGGCTGATGAAAAACAACGATGGAGCAAACTTTTTGCTATCTATGGCAAAACGGGGGCGCAAGTATTATTTAGGACTCACCACTATTACGCAGGATGTTGACGATTTTTTAAAATCTCCATATGGAAAACCCATTATCACAAACTCGTCCATACAATTTTTAATGAAACAGGCAAGCTCGGCAATGGAATCGTTGGGACAAGTATTTTCGCTTACGCCTCCGGAACAAGAAACGCTGACCAATCTTTCAGTCGGAGAAGGATTGTTATTCGCAGGGCCAAAACATGTGATTGTAAAAGTCGTATCGTCATATACCGAGGACCAAATTATCACAACCGACCCGTCGCAATTGCTGAAAATCAAACAAGCAAAAGAGCAAGCTGAATAATAAGACAATATGCCAGGACCAACAACTATTCCAAAAATTACTCCTTCTGCGCCTCGGACGCCCCGCACAGCAGTTGCTTCCATTGGCAGGAAAGACGAATTCAACCCCGGACGATCAAAAGCTACACAAAAAATATGGCGAGAAGGCGAAGGCGGCTCAATAACAGCAGGAACACAAGAGGAATTCAAGCCAATGAGCCTTGTTGTTTTTCTCATGCTGTTGCTGCCAACAGCTGTTTTACTTGATTTGCAAAACTGGCTTGACTTAGGAGCTGTAAGCGCATGGGTGCCATACATTCTTGATTTCACTCTCGGACTTATTCTTTCGTTCGGGCTATGGCTTGCGGGAAATAAAGATATAATGCAAATCGGCATTGCCGCAGTTTCGCTTTTAGTCAATATTATTCCGTGGCTTCGCGACTTATTCCCGTGGACGATTGCGATTGTATGCGGGTATATTGTTTCTCTTCCAATGGTTCAAGAAAAACTTGGAAAAGTCACAGAAATAGCCGGTGAAGCTATGGGGGCGGCAGAAGCGGTGCGCGAAACAACGCAAAAAATAGCAACACTTACAAAAGGCGCGGCAAAAATAGCAAAATTCGTTAAATAAATCATTGCATTTGTTAATCAATATATTCACAATAACAATACTCATATGCGCAAAAACAAAAACTTAATGGAACCCCGCGCGCAAGCGCATGGTACCATCCAATTATGGGACTCCTCTCGCGCTTACGCGCAAGGCAGAATCCCGCACCAGAAGACCACTCATCCATGGGCAAGCTTATGGTCTTTTGGTGCATGGATAAAAATACTCATTGCTGTATGCGTAGTGACATTATTATGCATATTCGCCAAGCCGATGAATGCGGCAGATACTATAATGGCGACAATTTCGTGGGACCCCCAGTCATACGCGCCATTTGATTATTTGTTGCACGCGCGGTTGCTGCCAATTCAAGGAACAACCATCAGGCTGTATACAAATATCTTTTCCGTCAGACAAACATCATCTGGCAAAACAATATATACGCCCCTTGACCCCAAGCAATACGCGTATGAGTGGTATACAAACGGCATCAAGATACAACAAGGCAATGGCTTGTCTGATATTTCATTTCAACTGAAACAATTCGTCAAAACGAATTCGCTGATGGTCGCTGTGCGCATAAACGACCCAAACACCAATTTACTTGTCGGACAATCTCAAGTGAGCATCCCTGTGCTTGATAAACCAGACGCAACCATTCACCAAATCCAAAACAATAAAATCCTTCCTGTTGCAATAAATTTCATTCAGGGAACTGCGGAGCAAAAAATAACTGTTTTTGCAAAAGCGTACGGGCTAAACGTCCAGTCAATAAACAACATTAATTTCTTGTGGTATCACAAAAGCGAACAAATTCCCCTTTCCGAGAGCGACCCGCAGATATTGGAACTCACGCTTCCTAAAAACCCTACGCGCGACCGATTTTCTTTTATTGCGCAAAACGGTCAACGAAAACTTGAATATATTGAAGTTTTCTTCACCGTGAGTAACAAATAGCTTTTTGTATCTCAATGCACCATGCAGTATCTTATCCATTTATTGACGTTTATATTTGGGGCAAGCTATACATACGCAGCCACCCAATACCAATGGGAAGTGCCTATGTTGCCTGTTCCTGGAACAGGCCAGCTTCCTGATGTGACTGTTGAAGGTGTGGTAAGTTATATATATTCTCTTGGTCTTGCCTTAGGAGGGTTTTTTGCGTTTATCAGATTAGTTCAAGCAGGTATTAAATGGGGAGGAGCAGGAGGTAATGTTGGTTCAGTCAAGGAAGCGCAGGATATTATGAAAAATGTGGCATTCGGACTCTTGCTCTTGTTGGGCGCGTATGCATTGCTCAATACTATTAACCCGGAGATTGTAAGCCCAGATATTTCATTTCCTAACAATTCACAATCAGCAGCGCAATCCCGTACCACAGCAGCCACCTTAGGAGGAACAGGAAATAATTCAGTTGGTTCATCAATAACCAAGCTGCTACAAAGTGTAGATATTGGCAATGTGCTGCCAGACACATGGACACAGGTACAACAAAAACTGATAACAGTGCAGGAAAAAGAGAGAAAAGTGCTCCCGGGGACCGGGTCATGCGATGCGGTTTTCAAAAACTTCCCAGCGCCCGGACGGTATACATCATACGAGGGCATCCCTAAAACACAAAAGAATATCACAAGCGTATTTTTCCAAAATAAATGCTATTCAATACCGTATCGCAACGCATCGTGCAGTATAAACGTATCTGCTATCAGTCGCGCAGCAGAACGAGCGCAAACATTTTATCCAGGAGCTCCTGCTGCGGGAGCAAATTTAAGACGCGATGCGCCGCTTGTTGAACAATGGGCAAAGCTATACGGCTTTAATCCCAATTTCGTGCTTGCAGAATATCTTACCGAGTCCGCAGCCGGCGGATACGGCAACGCGCAAAAGCTCGGTTGCTTATATGCATACAGAGATTCTGCCCAGGGTTCAGCAAGCGGTTTTATTTTCCTTTCCCCGTCATCATCGCTGTGCACACAAATGAAATGTATGTTTGAAAAAGAAAGCGCCATCCCGGAGAACTTTGCAAATTTCGCCTGCAATTGGGCTCTGGGGCAAAAAGAAGGATGCACGTTTGGCACTGACGATTTCGGAAATCAAACTCAACCATGGCTAAACACATTGGCGCTATGGTATGACTACCTTACTCAATATTCTCCTGCGCCATGTAAACTTCAATTTGCAGCTCCTGGATGTTGAAAACTAAAAACTTCATATTCATAAGCAAGAATACAAACGCAATTGTCTTACAATAACACCCTTATTTATTATGTCGCATGTTACAATACATATATTATATTCATGAAAAAGTCCTTTATCATTATCTGCATGTTTCTTGCTTCGGGCGCGGTTGCATACGCCACCCAATACCAATGGGAAGTGCCTATGTTGCCTGTTCCTGGAACAGGCCAGCTTCCTGATGTGACTGTTGAAGGTGTGGTAAGTTATATATATTCTCTTGGTCTTGCCTTAGGAGGGTTTTTTGCGTTTATCAGATTAGTTCAAGCAGGTATTAAATGGGGAGGAGCAGGAGGTAATGTTGGTTCAGTCAAGGAAGCGCAGGATATTATGAAAAATGTGGCATTCGGACTCTTGCTCTTGTTGGGCGCGTATGCATTGCTCAATACTATTAACCCGGAGATTGTAAGCCCAGATATTTCATTTCCTAACAATTCACAATCAGCAGCGCAATCCCGTACCACAGCAGCCACCTTAGGAGGAACAGGAAATAATTCAGTTGGTTCATCAATAACCAAGCTGCTACAAAGTGTAGATATTGGCAATGTGCTGCCAGACACATGGACACAGGTACAACAAAAACTGATAACAGTGCAGGCAGTAGAAAGAAAAACCTTATCAGGTGGTGGGGGTGTAGTGCCTCCTACTGCAGGATGCGCAAATGTTCCATTGACCCCTCCTGCCGCATCTCATCCGATTTCTGGAAATGGATACACTTTTCCAGTAGATGGAGATGCTGGTTATAGTTGCACTCACTGGGGTACTGCGCCGCGAGCCGCGGATATGTGGGCCTTTACAAAACCAAATATGCCGGTTCTCGCATATAAAGGAGGAATTGTAGAAAGCGCATATTATGACGATTACGGCGGCAATGCGATTATCATTACAGGAACAGACAATAGGACTTATTACTACGCACACAACTGTATTGCGTATGTTAAGAAGGGTGATACGGTTCAAACAGGACAAGTCATCGGCATAGTTGGAGATACCGGGGTAAACGCACAAGGAAAGGACCCACACCTGCACTTTGCCATTAATACTACACACGGAACTAATTTCACTATCCAAAGCGGAAACGGCCCTGGAGGTGGCGACATCTGTCCAGCAAAAGATTTTGGGGAAAAATTCGGTTCAGCATACCAGGCAACGCGGTGTAGTAAAAACAAGTGGCCAAATATACCAAACAAATGGTGCTGCGGAGAAGCATGTCCGTGGGATTAATTAATTCAATAACCAGTAATGTATGTAGTAACTGGTAATCATATATAACAATGGTTAAACATTATGAATAAAAAACTTCTTTTGAGTATCGTAAGCGTGCTTCTCGTTATTACCATCGCTGGCTGGATTTATTTCTTTTTAACGAAAAATAAAAATCTGGAACAGCCAACAACGCTTCCGTCGCCCAGCCCTGTCGTATCATTTAATATACCCCCGCAAAAAACCCAGGAACCTCGGTTTGAACAATTATCCGCAGACTGGGCTGTAAAGCCCGCTATTGCGAGTACGTCTGTTATATTTTTCAACAGAACCAAAGGGGTGCTGAAAAATATTTCGCTCGTTCTCAATACAAAGCAAGAAACCAACCTTTCAGACACAATATTTGACAATATCAATACCATCGTATGGTCTCCGAATAAAAAGATGGTTGCGTTTTTATTCACCCAATATGACCAGGAACGAATCAGCGTGTTTGATCTCCTGCAAAGTATCCAGTACACGCTCCCCCGATATTTCAAAAACCCGGTATGGAGCGTTGATAGCAAACGTTTGGCAGTGTATCATGACGATCCATTGAAAAACGAACACTTTATCAGTATTATCCAACCAGATGGAAGCAAAGAACAAAAACTTGTTTCAATGGTCCTACCTAACCCCACGATCTTGTGGCAAACGCAAGATACGATTGTGTTTTATCAAAAACCTGCACCACAAACAGCAATTGCAAACATATTTCAATACAACCTTAAAACAAAATCTCTTTCTTCGTTGCCATTAGCAATCAGCGGAGCGCCTGACCAAACATTCTTTGGATTTGACATGCTTCCTTCACCCAAAAACGATTTTTGGTTTTTTTCCTTTACTGACAAAAACGGTGGCGGACTTATGACGTATATAAACCAAGGAAATACTATCATAGAACCACCCATGAAAACATTGGTGCAAAAATGTGTATGGAGTGACAGCGGAGAAAACATATATTGCGCGTATTCAAATGCCCTAGCTAATGCGTCAAACCTTCCGTTTGACTACTGGAAAGGAAGAATATCTTCCAGTGACTCATTTGCGCGATTCAATGTCAAAACAGGAGAATTCAAAATATATGCGGAAAACACCGGGTACGACGCGATTGATTTGGCAATAAGCCCGGATGAAAGCTTTTTGGTATTCGTGAACAGAAAAGACCTATCGTTATACAAAATGAAATTGTGAAAAGTATCGGGCATAAACAAAAGCGCCGCTAAGAAGCGGCGCTTTTGTTGTGCCATTTGTAAGATTTCCTAACGTTGTTTACGCTTTAAAATGAAAGAAATTGGTTTCGGAAACACTTTTGGCAGTGAACTGGTACAGTTTTGGACCAGTAAACTATTTCAGTACTTTATCATTTATTCACCTTTTTTGCATTTTTGTTATATTTGGGTAGTTTATTGATTTTGTTATACCTTTGTTATACCAGAATGGTTTATTAATAATATTTGATTTATCTCTATTTTGAACGATCGTCCTAAATACAGACAAATCAAATTTCTTCATACCTTCATGCATGCTATGCATACATGAATTCTAAGCACTAATGTCCTAAGTCTTCGCAAGAACTTTGTTCTTGCGAAGACTTTAATTGTTTAGAGTTTAGAGTTTGAAATGAAGTCCACGGTCTTCTAGCAAGAAGGATAAAAGCGCCGCTAAGAAGCGGCGCTTTTGTTGTGTCATCTTATATCAACGGCTTAACCACCACGCGCCGATTTGGGTCTTCGCCTTCGCTTTCCGTGTTAATATCCGGCCGCAACGCAAGCTCGGTATGCACAATCCTGCGTTCATATCCATTCATGGCTGGAAGTTTTACCGGTTGCCTGGTAAAAATCGCTTCTTTTGCAGCCCTGTGCGCAAGCTCGCGCAATTGCTGTTCTGCCTGCCACCGGTAATTATTAATATCAATAGTCACGGGCGTAAATGTATGCACAGTATGCGCAATATATTGCTCCAATATTTCCTGCCATGCGCGCAAGTGTTCTCCGTCCGGACCAATAGCAAGTCCCGCTTCGGGAAGCGAAATATCAACACGGAATCCGTTGAGTCCGTCTTTTCTCACTTCAACGCTTTTACATTCAAAGCGCGCGCGGCGAAACAATTCCGCACAAAATGTTTGTAACAATTCCTGCATATCCATATAAAATAAAACATATTTGAATTAGCGCATCCGTTGCTCAATGAAATACTGTTGACCGATTGACACAATCGTTGTCGCTGCCATATATAATGTTATCACGGATGGTAGAGGAATGAGAATCACTATAGTCAAAATGGGCGACATCCAGAGCATTGCCCGCGACACTGCTTGCTGAGATGATTTTTGAGATGTCTTTTGCTTGCGGGCCATCATAAACACTTGTACCGCAAGCAAGATGCCTGCAATACCCACAAATGGAGTGCTTGGTTTTGCCAAGTCTACCAACCCTAAAAACATAGTGTTCAAATGGCCTGGGTTTGCGACCCACGCATACAGCCAATCAAACCGCGCCTGCCCGATACCTGTAAAAAATACGCGGTATAACGCGAACAAAACAGGAAGTTGAACCAAAAGCGCTGCAAAACTTGCGAATGGGTTAAATCCATATTGCTTGTACAGCGCCAAGAGTTCTTGCGTTTGGCGCACCTGGTCACTCTTGAATTCCCGCTGAATTCGCTGGATGTCCGGTTGGATTTTTGAAACAAGCAGTTGGGATTTAGTTGCATTTTCGAACAACGGCCACAGCATCAGCCGAACAAGCGCCACAAGTAAAATAACCGCGCCTCCCAAATCGTGAGTTGGTATCACATTATACACAAAAATCAAAACATTAAACAGTGGCTGGACGAAAAATTTTTCAAACATGATTGATGATGCCGGCGCGCGCAAGCAAATCGCAAATCGGTTGTTGCCATGCCGTACGAGTAGACGCTATGTTTGGGAATTTATAAAGCAGCATTGCGCAATCGTATCCCGTATTGCTCGTTTTCGGATTCAGAAACGGCTGAACAAGGTCCCGCACAACCCGTTTCCATTGATTTCGCTGAACAGCATGACGAAACACGCGAGTTTTTATTAAAAAGCCGAACCGATTTTTTGCCAGTGCGTTCGGCATCCAAAAGAATCGCACATACCCGTTGTCCAGAGTGTTGCCGCGGCGCATGATAATCTCAAAATCGTTGTGCGCCGCAATCCGGTGCGCTTTTGGAAGCATAATCAATTACGGCGCTAATCTCTTTCTGCCTTTGCGCATACGGCGCGTAAGCATCTTTTTTCCGGACGCAGAACGTGAACGCTTTAAAAACCCGTGCGTGGTACTTCGTTTTCGCTTGTTGGGCTGGTATGTTATTGACATTCCTGTGGGTATAAGAGACAATGACCTCGACTGTATATACCCTAACACAGATAAACGCGTTTGGTCAATCGATGATAACAAAGATGCGGCCATCCACAGATTATACACATGCTATGCACATTTCGCATTGCTTGCGCAATGGTCATAGTATGTGATTGTATACAATCATACATAAACTTATTCGCATACAATCGCATGGAACTTCAAGAATTGTGGGAGGCGGCGCTAAACGAAATAGAACTTTCTATATCGCGGGCAAATTTTGCAACATGGTTTAAAAATTCGTATCCGTCCAAGCGCGACGACGGAACCATCACTATCGCATGCCACAACGGATTCACGAAGGAGTGGCTGGAAAACCGGTACAACAAAATCATCTTGCGCTCATTGCGCGCCATTGACCCAAAGGTAAAGAATCTTGAATACGTAATCCAAATACCCGTTAAGAAACCCGAGCGTAAACAACAAGCGCGGCCAGCTATCTCGCTTGAACGCGACATGCAATTGGAACTTGGGGGCATCGCTGTTGACAAAGACACGAATCTTAATTCCCGCTACAGTTTTGAAAATTTCGTCGTGGGGTCCCATAACGAACTCGCTCACGCCGCCGCGCTCGCCGTCACTGAAAATCCGGGCACGAAATACAATCCTCTATTTATTTACGGAGGCGTAGGCCTTGGAAAAACCCATTTGATACAAGCAGTTGGAAACGCCCTACGCGAAAAATACGGTAGCAAAAAACGCATTACCTACATCACATCGGAACAGTTTAGCGAGACGTTGGTGAACGCCATTAGAAAGCAGACTATGAATGAGTTCAAACAAATATTCCGCACTGTCGACCTTTTGCTCATTGATGACGTCCAATTTTTCGCGGGAAAAGACAAGGTCCAAGAAGAGCTTTTTCATACATTTAACGATTTGCATACGAAAAACAAACAAATTGTTTTTACATCCGACCGCCCGCCGAAAGCAATTCCATCAATTGAGGAACGTTTACGCTCGCGGTTTGAGGGCGGCATGATCGCCGACATCAGTTTTCCTGACTTGGAAACGCGCATTGCGATTTTAAAATCCAAGCTCATGCAAAAACAAGCTGATTTGGACGATACGCTACTTGAAACAATCGCGCTCTCGATTCAAAGAAACATTCGCGAACTCGAAGGAGCACTGAACCGCATTTTGACCTACTCAAAAATAAAAGGGAAAAACCCAACGCCCAAGGAAGCAGAAAGTATTTTATCCGAACTCGTGCATCCAAACGCAAAAAATATCAACCTCAAAACCATTACCAAAGTCATTATGGAATACTATGATATTGACGAACAAGGACTTTTGAAACAATCACGCGCAAAGGAATTTGTCAGGCCCAGGCAAATCGCAATGTACTTGCTAAGGGAAATTTTAAAAATGTCGTATCCGACCATTGGAAGTAAGCTCGGAGGCAGAGATCACACAACCGTCATTCATGCGTGTGAAAAAATAGGAAAATCGCTGGCATACGACCTCGAACTTTCACAAGAAATCAGCGCGCTCAAAGAAAAAATTTATTACGCCGGCTGATGGGGATAGGTCGTGGATAGCTCGGGGACAACATGTGACGCATTTCTGCACACATATGAACAAACTGCAATAACCGTGCTCAACTGTCAATGATTATCAGAAATTCAAGCATCCGTTGCGCCTGTTTATACACTTTATATCCATATGCCATGCGCATAAAAACATGAGCGTGTTACTCGTAATCAATCACTTATCCCCAGATTTAAATCACATAATAACAATAATAATATAAGATATATAAAGATTTAGTTTTATTACGCGCATATGAAATTTACAGCGCTTGTCGAACATATTAAGAAAGCATTATTTTTCGCGGAACGCGCGTTAGGCAAAAGTTCGCACCTACCTATTTTGGGAACGTTTTTGGTGCATGCGGAAAAAAATAAAGTGACAATAAGCGCCACGAACTTGGAAATTGGCATCACCACATCCATTTCTGCAAAAGTAGATACAGAGGGTAAAATCGCTGTGCCTGCGCACGCATTTACCGCATTTGCAAATCAATTGAATGACGTCAAGGCGATTTTCGAAACGGATAAAAAATCGCTCAAAGCGAATACGGATTCGTACCATGCGTCGTTTCAGGGATTTGACGCAGAAGATTTTCCTTTGATTCCAAAAGTATCCGATAGCCAGCGCGTGGAGCTTGAAAGCGTGTATTTTGCGCATGCGTTGGAGCAAGTTATTACGGCAGCGAGTGTTTCTGATTTGCGTCCGGAATTAGTGAGTGCGTGTATGTTCATTGACCCCGATGGCGACATAAAAATCGCGTCAACAGATACGTTTCGCTTGGCGGAAAAAACGATTCCGAGGTCTGAAATAAAACTCAATATCACCGAACCGAAAACATGTTTAATCCCTTTGCGAACCGCGCAAGAAGTCATGAGGGTTGCCAAGGAAAAACTTGAACCAATTGAAATTGCCATTGACGCAAACCAAGTTTTGTTCCGCTGGAAAGAAACCGAGATGGTGTCGCGATTATTGGAAGGGGAATTTCCTGATTATCAGGCGGTTATTCCCAAGCAGTTTCAAAGCGAAGCAACCATTTCGTATGCGCGATTCTTGGAAGCGTTAAAAGTCACTGGCATATTCAGCTCGCGCCTTAACGATGTCAAAATCAGGATTGACCCGACTGCAAAGGCCGTGATTTTGCGCGCAGCAGATTCATCTGTGGGTGAAAATGAGGCGCGCGTGCCGGTTGAGGACGTGAAAGGTAATGACTTAGAAGTGGTTTTTAACTTTAAGTTTTTACTTGACGGAACCAATGCATTTGACGCAAAAGACAAGCTTTATATCGGCTTTAGCGACGCTGACAAACCCGCGTTGATTAAGCCGTACGGAGATGCCTCATACTTTTACATTTTAATGCCGCTACGGATGTAAACTTGATTTTTTGGTTTGTGAACAGCTTCACCCAGCGCTACCAAGAAGCCACGGGCGGAAGTCCCTCCCTGCCTGCGCAGGCACGGAGGGGTGGCCGAAATCCCCACAAGGAAATGGACTTGATGCCACTGTTGAAAAACCGTGATGCCGAGTTCACCCAGCGCCACGATGGTGGTGCTGGGCTTACATTCCATTCACATTTTGCGTTACTTGTGTAACAGTTCCGTTTATATCCACTGCTTTAACCGTAACAATATTTGTTTGCAGCACGGCTTTGGGCACGAAGAATACGCTGTAGATATTGTCCGGTGTTGGGTCAAACCTGATAACCATTTCATTGTTAAACGAACAGTCCACATATTTTATTGGCATTACTGACGATACGCGCACCGAAACGCTCAACGCGTTTCCTTGCGCGATGATTTTATTTTGTTGAGGTTCTAAAAATAAAATACTCGGCGCGATTGTTTGGGGTTGGCGTGGTTGATTTTGCACAAGCGTTTGGCCATTTTGCGCCATCCATTGTGTGAGCCCGTATTCCCAATATGAATACGCAGGGTCATCGTATGGGTTGGTTGGCTCTGGCCCCTGCGGATTGTCTTTTTGTATCCAGTACAGCGTGTCGTGAATTTGGAGCCCTGCGGGTGTTTGGATTATATGCTGGCCATTGAGAATCGGTTTTGTTGTGGCAGGATATTCCGGAAGCGTAAACGATTCCTTATCCATTTTTACAAGCGCTTGTTTCATAAAATCATTCCAAATGGGCGCCGCGGCCATGCCTCCGGCACCTCCGCGCTGCATGGGCGAGTAGTCGTTGTTTCCTACCCATACGCCCGCAACCAAATTCGGACTATAGCCAATAGTCCATGCGTCGCGATAGTCCTGGCTCGTGCCTGTTTTTGCCGCAACATCATATCCGGGAACAGTCAATGGTCCGTTCATTTGAAATGTGGGAACTCTGCTTGCGTCATCCGAAAGTACATTGGTTAAAATTCGTACCGTATTCGCGTCAAACACGCGTTTTTCTTGAGGTTGCGCCTCAAACACAGGAGAACCGCTTGGGTCGGTAATTTTTAAAATGGCAATTTGCGGATGCACCACGCCTTCTTGCGAAAATACGCTATAGGCGTTGACCATATCAATTAAACGCACGCCGCCACCTCCCAAAATAAGCGACAGGCCGTAGTACATCGGATTTTGGTCAAGCGTAGTAATGCCAAAGTCCTTGGCAAGTTGGATTGCGTTAGAAATGCCCACGAGGTACAGCAATTTGACTGACGGAACATTCCTTGATTGAGCCAAAGCTTGGCGAAGCGTAACAGGACCGCGAAATTGTTCATCGTAATTTTGCGGATGATAGCAATCTTCGGGTTTCATTCCCTGACCAGGACTTGAATCAACCGAGCAGCGTAAATTAAATTCTGTCGGCACATCAAACAAGATTGTTTCGGGCGTATATCCTTTTTCAAACGCCTTGAGGTATACAAATGGTTTGAACGACGAACCGGGCTGGCGCGTTTGAAGCGCCACATTCAAGTTTCCTTGATGGTCGGTGTCAAAGTAATCGCGCGACCCGGCCATGGCAACGATTTCTCCTGTTTTCGGATTTTGCGCCGCAAGCGCGGCGTTATCTGCGTGCCAGTTTATATCGTTTCTCGCTGCGCCGGCTGCAACAGCCCTTTCCGCGATTTGCTGTAAATCCCAATCAAGCGAGGTAATAATATTAAGTCCGCTGGTTTCAATAGTTGGTTCGTCATACATATCGCTTAAAAGAGACCTGACATAAAATACAAAATGCGGGGCCTTGATGCTTTGCTTGACTTTGGCAAACGCGAGTTTTTCTTTTTTCGCGTTTTGCGCGTCTTGTTTGGTTATCCATCCCAGCGATGCCATTTTATTCAAGATGTATTCTTGTCGAGCCTTCATTTCATCCGTATGGCTGCCGAATGGTGAAAGTCGAGATGGGGCGTTTGCAAGAGCCGCAAGCAATGCGGATTCTGCCACATCAAGGTCTTTGGCTGGTTTTTCAAAAAAACTTTGGCTTGCAGCTTCAATGCCATAAGCGTTTGACCCGTACGGGATTTGGTTCAGATACATTTCAAAAATTTTATCTTTGGTATATTGCTGTTCAAGGCGGATTGCCAAAATGAGCTCTTTTATTTTGCGCACAATGGTTTTTTCCGAAGTTAAAAACGAGTTTTTTGCAAGCTGCTGCGTAATAGTTGAACCGCCCTGAATTGGTCCGCGGCGCAGCACATTGTTGAGTATTGCGCGGGCAATGCTTTTGATGTCAAACGCTGGGTGGTTATAAAACTCCGCATCTTCAGCTGCGAGTGTCGCTTGTTTCATGGATTGCGGCATATCGGAAAATGAAATCACTGTGCGTTTTTCTTCTCCATGGATTTCATATAAAAGCACTTTGCCGGTTCTGTCCCATATCTTTGTTGATTGGTTGACCACGCGCGAAGCGAGATTTTGCGGATTGGGGAGTGTGACAACCAAATACGCAATCCAAAGGCTTAAGGCGACAAAACACACAAAACCAATGGCAAAAAACGCCACTATGTATGATTTTTTAAATAAGCGGAAATTAGTTACTCTGCGGCGCATAGAAAATAATCAAATGATAGTATGACATGTATTGTACCGCACCTTTTCTTACAATAAAATAAACACAATACAATAAAAATGGATATTACATTATGTAACGATCGTTATTTAATGTGATGTTTTCCAAGAGGTATGTGTCTATCAGTATGTTGGGTGAGCACAAGAACCGAGTTGCATAATGCAAGATACATGTTGCGCTCCTTGAAGCCATAATTTCATGGAGTTTTTTAATCATATTCATTGCAAATGGGCGGTATTATGCATGCGCTTGACAAAACCAAAACATGTCTTATAATGAACATACTAAAGTTATGAACAGCTTTCAGGACAATTGTAAGTCTTACCGTCATTTTGTTTGGATTCTTTCACAGAAAGCTGATTTTTCTCGTTACACATAAAAACACATACGCAATTCTTTTATATAGAAAATCGGCTTTCTGACAAAAGAGCCGATTTTTGTTTTTTTTGGGTGTAGCTTATTGTGAATTTATAAAAGTTCATAAAAAGCCCCACCTGAAAATCGGTGGGAGACAAAAAGGAAAGGAGGTGAAAGCCATGTTCGCAGACCGCGACTGGGATCGTGATTTCGATCACGACTATGACCACTACGAATAGGTAGCGGCCATGTTCGGCAACTTTCGGTAAAGTTGCCCCCTAACGGGTAAATAGTGAGGGGCGAGCCAATACTCTCGAGCACCCGCCCCTCACTCCGATTTTACCACAATTTTTCACTGGAGGTGAAAAATGGACGATATGTTTCCAGGGGCTCACGGGAAGTTGAACATTGAACTCCCGGAAAAATCTCAAAAACCTCAGCCTAAGCAAGGGAAGGATACACGCTCGTATTCCAACCCTCAAGCCGAGAGTGAGCCCGAGGTGGTGGGTTCTGTTCACCACCCGCCATTTCCCTTTGGTTGGCTGCACCTTGACCAGCCCCATCCCAAACCATAAATTGAGTTCAAGAAACTAACGCAACAGCGGGAAAACAGACGGCACCCTTATTATCCCTCCGTCGGAAGGAGATGATAAAGGAGAAATTGTTCAAATCCGATAACCCATGGCAAGGGTGAGCGCCCGAGGGAGCTCACCCTTGCCGAAACTTAATACAATATCCGTGATACTATAATTAAAACTACTATACTAATCTTTATGCCGCAGAATAAATTTATTGCAGGATATTCAAAAGAAATCCAATTTTTTAATCCAAAGTTGGTTGAAAAAATCGCCTGGGATATGGTAAATACCTCCACAAAAGTAAAAAAAGGAGACAATGTGCTGATTCACATGGACCCAGGAGGTAGACAATTAGCATTGGAACTTGCGAAATTGTCAGTAGCAAAGGGCGCGCGCGTGTATTATTTGATTCAGGATAGGGAATTAAACGCAGCGATAGTTGAACACGAAAGCAAAAAAGACATTGCCCGGTTTTTTTCATTTGATAATGCAAAGTTTTTTGAAGCAGATGTGTCGTTTATTATCCGCGCCCCCAAAACTGCATTTGCGCTGGAAAATATTCCGAGCATAGTTGTGAATAAACTGAATAGCGCAGCACAACCAGCGCTTATGGAGTATCGAGTGAACCATTCGCGCTGGTGCTTGATTTACTGGCCAACAATAAAAGAGGCGAGAATTGAGAAAATGAGTTACGAAGAGTATGTCAAATTGTTTTTCAATTCCTGCAACCAGCCATGGAATACAATCCAAAAAGCGCAAGATACGCTCAAGAGCACGCTTGATAAGGGGCGCGCCCTTGATTTGCTTGCTGACCCGCACAATACAGACAAACAAAAGCGTACTGAATTACACATGAGTATTCAAGGCATGACGTTTGCAAACTCCACCATTGATAAAAACTACCCCGGGGCAGAAGTATTTTCCGCGCCAGTCAAAAATTCTGTAAATGGCAGGGTATTTGCACGGGGCATGTATAGCTATAATGGCAAGCGTATGCGTGATATTTCTCTTGTATTTGAAAACGGGAAAGTTGTGTCAGCCAGCGCGCGTAAGGGAGAGAATCATCTTGCGGATATTTTAAACACCGACGCCGGATCGCGGTATGTTGGTGAAGTTGCTCTTGGCACAAACCCAGGACTCAAACAAAGATTGTTTAACCCTTTATTAAATGAAAAAGTGGGAGGAAGTTTTCACATTGCGCTTGGCAGGTCGTACCAAAACGAGCGTTATAAAGGTAAGGTTGTAAAATTATTTAATGGCAACGAGAGTGCGATTCACTGGGATATTACGATTCTGATGCGTAAGCCATATGGCGGCGGCGCAGTGATTGTTGATGGTAAGATAATCCAGCGCAATGGCGTATTTGTGCCGAGGAATCTTGGTGTATTAAATGGATAATTCACATATATGGCAATGATTGAACAATACAAACAACTTTTGAAAGATTTTGTCGCGTTTCAAAGCGTGTCAACAGACACGCAATTTCAGCCAGAAATTCAAAAAACCGTTGCGTGGCTGCAACGCGTATTTGAACAAAATGGTTTTTCTGTGCAGATCATTACGGGTTATGATAATCCTTTGGTCATCGCATCATTCGTCTATGACCCAGCACTAGAAACTGTTTTGATTTATGGGCACTACGATGTGCAACCTGCGAAAGTTGACGAAGGATGGACAAGCGACCCGTTTACGTTGACCGAGATGAACAGGCGGCTCGTTGGCCGCGGCGCGATTGATAACAAAGGCCAGGTGTTAGTACATATGGTTAATGTATTCGAACACATAAAAAGTAAAACACTTGGATATAATGTCAAATTTATGATCGAAGGCAATGAAGAAACTGGTTCACCGTTACTTGAACAGTTTATTGCCAGCAACAGCGCTTTGCTTGCAGCTGATTTTGTATTGATATCGGACGGAGAAATTTCTGGGGGGAAGCCGAATATCGAAGTCGGATTTCGGGGCGGATTGAATAGCGTTTTGACAGTTAAAACGTCAACAACCGACCTGCATTCAGGACTTTATGGACACAGCGTACCGAATGCTATTCATGAATTAAGTAAAGTGTGCGCGGATTTATATGACGCGAACAATCGCATTGTGGTTCCGGGATTTTACGACGATGTTGACTCGGTTTCTGATGATGTGAAAAAAGCTAATCAAGCGATTCCGTTTTCTCTTGAAGAACATAAACGTATCAGCGGTGCAAAAATATTGCTTACAGAGCCAGGTATTGATTTTTACACGCAGGTTGGATTATTGCCCGCTATTGAAGTTACAACCATTGTTGGTGGATACATGGGGCAAGGATTCCGAAATGGTATCCCGGCAACTGCAACGGCAAAAATCAATTTTCGACTGGTTGCGCACCAGAACCCAACAAAAATTGCTAAAGCATTTGAAAAATATGTGCGCTCGATTCTACCCGCATACGTTGATTTTACTTTCGAGTTTAAAACCCCGTACAACGCCTCAAAGATTGATACGAAAAATAAATACGTTGAGCGCGCCCAAAAAGTGCTTGAAGTTGCGTATGGAAGCACGCCGATCTATAAATATGTCGGAGGAGGTCTTCCTATGGTAAATAGTTTTGAAAAAGCTTTAAAAATCCCGAGCGTATTGGTGCCGCTTGCAAACGAGGATTGCGCTATGCATGCGGCAAATGAAAACTTTGCATTGACAAACGTCGAGCAGGCATTGCGATTTAGCGCATTATTTCTTGGAAAATAAAAAAACATTATATACGCATATACACACTATGAATAACAATCATCACCAAACTTTTTTACAAGATTTGGCATGGCGCGGCCTGGTGTACCAAAAAACGAATGGTATTGAACGGGCATTGCAGCCCGGGACTACGATGTATTGGGGGTTTGATTTGACAGGAGAAAGCTTGCATATCGGACATTTGTTGGGCATTGTGGTACTCCGCAGGGCGCTGAATTACGGCATGCGCGTGATTCCTATGCCTGCTGGTGGAACTACGCTTATCGGCGACCCGAGCGGAAAAGACGCCGAACGGCCGTTGCTGTCAAAACAAATAATTGCGCGCAATCGCCGCATGCTTACCAAACAGCTGTTGCAATTATTGCCTGGAAAGCCGCCTGAAGTGCGTGTAGTTGATAACGCTGATTGGCTTACGAAAATCGGATTTATTGAGTTTCAGCGCGAAGTTGGGAAGTATTTTCCCATTAACACCATGCTTGAAAAGGAGTCAGTGAAAACTCGTCTGGAACGCGAACAAGGTATGTCATTTGCGGAATTTTCATACCAATTGCTTCAGGCATACGATTTTTTGGTTTTGTTTGAAAAATATAAATGTACGGTTCAAATTGCCGGGTCTGACCAATGGGGTAATATGGTTCAGGGCGTTGAACTGATTCGCAAGCGCCTCGGAAAGCAGGCATATGCATTATCATGGCCATTAATTGTGAATCCTGTAACAGGGAAAAAGTTCGGCAAAACCGAAGAAGGAGAATCCGTGTGGCTTGACCCTGCAAAAACCCATCCGTTCAAGTTTTACCAGTTTTTTATCAACTGCGATGATGATATGGCGCCGATGCTTTTGCGGTATTTTTCATTCAAATCAAAAAACGAAATTGAACGCATTGAACAATTATGGAATACAGACCGAGGTTCGCGCTTGCTGCAAAAAGAGCTCGCATACGAATTAACTGCGTTTGTTCACGGGAAAATAATCGCGAACCGCGCGCAAACCATTACATCCATATTGTTTGAACAAAATGTGAAACAATTAACTCTTGCTGATATTTCATTTGTCAAACAGGCGTTGCCGTATGCGACTATTTCAAGCTCCAATACATTTTCTTTAGAAGACGCGCTCGTAACACTTGGATTGTCTTGTTCAAAAAGCGAGAGCAAGCGTCTTATTGCCCAAAATGGAGCGCAAGATACGGTGTTGTTCGGCACATACCACGTTATCCGAAAAGGAAAACGCGAGTACGGTATTATTGAGATTACATAACGCATACCCCCCGCCCTTTTGGTCAGAAATTCAGATTACCCAATACCAAAAGGGCGTGGTTTTTTGAATTTCTCCCTCGCACCAGAAAACCACGGGCTTCGCTTCAAATCTTGAATCTTGAATCTTGAACAAATTCCAATTTTCAAAATACAAAACAGTTTTGAATTTGGAACATTAAAGTCTTCGCAAGAACTAAGTTCTTGCGAAGACAAGAACATTAGTGCTTAGAATTTTCCGCCATAGGCGGATCAGCCTCTGGCTGAAGGACTTTTTATGTTAATGAGAAGGCAAGCCCCCACACCTAATGTATAGGTGTGGGGGCTTCACGGCCCAATGTGGACACGAAACTTCACAATTCGTTAATCAGATCTTCGTTTTCATCTTCTTCGGGTTTTTCGTTTCCGAATGGGTCAATGGAGATGCCTCCGTTATCCAAGTCGGGTAACGCCCAATCGTCTTGCGTTTCCTCATCTCCATCTTCTGTGTCAGGCGACGAAGTTTTTTTAGATTTTTTCGTTTCTCCATCTTCTTCTATTTCATCTTCGTTTTCACCTCTATCCGAATCCGTATCAATTTCCTTTGCTTCGTCTTCGTTCATTATTGCCATATGCAATATGTGAACGGTTGTTTGTGCGTTTGTTGTTGTGCGCATATAAATATTTGTTGATAATTAGTAACGCGTTTTGTGCCGCGTTTTCACATTATGGTCAAACATTATTCGTTTGTCAATTGTGCATACCCCGTAGTGAAATTTCGACAATGTTTTGCTTTAAACCCAATAGCGGTAGGGGTGTTCGCAAGAATTATAGATGCTTTCAGGGTAGTTTATAATTTTGGGAAACATCGGGAAGCTGTCGAAATTCTACTACTGGGCATAGCGCCCCTGTGTATATTTGTAATATCCCGCGAGCGCGATGGCAAGCGCATCAATTGCATCCTTTGATTTGACTGACTTTGGGATATTCATGGTATATAAGATGATTTTCCGCACCGCGAGTTTGTCCGCTTTTCCATAGCCGCATACCATACTTTTTACTTCAAGCGGCGTAAGTTCTACTATGGGGATGCCATTTTTTTCCGCCCCCAAAAGCAACACACCTTTGAGTTCGCTTACGGTCAGCACGCTCGTGATGTTCCTGCCGAAATAGATTTTTTCAATTGCGAATACATCAGGTTGGTATGTATGGATAAGCGCGTCGAGTTTTTCACTTACCGTTAAAGCGATTTGGGTTTTTGTTCCCGTGGTGCGCAGCATCCCTGTATCCAAAAACGAAAATCCGCTTCTTGATTTTCTAATCATCCCGTAACCGATCCTCTTGAATCCGGGATCTATGCCTAAAATAATCGGATTGTTTTTAAAACTCAGCATTTGTGTATACTTGTTCAACATCGTCAAGGTCAAATAAGTTTTCCAAAAGGCGCTGGATTTTTGTTTTTTTCATTTCATCAAAAATAACCACCGGGCTTTTTGCGATGTAATCAATAGTTGTTTGCGGTTCAATGCCCGCGCGTTCCAATACTAATCGGATTGTTTCGGTGAGCTGTTTTGGAGCGTAGATATATGTTGTTTCGTCATCATGCCGGATGTCTTCAGCGCCCGCATCAATTATTTCAAGTTCCAGCTCTGGATGAGCCGCCCACCGCGCTTTTGGGAAAATGATTTTTCCGGTTTCAACGAACATCCAGAGCACCGATCCATTTTCTCCGAGCCTGCCTTCGTTTTTGTTTAGAACATTTTGTATTTCTCCGCGTGTCCTGTTTTTATTATCCGTAACTGCGTGTATAAGCAACGCAATGCCTCCGGGGCCATACGCCTCACATACGGTTTCTTCAAGTGTCACAGTTTCGGTTCCCCCTGTGCCGCGCTTGATAGCTCGGTTGATGTTTTCCTGCGGCATATTTTCCTGTCGCGCCTTTGCAATTGCGTCGCGTAGGATAAAGTTCATTTTCGGGTCTCCGCTTTTTCCTTTGCGTGCGGCAATGGTGATAAGATTTGCCAAACGGGAAAATATCTTGGATTTTTTTGCATCCGTGGCCCCCTTTGTATGTTTCAGTTTTGCCCACTTGGAATGTCCAGACATGTAAGAATTTAAAAAGTATATTTCCTTTTGGCGACAAGGAAAATATATGCTGCCAAGATTCCATATCCTGTGCCCCACACAATTGTTTTCGGCTGTCCAAAAAACGCATATATTCTTTGCTTCCATGAAGGATTGTATGTTGGTTGATATGAAGCAGCAAGGGAAAATGGCGGAATAACTTCTGCAATTGTTTCTTGCTTGGTTGTTTCTTTAAGCGCGAATATGTTGTCTGTGCCTGGCGTTGGGTTGCTGGACAGTTTCCATTCGCTTCTGCCGAATCGGCTTGCAGACCAGTCTGATGGTATCGCGCTTGCGTAGGTAACTTCAAATGTCTTCAGTCCGGTCGGGTCAACCAGTGCGATTGTGTCACCTTGTTTGTTGATGATGAAGTTGTAATCGCGACTGTCAATGATTTTGTAGGAAAGCGGAAGCAGGGTGCCCGAAAGTTGAATCGGTTTTTTGAATGAGGCAATGATTATTTGCCAATTTGCCAGATTGGCAATTGTCGTTCCGTCGTTTTTAATTTCAATCCATTGAGTTCCTTTATTTTCCGGGGATGTAAAAAGCTCATTGATGGTAAGTTCTGTTTTTTTCTGCGTTTGCGGTTGCGGGTTGGAAAAAGGCGTTGGTTGAGCAGTTACCCCCGGATTTATCGATGGAATAGGGGGAAGAGAAAGTCCTTCCACGGAGTTTTCCAATCCCGGACTTCCATCGGGCCGCAATCCTTCACGGAATGCTTTGTCCGCTGTTGAATATTCAAGCGTTTTTCCATTTCCAGCTGCCCCCCATGTGTTTGACCAGAACACTTGACTTATTATTTTGCCAGTTCCGTCATGCAGTTGCAGTACATCCTGGTCGTTGCGAAGACGAATACCGACATCAATGATAGTCCCTTGAAACAATGGATATCTGTCTTTGAATGCGCGCGCGTCTCCGGCAATGATTGCATACGAGTTTTGCATGACGGACATGGATCCTTGGTATGGCGTTTTGGCAAAATAATGCGTCCCCGCGCTGTCTGAAATCGTCCATGCGTTTTCTTGAACCCCGCCTATAATCGTAATGCTTATTTGACTCTGATTGTATAGCTCCACCCATTCCAAATTTTTTCCTCCGGCAATTTCTCCCGGGGGATTGTACATAATTTCGTTTATGCGCAGCCCCGCCTGCAACGTTGCAGTAACTGCGGGTAGGGTTTGCGTTGCGGCATATACACGAGCAATACCTGCGTATGTGCCCCAGCTGCACAAAACAACAATAACAATGGCGAATGCGCGTTTCATGGTTTTGTTTTTCCCGACTGCGCAGGCATACCCGACTTGCTTTGCGACTTGCCCGACTTGTTTCGCGAGTCGAAGCGGGCGGGGACCTGCGCGGACGGGTTCATATTCAAATACCGGTATGTTTCGGGCGTTGCGATTCTGCCCCTTCCTGTGCGTTCAATAAGCCCGAGGCGGATAAGATACGGTTCGTGAATTGATTCAATGGTTTCACGTTCTTCGTTTAAGGTCGCGGCAAGCGATTGTACCCCAACAGGCCCGCCGTTAAATGTGTGTACAAGCACATGAAGAAGTTTGCGGTCAATATTTTCAAGCCCTATGGAATCAATATTAAGGATTTCAAGCGACTCCTTGACTACAGGAAAGGAAATAGTTGGTTTGTTCTCTACAATGGCAAGGTCCCATGTGCGTTTCAATAATCGGTTTGCAATGCGGGGAGTTGCCCTGCTTGCATACGCCAAAGCAGAAATAGCGTCAGAGTCAATGGCAATATGCAAAATGTCGCTCGAGCGCTTGAGAATTTGCTCCATATGGTTGGTTTCGTAATAATCCAAATGATTGATTGACCCGAATCTGTTGCGCAGCGGATTGGAAAGCAAACTCGGTCTGGTTGTTGCCGCGATAAGCGTAAACGAAGGAAGCTTAAGCTCCAGCGATCGCGCGGATATGCCTTTGCCAATGATGAGATGGAGCGTCCGCGATTCCATTGCCGGATACAGCATTTCTTCAATATGTTTGTTTAATCGGTGGGCTTCGTCAATGAACAAAATTTCTCCCTGTTCCAAGTTGCTCAAAAGCGCGGCTACGTCGCCTGATTTTTGAATCGCGGGACCTGATGTGACGGTAATTTTTGCGCCCAGTTCGCGGGCAATAAGATACGCAAGCGTTGTTTTTCCAACGCCGGATGGTCCGGAAAACAAAATGTGGTCGCACGCTTTATGCTGTTTTTGTGCGGATTGAAGCAGAATTTGCAATGCGCGTTTGACAGCATCTTGCCCGATAAACTCTTTCCATGATTTTGGCCGCAGCGCATTGTCTAATACGGTGTCATCAATATTTTCATTTTTAGAAATTGCTTGTTCCATATGTTCAGTATAGCATCTCCTTTGCTGTTTGGTAAAACTTCAAAACAAATTGTGTAGTTTGGCAAATTTGTGTTGCTCGTTATTTTTTTCGCATATACTGCGCGGTTTTGTTGGTATTGTTATCTGTACATGTTCTACCATATTTATTCGTATAGGCGAAATTGGGGATAACCTGTGGTTTTTTCCAAGCAAAATACTCATAAAACACTCAATTTTCCTCTTAATACGAAAATTTGACACGGACTTGACAAAGTTTTCTTGTTTGATACAATCACTGCTTAGACATTTCGAGGCAACCCCTTCCTTTAGCTATTCGTTAAGGGGAGGTGTTGGGAAAAGAAAAGGTATCGGCGCTTTGGTTTTGGCTGGAGCGCGCGTATCTTATTTTCCTTGTTTCTGCGGTGACTCATTGTAGAACGTTTGCCTCGATATGCCTGCCCCGTAGTGATTCTGCGACAGAGCCATGCGCAAAAAACTGTATAAAATCTGTCGCAGATTTATTACGAGGTCCCCCCCGTAGTGATTTTTACTGTTAAAAATTAAAAATCTACTACAGGGCCTGCCCCGTAGTGAAAATGCGACTGCCTTAACAAAAGAATTCCATGCATGTTACGTATACAACTTGGTAAATTGATATAAGAAAAGCACCAAATCCCAAGCACCAAATTTCAAACAAGCACCAAATTCTAAATTCTAATGTTCAAAACAGTTTGAAATTTGTATAAAATAAAACCAGAAATACGGCATAAAATTCTGTCGCATTTCTACTACAGGGCCCGCCCATCATTCTTGAATGGTGGAAATTCTTGCCAAACAGAAATCACCCCTTCAAGGGGTGATTTCTGTTTAACTCATTGCGCATTGTTATGAGCGCATGAAGCCCCACGGACGAAGCCAGTGGTCTTCTGGTAAGATGGACAAATCTTTATTGCGATTTTCATTATTTTCCAGCTCAATGTTTGTATTGTCGGGAAGAGTGTTTTTGAAATAATGAATGGTCTGTCAGTGTCACAGTCGTTATAGCGCAGTCAATACTATTCCACTGGCCCAACCGCCTTTTCAACTTCTGCAATATCGGTTAATCCTTGCAATACTTTTATAAGCGCATCTGCCATTAGTGATATTGTGCCTTGGCTGCGGCTAAGGTCTTTGATTTTAAGTTCGTCCGGTGAAGCATGGATACATTCCTGCATGGTGTCGTTGACGTGAATAAGTTCAAATACTCCGATACGGCCTTTGTATCCTTTGTTGCCGCACGCATCGCATCCCCGCGCCTGTTTGATAGTTTGTGTTTGAACAAGCGTATCCAGATTTTCAATGTATGGAGCTTGCGTTTTTAAAATGTTTGCAATAACGGTTTTTAACGGTTTTTCAAAAGGAATTTCTTGTGCGCATTCCTGGCATAGTTTTCGCACCAGACGTTGGGCAATAATAAGATTGAGCGCTGACGCGATGATTTCCGGCTTGATTTTAAAATCCAAAAGCCGCGGTATGGTGCCGCTTGCATCGTTGGTATGGAGCGTGGAGAAAACAAGGTGTCCGGTCAAGGATGCGTGCATGGCGATTTCAGCAGTTTCTTGGTCGCGGATTTCTCCCACATAAATAATATCCGGGTCCTGGCGTAAAATAGCGCGTAGCCCAGAAGCAAATGTGTACCCTTCTTTGGCATTGATTTGCGTTTGCTCAACCCCCGAAAGTTTGTATTCAATTGGGTCCTCAAGCGTAATAGCTTTGTTTTCCTTGGTACTTACTTTTTTCAAACAAGCGTACAGCGTTGTTGTTTTTCCAGACCCGGTCGGCCCCACTGCTAAAATGAGCCCATTTGGTTTTTTCAGTTCTTGCTCAATGATTTTTTTGTCATACTCGCGCAATCCCAATTCCTCAAGCCCGAGACCGATGGTGTTGGGATTTAAAAATCGCATCACGATGTTTTCTCCGTCAGGTCCAGGGATGGTTGAAACGCGCATCTCCATTTCGTATGCGCCGCGCCGAATGGAGAATCTTCCATCTTGCGGAATATTTTTGATATTGAGGTTGATTTTGGACAAGAGTTTGACACGGTCAATGATTTTGTTTTCAAGATTTTTCGGGAGGTTAGCAATCGGGTACAGAACCCCATCAATGCGGTATCGGAGCGTCACGGCGTTCGGGGTTGGTTCAATGTGTAAGTCCGACGCGTTGCTGGCAAGGCCATATGCTAAAATCCATACAAGCATTTCGCTCGTGTCAAATTCGCTGGTGAAATGAGACTCCAAAAATGTTTTTATATCTTGCTGGTCGCTGCAGGTCTGGACATATTTGTCGCCGATTGTCACGCTTCCCACGATCGCTTCGCGCGTCGCGGGAATAAATTGGTAATTTTGCAAAAATTGTTCAAATCCCTGTTCGGAAACAACATATATGTGCACGGTTCCGAATTTTTTGATTTCTTTGACTAAATCCTGAACTTCAGGCGAATCCGGACGGGGTGAAGCGATGCTGAACTCGCGCGTTTTTTTGTCAAACACAAGCGCATGCGCTTGACGCGCCCGAACTTCAGGCATAACGCGCAACGCTTCGATATTGAGCGTTGCTGTTTTCATGTCCAAATATGGAAGATTGAGTTCTTTTGCTTTTTTTTGCGCGAGGTCTTCTTGCTGTTCCTGCGCGAATGATGAAATTGTTGCCATAACGATATTGTTAGTATACCCTGTGGGAAATGTATTTTCCACCATTTTAAACGTCTTTTTCGAACCCATGTTCTCGTGTATGATAAGAATATGCAATCGGTTTTTTTTATCACGTCGTCTGCATCAGCAACACGGCGTATCGGAGCGCTTTTTGCACGCGCGCTTGTTTCGCGTATGCCGTTTCCGCGCGCATGCGTATGCGGCCTTGAAGGAAATCTGGGTGCTGGCAAGACCACATTTATGCAGGGAGTCGCGCAAGGACTTCATATAAATCGGCGTATTATTAGCCCGACGTTTATGCTTATACGCACGTTCCCATTCTATTTCAAAGGGCATGCGGGCAAATTGACGCATATTGATTGCTGGCGTATTGGGTCGCGCGACCTTCTAGATTTAGGATTTTCAGATTTAAAAAAAGATTCAAACCATATCATATGCCTTGAATGGGCAGACCGTGTGAAAGCGATTATGCCCATAGCGTCAATCCGCATCACATTTTCGCATATCAGCAAGAACAAACGTAAGATAACATTTTTATTTCCATGACCATTATTATTCTGGATTCATTTTCGTTAATTCATCGCGTGTACCATGCCTTGCCTGCGCTTACTGATTTGAATGGCAACCCCACGGGCGCGGTGTACGGATTTTGCTCCATATTAATAAAATTGTTTCGCGAGCAGCGGCCTGATTGCATCTATGCCGCGTTTGATACCAAAGGGCCAACGTTTCGCGAGCATGAATTTGAAGCGTATCACACAAACAGGCCCGAGATGGCGGATGATTTTCGTTCTCAAATTGAACCAATCAAGGAATTTTTGCGCACATGGGATATTCCGGTACTTGCCGCGTCCGGATTTGAAGGAGACGACATTATCGGAACACTCGTGTCTCGTTTGCGCGGGCAATCAGATGCGCGCATTCGCATCGTGACTGCCGACCGCGATTCATTGCAGTTGGTATCGGATAACGTAACCGCTATGATAATGCGCAAAGGCATTACGGATATTGTTGAATACGACGAGAAAACATGCCAGGCGTATTTGGGTTTTCATCAGCAATTTATGCCTGATTATAAAGCATTGGCAGGCGACGCGTCTGATAATTTTCCCGGAGTCAGGGGTATTGGGCCAAAAACAGCGCAGGCGCTGGTACAAAAATTTGGAACAATTGAAAAAATGTACGCATATTTGGACAGTACAGATGCGCAAGCGTATGAAAAACCCGTGACAAAAGCAATTGCTGAAAAACTGCTTATAGGCAGGGCAACCGCACTTCAGGCAAAATATTTGGCAACCATTCGCGCGGATGCGCCTATTGATATTGGTGGTGCCGCATGCGCAGCAAAAACACAGCCTACCCAGGCGACAAAAGAATTTCTTATCAAGCGCGGATTTGTTTCATTGCTTAAACGGCTGGATGCCGCAAGCCAAGGAACGTTGCTGTAATAAGGGAACAATACTATAATAGGTTAGTAGGCGAAATTAAATTTTATATTGGCATGAACATAAAACAGCTTTGTGCCTTTTTATTAAAAGCGAATCAAGCAGGTTATGCTTCTGGTAATTCCAAAAAGTGGATAAAAGAAAAAGACAAGTCAACCACCATTGTTTTCAAATCAGGCAATTGGAAAATGCACGACAGTTTTTTCGGAGGTGAGCCGTATGGTGGGCGCGAAGTGGTTTTTTATAAAACCAAGCCGTTTTGGATTATGGTATATTACGGTCGGGTGAAAAAAAGAATTAACCCCAAAGAAATTTATCCGTTTTTGCAAAAAGCATTGTCGCGTATGCCAAAAAACGCTCCGTATCGCGGTCCGAAATCATTAGCGGAAAAACCGTTTCGCTACACGAATCAATGGGAAGGCACCATTGATGGCTTTTCTGGCCAAGAATCAATTTATAAAAATAAAACACAACTGTATAGAGCCAATTATATAGGTGGGTTAGTTGACCAGCGAAAAGGATAAGAGATTTTATAAAATAATCGTATGTTCAGTGAATGGAGCCTCACGGGCAACAATCCCGAAACGCCATTCATCCATGGACACAGCTCATGATCTTCTGGCTGAAGGGATAAAAGGTCGGGATTAAATTAAAAGGATATTAAACGAACTAAAATGAAATTGCCTAAAATCGATTTTGAAAAATACAATTATCCATTAAGAACTTTGCTCTTGGGGAATAGCGATACTTGGCAAGCAATGTCAGCGGTTATTGAGGATTTAACGCAGAAACAATTTGCTTACCAGTATACGCAAATCAAACAAAGAAGTATTGCCCAAATGCTTGACCATGCCATGGACACCCAATACGGCTTTTATACAAAAAAATTGGTAATGGGAGAAGATTTGCCACCAAACTTATACAAGAAGCCAGTAAAAACCGTTAGAGAAGCCCAAAAGAGAATCGCAGAAACATTTCAAAAAACTGTTGAGTTGTGGGAAAAGCTAACGCCGGAAGATTTTCAAAAAGAAATTCAAACCGAATGGGGTCAGGTTCTCACCGGAGAACTTGCTTTGTTTCAATCAATTACCCACACCCATTATCACGTCAGCGAAATCTGTTTCTTAAGGGGACTTGGCGGTTTTCCAACAATGGCAATGGGATAAACTATGCAACCAGTCAAATTAAAGGTTAAACAAACGGTTGTTATCATACCGACGTCCCCTTTTAATTTTGACGCCACAGTTTTCAAGCCTGCGCATTTCCCAACACCAGACAGTTTTTGGCAGCCTGGCAAAAGATGGCAAACAGCTTTATGGAGAAGAAGGCCATTAGGACTAATTATTGAGAACAAGGGAACCATTGCCAAACCGAAGGTTCATTTACACGTTTTTTCTCAAACAGGGCTTTCAAAAGAATTTTTAGAAAATATTAAACAAGAAATCATCTGGAGGTTTAACCTTCATTTAAACTCTAAGGATTTTATTGAACGCTTCAAAACCGATAAGATTTTAGGACCGGCAATTAAAAACCTCAAAGGTATGAGGCCAATGACCCACGGCTCTCTTTATGATTTCTTGGTGATTACTATTATGTTGCAAAACGCTCCTGTTCGGCGCTCAATTCAAATGATGCAGAATTTATTTGAAAAATACGGCAAACTCCTGGAATTTGGCAGCAAAAAACTTTATTGCCTTTGGCCTGCGGAAAAATTAGCTAAAGTTCCGGAACAAGATTTGCGAAAACTGAAAGTCGGCTATCGCGCCAAAAATCTGCTCAGAATTTCCCTGCCCTTTGCTAAAAATGAAATCGATGAAATGGAGTTGCGTCAGAAACTCCCAACAGAACAAAAGAAAATCTTGCTTTCTCTTTACGGCGTCGGGCCTCAATCTGTCAGTTATCTCATGCCTGATATTTTCCATAATTTTGATTTTTTAGAACATGTACCTTTATGGGAAAGGAAAATTCTGTCAAAAAAGATTTTTAACACCGGTACAGAAAACCCGGCGCCGGAAGAAAAACTCTTAAAGTTTTTTGGGAAATATAAACCATATAAACAGCTTGCCATGCATTACATTTGGGAGGATTTATGGTGGCGGCATAAACAAAGTCCGATTGATTGGCTTATCAAAGAGGTGAGAGCGTAAGAGCAGCCAATTAATCCAAAGCATGTTAAGGGATTGCATGACTGCAAAAAGAAGTTCGGATATAGCGCGTTGTGCTTTGCTTTAAACAGTGCGATAATATATAATCTTGAATTACAAGATGTAATTCAAGGTAAGCACCAAATTACAAGCATCAAATAACAAATAAGCACCAATGACCAAAATTTAAATAATCAAAACGTTAAGTATCATTGTTTAGAATTTTGGTTATTGGAATTTGGAATTTATTTGTGATTTGCCAGCCCGAGGCTGGTCCGCTCTGGCGGAGAATTTGTTATTTGGAATTTCGTAATTCAAAGTATAAAACGATAATATAAAACATCGCATCTATTCATGAATCAGTTTTTTGCTTATTTCCGGTTAAAAGAAATGACACCAGTCAAAGTATTTTTGGCATTTGTAGTTATTGAAGCAGTTGCATGGTTTGTGAGGTTGCCGCTTTGGTTTGCCATCGCGTTTACGTTTTTTTCCGTTGCGTTTTTAGTGTGGTTGTTTATGTACTCGTTGACGCTTGCCAAAACAAGGTTCGCATTTGATATTGAACGCAACCAAAACGCAGCCATGATTCATGCATTGTCCGAGGGGATTATTGCGTATGACCAGAATTTTAAAATTACATCGCTGAACAGCGCTGCTGAAGCTATTTGCGGTGTTCGCGCGCAAGAAGTCGTGGGACAGGTTGTAACGCCGGAGTGGGTTTCGCAAGAATATTACCGCGTGTTTGCGCAAATTATTTTTCCTTCGCTTGCGCCAACGGTTGTCAAAAAAACAACAACCGCGTCATATCCGCAGATTGTTGAGGTGTCATTTTCCGAGCCAAGGGAATTGCATGTTGAGGTTACCACAACGCAGATATTTGATGAAAACAAAAAATTGTTGGGATTTATGAAAATTATCCGCGACCGGTCGCGCGAAATCCAATTACTTCAGAGCAAATCGGAATTCATCACGATAGCCGCGCATCAGTTGCGTACGCCGCTTTCGGGCATTAAATGGGGAATCGAGGCTTTATATAAAGGCGATGTGGGACCGCTAACCGAAGAACAAAGCAAGGTCGCGGAGCAAACATACCATATGGTGGAGCGTTTGGCTAGTACGGTTGAAAACCTGCTTGACGTTTCAAAACTTGAAGAAGGAAAATTCGGGTACCGCATGGCAAAAGGCGATATCGTGGAGCTTGCGCAAAGCGTAATGGAAACGTATACGCAAAGCGCCCAGCAGCACGAAGTTAAATTGCTATTTTTTCCGCCGGACCAACACATTCCGCAATTGACATTTGACGCTTCCAAAATAACACTCGTGCTTCAGAACTTGATTGATAATGCCATCAAATATAATGTGCAAAACGGCGAAGTGCGCGTGCGCATTGAATTAATGCCTGATAAGCCGTATGTAAAAATTTCAATTGAAGACACGGGCATCGGCGTTCCGCAAGACGATATGAAACTGCTGTTTACCAAATTTTATCGGTCAGAAGAAACATTAAAAAAAGAAGCTGCCGGGTCTGGTTTGGGATTGTATATTTCAAAAAATATCGTGAAGCGTCACGGCGGTGATATATGGGCAACGTCAACGCAAGGCCGCGGCTCAGTGTTTTCATTCGCATTGCCAACTGATGAGAGTTTGATTCCGCCAACCGAAGTTGGGGCTAACCAGGGATTTTAAAATAGATATGACGGATTTCCCCGCTGCATTGCAGTTATTTTTTAATAAACAACGCCATCGCTATGGCGAATTTTTTTGGTTTCAAGAAATGACCACTTGTGGTGAGCGGAGCCGAACCACCTGTGGTGAGCGGAGCCGAACCACAAAATCAGGAGAGAAGCTTTTGGTGTTTATGGCGGAAAAACTCGCACAAGTTGCGCGAGACATCGTAAATGCGCCAGAAACCAAGTATGACGGGACTATTATTTCATTTGAACGCGACGAACGGATTGGTGATTTTTATGCCGTTATGCATGATTCAAAATTTATATTGAACATGCCGTCACGGCAAGAATACGAAGCGATTACAGATGAAAAACTTGAATCTGTTTTGCCAGTAAATACGAATAATGAATTGATTCGCGACGAGCTGGTTCGTGTATTTCAGCCAAAAGGGTTTTCGCAGTATGCCGCAGTCGCGTATCATAGTTTTGGATTTCACGCTCCGCGGATTTTAGGATGGTTTGAGAATATATCGGGTTTGCGCGTATTACAGCATAAACAATTTTTGCGTTCAATGATTGTATCTGATTTTAAAAAAGCATGTTCTGAACTTGAAGGAGTTCCTTATACGCTTGGCGGAAAATCGCGCGGGCACGGGTTTGATTGTTCGGGCTTGGTCCAGCGCGTGGTGTTTGAAACAAAAAACATCTGGCTTCCGCGCAAAGCTATGTGGCAAGCAATGGTATGCGAGCCGATTGAACAAAGCGATATTCAAAAAACTGATTTGGTATTTTTTACCAAAAAATGCGAAACCACCACCTGTGGTGAGCGGAGCCGAACCACCTGTGGTGAGCGGAGCCGAACCACCTGTGGTGAGCGGAGCCGAACCATAAACCATGTTGCCTTAGTATACGAACCGCAACAAGGAAAGTTGCCAATTATTTTCCATGCAAAAAAGAATATAGGGAAGGTAGCGTTTGAGGATTTAAATACCGCATCGTGGCTTGGAGGGTGGAAAATTGCAGG
>Ga0210049_1000292_pt1 | contig 39845 bp, 42 predicted proteins | sample CryGeyCG2014_300_2_FD_183964 | JGI IMG/M metagenome (GOLD analysis project Ga0210049, IMG submission 183964) | Groundwater microbial communities from aquifer - Crystal Geyser CG06_land_8/20/14_3.00 (SPAdes) (version 2) | ecosystem: Environmental > Aquatic > Deep subsurface > Groundwater | place... | reverse complement strand
CATAAACTGCTTCAGCTTTCTTTTGGGCTAAACCTACCTTTTTTAACTGCTCAATAAATTTACTCTTTCTTTCTTCTGTCTCTCTTTTTTCTTTCTCATTTTCTGATTTTAATTTTTCGCTATCCCCGGCTTGAATTAATTCTCTTGCCGGCTCTATTGTCTTTTCAAGTGCCTTCAACTCCTTTTTTTTCATTTTACCTAAAGTCTCTCTACCTTCTTTATCAACAGCAACATATTCATTCCTTCTCTCTTCAAGAATTTCCTCTGGAGGTTTCTCTTTTATTTCTTTTTCTCTTTCTATCTTTTCCCTTATTCTTTTATATTCTTCTATTTCCTCAGGAGTTCTTTTTCTTGCACCAATAGGGGTTACTATTTCAATTTTTTTCTCTTCTAGCCCCTCTGCCGGTTTTTCTGGCGGTTTTTCCGGTGTTGGTGTCGGTGGTTTTTCAAATGGGTTTGGCATAGTTTTTTATTGCTTTCCTATTTTATCTCAAAGGCGATGCTGATGTCAAACCCTTGTTTTACTATTTACAAATATTTTTTTGAGAGAAGTCCGTAAAGTTCCGATTCAACCAAGCCGCGGTCTCTGCCGTATTTCACTCGCGAATACTCTTTGATTAAACGGGCAACTTCAGGATTGCCCTTTGAAGGCGAGAAAGTAACAATGTTAAACGGCTTTGAGGTTTCGCCTTTAATTAAGAGACGCAAGCCAGCATTGTAATTGTCAAAATTAACCAAATCATTTTCATCAAAAATCGGCTCAAACTGGGTGACTAAATATTTAGCGTCATCAGGCCCAACCCGAAAAGCCAAAATTGAACCAACATTGCCAAAAATAGCTTTTTGAGTATCTTCATCAAGCTGACCAACGTATTGATGACCAAAAATCATTGCCAGACGATATTTTCTGGCTTCAACCAAAACTGTGGTAATTGTTCTGGTGGTGACATTGTGAAACTCATCAATATAAAGATAAAAATCTCTTCTTTTTTCTTCGGGAAGGTCAGCCCGTGAAAGAGCGGAGATTAAAATCTTGCCAACAATAATCATCCCTAATAAATAACTATTAATATCACCTAATTTCCCCTTACAAAGATTAATAATTAAAATTTTGCCTTCATCCATAATTTCCCGGAAATTAAAGGCAGATTTTGGCTGGGAAATAATAGGTCTCATCAAGTCATTGGCAATAAAAACATTCATTTTGCTGGTGATATAAGGAACCATATTAGCCAGAGCTGCTTCGCCGCCGGCTTTTTCCGCTTCTAATTCCCAGAAATTTTTAACCACAATGTTCTGGCATTTAGAAAGTTTATATTTTCTAAAAGAAGTATCAGAAAGCACTCGCGGTACCTCAATTAAAGTATTGCCTGATTCCGGATCCTCCATTACCAACAAAAGCGAATTCCTCATATACTGCTCAAAAATAGGACCGCCAAAGCCCTGGGCTTTTAAATTGTAGAGTTTTTCAAAAATTTCAATAAGCTCGTTGACAACAAAGGTTTTGGCTTCGGGATATTTTGGGTCGTACTCTAACATATTCAGACCCAATGGTCTTTCAAAGTCAGCGGGATTAAAATAAATAACATCTTCTGCCCGGCCAGGAGGAATCAATCCCAAAATCTTTTCTGCCATGTCGCCGTGCGGATCAATCAAAGCCACCCCTTCTCCTTTTTCAATATCCTGGCGAATCATTTCTTGTAATAAAACCGATTTACCGGTTCCGGTCTGGCCAACAATGTAAAAATGCCGCCTTCTGTCATCTTTTAAAATTGGAACAATTCTCTCTTCTCCCCGAAAAATATTTTTGCCAAGAATAATTCCTTCTTTTGGCAAATTAGGTGGCGGCGGTGCCTGTCTGGCTTTTAACCATTTAATAAAAGGAGTTAATAAAGCGGCAGAAGGAAAATGAAAAATACTAGCTATCTCCCCAGAAGAAAATAAAATAGTTTCTTTTTCATTAAAAATACGGAAAGAAAAGCGGTAAAAAAGCTTCTTTAGATTGCCACCGGAAAGTTTTCTAAATTTAATTTGATTGAGAATTGGAGAATTAAATTGGTCAAAAGAACTTTGAAGTTGATTTAAAATTTCTAAAGCCCGGGGGCCAGTTGGCCCTGAAGCCAAAATCCGCAAATTAGTATCAAAAAGGGGTTGAGCTGCTTTTTGAGAAATAGCTGAAATCTGAGTTTGTTGAAGAGGAGTGGGTTGAGTAGGGGGTTCAGGTTTTATTTCTTTTTTTGTTTCAGGAAAAATAACCTCTGATATTAAACCCTTTTCTTTTTTAATTCCCAAAATAGAGCTAATTATTTTCTCAGCCATTTTCTTTAATGATCTTTTGCTCGGCCGAATTAAAATCTGAAGAGCCGCTCCCTCTCCTTCCCGGGCTAATTTGGTAAAAACACTGGTAATAGTTGACAAAGGGTCAGTAGTAAATTCCTGATAAGGTTTTATGGAAAAAACCGGACTTTTAGCTAAATTGGCGATTGAACCTACTGCCTGACCTTCCGGATTAAAAATGTTGTAATCGGTTACTGGCTGGACCTGGGCTTTTGGCCAAAAACCTAAAATCTGCTTTTCCATCATTTGAGCCAGAGAGCGAGGACAGGCAACATAAAAATAAATTTCCTCGCCAATCCGATGGACAGCAATTTCAAAAACAAAGAAAGGATTGCCAAATAAAAGCCGTTTAATTGGATCTGCCTCTTTAATCCCTCCGGTCAAGGAAGAGAAAAACTGTTCGGCTGTTTTTAACTCATCTTCTAAAGAAATTTCTTTCTCCTTTTCAATTATTTGCGGTAAAGTAACTAAAAAGAGGGTCAAATTCATTCCACGAGCCAGAAACCCTCTTTTTTTTTCTTTTTTGGAAAAGGATTAAAAGAAAAATAAAAACACCGAAGAGAAGAAATAATGAAATACTCAAAATTAAAAACATATGATTTAAAATTACGATATTAAAACTTTAAAATCCCCTCTTTAATGAGCCTTTCGTAATAGCGGTCAACAAGGGTGTCATGAAATTCATCTAAAATTGCCGGATTATCAAGAGCGTTGGCAACCGAGATGGCTTCCAGTAATCCTTTTTCAAAAACCAAACTAACCAACGCACCCACTTGTTGACTCGATTCAAATTTGGCAATTTCCTCAGCCTCGTCCCGAGTGGCTGGCGGTGGAGCAAAAGAAGGCGTTTTTTGCAATTCTTGAAGATAACTTTTAATCTCCTGTTTGACCATTTTCTCTTTCTCTTCCGGCACTTTTTCTCTTTCTAATTGCGCTTCTAATTTCTCAATCCGTTCTCTTAATTCTAAAACTTCGGGTTGTTCTATTTTTGGACCCCCTTGATATTCCTTCATATTCTATAATTTTACCCCGTTAGAAATTTCCAGACAAGGGCATTTCTGTCTTTCCAATTATCCAAATTTCTAACGGGGTTTACCATTATTGCCAAAAATTTCCAAATCTGATAGATTAAAGGAAGCGAATATGCCAATTACTAAGTCAGCCAAAAAAGCTCTTCGCCAAAGTTTAAGAAGAAGGGTTCGAAATATTCAAAAAAAGAGGAAAATAAAAAACCTAATTAAACAGGTGAAAATTTTGGTTTCTCAAAAAAAACAGGAAGAAGCAAAGAAACTTTTACCCCAAATTTATAAAATTTTAGATAAAGCAGCCAAAACTGGTTTGATTAAAAAAAATACCGCTGCCAGAAAAAAATCCCGCATTGCCAAAGCAATCTTCAAATCTCAGTAATTAACAAATCTATCGCTGTTTCCGGCTCCATTTTGCCGGTTTTTATATTCAGGTCTGTCTCAAAAATTTTTTGGTAGATTTTTTTTAATTGCTGAAGGGTAAATCTTTGGGCCTGTTGGTAACTTTTTTTAACTAGAAAAGGGTGGAGCTTGCTTTTATTGATAATTTTATAATAAGGTAGATTTTTTTCTATTAAGTCTTTAATTTCTAAAAGATTCCGAAATTGAAAATTAATCATTACTAAAAGATATAAGGGAGCATCGCCTTTTTCTAAGTGTTGATGGAGTAGAAATAAGGCTCGGCTTTTTTTCTTTTCTGATATGGCATCTATGGTTTTAAAAATATCGGTCTCAATTTTTGGCCTAACTAAAAGCTCTACATCTTCCCTCTTGATTTTTTGGCCATTTTTGTAATTAACCAATTTTTTAATTTCACTTTCCATCTGCCAAAGATTGCTGCCAACAAAATTGATGAGTTCATCAATCACTTTAAGGTCGATTTGTGCTTGATATTTTTCAAATTCTTTTTTAACCCAATTTTTCAATCTTTGACCTTCTAATAATTCAAATTCTTGAGATTCTGAGTTTTTTTTAAGAAATTTTAAAAAAGAGTTCTTTTTATCTATTTCTTTCTTTTCATAAATTAAAATGATATTGGCGGAATTAACAAATTTTTCTCCCTGTTTTAAAAATTCTTCCTGAAAATCTTTATTGGAAAAAATATCTTTTAAAACTACCAGTTTTTTCTCCCGGAACATTGAGATAGTTTCAACCTCGTTTTTAAAATCCTGGAAATTTAAATTTCCTGCCTCAAAATATCTCAAATTCAACCCACTTTTATGGATTTTTTTGTAATGTTCAATAATCTCATTTAATTTTTGCCTTGACCTATAAGTGTCAGGACCGTAGAGAAAGATTATCATAGTAAAAATTTCTTTTTAAATTTTATCCCAGAAGTCTTTTTCTTTTATTTGACCTAGTTCCAAAACCCCTTTTAGGGTACCTGGAGCTAATTCTTTATGGAGCGGAACTACAGTGGTGATTTCCCGATGATTTATTTGTTTCCTTAATTTTACATGACTTCCTTTCTGAGAAACAAAATAAAAACCGAATTCTCGGCATAAAATCTTAATAACTTGCTTTCCAGAAAGTGGTTTATACATGCCTTAATTCAAAGGTAGTTACTAAAGGAGCTTCTTTAGGAAAAATTTTTTTATTCTTTGGCTGATCCTCTAAATATAACTCAACTGCTTCTTTAAGATTTTTTTGAGCTTCTTCAATTGTTCTCCCTTGACTTACTACTCCTAACTCAATGCAACGAGCCACATACCATTTCCCTTCCCTATTAAGAATAATGGTAAATCGATAAGTCATATATTTTTATGATATTCGGAAAATAAATTAATGTCAAATGTTAGATTGGCACTTGGAGCAAAAATGGGCGCTTCGGCCGGCTAACTTTACTCGTTTTATTTTTGTGCCACAGCGAAAGCAAGGTTCTCCTTCCCGGCGATAGACTTTTCTTTCTTTGTCAAAATATCCTCTTTCTCCGGAAATTCTTCGAAAATCAGAAATAGATTCTCCGCCAAGCTTAATTGCTTTTGGTAAAATTTCTCTCATTGCTTGATAAATTTTCTTTAACTCTGATTCTCTGAGTTTTGAAACATCTTTAAATGGATGAACTTTTGCCTGCCACAAAATTTCATCAGAATAGATATTGCCAATTCCGGCAATAACTTCCTGGTTCATTAAAATCTGTTTTATTTTGCCTCTTTTATTTTTCAAACATTCTTTAAATTTCTCAAAAGTAAAATCTTTTTCCAATGGTTCAGGACCCAGGGAACTTAGCTCCTTTTCTAATTGACCGTTAGTTAAAAGCTCAACTTTAGCGAATTTTCTTAAATCAGAAAGGGCTAATTGCTGGGTGGTGGGTGGGTGGCGTCCATCATCAAGCCAAAACATCAAATGTAAAAATCTATTCATTGGATCTTCTGCCAGGGGTCCTTTAATTTCTGATTGCCATTGATTTTTTATTTTTTTCCATTTACCCAAAAGCAAGTGGCCGGTCAATTTCTGATGAATTAACAGATAATGAGTTGACAGGGGTCGGACCCCTGTAAGTTCAAAAAGAATATTTTTGCCTCTCCGCCAGATTTTTTCAATTTTTTTCCCTCTGATTTCTTTTTTGAATTGCTCAAAACTCTTGGGAAATTTAATCATTTTTGGAAAATCGGTCCAAGCATCTTGGATTTTGCTCCCTAAAATTTCTTTATTTAAATCGCGGATAATCGTTTCTACTTCTGGTAATTCTGGCATAACTCGATTCTTTTATTATATCACAAATTTATAAAAATTTATAAATAAAAGAGGGTGGGATTGCTCCCACCCTATGAGATGGTGTCGTGTCAGGACGCCTCAAGAGTATTCTCGTAACGGTGAATGAACAAGTTCTCCACCGCCCGCTTTGCCGCTCTCTGGACGGCCAGCGTCCTGCGCTCCTTCCGGGAAGGACCATATCGCCGGTACTCCTGGGAGTACCGTACGTGTCCGATTCCCTGCCGATCAAGACCGCTCATCCCTTTGAGCGACCTGAGGGTCAGGGTGACTTTTACCGCTGAATCAAGGTTCTGGATAAGTACCTCTGCCAGGAAATCAGCATCGTAGGCAGAGTAATCGCGCGCGACGCGCCTGTAATAGTTGCGATAAAAATCATTACCAGGAGGCACGACTTCAAATCCCCTCTGTCTTAGTCCTTGCTCTACAGAGAGGATGGTATCATACCTCCAACCTCGTGGACTTTCCCTTTCCGCATCTACCACAATTACTTTCGGCACCCTTACCTTTCCAGTATTTCCTCCGGCAGTTAACCATGCATAAGTTTCCATCCATTCTTTACGGATGGACTCCCTATACTCCCTTGCCTCTTTGGTCGCCTCGGCAAGGTTTTTCCGATCGGCAACATTGCCGATCAAACCACCAACAGCGCCTCCGAATAAGGCGCCACCCCAGGCTAATGCTTCGTTTCTAGCAATAACTCCAGGGGTCGCTCCTATTGCGGCTCCGAGAGCCGCTCCAGTGGTGCCCTGATTTGGCGCCGGGTAGGGACCGCTCTCCAGTTCGAGAGTGGGTTGAAGGGTGGCGCAGCCAGTGGTCAATACCAATGCCACCACTAGAGCAGTAATCAATCTTTTCATAACTTCCTCCTTTCTCCTCGCCAAAGCGGGGAATAAATGGTTTTTTTTGACAAAGAGCCAGAAAAATAGATAAATTTTTATCTACTTTTCTCACCCTTCCTACACCCTTATTATACACCCTCTCTCTAAATCTGTCAAGAGGCTAAAGGCAAAAAAGGGACGTGTACTTTTTAGCTGAAACTTGTTAATTAAATTCTTAAAAAATTACACGTCCCTTTTCCTTTTCTTATTTGAGGGCGTTTTTGATTTTCTCAATAATTTCGCCAGGAGTAAAATGGGCTTTAATTAGATAATCGACCGCTCCTAATTTCAATCCTCGTTCCACATCCTCTTTTTGACCGAGATTGGAAAGAATAATCACCGGAATTTGAGCCAAGGCCAGGTCTTCTTTCATTTTAGATAAAACCTCAAAACCATCAATTCCTGGTAAAATAAGGTCAAGCAAAACCAAATCTGGCTTCTCTTCTTTAATCTTCTTTATCCCTTCTTCTCCGTCAATTGCTTCGGAAGTCTCATAACCTTCTTTGATAAGTTTTTGAGTAATTAATTCCCGAAGGAATTTATCATCCTCAACTATTAGAATTGTCTTTGCCATATTTTTATTTCCCTATTTGCTTTACTACTTTATCTACTACTTCCTGGGGATCAAATTCGGTTTTAATCAGCCAATCTTTGGCTCCCAATTTTTGAGCCCGGTCTAACTCCACCGGCTGACCAGAATTGGAAATGACAATTACCGGAATATCTTTTATTCCTTCATCTTTGGCCATTTCCTCCATCACTTCAAGACCTCCCATCTTTGGCATGATAATATCAAGTAAAATGAGGTCTGGCTTTATCTCTTTCATTGTTTTTAATCCTTCCTCTCCATCTCTGGCAACCGAAATCTCATAACCTTCTTGAGTTAATTTTCTCTGAAGGAGACCAATCATAATCTCCTCGTCTTCTACTAATAAAATTTTCTTCATTTTTGTAGAAGCAGATTTACGCCGATATCTACGCTGATTTACGCCGATTATTCTTTCAGCGTTTATCGGCGTTGCTATCTGCGTTATTCTGCTTCTATATCTATTTTATAACTTTTTTAAAAATTCTGCAAATTATTTTTCCACAGGCAAGGTAAAGTAAAAAGTCGACCCCTTTCCTTCTTTAGATTCAAACCAGATCTTTCCGCCGTGGGCCTCAATAATGTTTTTGGTAATAAAAAGACCGAGTCCAGTCCCTTCGGTTTCCATTCTTAAAACATTAGCTCCTCGAAAAAACTTGGTAAAGACTCTCTCTTGCTGATCTTTAGGAATTCCTACCCCAGTATCTTTAACTGAACACTCTATTTCTTTTTTACCAGATTTTAAGGAAATTGTCACCTGGCCACCAGAAGGAGTGTATCTGATGGCATTATCAAAAAGATTCTGAATAGCCAATCTTATCTTTTCAACATCCACCGTAACTTGGGGCAATTTCTTTTCTGGTTTTTTAAATTCCAATTTAAGTTTTTTTCTTTTAATTTCATCTTTATAAGAGTTTATCACAAATTGGACAACTGATTCAAGATTAGTGAGAATGGGTTTATAAAGATATCTTCCCTCCTCAATTCTAGCTACATCCAAAAGGTCATTAATTAAAGTAATCATTCTTTCGTTTGAGCTGTAAGTTTTTTCCATAAAATCTCTTTGTTCTTCAGTTATTGGTCCAAAATCTCCATCTAACACCATTCTCAAGGTCCATTTAATTGCTGAAAGGGGAGTTCTTAACTGGTGAGCAGCTATAGAAACAAATTCAGTCTTCATTTTTTCAATTATTTTTTCTCGAGTGATGTCGTGCAAAATAACCAGAGTTCCCAACTTTTCCTTCTCGCTCATCACCGGAACCGTAGATACCTCTAAAGTTAACTTTTCTGTAATTAGTAATTCTTTTCTAAAAACTCCCTTTATTTCTTTTCCTACTAGAGCCACCAGCGGTTCAAGGGTTGGAAAAGTGCTTAATTCTAAAATTGGTCTGCCAATTATATCTTTTCCTTTAACATCAAAAAATTCTTCAGCCTGAGAATTAACTAAAGAAAGCTTATTTTCTGGATCAAATACTAAAAGTCCATCAGCAAAATTAGTAATAATTGCCAAAGTTTTATCTCTCTCTTCCTCTGCCTTTCCTCGAGCTTCCTGAACATCTTCTAATATATTCATTAAGGCAGTCCTTGATTCTTCTAATTCTTTGGTTCTTTCTTTAACCTTTTCTTCCAGGCCTTCTTGAAGTTTTTTAATTGCGGTAATATTGGAAAGAGCTACAAAATAGCCAATCAAATTTCCTTCTCTATCTTTTCTAATTGAAAAAGAGGCGCTGACTGGAATTTTTTCTTTTTTCTTGGAAATTAAGGTCAACTCTTTAGCCGCTTTTCCTTTTTTTTGAATCTCTTTGAATAATTGGCCTACTTCTTCCTTCTCTTGAAAGATTATCTGAATAGGTTCACCAACTATTTCTATAGATTTGTACTCGCTTAAAGTTTCAAAGGCCTTATTAATGTTAATAATTATTTCTATAGGATTCACCGTGCAAACTGCTAAAGGTAAAAATGCAGAAAATTCCTCAATATACATCTCCAAATCTTCCAAATCCTCTTCGGTCCTTTTGGGCTTTTCTTTAATCGATTTCTCCTTAACCATAATTATATCCATCTAATTATAAATTCATGATAAGGATCGCCTTTAAACATACATTTGGTTTCTTCGATGGTGATTTTTTCGCTTTTGATTACATATTGGGCAATTCTCAAAAAATACCCGGAATGAAAAATACAAGCAATTGGATGAAATTTATACCCTTTCTCTCGAACTATTAAATATTTTTCTTTTTCATTAAATTCGCCAGTTTCTAATTCTCCAAAATCGTAATGTTTTCGCCAATATTTGGGACTTTCTTGAAAGGATCTCCGAGGAGATAAAAAATACTTCAGGAGCAGTTTAACAACAAAAGAGTATTTCGGGGCAGAATTTCCCATATCAAAAATATCAGATTTACTCCAGTTAAAAATCTCTTTGGCCACAAGAAGAACTAAAACTCCTAATCCTTCTGGATACCATTTTAACGGCCTGACCTCTTTAAATTTAAGAGGGTATCCCAATTCTTTTAGTTTTTCTTCAACCCTCCTCAGACCTTCATCTCCTTTCTTGTAAAGGATATATTCGGCGTGAGTTTGTAAAGTCACTCCCCTGGCGTTCCCTTTAATTTTCATTAATCTATTTGCTTCCTCTTTTAAAGAAAATTCTTTGACCATAATGATTATTTCCCTTTGTATTTTTCTAATTCTTCTTTTAATTTTTTAATTTCTTCTTTTAGGCCCACCATTTTTAGCTCCCGGCCGACTGTTAGTCTATGAAATCTCTCAAGTTCATTGATTCTTTTTTGTAATTCTTTTGTCCTTTCTTTGATTTTTTCCTCAAGACCTTTTTGAAATTTTTTCAGTTCGCTAATGTCGGTAATCCCGACAAAATAGCCAATAAAATTTCCTTCTTTATCTTTTCTTATAGAGGAAGAGACACTTACTGGAATTTCCTTTCCCCCCTTCAAAATCAAGGTCAATTCTCTCCCTCGAATAAATTCTTTTTTTAAAATTTCATCCGCCATTTTTTCAACTTCTTTTTTTTCTAAAAAAACAGTTATCAGCGGCTTTCCTACTATCTCAATGGACTTGTAACCGGTTAGGTCTTCAAAGGCTTTATTGATGTTAATAATTATTCCTACTAAACTCACAGTGCAAACTGCTAGCGGCAAAAAGGTAGAAAACTCTTCAATATATATCTCCAAATCTTCCAAATCCTCTTTAGTCTTTTGAAGTTCTTCTAATAATTTTTTCTTTTCTTTTGGCCAATTTATTCTCTGAAGCAAGTTTTTAGTTTTTCTTTTTTTATTTTTCATCTTTCTTTCTTACTCCCATTTTACTATGAATTCATGGAAAGAATCGCCTTTGTAAATACATTTTGTTTCTTCAATCGTGATTTTTCCACTTTTGATAACGTATTCAGCTATTCTCAAGAAAAAACCCTCATAATAACGGCACATTTCAGAATGAAATTTATAATCTTTGAACCGAATAATAATATATTTTTCCTTCTCGTTAAATTGAGAGGTTTCCAGGGTTCCCACATCAACGAATTTCCGCCAGATTTTCGGAACTTCTTTCAAAAAAAGAGGTAAAGGTAGAAATTTTATAAAAACCCTTACCCCAAAGGAAAAAACCGGCGAATTGTAGCCAAATTCAAATAAATCTTTCCAATTAAATATTTCTTTAGCCACAATTATTGCCAAAACAGTCAGGGCCTCTGAATACCAATGGGCCGGTTTAATTTCATCAAAATATAAGGGATAACCCAGCTCAGTCATTTTTTTCTCTAATTTTTTCACTCCTTCTCTGCCATATTTTGCCTCAATATACTTTTTCAAGGTCAACAATTCACTTCCTTTAGTCTTTCCTTTAATTTTCATTAATTTATCTGCTTCTTCTTTCTCCATAAAATATTTTAAGCCTTTTTATATTTCTCCAATTCCTTTTTTAATTTTTTTATTTCTTCTTTTAGCTCCACCATTTTTAGCTCCCGACCAACAGTTAATCTATGGAATTTCTCTAACTCCTCTATCCTTTCTCGAAGCTCTTTGGTTCTCTCAGCGATAATCTCCTCTCTTCTTTCAGCTAGTTCTTTCAATTCTCTGGTTCTGGCTGCAACTTTTATTTCTAAGACAGTTTTAGATTCTTCCAAAGCAGCCTGGGATTCTCCTAAGCTTTTTGCCATTCGATTGAAAGATTCTGCCAACTCTTCAATCTCATCACCAGTTTTTACCTTAATCCGATAATCTAAATTTCCTTTTCCAATAATCTCTACTCCTTTCCGAAGTGTCTGGAGGGGATTAGTTATTCCTTTTGCTAAATAAAAAGAAAGGGGGATAACAATGATAATTGCCAGAGTAAAAAAAACAAAACCAGTAAAGAGTATTCTTCTTTGAACCTCAGTAACTGCTTTTAAAGAGACTCCCATATAAAGACTCCAGGGCTTTTTCCCAACTTCAATTTCCAAGGGATGGATAATTAATTTTATTTTTTGATTATGATAAATACTATCTTTAGCGATAATTTCTCTTGTACCCAGAGAAGGGTCGGTGATTACTTTACCTTGCATTTCCGGGTCATCAGCCAGAAAAATTTCTCCGGTAGGTTTTACTATCCACAAAAAAAGAATTTCCTCTGAGTCACTAATTTTCTTCAATGTCTCAAACGGCCATTTAAAATCTAAATATCCAGCTTCAATACTTTTTGCAGCAGTTTCAGCCAAGGTCTTGTTTCCTTTAATAATTAATCTTTCCATGGAACTTGTCTGCCCTATTGTGGTAATAACCAAAATAATTACTTCAGCGATAAGCGATATTAATATCATCAATCTAAAAACTTTTCCAAAAAATCCTTTGATGAATTTGGGCATAATCAAAATACCTTAGTATTCTTTTAACTGAAACTAAGTAATTTCTTTATTCCAAAATTTCCTGAGAATTCTGGATCTAACAGGGTAAACTATTTGAAAATAGCCAGCGAATTAACAAGGTTCGCATGGCGATTGCCAACCCCCGGCATAAATATCTGCTCTCCTAAGGTGAATCCACCAACAAACGGAATATCACCAATTTCATCCCGGAGTAAAGAAGGAACTTTGGCTCGTTCTCCTTCAGGAATAGCTAATAATGTTCCGGCACAGAAAGTGTAAAAAGCGAAAAGTCCCTCCCCTGAAGAAATATTTTCACTACGCATGGCTAATCGGGCAGTACTTTGAGCTCGGTTGACTAACCATTCCCAATTCCCGTGCAAAAGCATAATCTCGTCTCCGGTTTCTATGTCAGTGAACATAGTGATAGATTTCTCTGGTAAATTAATTATTCCGGGATGACTAACGCAAAGATAGGTTTGTTCTTTTTCTCCTTTAACAATCTTGGCTATGGGATAAAAGGTGGCTTCCGCTAAAATCATCCCTCCTTCAGCAAGTTCTTTGGCAAAATGGTTGCCGGCCCATTCATTGTAAACCTCAGCTGCTGGCCTTTCATCAATCTCATACAAAGTCCTTCCTTCAGCTCTAGTGACAATACCTTGTTTTACAGTTTTCATATAACCGAACTCGTGGGCTTGACCGATTTTTAAGTCAGTGTAAACAGCACCCAAGACCACTCCATTAACAGAAACATTATCATTGGCAATATTTGACCACTTTCCTTGAAGGGTTTCATCTCCAGCGCTCCCTCCAATTATTGGAATATCGGTTCCAATTATATCTTCAATTCCAAGTAAAATTCCTTCTTCTTGACCTGGAGTAGCAGTAATATAGATAAATCTAGGATTTCCTTCTTTTCCAGAATTGGCCATAGCTTCTTGGATTGCTTTTCTTCCAGCTTCTCTTGGAGTCATTTCGTCCAAGCTAGCTCCACCAACTCCAATAGTTACCTTATCAGAAGCAATACCCATTATAGCTAAAGAGCCGACTGGACCTAAATGATAACCGTCCGGACTCATTACCGCTACGGCTGAGGAATTCCCCTGAATTTGAACATTTGGTCCTAAAAGTTCCCTTAAGATATCCTTAATTTCTGTTGGATTGTAAGCAATAGTGTACCACAAAAGCACATAATTTGGATTCTTTTCTTCTAACTTCTCTTTCATCATCGCAACTGCTTCTTCGGTCGCCTCCCTTGCTGTGTCTTTGACACTCCATCCATAACCTACATCTTCTGTTTTTACAGGTTTCTCGACAGGGGGAAGAACTTCAAGCGGCTTTTTTTCCTTAGGTAACAAAACTATCAACCCAACAACAACTACAATCACTACTATTAAACCAATAAGAATTTTTTTGTTCATATTTTAAACTTGATAAAATTTGTTAGGCAGATCGACCTTTAGAATATTCCTACCTTTTTTAAATTCTAACATTTTAAAAAATCGTTACAAAATCTCCAACAATTCCTGGTGGATGTCAGTTCCATTGGTGGCTAAAAAAATAGTCTTTCTCTCGTCTGTTTCTTTTTCTCCTTTAAAATCGGTAATCAATCCTCCGGCCTCTCTTAGAATTAATTTCCCGGCCGCAAAATCATAAATTTCATTTCCGTTATTTATCATCGCCTCAATCTTTCCCGTAGCCAGGCGGCATAAATCAAGCGCCGGGGACATATTTATCATTACCCTTTTTACTTTCTTTTTCTCTAATTTCTCAAGAAGTTCCCTGAAATATTTTTCTAAATAATGGCCGTAGTCACAATCATAACCAATGATTGCTTTTTTAATGTCTTTTTCCTTGTTAACCTTGATTTTTTTATTGTTCAAAAAAGAGCCCTGACCGGCTTTGGCAAAATAAATCTGGTCCAAGATAGGATTTTCTACTACCCCGGCTACTATTTTATTTTGTCTTAATAGTCCGATACTGACTGAAAAATTGGCAATGCCTAAAATAAAATTATTCGTTCCGTCTAAAGGATCTACTATGAAAGTATATTCTGATTTTTTGTCTATTAGTCCTTTTTCCTCAGTTAAGATATTAAATTCAGGAAAATTTTTTTTCAGTGTTTCTAATATTTTTTCTTCCGATTTTAAATCAGCTGTTGTTTGGATATTAACTGGCAAAGATTTTTCTTTTATTTTTAAGGTTTGACCAAAATACTTTTTTAAAATTTTACTTCCTTCCTCAGCAGCTGTTATTATTTTTTTTATATCTATCTTCATCTTTTCTCATCATAACACGAATTCTATGAAAATTAAAAAGGGGAGATTAACTTTTAATTTTTCTCCCCTATTAGGTCGCCATTGAATTTGGTTGTTTGTTATAGAATTTGCTTTACGACAATGACCGGGTCAGCTGGCGGAGCTCCTATTACTTTCTCTTCAATCTCTTTGACAACCTCTATATTTGGTGCTTCCCAGATACAGACCCCCATACCATTGTCATCCACATACGTGGAAAAATGAACACCTGGGTAACCCTTGAGAACCTCATCAAACTTCGCCCTGAGGTCCTTAAGTTCTTGTTCGCTGAGCTTAGGAACCCTGCCCTCTTCTGTGTAGTGGAACACCAATATCTTTGCCATTTTACCCTCCTTTTTTGTTAAATGGCGACCCTATTTTATCTTACTACAATCTTTATATTCTTGTCAAATGGCAAGTTTATTTTATCTTACCACAATTCCAAATTCTTTTTAACCGATTCTTGTCTTTTAAGTTCTGGTAATCTTTTAATTAGAGTTTGGAATTCATAATTTTTTAAAATTCCAATGATTTTTTTCTGATTATATTTTCCCCATTGGCATTTTTTTAAATTGAAATCGATTGGAACATTTGTTTTTATCTCAGCCAGCTCCTTACTAAAAAAAGCTTGCTCTTTTTGTAAAAGCAAGCTTTCTTTTAATTTTGGCTTTAGCTTTTCTAAATTTTGATAAAGATTCTCCAAACTTCCGAACTCTTTAATCAGCTCGACGGCGGTTTTTTCTCCAATTCCGGGAACTCCGGGTATATTATCAGAGGGATCTCCTTTGAGGGCTTTAAAGTCGAGAAGTTGCTCGGGCATCAGCCCTCCATATTTTTCTTTAACTAAATCTTCATCATAAAGAATGATATCTTTCACTCCTTTTCTTAAAGAATAAATTTTTGTTTTTGGATTAATTAATTGGAGGACATCCAAATCACCGCTTAAAATAATTGTTTCAACCTCAGGTATTATTTGCCTTTTGGGGGCTAAATGGGCAATTGTCCCGATAATATCATCTGCCTCAAAACCCTCTTTTTCAAAAATTGGGACATTAAAAGCTTTTAAAACTTCTTTGACTTTAGGAATTTGTTGATAGAGTTCTTCTGGCGCTGGCGGTCTTTTGGCTTTATATTCTTTATATTTTTTGTGCCGAAAAGTTGGGGCAGGGAAATCGAAAGTAGCTGCTATGAAATCTGGTTGAAATTCTCGAATGGCTTTAAAAAAAACTAATAAAAATCCGTAAACCGCATTAACTAATTCTTCTTTTTTGGTGGTCAAAGGCGGCAGGGCGTGATAAGCCCGATGGATAATCGAATTAGAATCAATAATAATTAGCTTCTTCTTTTCATTAACCATATTTTCCGACTATTTTTATTAACGAATTTAAATTTTAGAATTAAGGAGTTTTTGGGTAAAATTTTTTTAATTTTATCGGCCCATTCAACAACCACGATATTCTGAGGGTTAGAAATAATTTCTTTAAATCCTAAATCCAAAATTTCTCTCGGCTTTTTGATTCGATAACAATCGATATGGTAAAAAGTTTTTACAGAGGTTGCAGAGGTCAAACCTCCGCAAGGTAGAGGTTTGACCTCTATTTTTCGCATAATGATAAAGGTGGGGCTTAATATCTTTTGTTTTATTCCTAATCCTCTGGCAAACCCCTGTAAAAAAGTTGTTTTTCCGCCTCCAAGGTCTCCTTCTAATCCTAAAATTTGAGCTATTTTTTTAGGTTTGGTTTTTAGAATTTCTCTTGCTAAAGTTTCTCCTAATTTTTTGGTTTGGGAAGGACTAACGGTTAGATATTGCTTTTTCATTTGACTTTTTAAAAAAGTTGAGATAAATTCAAGTAATCAGACAACTTAATTTAATTTTAACTCTTTATGCCTGAAGTTTCAAAAAAAATTACTGGCGAGGTGGTAATTTCTGCCCCAAAATTTTCCCAGCTCCAAAAAGAAATAAAAAATATTTCCGGTTTCAAAAAGAAAATTGAGGCTGTTTTGGGAAAAGAGATAACCGAAATTCTGGAAATTATTTTTGGAGGGGCAATTTCTTTAGATGTTTCAGATATCCACATTGAGCCAGAAGAAGAAAAAGCTAAACTCAGGGTAAGAATCGATGGAGTTTTACACGATGTTATACTTTTTGATTTAAAATCTTACAATGCTATTCTTTCCAGAATTAAACTCCTTTCTGGAATTAAATTAAATATTATCAATCGGCCTCAAGATGGCCGATTTACTATTTTACTAGAAGAGGCAACTATTGAAATTAGGGTTTCAACCCTGCCGGCTGAATATGGTGAATCTATTGTCTTGAGAATTTTAAACCCAAAAAGCCTGATTGAAACAGAAGCTCTGGGTTTAAGAAAGGATATCGCCGAAATATTCAATAAGGAAATTAAAAGACCAAATGGTATGATTATTGTCACCGGGCCCACTGGTTCTGGGAAAACAACCACTCTCTATGCAGTTTTAAAAAAAATAAACAAGCCGGAAATTAAAATTATTACTATTGAAGACCCGGTGGAATATCATTTAGAAGGACTTTCTCAAACCCAGGTTGACCCAGCAAGAGGTTACACTTTTGCCAATGGTTTAAGATCTATTATGCGGCAAGACCCTGATGTTGTTTTAGTCGGAGAAATTAGAGATAAGGAAACAGCTGAAATCGCTTTACAGGCTGCCTTAACCGGGCATTTGGTTTTCTCAACCTTGCATACCAATGATGCGGCCGGAGCGGTAGCCAGATTAGTTGACCTCGGCGTAAGACCGGTTTCAATCGCGCCTTCTATTAATATGGTGGTTGCCCAGAGATTGCCAAGAAAGGTCTGTAAAAAATGCGTCGTCTTTGTCTCACCGACTTCAACCGATTTAGAAAAAATAAGAAAAGGGTTAGCTAAAGTTAAAAAAGAAATAATACCTGCTGCTTTTTTTGACAAAAATTTGAAAATTCCTAAAGCTAAAGGTTGCGAAAACTGTAATTTTACCGGCTATAAAGGGAGAATTGGAATCTATGAAACTTTTTTAGTTGACGATGAAATGGAAAGATTTATTTTAGCATCTCCTTCAATCGTTGATATGAGAGAACTGGCAATAAAAAAAGGGATGGTTTTGATGCACCAGGATGGGTTAATAAAAGTTCTCCAGGGGATAACCACTATTGAGGAAGTGGAAAGAGTAGTAGGGGAATAAAATTAGCCCGGAGCCGGGGGCAGTACTTAGTATAGGACTAAAGCTTTAGGACTTCTCCGAGGAGAGGCCTCGCTCTCGCCAGGTCATCCGAACTAAAAGAAGCCCCTACCCCCAGCTCCGGGCTAACTTAATAATATAACAAATTATGAAAATTTTGTCAAGAGTAGCACTTTTTGTCTTCCTTTTTATTTTGGCCGGAACGGCTGGAATATTTTCGGCCGGTTTTATTTTTGCTACAGAAAAAATAGATATTAATACCGCTTCTTACGAGAAGCTTCAAGAAATAATCTGGGTTGGTCCGGTTATCTCTCAGAGAATAATAGAGGCACGACCGTTTTATTCTCTGGACGACCTCACTAGAGTAAAGGGTATAGGAGAAAAAAGGCTTGAAGATATAAAAAAACAAGGGTTGGCCTGGGTTAGCCCAATAACACCTGACCAAAAAATTGAACCTGAGCCCTCCTCAGAAGAAAAATCCTCGCCTGAGCCTGAAAAAGAAGTTAAAGCTATCTATCCTTCGGGAATTGTTATTAACGAAATCTTACCCAATACTCCCGTAGGCATAAGAGACGAAGAAGGAGAATATATCGAGATTTTTAATCAAAACGATTTTGAAGTTGATTTAACTGGTTGGCAGATTGAAGACACGGCCGGCAGAACAACTACTTACACTTTTCCCCAAGGGACAAAAATTCTGGCTCAAGGATTTTTGGTTCTCTACCGGCCCACTAGCAAAATTACTTTAAATAATGATGGTGACGGTCTAAATCTCTTTCAGCCCGATGGAAAAATTATTAATACGGTTAATTATGAAAAAGCTCCCCGGGGCCAGTCCTATAATCGAACCGATTCAAAATGGGTCTGGAGCACTATTTTAACTCCTGGACGACCTAACGAAATCCCGGTTTTAAAAACTGAAGAAGCCGAATTTGTTGAAGGAGTAGGAAAAATAGATATTAATACCGCTCCTTTGGAGGATTTGGTTAAAATTGTCCACATCAGAGAAATAAGGGCTCAAGAATTAATTTCTTTGAGACCGTTTTACTCTTTGGACGATTTGACCAGAATAAAGGGCATTGGCGCGAAAGCCCTGGAAGACATTAAAAAACAAGGTTTAGCTTGGGTTGATCCGACATTGAAACCGCCGAAAATCGAAAAAGAAACCGAACCTATTGAAAAAGGATTGGCCGCAGTCGGCGAACCTTTCAAGCCCTTCGAGAAACAAATTCCCAAATCTCTTTTTGTCTTCCTAATCGCCTTAGCCCTGGCCATTTCCTCCGGAATAATAATTTTAATCCTTAAAAGGAAGACAAAAAAGGTTGATTTATAGAAAAAAATGGAATAAACCCCGCCTCCATTTTTATAGAAAATTCTCTTACATTAAAACCGAAGCTTGATTAAAAATGGGGGCGGGGTAAAATTAAGACAATATGTCAGGCCACAGTCATGCTCGGACTATAAAGCATCAGAAAGAATTAACTGACAAAAAACGGGGCCAGATTTTTTCAAAATTAGCCCGGCTGATTTCGGTTGCCGTAAAAGAAGGCGGGCCGAATCCCGAAATTAATTCTAAATTAAGATTGGCTATCGAAATGGCTCGTTCAACAAACATGCCGCGGGGAAATATCGACCGCGCTATTAAGAGAGGCGCGGGCGAGATTGCTGCTGAAAAATTGGAGGAGGTTTTGTTCGAGGCCTACGGCCCGGGCGGAATTGCCATCATTATTGAAGGAATTACTGATAATAAAAACCGCGCCCTGGGAGAGATAAAACAGGCTTTGAATCAAAATGGCGGGAAGTTAGTTAGTGAAGGGGCGGTGAAATGGATGTTTGAAAGAAAAATAAAAGAGCCGGGTTCTTTGGAGTGGGTACCAAAACAAGAAATTGAGGTTGATGAAAAAACAAAAGAGACCTGCCAGAAACTTTTTGAAGCGCTGGACGAATTGGATAGCGTTCAAGAAATTTATAGCAATTTAAAATTATAATATGGCAAAAGAGATAGAAACAAGAAAGAAAGCGATTCAGGAATTAACAAGCCGGGGCTGGTTAACCTGGTATCCGGCCAAAGTCCGCTTTAAACAAAACGACATCTTCGGCATTATCGATTTGTTGGCGTTGAAAAGAGGGAAAATGAGATATATTCAGTTGACTACTTCGTCAAATGTGGCCAGACAGAGAAAAAAAATTTTGGACCTTTTCAAAAAGAAAAAGGTTAAATTACTGGTAGAAATTTGGGTCTGGTTAAAAAAAGAGAAGAGATTCAAGACAGAAATAGTTTAGGGGGCTTGACAAGCTTTTTTGACAAAATATAATACCCTTAGTCCCTGAGGAATACTTCGGGGTATGGCAAAAGGTCGGAGACAATCAGATAGAAAATAAACAAATTTAATTATGATTTACGAAGAAAAAGTTTTAACTCCAATTACTAGTGAAGAGCCAGAAGCACCAGAAGAAAAGCCAGAGACCGAAGAAAAGGAAACAGAAGAAGTAGAGTAAGAAATTAAAGCCCCCAGAAAACTCACTGGGGGTTTTAAATGGTTAACTTGAGAAATTTTCTCTTCCCGACCTGAACGACCTGGCCTTTTTTTATTTCTATCACCTTTTGCCAGTCGCTTTCAATTTTCCCATTAACCTTGACTCCTCTTTGCAAGATTAATCTTTTGGCCTCTGATTTTGATAGAGCTAATTTTGTTTTAACCAATAAATCAAGAATGTTTAGAGTTTTTTCTTTAATTTTGACTTCGGCAATTTTTCTCGGTAATTTTTTTTCTTTGAAAATTCTTCCAAACTCCACTTCAGCTTTTCTGACTGCTTCTTTTCCATGATAAATAGTAACAATTTCTTTAGCCAATCTAGCTTTTGCATCTCTGGGATTCAAAATAATTTGGCTAACCTCTTTTTTCATCTTATCGATTTCTTCTAAGGAGAGGCCGGTTAACAAAGTAAAGTAATGCCAGATCATTGTATCTGGAATAGACATAATTTTGCCATACATACCCAAAGATGGCTCAGTAAGGGCAATATAATTGTTATAAGATTTACTCATTTTTCTTACTCCATCTATCCCTACCAAGAGAGGAACAGTTAGAATGTCTTGCTGGAGTTGATTATATTTTTTTTGAACTCTTCGCCCCATTAAAAGATTAAATTTCTGGTCAGTTCCTCCAATTTCTAAATCTGCTTTGAGCTCAACCGAATCATATCCTTGTAAAAGAGGATAAATTAGTTCTGACATGCTAATATCTATCCCTCTCTCCATTCTTTTTTTAAACTCATCTCTTTCAATCAGGCGAGCATAAGTAAAGCGGGAGGTTAGCTCTATCAAAAAAGCAACTCCTTTTTTCTTGTACCATTCGCTATTGTAGCGGACTTCAATTTTTTTTATGTCTAAAATTTTGGCAGTCTGTTGAATATAGTTTCTCATATTCTTTTTTATTTCTTTTTCAGTAAGGGGTTTTCGTAGAGCGAACCTTGCCGAAGGGTCACCAATCATTGCCGTAAAATCTCCAATTAAAAAAACGATTTGGTGTCCCAATTCTTGAAACTCCCTTAATTTCCGTAAAGAAACTGAATGCCCCAAATGCAAAATGGAAGCGGTGGGGTCAACGCCAAATTTTATTCTTAATTTTTCTCCTGACCTTAATCGTCTTTCTAAATGTTTCCTTGAAATAACCTCAGCCACTCCCCGGGTTAAGACGCTTTTAATTTTTTTAGGATTAGTAACAACTCTCATAATTTTAATATAACATATTTTCCAGGTTGAAAAAAGGCAGAAATAGTGACATAATATGGGTATGCCCGAGAGAAAACATCATCGAAAAACTTATCAAAAAAGCAGAAAGAAGTTTGGTTCTCTTTTAAAGTTTTTGCTTTTTGCTTTTTTATTTTTGATTTCAAGTGTCTTGTTTTTGTTTATCTATTATGCCAAAGACCTACCCCGACCGGAGAGGTTCATTGAGAGGCAACTCTTTGAGTCAACGAAAATTTATGACCGGTCAGGCCAAGTTCTTTTATATGAAATTTATGGAGAGGAAAAAAGAGCCTGGGTTCCTTTAGAAAAGGTACCGGAATATTTAAAAGGAGCAATAATCGCTACCGAAGATGCCAATTTTTATCAGCATTCTGGGATTGACTTTAAGGGGATAATCAATGCAGTTTTGGCTGATTTAAAAATAATGAAGCCCACCTACGGCGGTTCCACCATCCCCCAACAATTAATTCGTTCGACCTTTTTATCTTTAGAAAAAACGGCTGAAAGAAAAACTCGGGAAATTATCCTTTCCCTGGAATTAGATCAGCGTTATTCCAAAGAGCAAATTTTAGAATGGTATCTGAATCAAGTTCCTTTCGGCCGAAATGCCTATGGAGTAGAAGCAGCCTCTCAGGCCTATTTTAGAAAATCGGTTTCCGAAATCTCTTTAGCTGAGGCTGCCACTTTGGCTGCCCTAATCAAAGCCCCCAGCTTTTATTCAATAAATCTCGCTGAGCTTTTAATTAGAAAGGATTATGTTTTAAATCGAATGGTTAGCGAGGGATTCTTAAATAGGGAAGAAGCCGAATCAGCCAAAAAAGAAGAGCTCAATATCATTGAGTTTTCCCAGCCAATTTTAGCTCCCCATTTTACTTTGTGGGTTAAACAACAATTGGAAGAAAAATATGGCAGAGAATTTTTAGAGCAAAAGGGGTTAAAAATTTTTACCAGTTTAGATTGGGAACTTCAGCAAATGGCTGAAGAAATAGTTAAAGAAGGAGTAAAAAATAATAAAATTTACAACAGCCACAATGCCGCCTTGGTGACAATTAATCCCAAAACCGGAGAGATTTTAGCTATGGTTGGTTCGGCAGATTATTTTGCTGAACCCTATCCTAAAGATTGCACTCCGGGTTTAAATTGTAAATTTGATCCAAAATTTAACGCCGCGGTTGGGACTAAAAATCTGCCCGGCCGCCAACCGGGTTCGGCTTTTAAACCCTTTGTCTATGCCACGGCTTTTCAAAAAGGATATAATGATAAAAAAATTGTTGATGACAGCCCAACCTGCTGGCCTCAAGCAATTGGAAGTTGGTGTCCGCAAAATTTTGATGGCCGTTTTCGGGGACCAATCACTCTTCGTTCGGCTCTAGCCCAATCATTAAACGTACCCTCGGTAAAGGTTTTAGATTCTTTAGCCGGTTATTTAGATAGTATCAAAACCGCTCAGGAAATGGGCATTACCACTTTAACCAACCCAAAACAATATGGTCTGTCTATTGTCTTAGGAGGAGCTGAGGTAAAACTTTTGGATATGGCTTCGGCCTATGGTGTCTTTGCCGCTGATGGTTTGAGGGTTCCACCAATCGCCATCTTAAAAATTGAGGACTCAAAAGGAAATATATTTTTTGAAAATAACAAAACCCCGATGAGGGTTTTAGAAATTAATGTTATCAGGTTAATCAATGATATCCTGTCTGATAACGAAGCCCGGGCTCCAATGTTTGGATTAAGGTCAAATCTCTATTTTGAAAATTATCAGGTGGCAGTTAAAACAGGAAGCTCTCAAGACTACCGAGATGCCTGGACAATTGGCTATACTCCTTCTTTGGTTACTGGAGTTTGGGCGGGAAATAATGATAATTCCCCAATATTAAAAAAGCCAGGAGTAATAATAGCTGGCCCGATTTTTCACAAATTTATGGAAAAAGCCTTATTAAAATTTCCTAAGGAAAACTTTGAAAAACCAAAGCTTTAACTAGTTTTTATAGGCATTACAACGTACAAATATCCTTCGTCGCCGACCGGCTTTAAAACAGCTGGTTCTTCTTCGCTGGTCAATTCAAAAATTACTTCCGGGCTTTTTATTTTTAAAAGGCCATCAATCAAAAAGCGGTGGTTAAAAGAGACGGAAAGAGCCTTCCCTTTTATTTTTCCAGAAAGAGCACTCTGGTATTCGCCGAGGTCAGGGTTTTGACTAAAAATTTCAACTTTTCCTTTTTGGGAGGAAATATTTAATTTAACTTCGCTAATTTTCCCGCTAAAAAGGCTGGCCGATTTAATTTGATTTAAAAATTCGTTTTTAGAAAGGACGATTTGGGTTTCATATTTTTTCGGAACAATGGCCTGATAATCCGGGAAATCTCCTTCAATCAGCCGGGAAATAAGATGAATTTGGGGATGGTCGGTTTCGGAAAGCATTGATTCAAATAAAACCTGGTTGGGAGAGAAATAGATTCTAAGATCGCCTTCTTTTTCACTAAAAACATTAACAATTTCGCGGGCAGTTAATTGAGGTAAAATAAAAGAGTATTCTTTAGTCAGAGGCAACTGAGAAAAAATTTTTTTCTCGCCAAGCCGGAAACTATCAGTGGCCACTATTTTTATTTGTTCTTTCTGAAAATGAAAGAAAATACCGGAAATTTCAGGACGGGCCAAAGAAGGAGAAGCGATATCAAAGACCTGGGAAAGAGCCTGACAAAAAACCTGGCTATCTAACTCAACTTTTTCTTCTTGGCCTACTTGGGGTAAAAGAGGAAACTCTTCTGGACTAAATCCTTTAATTCGCGATCTATATTCTCCACTCTTAATATTCAAAAAAGAACCATCAGTTTCTATTTCCAGAGGTCCTTCCGGTAGGAAATTAATAAAAGAGGAGAAAAGCCGGGCCGGAATAATAATTTCGCCTTCTTTTTCTATTTTAGCTAAAGACCACCACTGTAGACCAATTTCTAAATTGGTTGTTATTAAAGAAATAAAAGTTTTTTCTCCTTTTAACAAGACATTATTCAAAATCGGTAAGGTTAAGGATTTTTGGGCAATTCTTTCAACAATATTAATACCTTCTTTTAATTTTTCTTTAAGAATAGTTATTTTCACCCCGTTAGAAGTCTGTCTTTATATAGCTGACATCTAATTTCAGACAGGCTTTTGTTTGTTGGTTATACCCCGTTATTCCCGAACAGAAAAAATTTCTCAAATTTTTTCTGCCGAGGACTTCTAACGGGGTTCATATATTTATTTTTATTTATTAATTATTATTGTTGTTGGTTAAGAAAATTTTTGATTTTTTTTTTAGAATTAAATTAAAAAAGATGATGGGAAAACTGCTTAATAAAAAGTGGAGGACTTGTTTTTAAAAAACCAATTAATTCACTGGGTGATTATCCACTAAAAATCCTCTGTCTGATCAGGTCTAATTCCTCTCTTAATTGTTCACTTTTTTCTACCTCTTTAACAATTTTTCCGTAGGCATAGATGGCAGTGGTATGGTCTTTTCCGCTAAACCGCCTACCAATAAAAGGAAAAGAACTTTTTAACTCTTCCCTTAATAAAAACATAGCAATTTGTCTCGGTTTAACAATCTCTTTTTTTCTTGAAAGAGAAAGAATCTCTTTTTCCTTTAAATCATAAAACTCAGCTACCGCCTGAATTATTTTTTTGGCGCTGACTACCTTACTGGGAGCCAGAATTAAATTCTTCAGTAAAGTTTTAGTAGTTTCTAAATCAGGGGACCGATTATTAAGTTTCTGGTAGGCAATCAGACGGTTCAAAGCTCCTTCTAATTCCCTGATGTTTCTCTGGATATTAGTGGCAATATATCCTAAAACCTCTTCTGAAAATTCGGTTTTTCTCTCTAAGCACTTAGTTTTTAAAATAGCGATTCTGGTTTCATAATCCGGGTAGCTGATATCGGCGATCATTCCTCCTTCAAAACGCGACCTTAATCTTTCAGTCAGGGCCGGAATGGCTTTTGGCGGCTTATCAGAGGAAAGGACAATTTGTTTATTCTTTTCATAAAGAGCATTAAAAGTATGGAAAAACTCTTCCTGGGTTTTTTCTTTCCCGGCTAAAAATTGGACATCATCTAAAATTAAAACATCAACTTTCTGACACTTTAGTTTAAAGTTCTCAATCTCCCGATTTCTAATGGCCGTCACCACCTCGGAAGTAAATTTTTCGGCCGGAAGATATTTTATTTTTTTTTGAGGAAAAATTTTAATCACCTCATTGCCAGCTGCCTGTAAAAGATGAGTTTTTCCAAGCCCCACCCCGCCGTAAATAAAAAGGGGATTATAAACCTGGCCGGGGTTTCTGGCGGCGGCAAAAGTGGCGGCCTGGGCTAATTCATTAAAAGGACCGACAATAAAATTTTCAAAACTATAGCGAGGATTAAGATTTGTCTGGCGGTCAATTTCCAGTTCCTGAAATTCCAGTTGGCCCTCACCGGGGAGAGAAACAGCCGCTTTTTTTAAAATTTTTAATCCTGATTTACCGATTTCAAAACTTACTTCTTTAATTCTTTCATCCAAACTATGCAAAATTTTAAGAATATTTTTACCGTATTTATTTTCCAGCCACTCCTTAACAAAAGAATTGGGAGCGGAAACACTAACCTGACCCTCTTTTTGGGAAGTAATTTCTGTATTTTTAAACCATGTAGCAAAATTGGCCGGAGAGATATTTAATTGGACTTGGGCTAAAACCGTCTGCCACAATTCTTCATTAGACATCAGTTTTATTATACACCAAGTCAAGATAATGTAAAATCAAGAAAAAAACCCAAATTTTGTTAATAAGCTGGGTAAAAGTTGTGGAATTGACTTTGTTTCGTGTTCTTGATATACTTGGGGATATGAGCATTACTTATCAACCAAAGAAAAAAAAGACTACAACCCACCCACCACCCATCCTACTAAAAACATGAGTATTACTTACCAACCAAAAAAGAAAAAGAGAAAGAGAGTACATGGTTTTAGGAAGAGGCAAAGGACTAAAGGAGGGAAAAGAATTTTGACCAAAAGAAGAAAAAAAGGAAGATGGAAATTAACAGTTTAAAATGTTGCCAAAAGTAAACAGGTTGAAAAGGAAAAAGGATATTGAGAGGGTTTTTAAATGCGGAAAGGGATTTAAAGAGGATTTTTTAATTTTAAAAGCAGTTAAAAATAATTTGAAAAATTCAAGATTTGCTTTTATTGTTTCCCAGAAGGTTTCAAAAAAGGCAGCCTTGCGCAACAAAATTAGAAGAAGATTAAGGGAACTGGTTAGACGACACCCACCCACCACCCGTCTGGGGATGGATATAGTATTGGTGGCTACTCCCGGCTTAGAGGAAAAAGATTTCTGGGAAATTGAAGAAACTATAAATAAACTTTTCGCCAAGGCGGAGATTTTCAACCATGGAAATAATAATTAATGCCTTCAATCTAATTTTATATCAGCCTTTATTCAACGGCCTGATTTTTCTCTATCAATATTTACCGGGCCAGGATTTCGGAATTGCGGTAATTGTTTTAACCTGCTTAATCAGGTTGGTTCTTTATCCTTTAATGGTTTCATCAATAAAATCTCAGAAAGCCCTGAGTGAACTCCAGCCAAAAATTCAGGAAATTCAACAGAAGTATAAAACCGACCGAGAGAGACAGGCCAGGGAAATGATTGAACTTTACAAAAAAGAAAAAATTAATCCTCTGGGCAGCTTTTTACCGCTTTTGATTCAACTACCAATTTTGATTGCCCTCTTTTGGGTCTTTATGGCCTTCAAAGATGGTCTAGACCCTTCCCAATTAACCGTTCTTTATCCTTTTGTTTCCGCTTCCAACCTCCCGGAAGAACCAACATTATTGGGCCTAATAAACTTAGCCCAACCGAGCTTGATTTTGGCTGTTTTGGCCGGCCTTTGCCAATTTTTCCAGACCAAAATGGTTACCCCCCATCAAAAAATTGGCAGACGCCAGTCCTCCGCCAAAAAACAAGACCAAATGGCCCAATTCTCAAACTTGATGCAAAAACAAATGCTTTATTTTTTCCCGATTTTTATGGTCTTTATTTTGTTGAGACTGCCGGCCGCCATCGGTCTTTACTGGATAGTTACTTCTTTATTTTCCATCGGTCAGCAATATACCATTTTTAAGAAATCCAAACAATAATTTATGTGCAAGTCAGACTTGCACATATAATAAAAATGGTTAGTCAAAGTAATCTTGAAGAAATTAAAAAAACCATTGAAGAGTTTTTTCAAAAAACCACTTTTGAGGTTGAAATAGAGTTTTTGCCCCAGAAGGAGCTAACCTTGCCAATTAATTTAAAAACCGAAGAGCCCCAGATTTTAATTGGCGAAGGCGGCCAAACTCTGGCTGAAATTCAGCACCTTTTAAAAGTCATTTTGAAAAGAAAAATTACCGAGCCCTTTTTTATTGATTTAGATATCAATGGCTACAAAAAGAAAAAGTTAGATTATCTAAAAGAACTGGCCCGCTCCTTGGCTGATGAAGTTGCCTTGACAAAGAAAGAAAAAAACTTACCTCCAATGGCGGCCTATGAAAGAAGGATTATCCACCTGGAATTGGCCGGTCGTTCCGATGTCACTACTGAAAGCATTGGTGAGGAGCCGGAAAGAAGAGTGGTGGTTAGGCCGTATCCATGATTTTACCTTGACGGGTGGTGGGTGGGTTGGAGTCCTTAAATTTTAAAAAAACATTCGGATAAGCCAGGTTGGCAGAATGTCGCTGATTATTGGAATACGTTCAATAATAAAAGGAATAACCATTGCTTTGAAAGGATAATGGGCTATTATTGACAAAAGAACAAGAAAAATAATCTCTAAAGGTATTTCTATTAGATATTCAATAATCGGAAGCGGGAGGAGGAAGTCAATAATTTCAATTATTAAGGCGAAAAAAATTAAAATCATTCCTCCTGGCGAGAAGAGAATGTCTCGAGGAATTTTTTGAAACCAGCCACCTTTTGGCTTCTGCGCTAGATTTGGAGCGGGAGCCGGAGTTTGAATTGGCGCTGGAGTACTTTCTTTTGGCATAGTTTTATCCTCTGGCTAATTCTTGTTTAGCCCTTTTTATTTTTAGAATTTCTTCCGGAGAGGTAGTAATAATTTGGTCTTCAGTATAAGAAGCCACCACTTTTATTGACACCCGCTTTTGGCCGGCAAAAAAGATTCCCTCTCCCACTTCCGCTTCCAATAAAAGATATTTTTCCTCATCGGTCAAATTGAAAGTTTTTTGAACAAGATCAATGGTGGCTGGCGACTGCTTCATTAAGAACTGGAGAGAAGAATTGGTAATAATTGGCTTTCCATATTCTGATTTCATAAAATCGCCCACATCTTGGGTGATGGTGGTCACTCCCAGCCAATATTTTCTGGCTCGTTTGCAGAGACCAAACAAGAAGGAGGCGCCGTCTTCAGTTTTCATTATCCACCAGGCCTCATCAACCACCAAAATCCGCTTTTTCAATTCCGAGCGAACCTTGTTCCAGATGTACCTCATAATAATAAACATTGCGATTGGTCTTAATTCATCCTCCATATCTCTAATGCCAAAGACAACCAAGGGTTTTTCCATTGAGACATTGGTTGGCTGATTGAAAAAAGGCGCAAAGGTTCCTTTGGTGAATTTTCTGATTCTTCTGACTAAACTTTCGGTTCCCTCCATTCCTTCCAAAACCGCTTCTAGGTCCTCCATTAAAGGAATTCTCTCTGGCCAGGTTGAAGGATCGGTTTCGGACGTAATATCTTTGGCAGCATAAGTTTCAGTTAAAGCCCTGTCTATAATGCCGTCTTCTTCCGCGCTCAACCCTCCCAACATAAGTCGCATTAAGCCAACCAGGTTGAGAATATTTGACCTTAAAACATCTTCCGGTTTTTCATCCTCTCTCAGGGTTGTTGGAAGGTCAAATGGATTAATATGGTTTGGTGAAGCCAAAGAGATATTAAGGAAAGAGCCGCCAACCGCCTCAGCCAAAGCCCGATATTCGTTCTCCGGGTCAAGAATTATCTCATTAACGCCCAACATCAATTGGCGCAATGTTTCAACTTTAACCATATACGACTTGCCGCTTCCCGACTTGGCGAAGACACAACTGTTGGAATTCTCCAAACTGAACCGGTCAAAAAGGATTAAAGAATTATTGTGACGATTTATTCCATATAAAATTCCTTCATTGGAACTCAAATCAAAAGAGATAAAGGGGAAGGTTGAGGAAAGAGGCTCGGTGTTTATAGAAGTGTGGACCTGAATTTGGTCTAAACCGTAAGGGAGTGAAGAATTAAATCCTTCTTTCTGTTGATAAAGGGCGGGTTTAATATAAATTAATTTGGCTTCCAAAATTGACCTCAAAGTTATTTCTATTTCTCTTAATTCTTTTTCCGTGTCTCCGTAAACAGTCAGGTAGAGGCCGAGTTTGAACATTTTTTCCTGGGCAGTCATTAACCTGTCTCTCAGTGTCTCCAAATCTTTGTAGGCAATTTCTAAAGCCGGCTCTCTAATTAACCCTTTTTCTTCTCGTTCAATAATTTCTGCTTGGACCTCAGTTATTTTTTTTCTTAATTGTTTTAAAGTCATCCCGGTATCAGCTGGATGGATATGTAAACCAATATCCATTGGCGTATTTAAATTAATGACCGGAGAGAACCAGGCGGTGCTTAAATATCTGGGGTAAGAAAAAATAAAAAAGGATTTGGCAAATCGGTTTCCTAATTTTAGGTGGTCAGAAACCAAAGCAATTGAAGAGGGAGCAATAATGTCTTTTATTCCGATTGTCGGCGCTTCAAAAATTTTCTCTGGAATTTCCCTCTTCTTTTTTAAAAATGGTATTGCTATTTTCATATTCGTAGGGTTAACCGGTTATTTCCGGCGGAATCTCCGGATAATAACCAATTTCGGCTTCTTCAGGATGGTATAAACTCCAGAAGAGTTCAATTAATTCGGAAGTATTAAGAGGAACGACCTGAAGCCCGCATCTTCTCAAACCCAGAGCGACAAATTCCATTCTTTGCCAGAGCTGGGATTTTACCTGCTGGAAGCGTTCTTCGGTAAAGGTGGCAGTTGAAGGGCCCTTGGCGGTTCTTAGACCTGGAATCTCAATTGAGGTGAAGGGAACGACAACAAAAAAGTTTTTTGACATAATCGCGCCGCCACCAATTATATCGTTAATAAATTTTCGATAATCGGCAGTTTGGATTTTTAATAACTCAATTTCTTGAGCTTTTTCTAATTCTTTCAATTTGTCTAAATAACCGGTGATATTCAATCTTCGCGATTGAATCACAATTTCAATTGAAAAATCAAGAGAGTTTAAAAAACTCTGGAACTGATACAAAATAGCATTTTGTTCTTCTTCCGATTTCAAGGCAAAATTCAAAGAAGAAACCATAATTACTCCCCTCAAGGACCTATCTTTCAAAATAATCACCCCTTCTTTAATTTGTTCTATCTCCAAAAATTGTTGGGTGGTCACTTGAGCCATCTTACTTAGTTTTCATTTCTATTTCATTTCTAATTTTTTTCAACTGACTTTTTTCAGCAATTTTTAAAGGAAGTTCCTCCTTCTTTACTTCTTTTTTAATTTCCACTTTTTTAAAAATAGTTATTGGGGTTCCTTTTTCTTTCCAAATATAAATTTTGGAGCCCAGACTGAAACGCAAAAAATTGGTCAAAATTGTTGGCAGACCCTGACCGCCAATTTTCAAAAGAGCCAGGGCTGCTCCTACCCCCAATATTATTATTGACAAGATAAGAAAAAGAAAAAAATTTATTTTAGCAATTGAAAAATAAAGCACAAAACAAACAGCCCCGGCAGCGCCGATAAAAATAAATTGCTTAAAAGTTAGAGGTCCAATTATTTTTGCCTCATGCTCAATAAATTGAGGAACAGTAAATTGCATATTTATTCAACTGATCCTATGTTAAGGGCCAAAGTTGTTCTGGAGGATAAGTTAACATTATTCTTTTAATCTTTTTTAAGAAGTGCTTCGACTTTTTCAATAAATTTGGGATACATCCTATCCGCCTCCGAAATAAAATCTTTAATTTTTGCCCAAGTAATGTCTAAATACTCATGAGCAACGATGTTGCGCAGCTTAGCAAACTCCGCAAACTTAAGAGCGGTATCTTTGCCAAGGTGGATTGCAATAAAAAGTTTAAGGATATTACTGTAACTCTGAGGGATTCTTCTTTTTTCCGAAGCCAAAAAAGCTTGAGCAATATCAATGCTTGCCATAACTACATTTTCCACCCAGCGTTCAATGTTGCGTCTCTGGTCTTTGTCCTTATCGTAAATCTCCCAGGTGAACTTTTTGAACTTGTCTAAATCCTCTAGTTGTTCTTGAAGAAAAGTAAGCCGTTCCTTTACATAACATTTGGTTTCTGGCGTAAAGGATCTGGCCTGTTTAAAAATATCGTAGTATGTATCTACTAATCGGTGCCAGTCGATTGCTTCGTAGCTTGTTTTGTTGAGTAAACGAAGATAAAGCACTTGATCTCGTATAATCAGCGGTATGCCATCGCGCAAGGCAGTGTAGATAATCACAGGTCGGGCGCGATTTAAAACAACAAAATCAACATCATCTGTCTCTAAAATATCTATCAAGTCTGACCACATATTCTTCTCGCCTTCATACTCTTCAACCTGCGATTCCATCTCCAGATACTCTTTTGGTTTAAAGTAAACGCCAATGTCCCAGTCCGATTCTTTCATCTGGGTGCCCCTTGATTGAGAACCAAAAACAAAAGCCATTAAAACCTGAGGGTTTTTTTTGAAGTACTCTTTTAGCAATTTAATTTTCTTAAGATTCAACTTCATTAATTCATTTTACCGCTTTTTTTAATTTTAACATAAAACAAAAAAAGAAACCACAACAAAATTGACAAGAGCTATATTAAGCAGTGTCGGGTACTAATTAAAGACTGAAAAAACTAGATTTTTAAAAAGGCTGATCATAGGACCAGCCCTTTCTCTAATAAACTTTCTCTAATAAAAACAAACAAAGGCGGGCTTTACTTAAAGGAAAGCAAATAAGGAAGCTAAAAAAATTAGGATGAAACTTTAGTTTTAGAGTCAAAAGTAAGAGTTAGGGGAAGCCTACGTTTTAATAGTTCCAACCTGAATTGATGAGGGAATTTCTTGGAGGCGTCGAGGATTTCAATCCCGATAATTTTGCCCGCTTTATCATAATCAAAAATTATCCCTTCTTGCATTTCTTCGCTTTTCTGATAAGGGTTTTCGTTAAATCTAATATATAAAGCATCTTCTTTTTTGTCGTAATGGAAGCGCATAGTGTTTATTCATTATTTTACCCCGTTAGAAATTTGCTAAATTATTCTTTAACCCTGTATGTCTGTTAGAAATTCTCAATTTGGAATTTCTAACGGGGTTTTAAGTATTTTTTGAATTTTGTGGTTAAGAAAGTAGTAATTACTCTTTTAGCCAACTTTACTTTGCGGTAAACGACGACTAACAAATACTTTTTATTATGGTAAACTAAAAATCCTTTTAAATATTTTTCAACTGCAGCTATTATTAAATATTATCAAATAAATCTGAAAAAAACAAATTAATATTTGGAAAAAAGTAGACGTCCCTTTTTCTCTTGACTTGACAAGTTTTTGGAAAGGTGCTATGATTAAGAGGTCAAGGGAAAGGAGGTTCCTTGACTCTCGGGTGAGACCTGAGAAAAATTAGCAACCTTAAAAAATAAATAAAGGAGGTAAGGATGGAAATTTTAATTGGGATATTACTGTTAATAGCAATAGGACTATTGCTGTGTTTTTGGATGATTGGCGAAGCCGAGACAGCAGTTTCTGTGTTTTTGGGTAAACCAATAGCCGTTCACCAAAGCGGGCCCTGTTTAAAGGTACCTCGAGTATTAGGCAAAATGGTAAGATTTCCCACTACTCAGTTTGAATTAGAATATGATATTACACAAGCGATTACTCAAAGGAGTTTTTATTATCCTGAGAAACGGGAAATTGTGGCACTGGAAGAAAGAATTGAAAAAATAACAGAAGAAATGAAAGAAGAAAAAAAACCCGCTATCTTTGAAGAAAAAAAGAGACAGTTGGATGAGACTCGCGAAGAGCTTGATAAGGCTAAAAAGAAATTAGATGAAGCAAAAGAAAAGAAAGAAAAGAAAGAGAAGCCGGCTGAATTTGATGAGGCAGTAGAGATTCCAAAAATTGGATGTACAATTTATTTACGCTATTCCACCGACGAAAGCTTGATAAACACGCTCAAGGTTCTCGGTGGCCCTAAAGATCGGGAGGGACTTCAGGCTCATTACGGCGGTGTAGTTGTAGGTTGCTTTCGAGATATAGCGGGAACAATTCCCTGGCGGGCAGTCATTGAGAATCGCGAGTATATTGTTCGCGAAATGCAGAAACGATTTATTGAAGCGGGAAGCCCCTTTATGGTAGCTGGATTTAAGGCAGAGAATATTTATGTTGCAATGACCGTTGTTGATTTACCCGATGCGCTGACAAATTTATTAAATCTTCCTCAACAAGAAAATCTGAAAGCAATGGCCGCAAAAAAAGTGGCCCAAAGATTGAGGGCGGAGATTGGAGAAGGTATTGGAGAGGCGGCAAAAACATTAGAAAAAGATTATGGATTTCCGACTGAGAAAGCACAAGATGCGGCAATTGAAAGACATGGTGATGTCCTCGCTGCTCGCGAGGGCGAATTCAAACGAATCCAATGGATGAGCAAAGGTGAGGGGAGTGGAAGTGGGGGAATAAATCCCGCAACTATTGCTCAAATAGTAACAGTCGCTCAAGAGATGCTGAAAAAACCGTCGGAGGAGCCGAAGCCGGCAGAACAGGGGCCGGCAGAGCCAGAGAAAGAGCCAGAGAAGGAAGAAGAGGACCCGAGAAAGGAGGTAGAAAAGCTCCTTTCTCAAAAGGTTTTAAGTCCCCAAGATTCAAAGAAACTTGGGGAAAACTTAAAAAAACTTTCTAAAAAAGAGAGAAGAGGAAAATTATCAGAGATTTTTGAGAAAATTATAAAAAAGGAGGTAATGATAGAGAAAAAATAGAATATGGGACGGCTATTATGTAGTCGTCCCTTTTTACTTACTCAATTGGTTCGCGGTAAGTATCTTTTCTGACCTCTTTTGGTTTTTCTTCTGATTGAACTTCTGGCGGTGGCGTAACTTCTGGTTCAGATGGAGGAAACGGGGCAGGTGGAGTTGGTTCACCCTCTTTTTTTAGCATTTCCGGAGCTTGGGAAAAAATTCGGCGATTAACCTCAATAGAAATTCTTTCAGCCACTTCCCGATTAAGATTTACTCCTTTTTCAAGGATACCCGCGAAGTTTTCTTTTGAAACTTGGTCAAACAGAACTAAGCCAATCCGATAGGCGATTTTTTCAATTTTTTCTTCGTTTTCTATTCCATTTTCAAGACAAATTTCAGCAACCTTGGAAAAGGTTTCTTCAGAAGAAATAAATTCCAAGAATTCCGGTGAAATCTGTTCAAAAAATTCTGGATATTCTTTTTTTAATTTTTGAATATCAAATTCTTCTGGCATAAATATTTTTTAAAAACTATAATTTCGCTCCGCATTCACCGCAGAAATCTCTGTCTGGAACAGTTTCCCTACATTTTGGACAAGTAACTTTTTTCTCTTCTTTTTTCTCTTCTTTCTTTTTGGCTTTTAAAGCTGCCTTCCAACCAGTTGAGGCTACATCTCTGACTGTTCCGATAATACCTCTCCTCGTCCCAAATATTGCTCTACTTAAATCCCTTCCAATTTCCCGAGTTTCTATTCCTGCTTTTCTCAATCTTCTTCCTCCCCGGCGGGCATAGGTACCTAATAGTCCTCCAATAATTTCTTTTCGCGAAATCCCTTCTTTTCTTCCCCAACGATAGCTTCTTACAACCCCTCTAGCCTCTCTAAATCCCCTAACCGGAGCCGTAAAAGCTCCCCTGGCTGTCCGGGCAGCGGCTTGTAATGTTATTCCTTGAGCTTTTTTATGAGCGGCCTGAAAACCAGCAACTATTTTCTCAGCTCCCATGGCGCCGGTTTGGAGACCGATGGTGAAACCTAAAAAGAGAAAGACGATGACTACAAAAAAAGGGAAAACTTCGCCAAGATACCCAGCGGCCTGGGTTTCTATTCCTGGCATTGTTATTTTTTGTTGGAAGGCAGCGGTCATTATAGAAAAACTACCCATTGCTAAATAAAGGAAAAAAGCTATAGGAATGCCGATAATTGCCCATTGGATAAACTGCTCAAGCCACATATCCCAGAATCCCCGGAGCATTCTTAGAGGAAGCAAAAACCAGTCCAAAAATTCCCAATGTTCTGTTGGTTTTGCTTTTGGGAAAACCCAGCCAACAAAAGCCAAAGGCGCCAGGATAACTAATACCCAGATAGCAATATATCTAAGCAGGAAGATTGCGGCATAAAGGAGAAAGGCTATTGCCATAGACACATTCAGTATTATTTGGGTAACAACCGCCATCAAGACGCCCAGCTGTTCTGCCGCTTTTAATCCGGCACCTTTAATCATACTATACACTGTGCTTATATCCATTTGAAGAAGAACGCCGCTGACCCCTCCTTCAATCGGTTTTAAGAACCAATACATCACGATATTAGTGGCATCAACAACCAGACCGCAAAAAACCGGGGCAAAATTAACCAGCAAAGCAACAATAATTAATCTAACCAGCATCTTTTTGGCTCCAGTTTCATTTATTCTTAAAGCAATGGATAAGGCAGTATAGACAAGAGCCACAACCAAAAGTAAATTAACAAAACTTTGAGTGATATTTAAGCCCGCCCGAATTATTGGATTTCCGGCTGGATCAGTATATTTAAGAGCAATAAAGGCTGGACTTATGACTATGTCTAAAATAGTACCGGTCAACCAGGCCAGGCCGTAGGTGAGATAAACGAAGAGGATAAGAATAGCAGAAATGATGGCAGCAGGTATAGCTACAATGGCGTTTTTAAGAGTTTCCCAGAATGCCAAGGTTGGGGAGGGCCAGAAAAGAAAGAAAGCCAAGAGTAGAAAACCCAGACAAAGAGAAAACACCTTTTGATTGTTCCAAGTTTTGGTTAAATTGGACATAGTGTTATTAAATTCTAATTTTTTAGTCTATGTAAATTAGACCCCTCTGGTTTTAGGTGAAAAGTTTATGGTTTATAGCAACCAGTTTGGTCAATAGTTTATGGTCAATAGGCAGAAATTAACACTAAAGACTACAGACCATAGACCAAACCAGCAGCCAAGACCATCAACCTTAGACTAAAATTTCAAATAACTAATTTCTAATTTCAGGTTAGAGAACGGTTCCTTTAATGACAATCATTGAGCCAAGAACGGGTTTACAGTCGCCCCAATGAAATATATCTAGATATGCCCAAAGCCCTGTTTTACATTCACCAGTTGTTGGTAAAACATCAAGAAGATTGGGATTTTTTTTATAGAGTCGGATGCAGGTATCTGTAAAATCTTCTTTTTTGTACAAAAGCGCTAAATAAGAACCTGGCGGCGAGAAACTAATTGAACGGCTATTGTCTTTTAGCTCCCCAAGATCTCCAGCTTTTAGTTTCATAATATCATCATATCCTGGCGAAAACGCTATTGCTTTTGCTTCTGGCTCTTCTCTGTTATAATTAAAACCAGAATATAAAGTTACCCCATCGCCTACTGGCTCAATTGCCGGCTTTTGAAAAAGAGTTACTGAATAGGCAGTAAATCCTAAACCTTTGGCAGAATAACCATCTATCTGGTGATAGATTAAATTATCGTCATCTTCCTCAGGGTAATACTTTGCCTTTCCCTTAAAATTTTCTTTTTGATGAAGAATTACTCCGAATTTATATTCTGGTGGTAGTTTCTCTCCTTCTGGAGTAATAGATATAAAAGGCACGATAAAAATGGTCTCGTAATCTTCTGTTACTTTGAAATTTAGAAAATTTGCTGAGGCATTTACTTTTAGACAAACTTTTTCATTTTGATTATCGACATTCATTATCGCTCTTAATTTTTTGGCGGCTTCTCTTTGCTCTTCACCTCTTTTTTGGGGGTCGATGTAATCTTTCATAATATCAGCAATGTTTTCAACTTCATAATTGCAAATATAAACTCCAGGTATTACTACCGTTTCTAATACCGGAACTTCGGGCAATTCCATAATCGCTAATTGGGGATTGATGGTATTGAAAATTAAAACTGAGGAAACTAAAAGTAGTCCGCCCAAAAAAGCGTAGAAAATACCTGCCCTGGCATCACTCATTTTGGTTGGATCGCCAGTAGAAGTTAGATATTTTATGCCATTGTAAATTAAGACACCGAAAATGACAAAGCCAATGAGACCAACCGCCAAGGTAAAAATATATTTTACATAGCCAGGTAGACCTTCTTTAATAATTCTTTGTTCTGTTAATACCTCTCCGGCAATTTTTGGATAAGTAATTTCCAAAGCCCTGACGCATTTGCCTTCAACCTCTACTAAGCCAGGCGGGCATTGAGCCAAGCTAAAATCAGCCAAAGCGAATAAAAACAGGAAGATTATTAAAAAAAAGACAATTTTCTTCTTCATTATATTCATTCTAATATTTCTATTATCACTTGAGAAACGCTATCTATTTCGCTCTTGATGCTTTTGATTTCATTTATTTTAACGGTAATTTGACCAATCGGAACAGGATTTCCGCCCTGGGGCGGTTTAGACAGGCAGTCACCTTCATTGGCTCGACCAAAATCAAAAGTGAAAGTCCGGGGTTGGAAACCAGGTCCTTTTATTGGAAACTCCTTTTCATAGCTTAAACCGCTCAAAGGAATATCAGGAAGGTCATATCCTAAAGGATTAATTAAGTTAATTTTTTTCAATTCTTCTGGCCAGGGAATAGGAATTTCAAGAGGTATGTCTACTGGCACATAAATTATGAATTGGTTGTCTTTTTTTTCTACTTTTTTTTCTGGAAAATCTGCTTTATCAACAATTCTGAGGATAATGTCTACCTGAGGAGTAGAGACAGGCAAACATTCTCTTTCATCAACTGTTTTAACCGGAAAGACGCCAGGAAAAGGCACTTTAGTTAAATCTATTTCTTTGGTTTTAGGATCCATATAATCCTCAAGTGATAATCCTTCCTTTGCTAATTGTTTAACTATTGCATCATAAATTGCTTTGCCATATATATCTTTAAAAATCTCGTCTATTACATCCTGGATATCTTCAACTGCTTCGCTCACTTTATCAAGTTCTTTTTGAATTTGGTCAATTGTTTTGTTAAATTCTGTTTCTATTTCTTTGGCTTTGTTTAGCCAGCCACCTTCGCCAAGGGCATTTTTTACTTTTCTGCAAAACTCATTAACATCTTTACAAAAATCAATTTCTGGTATTTCTGGAAACTTTAGAAAGGAGAAATAATAATCAGGAAAGACAATTGATAAAAAGGTGGTTGGAATTTTAAAGGTAAGACAATAGCCGAAATCAGGGACATCCAGAGCATTGAGAATAAAAGTAAAGATAAGGTCAAAAATAGCGCTGACATCAATACCGGTAATAGCAAAATTGATTTTAGGAGAGGGAAGAGGAATTTCCGGTAATATTAATTCTGGCAAAAGAAGATTAAATAAATTTATTTGAGGAAGAGCAAGATTAATTTGAGGAAAATCCACTCCCCCTCTTAATTGCAGGCCCGGCAGTTGAGGTATAGGTACAGAAAGGTCAAGGGAAGGCAAATTGAGCTGGGGTAATTTAAAATTTAAAGAAGGGAAGATATTGGAGCAGTCATTCAAGTCACAAAGGTCAATATCAGGCAAAATTATGTCTTCAATAATTATGCTCGGCAGTTTAACTCTTAAAAAAGGCGGGACACGAAAATCCGGCAGGATAATATCAGGAAAAATAATGTCTGGCAGGACAATTTTGGGCAGACTTGGCAAACCAATTGGGCAATTAAAACCTATACCACCGCCAAAACCAAAAGGAAGATTTAAAAGTTTTTGAGCCGGGCAACTTGTTTTTGAGCCGGAATATGTTTCAGAGTCAGGAGGCTCAAGTTCACCAGTAAATAAGGGAAGAACCTTACAGGGTTGAGGTGGTTCCTTTCTTCCTTGAGCTTTTAATCCCTGACATTTATTTTCTAAGGTTTCAACAACTTTTTTGATGCTATCTAAAGTGGTATATTGATTTTCGGTTCCGTCGCAAGCACAGAGCTCACAATCCAATATCT